>JABAOH010151337.1_pt4 | contig 13845 bp, 15 predicted proteins | sample 7062181 | NCBI WGS metagenome assembly JABAOH01 (sample SAMN14538630, study PRJNA623070) | marine sediment metagenome | biome: marine biome [ENVO:00000428]; feature: marine pelagic biome [ENVO:01000023]; material: deep marine sediment [ENVO:00002113]; isolation source: pool of 5 deep marine... | reverse complement strand
AAAGACTCTTCCGACCGCACGGCGTCCCGTGGGGCGGAAGCGGAATCAGCGACGTCCGGCGGGATCAGCGGGCCTGGCTCACTGAATCTTAGTAAGATGGCCCTGATCCAGCCACGGCTGGCCCGGTGGTGGAGGCGCGGAGTACCCGGCATCGAGAGGGAGACGAAGGCCCAGGCCCCCGAGCACTTGCGGTCTGTGGGCAAGGCCATGACCCGCGAACCCGGAGCCGGGACCGCGCCTCACATCCAATCCGGGAACGTGTAGGGGGCGTCGCAATAGTTCCGGCTGAACGCTCAGACTTTTCTCTGTTAATCTATGATCTGTGACTACGGCCAAAGAGTGCATCTCCCTTCTCGCTGAAGCCGGTGCCATCGACCCCAAGCGCGTCGAGAAGCTGGCCGGTTCCCTCCTCAAGGTGGAGATCGGACGAGAGGGTCTCAGCCCGATCGACAAGGTCAAGGAGCTGGTCGGGATCAAGCAGCCCGCCCACAAGCGCTTCCTCAAGTACGTCGGCGAGGGCATCCAGCAGGCAAAGCCCAAGGCCGGTCTCGCCGCCGTCGGCGTGTTGGGCGCGGTCGGGGTCAGTGCCATCGTGAAGGCGTACAACGAGGCTCGCTTCCGCGGCGCTCTCGAGGACATGAAGAAGGACCCGGAGATCCAGGCGGAACCTGACCGGGCCGAGTCCATCGCCAAGATGGTGAAGCGCTGGGCTCCCTCGGTTGCCGCCGACGGTGACGTCCTGAAGGGAACGGTGAAGAGCCTGATGAAGTTCCCGGACAGTTACCTGACCCACGACATCGCCAAGAAACTTTCGGAGACGGAGAAGGAGTACGCGGCCACTCACGGCCTCCTCTCCCTCCTGAAGCAAAGGTTGGTATGATGTATGCCCAGCCCGATCATCTTCGATCCCGCCACGGCCACGAGAACCGCGCGGGAGATCAGAGCCTCGGACACGGCGTTCGGATCGGGATCCGTGGGCTCCGGGGCGATCGCCCCGGACGCGGTCCTCTCGGGTCAGGTCGGCCCGGGCGAGATCGGAACGATTCACCTGGCTTCCGGCGTGATCGGGGCGGGCATCTCGGCCACGGTCCTCATCAACGAAACGACCTACGTTGCCGCGGAGGCGATCAACCCGGGCCAGCCGCTTGCGATCTCAACGAATCCCGCGGAATCCGGAAAGGTCTCCGTCGCGAGAGCAGCCTCCGGCACGATGCCTGCCTTCGGGTTGGCGCTCGGGTCGGGAGCGATCAACACGGTGATTCCAGTCCATCATCAGGGTCTCTTCGAGAATGCGGCAGCGCTCTCGGGGCAGGCCATCGTGAAGGGTGCGAGTGTTTTCGTGGCCCCGGACGGACGGCTCAGCTCGACGCCGCCGGTCGGATCGGGGGTGGTTCAGCAAAAAGTTGGGGTCGGATACGGTGGGAGCGGCGAGAGCCTCTACTTCGATCCGAGTCGAGAAACAGTGGACATTTTGTTCTAGGGAGGTAAGCGATGCCCAGTCCCATCATATATGATCCCGCAACCGGGTCAAGGACGGCGCGTCCGATCTTCGCTTCGGACAACGCCTACGGCTCGGGCTCGATCCAGTCCGGTGCGCTTGGCCAGAACGTGGTCAACGAGGGCCAGATCACCGACGGGGCGATCACCTCGGGCAAGGTGGCCTCGGGCCAGCTGGGCTCGGTTCACATCCGCGACGGCGGCGTCGCCACGTCGGACATCGCCGACGCCGCGGTCGTCTCCGGGAAGATCGGTGCGAACTCGATCGGCGAGCCGCACATCGCCTCCGGCCAGGTCCAGACGGAACAGCTGGGCGCGAACGCCGTGACGGCCAACGAGCTGGCCGACGGATCGGTGGCGACCGCCAAGGTCGCCTCCGGCGCGATCACGGCCGAGAAGATCGCCAACGGCGCGGTCGCTTCCGGCGACCTGGCCGCCGACTCCGTGGGTTCTCCTCACATCGTCTCCGGCGCGGTGGGCACCGAGCAGCTGGGCGCGGCGGCGGTCACGGCCAACGAGCTGGCGGCGGGAGCCGTCGCCTCCGGCGCGATCGCCTCCGGGTCGATCGGGAGCGTCCACATCGGGAACGCCCAGGTGAACTCCGGCGACATCGCCACCAACACCATCGACGACACCCACATCGCCGCAGGCGGCGTCCGGTCCGGCTCGATCGGCTCTGGCCAGATCGGCGGCGTTCACATCGCGAACCTCGACGTCGCTTCCGGCGATATCTCGACGACGGCCGGTGCGCTGGGCGCGGGCGTCCACTCCGGCAACATCGCCTCGGGAACGCTCGGCTCCGTCCACATCGCCGACGCCGCGATCCTGTCCGGCGACATCGGCTCCGGCCAGATCGGCTCGGCGCACCTGGCGTCCGGTACGATCGGCACGGCCGAGAACGCCAGGGCGATGCTCGACGCCATCAGCGTGGCCGCGGGCGAGACCGTCTCCGGGACGACCGTCCGGGCCGTCACCCTGGACTCGAACGGCAACGGCATCATCGCCATGGCCGGGGTCTCGGGCCGTATGCCCGCGATCGGCGTCACCAAGGTGAACGTCCTCTCGGGCGACGCCCTCGAGCTGCACTTCGGGGGCCTCTGCCAGGACGTGAAGGTCTCCGGCGTCACGCCCTCGGCCCTCGCCTTCGTCGAGCGGTCGGGCGCGGTGGTGACCGCGGCCCCCAACTTCTCCGGCGCGTTCCAGCAGAAGATCGGTGTCGGCAAGAACGGCTCCGGCTTCTGGGCGGAGTTCACGCCGGAGATGACCCAGGTCTTCGGATAGACCCTAACGGTGGGTGGGGGATTTCCCCCCACCCACCTGGCGGTACAAACAGAATAGACAGTCATGCCATCGCCGGTTATATACGACCCGACGACGGGCGCGAAAGACGCCCGGCCGATCTTCGCTTCGGACGACGCTTTTGCGTCGGGGGCGGTTCAATCCGGCAAGCTCGGCGCGGACTCCGTCAACACCGTCAACGTCATCGATGGGTCGATCACCTCGGGAAAGATCGCGTCCGGTCAGCTGGGCTCGGTCCACATCCGGCAGCTCAGCATCGAAGGGTTCGACATCGCTGACGGGGCCATCGCCTCCGGGAAGGTCGCCTCGGGATCAATTGGCTCGGTTCACATCGGGAACGAACAGGTCCGGTCCGGTGACATCGGCTCCGGGGCGATTGGCGACCCGAACATCATCGGCTCCGGGATGGTCGGTCAGACGGCCCTTGGGAACAACGTCGTCCGTTCCGGGCACATACAGGCCGACGCCGTCGGATCCCCGCACCTCGCTTCCGGGGCGGTTCAGTCCGGTCACATCGGAAATGAGGCGGTTGTCTCCGGAAGTCTCCAAACGCAGATTCTTACGTCGGTTCACATCGCCAGCGGCGGCATCAGCATCCCGTCGAGCCTTGGCGACGAGGTCGTCACGACCCGGGCGATCCAGTCCGGCGACATCCGGTCGGGCCTGCTGGGGGCGGCGTCCGGCCTCTTCGGGGTGATCTCGGGCACGCTCCAGACCGCCCTCCCGAACGGCGAGGCCCCGGTCCATTCGGGGAACATCGCCAGCGGAACGATCGGCGCGATCCACCTCCAGGACAACGCCATCAACGAGTCCCAGCTGGCCTCTGGCGTCGGGTCGCAGAAGGTGAACTCGGTCAGCTTCCTGGCTGGAGAGCTGATCTCGGGTCTCCAGTCGGTTCTCCCGTTCTCCGGGTCAAACTTCCTCCAGGTTGCGATGGCCGGAGTGTCCGGGAGGATGCCCGCCCTCGGCGTCGTAGACGCTTCCGGCGGAATCTCCTCCGGGGATCCCATTCCGAACATGATCACGCACGGGTTCTTGGACCTCAAGGTGGCCTCCGGGAACGGCGTGGCTCTGAATGGAACGGACGGTCTCGTGGGATACGTGTCCCGGAGTGGAACAATCAACACGAATCCGCCGTCGAACTCCGGAGAGTGGGTACAGGTGGTCGTGCAGTCGATCTCGTCGGGCCTTCATGTGAACATTGACCCGCATCCGATCCAGTTGTAGTCTCCTATTACTCATTTGTCATTTGACAGGGCGGACGCATGCCGGGAGCCTGGGAGTTAGCGAGCCCGTCCGTACTCGTCGTAATCCTGACACGCGGAACCGTGCCGGTGCAGTGGGCCGCCGGATACCGCCGCCTTCAGATCCCCGCCGGGGGCAAGGAGATCTTCCTCGCCGGGATGCCATTCGATCACGCCCGGAACGTCGGGTGTGAGAGCGCACTTGAGAACGGGTACCAGTGGCTCTTCTTTCTCGACGACGACGTCATCCCACCGGACAACGTGATCCAGCTGCTCATGAACCGGCAGCTCGACATCGTCTCAGGGCTCTACTACCGCAGGCACGTCGGGACTGAACCAGTCATGCTTCGACGGGTTCAAGGGGGACGCCAGTACATCACCGACTTCACCCCGGGCCAGGTCGTGGAGGCGGATTACGTCGGGGCAGGCTGCCTCCTGATTCACAGGCGGGTCCTCGAGAAGATGCAGTGGCCCTGGTTCGAGTGGCTCTGCGATCGGAAGGATCTCAAGGAGCCGGAGCGGATCAGTGAGGACTACGCTTTCTGTGAGAAGGTCCAGAAGTACGGCTTCAAGATCCACGTGGACACGGGAATCCAGTGCACGCATGCCGGTATCGGGGCGGCCCTCCCCGGTGGAAAGTTCGAGCCGCTCTCGATATGAAGATCTGCGTCATCTCGACGACCATCATGACATGCCCTCCGGCCGGGTATTCCGGCCTCGAGATGCTCGCGTGGCTCCAGGCCCGCGGTCTCGCTCGGAAGGGCCACAACGTCAAGCTCATCGCCCCCAACGGATCCACTCCGCCGGACGGGGTCGAGCTTCACGGCACCACGCTCGGGGAATCCGAGGCTCAGGCGTGGACGGGATACAAGGACCTCATTCAGGACTACGACGTCATCATCGACAACTCGTGGCAGAAGTGGATGTACATCTCGAAGGTCTCCGGAGCCTACAAGGGCCCGGTCCTCGGAATCCTACACGCGCCCTGCAACACGATGTACGGCTCACCCCCGCCGGTCAGCTACCCGTGCTTGGTGGCGATCTCTCAGGACCAGGCCGATCACGCCTCGGAGATCTGGGGTTGCGTCGCACGCACCTGCTACAACGGCGCGGACATCGACTTCTACAAGTCCCCGAAGGACGCCAAGAGGGATGGCCGGTACCTGTTCCTGGCCCGGATGTCCACGATCAAGGGGCCCCACATCGCCGTGGATATCGCTCGAAAGCTCCGGTTCGAGCTGGATCTCGTGGGCGACGACACGATCACGGGGGAGCCGGGCCTGATCCAGCGTCTCCGGGACCAGTCCAAGCACAACATCAAGTACGTCGGCCCGATCGACCGGGGCAAAACGGTCGAGTACTACTCCACCCGGAAGGCGCTCCTCCACATGAACAAGCACTACCGGGAGCCGTTTGGGCTGGGGCCGGTCGAGGCGCAGCTCTGCGGGATGCCCGTCATCGCCTTCGACAACGGGGCCATGCGGGAGACGATCAAGCACGGGGAGACCGGCTTCGTCGTGAAGACGAACGAAGAGGTCGAGGAGCTGATCAAGTCCGACGCCACCAAGGACATGAAGCCGAAGAAGCTCCGCGAATGGGCCAGCCAGTTCTCCGTCAAGAAGATGATCGATCGCTACGAGGAACTGTGTAAGGAGGCGATCGAGTCCGGGGGTTGGTAGTGACCAGCCTCTACGTAACCGCCGACAAGATCGGGATGGTCTCCGGCGGTGGAATCGTCACCAAGAACGAGGTCATCGCTCTCCAGGGTCTCGGAGACGTGCTGGCTCTGGGAGAGGGTGAGGTCAAGGCATCGGCCCAAGGGATGACCGATGACCCGTTCTTGAGCGATTACATCGCCGAAGACCTGGTACATATCCTGCTCAACTCGCGGAAGTTCGAGCTGGCCCAGTTCTACGCCGGGACCTTCACGAAGACCGTGCGGCGGCTCAAGGAGGCGGGCGTCCGCGTGAGCTACACCGCCGCCGCCCACGATCGGATCAAGAGCAGGGAGGAGTACGAGAAGCTCGGCCTGGCCTACAACTACCCTCACATGGTGAACCCCAAGCTCCTGGACATGTACGTCAACGGGTACCGGGAAGCGGACCTGGTCATCTGCCCCTCAAGTTTGAGTGCTACAATCATGAGGGAGGAGTTCGGATGCAAGAACGTCCAGGTCGTCCCGCACGGGGTCGATCTTCCCGAGAAGGTGAAGCCTCCTCCGAAGAAGTTCGAGGTCGCCTATCTCGGTCAGCCTGGACCCGACAAGGGGCTGATCTACCTCCTGAAGGCGTGGAAGAGGCTCAGATACTCCGACGCCCGGCTGGTGATCGCTGGGAAAGGGACTCCGGTTCTCAGCTCACTGTATAGGGCCTACGGCGGCGGGAACGTCTACATCAAGGGCTTCGTCCCTTCCATCTCCGAGGTCTACGACGCCTGCTCCGTGTACGTTCAGCCGAGCGTCACCGAGGGGTTCGGGATCGAGATCCTGGAGGCCATGGCCCACGGACGCCCGGTGATCGCCGCTGAGGGTGCCGGGGCGGCGGAGCTAATCGAGCCGGGCGTGGAGGGGTTCACCGTTCCCATCCGGGACTGGCACGCCATCGCCGACCGGATCGAGCACCTCAGGAAGCATCCGGCGCAGGCGTTCCTCATGGGGCAATCCGCACGGAAGAAGGCGGAGAAGTTCACCTGGAACAAGATCTGGCTGAAATACCAGCAGGCGTGGACGGCATGAGCTACGCCTACCCGTTCGTTCCGGGGATGTCCGTGATCGAGCTGGGCGGGGGCGACACGCCCCAGATCCGGCCGAACGTGGACTTCCGGCCCGGCCCGACGGTGGACGTCGTTGCCGACCTCAACGAGAAGCTCCCCCTCGAGTCGAACGCCTACGACGGGGTCCTCTCCTCGTACTCCCTGGAGCATGTTTCCTGGAGAAACGTCAAAGGATTCCTCCGGGAAGTGGTCCGAATCCTGAAGCCGGGCGGGCGCGGCGTCTTCGTCATCCCGAACCTCTACGAGCAGGCCAAGATCCTGGCCTCCCGGGAAGACTGGGAGGAGAACGACATCTGCATGGTCTTCGGGGACCAGAACTACCAGGGCAACTTCCACTCGAACGGATTCTCTCCGGCGTACGCCTTCCGGGTGTTCCGGGAGTGCGGTTTTTCTGATACGTTGATACTCCCACATCCAGCGACGGTGACAGACATGGTGGTTGAAGCGAAGAAGCCCGAGCACGAGTTCAAGCCCGAGGACTGGACGCCCGCCGAGCGGAAGCAGTATTACAACCGCTTATACTTCGACGGCGGACGCGGCAAGGTCGGCGGGTACGCCCGCACCGGGTACGCGGACTACCCGGTCCACTGGAAGACCTTCAGCGAGATCATGGCCCGCAAGCCCGAGAGCGTCCTCGAGATCGGCTGCGCCAGGGGGTACATCCTCAAGCGCATCGAGGACGCCGGGATCAAGGCGAAGGGGCTCGAGGTCTCCAACCACTGCATCCAGACGAAGGCCATCGAGGACGTGGTGGAGTTCGACATCACCCAGACGCCTTGGCCGGTCAAGGACGGGGAGTTCGACCTCTGCTTCTCGATCGCCGTCATGGAGCACATCCCGGAGCAGCATCTCGAGGCCGTCGCCGCCGAGATGAAGAGGACCTGCAAGCGGGGCCTCCACGGGATCGACTTCGGCGAGCACGACGACGGGTTCGACAAGACCCACTGCACGCTCCGCTCGAAGGACTGGTGGGTCAAGAAGCTCCCCGAGGGGCACGAGATCGTGGACAAGGAGGACCTCGAGAAGCCGCCCATCGACCTCCCGAAGGAGGACTCCAAGGTGAAGCTCAACATCGGGTGCTTCACCACGATGTTTCACCACGGCTGGATCAACATGGATCTGCACCCTCTCCAGGACTTCGCCAAGGCGAGCGGCTACGTCTACCGCCAGCACGACGTCACGAAGGGCCTCCCCTACGACGACGGCTGCGTGGACATGATCTACGCCTGCCACTTCCTCGAGCACCTCGACTACTACAAGGGGCTCGACTTCCTCCGGGAGACCCACCGGGTCCTACGGAAGGGCGGGGTGATGCGGCTCCTCCTGCCGAACGCCGAGGGGCTCATCCACCAGTACCTGGACGGCACGCTCAGCCAGTACGACGAGCTGAACGACGGCTGCGCCAACTCACCGGCCCCGATCGCCAAGCTCTGGAACCTTCTCTTTTCCGGTCATAATTCGATGTACGATTGGGAAACTTTGAGGGATACTTTGAAGGAGGTAGCGGGGTACACCGACATCCAAAAGATGTCCTTCCGCAAGAGCGTCAGCGACCAGATGCTCCGGGAGACCCTGGACGTGTTCCCCACGCTGAGCCTGTTCGTAGACGTCGTGAGGTGATCCCAGATGGTTGAACGGGTAGTCGGTTACAACACATCGACGGGCAAGAAACAGTTCATCGGCACCCGGAACATCGACAAGGGCAAGGGAATCCTCTCCGGCCGGGTCGAGGGTGACGCCGCCAGGAACTTCTCGATCGTCTCGCTCATCGTGGCGGTCGAGGGGAAGCCCATCAGCATCGGCAGCACGACCATCGCTCTCACCGCCCCGGACGGCTCGAACCCCCGCGTGGACCTCCTTCAGGTGGACTCCGACGGCACCCTGTCCATGAAAGACGGGACGGCAGCCGCGGACCCGGCCTGCCCTGCTCCAGACACGGGGCAAGCAGCCCTGGCCGTCGCCTACGTTCCCGCCAATGGCGACAACGTCCTCAGGGACATGAACGAGCAGACCGCCGTCACCCAGCCGGTGGTCATCGCCAACTACTACGCCAATGGCGGCCTCCACGCCTCCCGCGTGGGAGTGACCGCCGACCCCTCGACGACCTCGGACACGTTCGTCGATGCGGACGAGATGACCCTGCCTGTCTACTTCCCGGACGACGGCTACAGCTACGAGCTGTGCTGGGACGTGGTCATCCAGGAAACCTACGGCGTCCTTCGAGAGGGCGCGGTCATCGGCATCGAGATCGACGGCACCGACAAGACCGAGGCAATCTTCGCCAGGTCGTCCGCCCACGAACTCCTCGACGCCGACAGCATCTTCCGGTTCGATTACTTCCTGTCGGTCCACCTGAACCAGCGCATGAGCCAAGGGGCCCACATCATCCAGGGGCGCTGGCAGAAGGACGGCTCCGGCACGAGCATCGAGATGAAGGACCAGCAGAGGAGGATCTGGATCTACCAGGTGGCGCAGCCCGAAGTGGCTCTTCCGTAACGCAAAACAGAAAGGTCGGCTATTTGGCCCGCTCATATGAAGACCGTCACCCTTCCGGTGTACAAGCGAGCTGACTACCTCGAGAGGACGCTCGATGCCCTGAAAGCCAACAGGACCGAGGGCTACACGCTCTACGTATCCGTGGATCCGGGGAGCGAGGAAGTTGCGGAATCCGTTCGCTCAATCGACTTCATACCTACCAAGATCCTCTGGCACAAGGAACGGCTCGGACTCAACGAGAACATCCGCACTGCGCTCTTCGCCGCCATGGACGACGGGAGCGAGTTCAACATAGCGATCGAGGACGACGTCACCCTCACGCCGGACGCCATCGACCTGGCCGAATGGTTCCAGAAGTACGAGAAGCGGGCCGACTACCTCGCCCTCGTCTTCTGCAACTTCAAGGGCAAGGGCAGACCGAACGTAATCCTCCCGTCCAGAAAGTTCTGGTCGTGGGGATACTGCTTCAGCCGGGAAGCCTGGGTGAAGGGCTTCGTGAAGGGGTGGAACTACGTCAAGGAGATGTCGTCCATCCAGGACAAGAAGAAAACGAACTGGGACACCAGCATGATGAGGTGGGTTCTCATCAGCATGTACGCCACCCTCCAGCCGGACCTGTCCCGGTCCACCCACATCGGCGAGGCCGGGGGAACCCACTTCCTGGAGCACTCCAGCTCCAACCACTACAACCGCTTCTTCAAGGACCTCCCCCTCAGCGACGGCTCCGTCAGGGACGGGTTCGTCGTGGAGGGGTCCATCAACGACCACCCGAGGGAAGACTTCGAGAAATACATATTGGGGCGCTGGAAATGAAATTCATCGGCATAAACAACGGCAAGGAGACCGTCTATCAGGTCGGCCCGTTCGAGAGCGAGGTCGATATGATCCCGGTCTATGTGGTCGTCCAGCTCAAGGCGTACGGGCTCGGGACGTACGTCAACGACAACCTCCCGGCGATGGGACTCAGGGAGGTCGGCGTGAGCCTCGGGAAGCAGGGCGAAAACACGTGGATCGTGAAGCTCAACTTCTACGAGGGCAAGAAGCTGACCGAGGAGGAGATGAAACAGGTCGAAGAGGCGATCCTCGACATCCAATGACCAAGGAACTCCTCTGGACGGGAAACCTCTACAACATGTCGGGGTATGCCAAGATCAACCGGGAGATGCTGGTCCGTGTCGGGAAAGAGATCAACGTCCAGTTCGCCCAGTGGGACGTCCAGGAGCTGGAGCTGCTCGATCTTCCGACGCTCACTAAGTTCAAGCAGTACGAGAAGAATATGGTGACGCCGAATGCTCCGTTCCTGAGGTTCTACCCACCCGTCAAGGAGCACCCGCAGGCCGCCTACCGGATCTGCTACACGATGCAGGAGACCGAGGTCCTTCACCCGGAGTTCGCCGGACGCCTCAACGCCTACTACAACGAATGCTGGATCCCTACCCACTGGAACAAGAGCGTCTTCCAGAACAGCGGCGTTTCGATCCCGATCCACGTCATGCCGTGCGGGGTAGATACGGGCATCTACAAGCCGGAGGGAGAGGCCAGGCTCCCGATGTGCGAACTCATCACGACGAAGTATTCCGGCCGGATGGAGGTCCCTCAGGGGTTCATCTTCCTCCACGTCGGGCAACCGACCTTCCGGAAGAACTTCGACATGATGATCACCGCCTTCGAGAAGGCGTTCCGGGACAAGCCGGAGGTGTGCCTTGTTCTGGCCACGACGGCGTACCAGGACATGACGCGCACGGTGAAAACCCTCGCGAACGCCCCCGTACGGAAGTCCAGAGTCTACCTGCTCGAGGGCTGCTACACGGAGGAGGATCTGGCGGAGTTCTGCCGAGCTTCAACCGTCTACCTCTGCGCCTCGATGGGAGAGGGCTGGAACCTGCCCCTCTTCGAGATGTCGGCATGCGGGAAACCCGTTGTTGCTCCCAGAAACACCGCCCACCTCGACTTCCTGACGGACGAGAACTCGTTCCTCTTTGACCCGGAGGGCCACTCCTTCTACCAGGGGAGCGAGAAGACCTGCCCCTGGTACGACCAGATGCCGATGTCCAAGTTCGGCCCGAAGTCCTTCCGGCAACTGGTGGAGATCCTGAAGGCGGTCCACGAGGACTACTCGGCGGCCGAGAAGAAGGGGGCCGTCCTGACGAAGACGGTTCGCGAGGTCTACAACTGGGATCGCTCAGCCGAGCGGGTCCTGGCAAGGCTGGAGGAGCTGTGAACAAGAAGACGGCGCTCGTCACGGGGGCATACGGTCTGGTCGGCTCGGCCGTCGTCAGGAACCTGATCGAGTACGGATGGCAGATCCTGGGCCTCGATAACAACATGCGGGAGAAGTTCTTCGGATCGAAGGCCAACGTGGGTCCGATGCTCTTCGAGAACTCCAAGCTCATCGGATACGAGCACATCGGGGCTGACATCCGGGACCGCGAGGCGGTCGCCCACCTCCTTCTCGTCCGCCAGATCGACGCCATCGTCCACTGTGCCGGTCAGCCTTCCCACGACTTCTCGGGGCAGGACCCCATGCTGGACTGGGACGTGAACGCCACGGGGACCGTGAATCTCCTGGTCGAGTCCCAGAAGAAGTTCAGCCCCCCGATCCCGTTCATCTTCATGTCTACGAACAAGGTCTACGGGGACCGCCCGAACCAGATCCCCATGAAGGAGCTTCCGACCCGGTACGACTACGCGGAGCCCGGCTGGGAAATCTCAGAGAAGTGCCCCATCGACCAATCCCTCCACTCCCCGTTCGGGGTCTCGAAGGCCGCGGCCGACCTCATGGTCCAGGAATTCGGGCGGTATTACGGCATGCCCACGGTCTGCCTCCGGGCGGGGTGCATCACCGGACCCGCGCACGCCGGGGTGGAGCTTCACGGGTTCCTGTCCCACCTCGTGAAGACCGCCGTCCAGGGCGGGAGGTACCGGGTCTACGGGTACAAGGGGAAACAGCTCCGGGACAACGTCCACGCCGACGACGTGGCGCAGGCGATCCGGCAGCTCCTCCACAATCCGATCACCCCGGGATCGGTCTACAACATCGGAGGGGGCAGGGAGAACGCCATCTCCGTGATCGAGGCCATCGTCGAGATGGACATGCGTCTCAAGCAGCGCCGGATGGATTACGAGATCCGGGCGCAGGAGCGTAAGGGCGACCACATCGCCTACATCACCGATTTCAGGAAGCTCCAGGAGCACTGCGGCTGGCGACCCAAGAAGAACCTCTCACAGATCTTTGACGAATTGACGGAGGCGGCCAGTGTCACGGCATCTTAACGTCATGTTCGGGCTCTGCCACCCGGGGTACGACTACGAGTTCACCAAGCTCGGCCACACGATGTGGTCCGTGGATTCTCTCGTTTGGCACCGGGCGAAGTGCCGCCCGTGGCCGAAGAACCTGAAGTCCTACGTGGACCACAAGGGGAAGTTCGACCTGGCCGTCGGCGGAGTCGGCCCGGACATCCCGGTGATGCTGAAGGCCGAGTGCCCCCTGATCATCAACATGATCAACGACGGGGAGGGCTTCTACCAGGACGTCGAGGACCTCTGCAAGTTCATCTGCTTCCTCTCCGACGAGACCTCCGCCCGGTGGCCGCTCCGGGACGAGAAGAAGCGGAAGGTGATGGGCTACGGCTTCGATCCCGTTCAGTACCCGGAATGCACCCACGAGGTGGACCGGGTCCTGGCGATCGGCAACGGCATGAAGTGGCGGAGCCAGGCCAAGCACATGAACCCGCGGGAATACGAGAAGGAGGGGCCGCCGAAACCGCCCGACAAGGACGCCGACCTCCTCGAGTACCTGAACTCGGAGATCCCGGTGGACCTCTACGGGATCGGGAACGAGAACATGCCCGTCCTGAACCGGGGGATGGTTCCCGGCCCGCGCCCCTTCCACGACGAGGCCAGGAGGTACAAGGTGTTCGTCAACCCCTCCCGGATCATCAACATGGTCACGCTCGAGGCGATGGCCATGAAGATCCCCGTCGTCATGTACCCGACGATCAACCACCGGGACATCGCCCGGAACGGCGAGACCGTCATCTTTGTCGAGACCCACGAAGAGGCCATGGCCGTGGCCAGGAACATGATCAAGAACGACGACCTCAGGCACCGGCTCGGCGAACAGGCGAGCAAGGAGGTCTACGCCAGGTACGACTTCGAGCGGTGGGTGGACAGCTGGAACAAGCTCTTCGAGCAAGCTATCGCGTGAAGATCGTCTACACCATGATCGCCGGAGCCCACGGGCTCGAGCATGCTCCCGGGTGCATCCAGAGGATGGCCGCCGGAGGGCTGCTCGACAGCCACGAGAATCTACCTGTCATGGTGTTCCCGGTGGACCCGTACGACGGAACGCCGGGCGATCTGAAGCCCGGAGCCCTCGACCCCTACCGGCTGAAGCCCTACGAGATCAAGATCGAGGAGCCGAAGAAGGAAGACGTCTGGGGCATGGACGCCAACCAGAAGTATACCCACGCCTACAAGAGGTGCCTCTCGGTCCTGGACGAGTTCCCCGCGGAAGCCATCCTCGTGTTCGAGGATG
>JABAOH010014746.1_pt1 | contig 13849 bp, 5 predicted proteins | sample 7062181 | NCBI WGS metagenome assembly JABAOH01 (sample SAMN14538630, study PRJNA623070) | marine sediment metagenome | biome: marine biome [ENVO:00000428]; feature: marine pelagic biome [ENVO:01000023]; material: deep marine sediment [ENVO:00002113]; isolation source: pool of 5 deep marine... | reverse complement strand
CTGGCCAAGCCCAGCATAAATTGATGCTATGTAATATGGAGATACATACTCATTCTTTGATAACTCCTTCAACTCATCAATTACCTGCATGGCTTTCTCTATCTGACCTGAAGCTGCATGGGCATGGCCGAGCCATGCTCTGGCCACAAGGAATTCTTTTGATAGGGTTAATGCTTCTTGAAACTCTGCGATAGCTTCTTCATATTTCCCCATTTGTATATATGCCAGTCCGAGGTACATATGAAGCACATCAAAGCTCGGGTCCAATACGAGTCTACTCTTATAATGTTCTATCGCTTGGTCATATTTGCGTGCATGATACAGGATGAATCCCACGTTGGCGTTTATGATTAGAGAATGAGGGTCGAGTTCCTGAGCTATTTTAATTTCTGCGATAGATTCATCATGCCGCCCTACTAACATTAGATTGTATGCATACCAATGGTGAGCTGTCGCATAGCCAGGGTTGAGATCTATAGCCCTCTTGAATTCCTCTTCTGAACCATCCCAATCCCAAAGGTTTCGCTTAATAGCTGCCAGTGAAGTATGAGCTTCAGCAAGCGTATCATCGATCTCTAATGCCTTTAGCGCCGCCTCCTCCCCCTTTAAAAAAGCTTCTTTTGGTGGGAAAGGAATGTACTCCGGAAGGACAAAGTATGAATCGGCTAGTCCTGCATAAGCCAGAGCGTAATTTGGGTCTTTTTCGATTGCCTGCTCGAAATACTCAAGAGCTTTTTTCAGGTCTTCTCCTGTCCTCTTGTTCCATAAGTAACGGCCTTTCAGGTAGAGTTGATGAGCTTCAGGATTGATAGGACGGACCTCTGCAAGCCTAGCCTGCTCCTCGGGCGTTACTGCTATCTTGATCTCCTTGGCAATAGCCCTTGCCAACTCTCTCTGCAAAGCCAAAATATTATGCAGATCGCGCTCATAACTGTCGGTCCACATAAGCCGGTCCTTCCGTGCTTCTATTAACTGGGCCCTGATCCTCACCTGCTCTCCAACGAGAAGCACAGAGCCTTCTACCACCCCAGCCACATTCAACTCCTTGGCTATCTCTGGCAAAGACTTATCCGTACCTTTGTATCGCATCACTGAAGTGCTTGAGATTATCCGGCGCAAGGCACTGATCTTCCCCAATTCGCCGATCAAGGCTTCGGTCATCCCATCGGCCAGGTATTCCTGCCCAGGATCTCCAGAGAGGTTCTTAAGCGGCAGCACTGCAATCGAATCTATAGCTTGCTGTCGGCCTGTGAATAGACTGATTCCTCCTGCGATGAGCAAAATAATAAGCGCCGCAATTCCCCCGTATATAACAGTTCTCTTCCGTCTAATTTCACTAATTTTCCATTTTTTAATCTTTCTCTTAAGAGCAACCCTCTCTTTGCTGGGAAGGTCTTTTTCTATCTTGGCCAGTTCAGAGCGTACTTCTTCTGCATTTTGATACCTCTTTGCCCTATCCTTTTCTAGACACGTGAGTATCACCTGGCTTAGATCAGAGGGCACGTGGGCGTTGAACTCCTGGGGGCTACAAGGTGCTTCTGTCTTATGCTTCACAGCCACGCTAAGCGGAGTTTCTCCTTCAAAAGGCACTCTGCCTGTAGCCGTTTCATAAAGGATTACTCCCAAAGAATAAATATCTGATTTCTGGTCTGCTTCTTTGCCTTCCACCTGTTCAGGCGACATGTACTCAGGTGTGCCGATCATTGCTCCTTCTCCGGTTATTCCCTTTGTCTTGAGCGAACGAGCTATTCCAAAATCCATTATCCGGGCATTTCCACTTTTATCGATCATGATGTTCTGTGGCTTTAAATCACGATGAACGACTCCCAATTTATGCGCCTCAGCTAACCCCTCACACACTTGCTTACCAATATTAACAACTGCTCCTGTGTTCAATTGGCCTGTCATTCTAATCATGCTTTTTAAATCTTCACCTGGCACATATTCCATGGTGATGTAATATGAACCTTCCTCCTTATTAAGGTCATACATACGACAAACATTTTTGTGGGAAATATCGCGGGCTGTTTTTAGCTCGTTTCGGAAACGCTCGATTGTTTTCTTATCAGAAGCCACTTCAGGCTTTATCAGTTTTAGGGCTACTTTAGTATTGATCTCCTTATCAAGAACCTTGTAGACTTTGCCCATGCCACCCTTCCCCAGTTCTTCTATAATCTGATATCTTCCAGCGAAGAGAGAACCTGTGGTTAATTCTTCTTTGGGTGTTTCGAGTGTATCAGTGAGAGGAGCAGAGATTTCTTCTGAAGGCTTAAGTGGTGCAGCGCATTTCCCGCAATAAAGAGAATCGTCAAGATTTTCAAAATTGCATTTAGAACACTTCATGATTTCTTTACAAGGTCAGACTTTCATAATTTGACATTTAATCTTCTTTTTCCCTAAAAAGTATAATTATTTATCCAATTAAGTTAAAGAATAAAATTATAAGATTCTGACCCAATCTTCTTGGCATAAGAATAACAATTAACGACTAAAGAGTCAAATGCATCTTTATTGCATAACAATACAGATCAAGAGAATACAAAGACTCATAATTTGAAGCGATATTCTTGATGCTGCCTTTATCGCTTCCAGTTTTGCATAAAAGATAATCTGATGATATGATTCTCATCGAATTTGCACGGATATCATGAAGGAGGAACAGAGATGTCAGGAAAAAGATTGATAAAAGTTTTCTTTTCTACTTTTGTAACTATTCTATGGATATCACTTTCATCAATCAGTCCAGCTCAAGATGCATCCTCCCTTAAAGCAATTGCGGGCGTAACTCTGGTTAATACGGATGGGAAAAAGCCGATTAAAAATGCAGTTATCTTGGTAGAAGGATCAACTATAAAAAAAGTCGGGACAGCCGAGAAAGTAAAAATTCCAAAGGATGCAGAGATTATCAACGCTGAAGGAAAATGGATCATCCCGGGTTTAGTGGATGCTCATATCCACTTTTTTCAATCCGGAGGGCTTTACACCCGTCCTGATGTGATTGACCTCAGAAAGTTTGTCCCTTATGAAGAGGAGGAATTAGCCCAGATTCGAGAGAATCTTCCGGATACGTTTGCTCGCTACATGAGATGCGGCATTACTTCGGCCGTAGATGTTGGAGGCCCTTTCTGGAATTACGACGTGCGTGAACTGGCCCGAAAAACAAAACTTGCACCCCGGATTGCTGTGGCTGGCCCTTTAATTTCCACCTACCAGCCAAAAGCACTGACCACTGGAGACCCTCCTATTATCAAAGTAAACTCTGTTGAAGAGGCGCGGGATCTTGTCCGCCGTCAGGTGGAGAAGAAAACTGATTTTATAAAAATATGGTATATAGTCAGGTCCAGTCAGAAACCAGAAGATCATCTGCCGCTGGTGAAAGCTACGATTCAAGAGAGTCATAAACACGGCCTCAGAGTAATTGTTCATGCAACGCAGCTTGAAACAGCCCGCACTGCAGTCAAAGCCGGTGCAGACATCCTGGCGCACATCGTTACTGATAAGGAAGTAGATGAAGAATTCATAAGGCTTCTCAAGGAAAACAATGTCATTCTTACGCCAACCTTGATAGTGTTTGAAGGGTATAGCGAGGTACTTTCTCAACAAGTTGAGCTCTGTACTCCTGAATTCGAGTATGCTAATCCCTATATTGTTTCCACGTTTTTTGATCTCCGCGAGCTGCCAACCGACGCTATTCCCAAAAGAGTTTTAGAGAGGATGAATAATACTAAGCCTATATCTCCAAATCCAGCCGTATTGAAAAATCTAAAATTACTCCAGGAGGGGGGCGTTACCATAGCCGCGGGCACTGACGCAGGAAACATAGGGACGCTTCATGGCCCTTCGATATTCAGAGAGTTTGAACTGATGGCAGAGGCTGGCCTCTCTCCCTTACAGATCTTAACTGCCGCCACGATCAATGGAGCTAAGTTTACTGGATGGCAGGAGAAATTAGGAACAATCGAAGCGGGCAAATTGGCGGATATGGTTATTCTCAATTCTGATCCATTATTGGATATCCAGAATACGAGCGATATTCATCTGGTCATTAAAGATGGGATGATCTTTGAACCAGCACAAATCATAAGAAAAAAACCAGAAGATGTCGTCCAGCAACAAGTGAATGCCTATAATGCGCGAGACTTAGATGCCTTTCTGGCTACATACAGCCCTAGTATTAAGTTATACGATCATCCAAACAAATTGCGCTGGTCAGGGCTGGAAGAAATGAGAGAGCCATACGCGAATCGCTTCGAAAGTTCCCCCCGTCTTCATTGCGAAATCGTCAACAGAATCGTATTGGGTAATTCTGTGATCGACCGGGAAAAAATCACCGGTTTACCAGATGCCAGAGTGATAAATGCCGTTGTGATTTACGAAGTTCAGGAGGGTTTAATCCAGCGAGTCTGGTTCCTCAGGGAATAATTTTCTTAATCTCAGTACTTAGCCTTAACTCCCATGATGTAAAACATAAAAGCCCATTTATCGCTTATTTCTTCTATCCTTTTTGTCGTGCTGCTGGCTCCATGTCCTGATCTCGTTTCAATCCTGATTAAAACCGGATTTTCGCCTCTGTGTTTTGCCTGGAGTTCGGCGGCGAATTTAAAGGAATGCGCCGGAACAACACGGTCATCATGGTCAGCCGTTGTTACTAGAGTAGCGGGATAAGCAAGGCCCTCTTTAATGTTGTGCAGCGGCGAATAGGCATAAAGGTTTTTGAAATGCTCTTCCTCGTCACTCGAACCGTATTCTACAACCCAGCCCCAGCCAACCGTAAATTTATGATAGCGCAGCATATCCATGACACCTACCGCGGGAAATGCCACCTTGAATAAATCCGGTCGTTGAGTCATGCAGGCACCTACCAGCAAACCGCCGTTAGAAGCGCCGGCAATGGCCAGTTTATCTTTGGATGTGTATTTTTCCCTGATCAGGTATTCAGCAGCAGCAATAAAATCATCGAACACATTTTGCTTGTTGTGGAGCATGCCCGCTCTATGCCACTTCTCGCCGTATTCGCCCCCACCGCGGAGATTAGGCAGGGCGTAAACTCCCCCGTTCTCCAGAAGCACTATAAGAGTGGAACTAAAAGAGGGAAGCCTGCTTATGTTAAAACCGCCATATGCAGTGAGGTAAGTGGGATTATTGCCGTTCAATTTCAGGCCCTTTTTATGAACAATAAACATCGGGATTTTTGTGTCGTCTTTGCTGGGGTAAAAGACCTGCTTTGAAACATAATCCTCGGGATTGAATTTGACCTGGGATTTCCGAAAGACCTCAGTTTTTCCGCTGGAGATATCATACTTGTAAATTGTGGAGGGAGATGTGAAAGAAGTGAATATGTAGAATAAAATTTTATCATCTCTTTTTCCGTAAAAACCATAAGCGTTTCCCAGGCCTGGCAGCTCAATTTCTTTTACTAATTTTCCATCGAGGTCGTGCTGGTAAACCTTTACATTAGCGTCCTTCAGATAGCTACAAAACAACTGGCCTCCTGCTGTATAGGCACTGCGCAAAACATCTGGTTTTTCGGGAATTATAGTCTTCCAATTTTCTTTGCCTGGTTTTTTGGGATCCATAAGAATGACTTTGGAATTGGGAGCCTCTGTGTTGGTATAAATCAGAAATTTATCTCCGACGTTATCGATGATATAGCAGTTGTACTCAAACCCCTTGACTAACGGTTGAAATTTCATGTTTTTTACTGAAAGATCTTTATAGTAAAGCTCGTTGCCATGGGTTCCTTCGGATAGAGATAAAAACAAATATTCTTCGCCTTCTGTTACTTCCGCCCATTTATAAAGAAACGGATGCTGTTTATCCTCATAGATGAGCTTATCTTTCTCCTGAGAATCGCCCAGTTTGTGGTAGAATATTTTTTGAAATTTATTCGCGGCTGTCAATTCCTGACCTTTTTCCGGCTTGTCGTAACCGCTGTAGTAAAATCCGTTGCCATGCCAGGCGGCACCGGAAAACTTCAGCCATCTGAGGCTGTCAGATAATTCCCTTTTGGATTCAATTTCCATAACTCTAAACTCCCGCCAATCCGAGCCTGCCTCGGAGCGGGAAAAAGCCACATAACGATTGTCTTTCGAGAAACCGGAAATGCTGATCCTAACTGTACCGTCCGGAGACAATTTGTTGGGGTCTATGAATACTTCCGGCTCCCCATCCAATCCTTTCTGAATATAGAGCACAGATTGATTTTGCAGCCCGTCGTTTTTGTAGTAAAAATAATACTCCCCTGCTCTGAAGGGCGACTTATACCTGGGATAGTTGTAAACTTCAGTTACCCGCTGGAGAATTCTTTCCCTGAAGGGAATATTCTCTAAGTAGCCAAAAGTAACCTTGTTCTGCTCCTCCACCCAGTTCTTGACCTCTTCAGCAGTGTCGTCTTCCATCCAGCGATAAGGGTCTGCCACCTCAGTTCCGAAATAATCATCTACCTGGGCGCCTTTTTGGGTAACTGGATATGTCGGCGCTGGCTGAATCTCTTTTTGTTGCTGGCAGGCTGGCAAGAAAACAAACGATAATAAAATAAAAAGTACTAGAGTTTTTTTTCGCATTCTCTCCTCCTTTAAATAATAATAACGGAAATTTTCCCTTATTTTAAACTTTTTTTGTTCGAGTTTTGGCTAAATTAAATTTTTGATACCATTCAGATTCTGCTCCAGGGCCAACCCTCGAAACCAGAACATCGATAAGGTAAGGCTTACCATCCCTTGTTTTTTTAATTCCTCTTTTTAAGGCAGGTTCTATTTCTTCTGGCGACGTAACCTTTTCTCCTTCAACACCCTGGCTCTGTGCCAGTTTGACAAAGTCAATATCTGGGTCTCCAAGATAAATCCCGGCATATTGACCGGTCTCAGCCATCTTGCCCCGGTATCTACCAAAACTCCTTCGAACAGTCTGATAATTTTTATTATTCCAGACAACAGTTAAAACAGGAATTCCATACCGGGCTTGAGTCCAGAAACCTGATGCGCTATACATCACCGAGCCATCGCCGATACTCAATACAACCTGTCTATCAGGTTCGCCGAGTTTGACTCCCATAGCTGCTCCCACACCCCAGCCTAGCGAATAACCAGTGTTAAACATCCACATGGTCTCATTTTTTCTTAAACCAAAATTAAAAAATCCGTAACTTCCCCCAAAGTTTTCACTGACAATTACAGCATCCTTGTTCAGCAATCTACTCATTTCATACCCGAGGCGGTCAGGATGAATCGGCGATTTGTTAAAATTGGCTTTTGCTCTTTTAGACAAATCCTCACGCAAATTCTTAGTATAAGCTTTGACTTCTTGAAAGCGAGAATCTTTTATCGAATTTATTCTGCCTTTGGCTAAGCTTCCTTTTATATGATTAATAAGATCACTCAAGATTTCTTTCACATTACCTACTACTGCTAAATCAAAAGGATAGTTTCTACCGATATTGGATGTATCGATGCCACATCTTATTAGTCTTGTACTATTATCAACAGATGTGACTCTATCTCTTCCAAAATCCTTTGTTCCGAAAGAGATGATAAGATCCACTTTCTTCCCTATTATCCTCGCCCCCGGCGAATATCTTCCCACATAAAGAGGATGATTAGCTGGAAAGTTCCTGAATGCATCTCTTGAAGAAGCAACTGGCACCGACAATAATTCTGCCATTTCCACTGCTTTATCTTGAGCGCCAGATTTCCAGACTTCATCTCCATAAATAATAACGGGATTCTTAGCTTCGATTAAAAGTTTCGCCATGTGTTCAATAAGGTCTGGCGCGGCTTTAATCCTGGAGGAAATCATAAAATTCTTTTTTGGGACGATTTTTCCTCTTGCGTTTTTAGATTCCAGGGCATAATTAGCATAAGCACAATATACAGGTCCTCCTGGTTGGGTCGTGGCTACCTTAAAGGCCCTTCTGGTTATGGCGGGTATGCTATTTGGATTTTTTATTTCCCAGGAAATTTTTGTAAATTGTCTGTTTATCTCTTTTTGGTCAAAGCCTGGAGAGGGCGCCAGAGAAATATCATCACTGAAAACTTCATTATCAACCAAGCCTGCAGATACGATAAGGGAGGAATTATCCTTATGAGCATTATAGAGCTGACCTGCCATCTGGGCTGTTCCCGCCACGACATGAACATTCACAAAAGCCGGTTCTTTCGTTATTCTGTGATAGCCGTCTGCCATGGAAACAACGATTCCTTCATGAAGTCCCAAAATTAACTGAATCTTCGGTTCCTTAACCAGAGCATCAAAAAAGCCCACCTCATGAGAGCCTGTGTTTGTAAAGACATATTTCACGCCTGCCTCTTTTATCTGCTGAATAAGAAGGTCACCACCAGTTCCAGTTACTGACCTGTATTCGTCTTGCCCTAAGGAATTTTCTACTCTTAGATTCTCCAGGGAATCTAAAACGGAATTTGTCGAGGCTATTGAAAAACCAGAAGCAGCCATATTTTTAATAAATCCACGTCTGGAAATTGTCTTGTTGAGGTAATCTGTTATTATCGCCCTCATGATTCTCCTCCGACTGTCTGTCACATTCTATAAAAAAAGGAACTGTGTCTCAACTTTTATATATAAAAAGGGACAGGCTACTTTTTTCGATAAAAAAAGATGAAATGGGGGCCTGGCCCCTTTTTTAAAAATGGGGCCTGGCCCCATTTTAGTGGCCCCTTTTTAGCCCCAATTTATTATGTCAGGTCAGAGAGGCGCTTTTTGGCATCTTCAACCTCTGCGATACCAGGGTCAGCGGATTTCCAGAGTTCGAGGAATTTTTCATAGTGCTCTATGGCTTTCCCTTTTAAGCCCTGCTGCTCGTAGATCATACCGAGCATGTAAAAGCTCTTGGCGTATATGTCTCCACGAGACCGCCTGCCTGTAGTAAGAGAAGTTATCCTCTCATACTCAAGGCGAGCCTTCTCTATATCTCCTGCTCTGTAATAGGCTAAACCCAAGGAGTCAATAAAGTCTGCCCGCCAATCGAGAGGCCCATAGGACAGCAGAGATAACGCATCCTTGAAGTATCTAATGGCTTTGGAAAAGTTCCCTTTTTCAAGTTCTATGCTGCCCATAAGATGGTAATGAAGCCTTATGATTTTCTTATCGATTCCCTTCTCGATCATCTCTTTAAGCTCATCTGCTATTCTTAAAGCTTCATCTATTTTTTCCATCTTTAGGAAAACAAGCCCTTTTAGATGTAAAGCACCTCTTTGCGCGTTTACAAATCTTATCTCCTCAGCAACATCCAATGCCATAATCAACTCTTTTAAAGCTTCTTGATTTTCCCCTGATGTTAGATAAGTCTCTCCCAGACTTTGATGGATTCTCGATTTCCATCCTTTTTCTCCCTGCTTTATTGCCAACTCGAGCGCTTGTTTCCATATACTTTTTGTTTCCTTAAACCTTCCCAGTAATAAATTTAAAAATCCTAACCTTTGTAAGCCAAACATTTGAGCTCCTGGCTCGCTTATATCCAGGAGCTTTCGGTACTCTTCTTCGGCTTTAATTAAATCTCCTTTAAAAACGTAAATATCTCCTTTCGCCCTAAAATTTAGAGGATGAGTTGGATTAAGGATAAAAGCCTTATCTATCTCAGCAAGGGCAAGATCAAGCTCGCCTTGTTCATAATAATATGTTGCTAAGGCCCGGCGGATTGTGGCATGGTCTGAAATATTATTGATATGATCCTCGAGGACTTGCTTTGCCTTTTCGTACATTCTTTTTGCCCTGAATGAAGCTGCTAAATTGGTGTAAGAAGGGATGAATTCAGTTTTCGTCTTTACGCACACCTCGTATCTTTCTATTGATTTATCCCATTCTTCTATACTCCTATATACGTTTCCTAGGTTATTATTTCCGGCTTGACTATCCGGATAAAGGTCCAACAGTTTTTTATAGGCCTCTATCGCTTTGTCGAACGTTTCTTCTGATCCAAAGTAGAAATCTCCCTCAATGAGATATCTCTCTTTCTCCGATAATCGATCTGTCAAATCAAGGGCTTTTTGGATGTACTTCACTCTCTCTGAGAAAAGATAAATGTTGTTATAGCTCATTGCCATTGACCTGTAGGCCATAGCAAACTCAGGATCAATCTCCAGCGCCCTCTCCATAAGCTGGATACTTTTGCGATAATCTCCACTGTGGTGATAATTTCTCCCCTCACTGTAATATTTGAATGCCTCAGGAGAAGAGGAAGTTATCTTTCCTACCTCATCATCAATATCACTGGCTATTTCTTCTGCGGAAAGCTTAAAATTTGCTTTAATCTTTTTTGTCAGCTCATCCACCATGGAAGGAAGGCTCTCTTCGCCCTCCCCCTGCACAGAATCTGAACTGACTATGTCTCCTGTGCTTGCTTCAATTAATGTGTAATCAATTCGAAAAACATCGCCTGCCTTGGATAGGCTTCCCTCCAGTATATGATTTACTTTGCTTTGTGCAGCCACCTTCATCAAATCTTCAAAAGCATAACTTTCTGCCTCCAGGAGATTCAATCTTCTCAGGACTCCGAACAGCCTTGCTCCGCTTAACACGCTGAGATGCTTTGATTGGTTGATATCTGTAATCAGCCAGTCAGATAGAGCACTTCTCCAGATATCCAAACTTTGATCTCCGGTTTTATTCTTGAAATACATGACAGCAAGAGAAGGCTTATCTGAGGGGATAAAAACGGCTTCCTTTTTGGGAAGGAGCTGCCAGACAATCACAGCTGCAACTATAACGGCTACAACAACTAAAGCGGGAATAAAGAGCTTCTTCAAGGTAAATTGAACCGTTATCTCTCTTGAAGTGAGAGGTTTCCTTTCGGGAATCACTCTCTCTGTGGTAGGTATACCCTTCTCCATCTTGGATAACTCTGCATGAACCTCACCAGGGCTCTGATACCTTTTCTCCTTATCCTTCTCCAAGCATTTAAGTATCACGTGGCTTAGATCTTCTGGAATTTGTTCGTTGAGCTCTTTAGGATCTCGAGGTTCTTCGCTCTTGTGTTTCACGCCTATGGTGAAAGGTGTCTCTCCCTCGAAAGGCACTCGACCAGTCGCCATCTCATAAAGAATCACCCCTAAAGAATAGACATCAGAGCGCTCATCTGCTTCTTTTCCCTCTACCTGCTCTGGTGACATATACTCGGGTGTTCCGATCATCACTCCTGCACCTGTAATGCCTTTCCCTTTAACAGAGCGAGCTATCCCAAAATCCATAATCCGCGCGTTTCCCCCTTTATCTATCATGATGTTTTGAGGTTTTAAATCGCGATGGATAACACCTAATCTATGAGCCTCATCCAATCCCTCACACACTTGCTTTCCTATGTTAATAGCTGCTCCCACGCTTAATTGGCCTGTCATCCTGATCATGCTCTTTAAATCTTCCCCTGTTACATACTCCATAGTGATGTAGTGAGTTCCTTCTTCTTCATTGAGGTCATACATCTTGCAGACATTCCTGTGTGCAATCTCTCGGGCAAGTTTTAGCTCATTTTTAAAGCGTTCTATAGTTTTTTTATCAGCAGCGACTTCGGGTTTGATAAGTTTTAAAGCCACTTCTCCCTCTATATTTTTATCATATACCCTGTAGACCTTACCCATGCCTCCTTTACCCAGTTCTTCTATGACTTCGTATCTTTTGGCAAAGGTACTGCCCCTGGTTAATTCTTCTGTGGGAGTTTCTAGCGTCTTGGTGTGAGAGACAGAAACCTCCTCGGATGGTTTGAGGGGGCTTGCACACTTACCGCAATAAACGGTATCGTCGGGATTTTCAAAATTGCATGCAGGACATTTCATGGCTCATTTTCCCTTCCTTCTAGAGTGCCAAAAGAATAACAATTGTGCAGAAAATAGTCAACACTGTCGAATCTTGAATTATTTGGAGAGGAATGGTTAATATTGTGTAGGGGCTTGATTCAAGAAGTTAGAATAGAATGTAGGAGTCTGATTCAAGGGGGTAGAATTAATTGTAAGGGAATGGTTAATATTGTGTAGGGGCTTGATTCAAGAAGTTAGAATAGAATGTAGGGGTTTGATTCATCAAACCCACATTATTAATCATACTAAATAAAAAAGGTGGGCTTGATAAATCAAGCCCCTACATAAGAATCAATCGTGGTTTTCTTCGATAGAATCGTACAAGAAAAATTGGAAGGATGAAAATGGTGAAAATGGGGCCTGGCCCCATTTTATGGCCCCATTTTATGGCCCCATTTTATATCTTGCTTTTCTTCTATGGGACCAGACAAGAAAGATTGGAAGAAGAAAAATGAAGAGAAGTATAGCTGCAGTAATTACTGGGCCAAAATGAAGCATCGAGTAGCTGAGTGCTACAAATGGCAGTAGATTGATCCTAGCAGCAGCCTTCAACGCCGTATTTTTAGCAATTAATTCTGCTACGAATGGTGAATATTTGTAATATAAATTTACCAGCGTGTGGCCAAGCTTGTTGGGCAAAAGGTATTTATCCCTGAAATCTCGAAGTACCCGAACATGGGGGTGTAAGGGTGAGTCGTAGGCTGCTGTGGCAATGAAACACAACCTATCCCATAGAGGTATTCTGCTGAAATTGGCGGTTATAGATGTATCTAACTCTATAGTAAAGATGAGCGGATTATCATTCTCATAGCCCGAAGGCACATCCCCTGACCAGTTGGAAAATTCATAGCCAGAATTAGGATTGGCTGTTATCTTAACCAACCTGCCGCAATCATAGTCATGGCTTCCCGGCGAAGGATCAGTAGTTCCTCCCCCGCCAGAATTTAAGGTTAATGTGTATTGGATGCGTGCACCTGTGTAGTCCTGGTTAGAATAGTCAGATGTTAAGTTGCTGTAGCTCAGGCTGGAAGGGGAAAAACTGTAGCAAATTTTGAAAGGAGTTGCATCTCCTGACCACCCTTCTATCACAGTGGCAGAATAGCTGCCGTCTGCGCTCGTAGTCGCCGTGGTTTCAACGCCAGAAAACGTGATTACCACTCCTGCTATACCCTCGTCTGCCCCGGTCTTCACCGAACCAGAGATGATCCATGCTGGATAGGCATCGTAGTCCTGACCTGCCTGATCAGAGTCCACATCGCCATAAGTTCGGCTTGAGGGTGAGAATACGTACCTTGTTAGGGTAGGAGTTACAGTGCCTGACCAACCACAATCCACGGTAGCTTCATAATAGCCTAAGGCATCTGTGGTTGGGCTGCCAGGCAAGCCTTCCATCACCACTCCACTCAGAGGAGCTGCTGAAGTTGCTACGCTAATCGTACCGGATATTGTGTAGGTTAACATAGTGCCAGTATAGTCTTGATTTGATTGATCAGACGTAACATTGGAGTAAGTTAGGCTCGAGGGTGAGAAAGTATAGCAAGTTTTGGAAGGAGTCGCTTCTCCTGACCATCCTTCAACGACGAGATGAGAGTAGCTTCCTTCTGAATCTGTAGTCGCCGTGCCTTGCCCAGCGGAAAACGTAATTTCCACTCCTTCTATCCCGACACCTCCTCCAGTTTTGACCGAGCCTGAGATCGTGTAGACGACTGTGGCAGTGTAGTCCTGGTATGCCTGGTCAGTAGTGAGGCTTTCATAGGTCATGCTGGAGGGCGAGAAAATATAGCCAGTCTTGGAAGGAGTTGCAGTCCCTGACCACCCATAACTAACTGAATGAGAATAACTGCCATTTAAATCCGTAGTCGCTGTGCCTTGCTCGTCGGAAAACGCAATTGTCACACCTTGAAGCCCAACTCCCCCCTCAGTCATCACAGTCCCTGAGATTGTTGGTTGAGCTTCACAGATAAGATTAGAAACTGCTATGGTTTCCTCAGGGGAAATCCCTGTGGATTGAGGCACAGCAAATGTTAGTTGACGTCTTATATTCGTAT
>JABAOH010008937.1_pt1 | contig 13850 bp, 11 predicted proteins | sample 7062181 | NCBI WGS metagenome assembly JABAOH01 (sample SAMN14538630, study PRJNA623070) | marine sediment metagenome | biome: marine biome [ENVO:00000428]; feature: marine pelagic biome [ENVO:01000023]; material: deep marine sediment [ENVO:00002113]; isolation source: pool of 5 deep marine... | reverse complement strand
TACATCCAAATAGATATGGAGGTGAACAGAATGGTTTTTGAAGAAGACGAATGGGAAGAAGGCGAAGATGAAGAATGGGAAGAAGAGGAATGGTAATAATTGCCAGAAAATCTAACTTTCCAACAATATATTTTCTATGTTGCTTGTCTACCCCTATGTTTCAATATAATTTTTGGGCCCATCTTTATAACTTACAAGTTGATTTTCATATTTCGAGTTTGCCATGACTAGAGTTGCCGTACTAGACTCTGACAGATGCAAAGTAAAAAAATGCAATAAGGCATGTATTAGTTTCTGCCCTATGGCACGTAGCCGAGTGGAAGCTATAAAGATAGAACACAACAAAGCCGTCATTTCCGAGGTACTTTGTAGCGGGTGCGGTATATGCGTCAAAAAATGCCCCTTCAAATCCATTAGCATAGTAAACTTGCCTGACGAGTTGGATAAGGATTGCAGTCACCGTTTTGGACCCAACGCATTCAAGCTTTTCAGGTTGCCAATGCCCTCTCCAGGCACTGTTCTGGGTTTGCTTGGTCAAAACGGTATAGGCAAAACTACCACCTTGAAGGTGCTGTCAGGTGAATACAAACCCAACCTGGGACGGTTCGAGGAACCGCCCGAGTGGAGAGAAATAATCCAGTTTTATAGGGGCTCAGCACTTCAGGAGTATTTTCAGAAGGTAAGCGAGGGTAAGCTTAAGGTCGCTCATAAACCGCAGTACGTGGATAAGATTCCTAAAGCCGTTTCAGGCGAAGTTAGCGACCTTCTAGAGAAGGTTAATGAGAGAAATTGTTTGGATAAATTGACTGAGAATCTTGAGCTTCATAAGATTTGGGAACGGCCTTTGGCGGTGCTTAGCGGAGGCGAACTGCAACGCGTGGCAATGGCTGCGACCTTAAGCCGAGAGGCAGACGTTTACCTTTTCGACGAGCCATCCAGCTACCTTGACGTGAAGCAACGTCTGCAGGTTGCTAGAGCTATAAGAAGCCTCAAGGAGCAGCAGAAAATTATTATTGTGGCTGAGCACGACTTGGCCATAATTGATTATTTATCTGACCAAATCTGCATCTTCTACGGCGATCCGAGTGTCTACGGCGTGGTTTCGCATGTGCATGGTGTGAGAACGGGCATAAACATTTACCTGCAGGGTTTCATTCCCGATGAGAATATTATGTTTCGTAGGGAAGCTATAATTTTCCATGAGAAGCCACCAGCCGTAGGTGCAGGGGCCGGGGAAACACTGCTGAGTTGGATGCGGATTGAGAAGAAATTTAAAGGGTTCAAGCTTGTTGCGGAGCCGGGTGAAATCAAGCGGGGAGAAATAATTGGGATTCTTGGTGCTAACGGGATAGGAAAGACCACTTTCGTGAAGATTCTGGCGGGGCTTGAGGAGTCAGACGACAAACAAAATTTTGGCGAGGTAACGGTAAGCTATAAACCTCAGTATATCTCGTCAGAATATGAGGGCACAGTGCAGGAACTGCTTATGGGCATTGCTAAAAAGACTTTCACTTCAAGCTGGTACAAAACAGAAATCCTTGGACCTTTAAGGCTTAACATGCTATTGGACAGGTACATCATGGAGCTTAGCGGAGGGGAACTGCAGAAAGTCGCCATTGCCGCTTGCTTGTCCCGTGAAGCGGATTTGTTCTTACTGGACGAACCCAGCGCATACTTGGATGTGGAAGAGAGATTGAACATGGCTCGAACTATTAGAAGAGTCATTGAATCCAGAAACGTTCCCGCTTTTGTGGTTGAGCATGATGTTGTAACTCAAGACTTTATAGCTGACAGGCTAATGATTTTCGGCGGAGAACCTGGCGTGAATGGCATCACGAGCTCGCCCACCAGCTTGAGAAAAGGCATGAACATTTTCCTGAAAGAAATGAACGTCACTTTCCGCAGAGACTCAGTCACAAGGCGACCTAGAGTTAACAAGGAAGACTCTAGAATGGATACGTTCCAGAAGGATCTTGGTGAGTACTATTATACGCGGCTTAGGCAGAAATAAAGACAGGGGTTTTTCTAAGTCGAGAAGTTACTATGAAAAATGTAGTTAACTTAAAGAATAAGCATAACAATAACGTAACCGAATCATAATTAGAAAGGACCAGAATGGTGGAGGCTAGAAGTGGGGCAGGTAATCTTCCAAGAAATCAGCGCATCTGACTTTTTCTACCGTAATCGTGACATCGCTGGTTTCACTAATCCGTCTCGCGCAATATTTGCGGCGATTAGGGAGCTTGTGGAGAACTCGTTGGACGCAGCTGAAAGCCTCAAAATACCACCAGACATTTATGTACGCCTTTCTTTTGAGGCCGAAGCAAGCCAAGATACTCAAATTTACAAGCTAAGAGTTGAGGATAATGGCTGCGGAATCCAACCGCGGTTTATTCCTTCAGCGTTCGGTCAAGTGTTGTACGGTTCAAAGTACAAACTGAAACAGATGAGAGGCACTTTTGGCTTGGGTGGAAAAATGGCTGTGCTATACGGGCAAATCATGACGCACCAGCCTGCTTACGTGACTTCCAGCACTGGTTCAGCTAAAATTTATTCTTTCAAGCTTATGATTGATATCCAGAGGAACCGCCCCTTAATCCTTGACCGTAAAGTGCTTATAAACAAGGAGCGTTGGCGCGGAACAATCGTGGAGTTCGCCATTGAAGGCGACTATTTGCGGGCTAGATCGAAGATTCTAGAGTACTTCAAGCAGACTGCTATGGTAAATCCATATGCGAACTTGACTTTCGTTGATCCTAAAGGTAGGCTCTATAAGTTCATCCGAGCCACGATGAACATGCCTGAACCACCAAAAGAGACTGACCCACACCCATATGGCGTTGACGTAGAGCTTCTCCAAAGGCTCATTCAAATAACTCCATATAAGAGCATGCAGGAGTTTTTGAAAAACCATTTTCATAGGGTAGGTGACATAACCGCACAAAAGTTCCAAGTGTTCAGCGGCTTAACAACAGCTTCCTGCAAGAAACATGGTAAACTGTCTCATAATGATATAAACTGGACTAAAGGACCTAGTTGCCCCCGGTGCGGTCAACTATTAACATTTAGCCCATCAAAGAAACCAAAAAAACTCTCGCACCAAGAAATTGTCAGTCTAATGCAGCACCTAAAAAAGTTTAAACAATTCTTGCCACCAGACGCAACCTGTCTGTCTCCTTTAGGTGAAGAGCTTTTGAAAACAGGAATCCTGAAAGAGTTGAATCCTGAATACTTGGTTGTTAAGCAACGTAAACCCTCAACTTACGCAGGTCATCCGTTCATTATTGAGTTGGGTATTGCATATGGCGGCGATATTCCCCGAAAAAATAGCTTCCTCATTTACCGTTTTGCTAACAAGATTCCATTGCTTTACGATGAAGCTAGCGATGTTTCGTACAGGGTGATAAATTCCATGAACTGGCGTAGGTATAAGGTTTCGCCTGATATGCCCATAGCCATCGTTGTGCACATTTGCAGCACTAAAGTACCCTACAAAACCGTTGGGAAAGAATTCATCGCCGACCGACCGGAAGTCAGAAAAGAAGTGGCGAATGCGCTTCGTGAAGTCAGCCGTCAACTCCAGCATTTCTTATCCAAACGAGAACACGTAGACCGGGAGAAAAGGCGGCTTAGCGTTTTCGCCAAATACCTACCCAGAATCGCCGAATTTTCAACAACTCTGGCTGGAAAAGAGAAACGTCCCGATATTCAAAAATTGATAAAGAGTGTGCAGAAGTATGACACTAAAGAAAAGTAAAGGAGTTATGGCCGAGAAGAAAAACGAGATAATGGGCAGCCTGAAGAAGCTAGGCATACAAATTTATGATCAACTGGACAGCGGCGTCTTCCCAACTATCACCATGCCCAGTCGTTCCACAGAAAATATTCACTACGATCCTGACGTTCGCCAGTATATTCTAGGTGAAAAACGCGTTACCCGAAGCGCAAGGAATATACGCCACGTGAAACCGTTCACGCAGTTAGCATGGGCTGCTATGTTTTCGAATGAGCTGACGTTTCACCGTAAAACCTCAACCCTGAGAGACGTCTATTACTCCGCCCAAGCTTACAACATGACCTTCAAGGACCAACAAGAATCGAACAACATAATAACCGATTTGGAAACGGCAACTGGCCGTTCCAGAGAAGATTTTAACATTTTCCCTGAAGAACGGTCAGCGGTTTTCGGCGACCTAACCATAGAGTATACGGTTCCAGGTTATGAAGGTAAAACCTTGAATTTATCGTCGCACCCTGACGGCGTCTTGATTGGTCCTGCGTTAACTTCTTCCGAATTCGCAAACACCACAGCAGACAAAGTCATAGCCATAGAAAAAGGTGGCTTATTCACGAGGTTTATTGAAGAAAACGTACACAAGAAGCACAACGCCGTGCTGGTTCTAACGGCTGGTCAAGCACCCAGACAAACACGATATTTCATACGACGCTTGCATGACGAGCTAAAAATACCAGTACATATTTTCACCGATGGCGACCCTTGGGGAATGCACATTGCTATGGTCATAATTTCTGGTTCAGCCAATGCTGCGCACCTACGCGATTTAACCACGCCTGATGCTGTTTGGAGTGGCGTTTGGGCTTCAGATATAGTTAATTACAAGCTTCCCACTGATCCACTGGACGACGTAGACATCAAACGACTTCACGAGTTGCAAAAGGACCCGCGATACCAAGGTGACTCGCTGTTGCAGAGAGAAATCAAAACGTTCTTGAAAATCAGGCGAAAGGCGGAGCAAGAAGCTTTCAGCAGATACGGTTTGACTTATATTGTAGATAAATATTTGCCAGATAAATTGTACGAAAAAAGTAAAGGTAAAAAGAAGAAATAACAGTTTCACTTTTTTCAAAGCTTTGGCTGCTGTTGCTACATCGGTTATTCCCAAAACAAGCATATTTATCATTTAATATCTGTTCATCGCAGAAATTTTGAATAGAAAAATTGCAGGCTTCAGCGGATTTAAATAAAGTATTTTTGCATGAAACGTCTGGTTTGCTTTTGTAGGCCTAGCTCTTTGCAAAAACTATTACAACAAGCACACCTTTTTCCAGCGCTCACACATTTCACGTGTAGCTTTCTCAGCTCCAGTAATCTATGTATGTTGACTATTCCGGATTTGATCTCGTCCGCGTCTTTATGAGTAATTGCCGCCATTTGTTACTCCTCTTTTTGCTACATTAGTACATTGTTACGGTGAGGGTTATTTTTTAGGGTTATAAAAGAGAGTATATTTCGATTTTAGTCACATTTAGTATGACTTAGCCTTATATATAACTAATGATAACTTAAAATATAGTAGTTTAGTTACAATTAGTGTTACTATGATCTACGCTAAATGGAATAAATGTAACAAGTAAAAGAGATGATGATGAACATGGTTAACCAAGAGAATGCAAGGGAAGCCGTTCCCCTTCCTTTATTAACTGAAACATGGTTTAAACAAAGATTCCCCGATATGGGAAATATTCGAGTTATAGAGGGTGTAGGTGAGCATTGGAAAAGGCAAAAAATGAATTCTGTAATCGTTGTTGCGTTTCACGCCGATTTGGAAGTGGCACAACTTAAACATTTTTTCCCGCTCTTTTTCACAGAGCACCTTATCCACAGCGGATATTCAGTAAACCCTGCAGTATACATTGGAGCCTTGCGAGATATAGGTCGAGGTTATCACCGGGGAGACATCAGAGAAAGAGTTGCAGAGGCACATAACTTCTTTCAGGGCATATTCACTCCAAGTGCGCGGGTAGTAATTGTTGAAGACAGGATTGAAATTCAAAGAGACGTCTATAGTATCTTGAGAATACTTGAATTTGAAAAAAGCCTCCAGTCAATACTTGGACAGATCAATACGCCAGAAAAACTTCTGGAAAAGAATAAAGTTAAGCTAACAAATAAGGAATACCCGCTCACATATTACGAGAAAGATCTTCTACGCATTTATCTATTCGAGAGAAATAAACTTGGAACAGAAATCAAAAAATACCCATATGTAAGCTGGGGTCTGGAATCCCTAGGTTATTTGGGAGCGTCGTACAACTTTTTTGACAAGTCAAATGCGGGACTTTCTGTTCTTAAAAAAATGATCTGCGCAGATCAAGGCATCGAGTATCCAGCAACAATTGTTTTACCAGATCCTGTTGCGGTCTCAGGCAGTCTCATGAGGTACTTGCACTCTAGAGACCTGAATCCGGATGAAACCTTGTTTATAAGCGATTCTTACACTGACATTAGCCGTAAAATCTATGAGCGGGAAAATGTTTCCTTGAAATTCCTTGATTATCTTTTGCGAAACATAATTCGCCCCTTTGTTAAAAAGCCCCAAATCAAAGATTGCGAAGCGTGTTGGACTAAACTTGCCGAGCAAAAATACCTAAAAGGCGAGTTTGCATCCCGTGAACTTAAACGGCTTGTTCTCAAATGCTATTGGGATTTCATAAAACCTTATTACCAGTCCATGGAAACGATTCTTGGCACCCATGAGAGCTTGTTTGTTCCAGAAGAGCTAACTGAGAAAACTCTGAATGCTTTAGGTTCTAAGCGGAATAGAGAGATTCTGATTGAACTTGCTAGACATTATCAAAAGCATGGTTCATTTATGACTGTGAACGAATTGTTTGAAAAAATGGGGTTGAAAAAAGGAGCAAAGAAAGGGCTTTGGAGAAACTTGGAGACTCTTGTAAAATGTGGATTGGTGGATAGGATTCCTGAGGGGCGAAAACTTCACAAGTACAGTATAATCGGAAACAAGACAACAATCCGCATACGCTTGTCTCTTATTGAGGAAAAACGCACCTTTCGAAACATAATCTGATTCAATGAAAAACAATGCCCTTGTTGAAAAACTGTTCCACCACAACAATCTAAAAAAAGATTCATTCATGTTAGGTCTTTAGCAAGCAAAGTTTGCAATCGAAAGTATAAAATAACTGTTGCTTTTTTATGTAGAAACCACATTAAAAAGAAAGGATGGAACGGTTATGAGTGAAGGAGACACATTCTGGGTATCGCTAGCTGAGAAATTTTTCGGGCTTCTTCTCACCATTATTGGCGCTTTATTCCTTTACTTCACGCTAACTAGCACTGTTGCTTTAGGTGGTTTTACAGGACTTTTCGGTTTTTTAGGCATCGTCGTTATGCTTATTGGCCTGTTTCTGCTTATCGTCAAACCGCGAGAATAGTAGTTACTCTCTTCTCTCCACTACTATTGTGCAATTAGCAACTAATGCAGCTATTACACCTAGAGCTGCCAGCCAAGGAACAACAACCGCGCCTATTACCCCTACAGTGGCTGGAATCTCAAGCAGCTGTTTTCCTTTCTCGTCTTTTACGATTATTCTTGTAACGTTTCCTTCATGTAGGAGTTCTTTTACTCGTTCAACGAGGTTGCTTGATGAAACAGTGTATTCTTCGCGGGTGACTTTAACGGCTGACGCGCCGCAGACATGACAAAACTTATCATCCTCTTTAAGAGAGGCACCACACTTAGTACAGTAAGGTATGTTTTTTCACCTCTCTGTGCAAACGGTTGCAACAACTTAAAAATTTTATCCTACTCTGGGCTGAGTGTTTATAAACCTAAGCCGCATTATTTTTCGTTCAGTCAAGCTTATGCGTAGCAAAAACAGAAGGAATAATTCAAATGCCTATCCGTCAGCCTATAGTATGCGTTCTAGGACACGTGGATACTGGCAAGACTTTGCTTTTAGACAGGATTAGACGAACAAGTGTTCAGGCGAGAGAGGCAGGCGGAATAACGCAGCACATAGGCGCAAGCTTTTTTCCTGTTGAGACACTTAAGCAGCTAATTGGACCGTATCTTTCCCTACTTAAAGGTGACATTCAAATTCCAGGCTTATTGATTGTCGACACTCCTGGACACGAGGCTTTCACTAATTTAAGGCGGAGAGGCGGGAGCGTAGCCGATATAGCTATTCTTGTTGTTGACGTTTTGAAGGGGTTTGAAGCACAAACTTATGAGTGTATTGAAATCCTGAAAGCCCGCAAAACACCCTTCATAGTGGCAGTGAACAAAATTGACAGAATTTCAGGTTGGAAGCCACAGCAATTCACATCTTTCTTGAAAGCATATGCGGTTCAGAACGCTTATGTTCAAGAAAGTATGGATAACAAGATCTACGAACTTATGGGCACATTCTCACGCGAGGGCTTCCGCACCAACCGTTTTGACAAAATCAATGATTTCACATCAACAATCGCTCTGGTTCCTACCAGTGCAAAGACTGGCGAAGGCATGACCGAACTTATGATGGTTCTCGTCGGTTTGGCACAGCAGTATCTTAAAAAAAGGTTGCAGACGTCAGAAGGCCCAGCGATGGGATCAATTCTTGAAGTCAAGGAAGAACCAGGGTTAGGATTAACACTTAACAGCATAATTTATGACGGTACACTTAAAAAAGACGATTTAATCGTTGTAGGCGGCAAAGATAAGCCAATTGTAACCCGCATAAGAACGATCCTGGTACCGAAACCTCTAGATGAAATCAGAGATCCACGCGACAGATTCAGCGCGGTTAAATGTGTCTTCGCAGCGGCTGGTGTAAAAGTAGTTGCGGCTGATTTAGAGGGTGCGCTTGCAGGAGCACCTTTGTACGCGGTTCCTTCAACCGAAGAAACTTCAAAATACGTGAAACTGGTAGCCGAAGAACTTAAGCAAATCAGAATAGCCACTGACATTAAGGGCATAGTGCTGAAGGCTGACACTTTAGGATCCTTGGAAGCCATTGCTGAAATTCTTAAACAGAACAATGTGCCGGTAAGGATTGCAGATGTAGGCGACATTTCTAAACGTGACGTGGTTGAAGCCTCAGTAGTGAAGGCTCACGAACCATTACTTGGAGTGGTTTTAGCTTTCAATGTTAAAATTTTGCCTGATGCTGAATCAGCAGCAGCTAACGCTAGTGTAGAGGTTTTTAAAGACCAAATAATCTATAACCTAATTGATAACTACCTAGAATGGTTTAAATCCAAACGTGAGGCAAAATCTGAGCAGGAATTTGAAAAACTCATTAAACCTGGAAAAATCTTAGTTATGCCTGGCTTCGTTTTTCGAAGAGCAAAACCCGCAATCTTCGGCGTGGAAATATTGGGCGGGCAGCTTAAACCAAAATACTCGCTCATAAGAGCCGAAGACGAAGCAGAAATGGGTGTGGTTCAACAGATTCAAGATAAAGGCAAAGCAGTATCCGAAGCCAAACAGGGTATGCAGGTTGCTGTGTCGATGGACAAGCCTATTGTAGGTAGACATGTTTTCGAGAAAGATATTCTCTATGTAAAGGTGACTGAGTCTGACGCCAAAATGTTGATGGAGGAACATGCAGACAAGCTTTCAGACGAGGAAAAGGAAGTTCTAATGGAGTATGTGAAGATTATGCAGAAGAAAACTCCTTTCTGGGGCGGCTTCTAGCTTCTTCTTGAAAGACAATGATTAATTTGGAGATTCCAATACTGATAGTTATTATTTATCCTCCGCCGACCGGAGGCAAAATAGCCAAGATATCACCAGTTTCCAATTTGGTTTGTAATCCGTTAAGAGTTGAAGCGCTTCTTCCGTTAACCAGAAGCTGAAGAAAACCTTTAATGTTTCCAGTCTCGCGGTCATAAACGTATTCAATAAAAGGTTTTCCGTAATGCTGCTTCAGCGTCTTGAGAACAATGTCTACCGTGACCTTCATCTCTTCTGAAAAATCGAGTGTTTCCTCTTTCTTGCCAACGATTTCTCTCAAACTGGTGAAAAAGCGAACTGAAACTTGCAACGTATGAGCACCTTCACATTATGAGAAATGGTGAAATTAATCTGTTACGCATAAAAGTAATCGCTGGAAGTTTGAACCGGCGCTAGGAAAAACGTTTAAAATTTACCTGTTTTTTCTGTAACAGGAAATAAATAAAATAAATCTATGTTCTTAAATATAGTTGTTATGCGACTGATGCTGTGCTGCTCTGAACTCGGTTTGGGACATGTTTCCCGAATTATACCCCTAGGCAAAAAACTGCGAGAGAAAGGACATACCCTGTTCTTTTTTTCAGGCGGAAAAGCCTATGAGCTTTTGCTGAAGGAGTTTAGAAACGTCTACCTTTGCACCCCTGTATCTTGGTACGAAAACGCAAGAGGCATAGTAGCTTCAGCATCACTCATCAACATTTTATTCCCACTACCAATTTTCAACTACGAAAAAAATAAATTTGAAATAAAAACCTCAACCGCTATGGAGACCGTGCACCGCTACTATGACTTGAGAAGATACATCCGAAAAATCAACCCCGACCTAATAATCGCAGATGGCGATTTGCACGCACTTCGTATGGCGTCAAGATGGAAGTTCCCAGCGGTTTATATAGCGAACTTGATACGACCGAGTTTCGGGTTTTCCGCCTTTCTTAACCCTGGCGAACGTTTCGTCGAACGATACGTAAAAACATGCAGGAAAATCATAATCCCGGACAATCCTCCACCATATACCGTTAGTGAATATAATATAGGGGATTTAAACAGCATAGGCATAGAAGAAAGAACAGAGTTCGTGGGAAGTTTTCTCGACACCACATACAAGCAAGGACTGGAGGAACACGTTTTCGCCCCGATAAGTGGGCCTTATGGAACACGAGCCAAACTGGCAAAACTGATACTACCGGTGCTCGAAGAACTTGAAACGAAAAGTATTGTTAGTTTAGGAACACCCAACAGAAAAACTGATGTGAAAAAAGGGAATTGTAATATACATGCTTGGCTATCGAAACAGGAACGCGAAGAAGCCCTAAGAAATGCCAAGCTAATAGTCTTTAGTGGTGGACACAGAACATGTTTTGAAACTGTGAAGTACGCTAAGCCAAGTATATGTATCCCAACACAGCCAGAACAAATGGGAAACGCCGAGAAACTCCAGAAACTGAACTGTTCAATATCCGTTAAAAACACGAAAGAATTGAAGGTGGCTATCAAAAAGATTGATGAGGAAAAACAGCTCTTCACAAGAAACGCAAAAAAGCTGAATATGTTTTCTACCAAATTTAAAGGTCTAAATCGGGCAGTGCAAATAATCGAAAACGCAGTTTAAAACAAAATGAAGCTTATATATTGCCAAGGTGTACGCGTTTAACTTCGCCTTTCGGAGATTCCTCTTCGAAGACTATGGCTTGAAATTTGTAGATTTTAGTGTCTTTCGTCAGCCAGCTGTCTGGAGGAAGCCCAGCTTTGATGCAGCACTGACACAAATATTCTTCTTCACACCATTCCCATTCAACCGGAACCTGAGGTAAAAGCAGTCCTTTGTAACCGCCTTTTTCAATAATTAAGCCGTCTTCGCCCACCTTGATTCTAGCTAGGTACTCCTTAGGGTTCCCAACCTCTACAATTTCAGGTGGAGTAAGTACGCTAACTTCAAAAACTACGTTGCCAAGCTCGTTTGAAGAAAGAGGATAAAACCTCGGATCCCGTGTCGCCGCGTTCACAGCAGAATCAATAATCGCCTCAACCAGCGGATTTGTTGGATAGGGGTAACCGATGCAGCCTCGAAGTTTTTTCTCCCCGTTTTCCAAGCGGTTTATTGTGACGAAAACGCCGCAAAACTCAAACAGTTTTTTTGGAGTGCTTGCTGGAGCTTTGACAGCTCTCCTTGTCGCTAGGTATTCTTTCACCGCGTTCCGCGCAAGATTCACCAGGAATTTTCCTTCTTTTAAACTTATTTTGAAAGCCAAGCCACCACTCTCCAATGCACAACCATAGCGAATGCCATTTAGGCTTTTTTGCTGATGGTTAATGCCGCGTTTAAAACTTGGTTTAAAACTTTATTGACTCTTCTGATACGCCTTTCTTGGTTATTATTAGGAAGTCTATACCGTCGCCGCTCAGGGCATCTCTGCTTATGGCGGATTTTACAGCTCGTATTACGAGCGCTTTTGCCTCTTCCACAGTTAAGTCTTCTTTGTAACTTTCTTCCAAAACACCCATAGCAATTTCTGTTCCAGATCCGACTGCGGCGTACTTGTCAGGTATCAGCGAGCCCAGAACGTCCAGAACGTAAAGCGATGGACCTGCATCGTCTAAGCCCCCTACTATCGTTTGCGTGATTAATGGCGCATATCTGCGGTTGAAGAGAATGTTGGACATGAGCTTGGCTGTAGCTTTCACTGAAATCCGTCTGCCGACTTCCATACTGAAAAGGTTGGCCTGTGCCTCCACTTCTCTGGTGAGGACCTGCATATCGCCGACAAGGCCTGCGTAAGCTGCACCTATTTGGCTTGTTAGTTTGAAAACTTTTTTGCCCCCCTTGCTCATGACTAAGTGACCATATGTAACGCGTTTTTCAGAAGCCAATATGACTCCGTCTGCGCATACAACTCCGACCGTTGTGGCGCCTGGAATCCAGGCCATTCCTCCTTGTTGCGCTCGTGATCCATAATCTTCCAATTTTTTCACCGTTCTCGTTGATATACACAAGGCAAGCTATTAAGTTTACTTATAAGCATCGACAAACCGGGGAGACAATAACTGAAAGGTAGCTCATGAAAAACTGAAACAGAAACAGGTTCTATTGAACGAATAAAAGTGATGGTAAACCTTTTAAATATTAGAGGAACGCAAAACCTATAAGTTAGCTAATCTTGCTGGCTAAAGGTTTACGATTCCAATAAACTCTTCGCAACGTTAGGGTAGTTGCATTGCGCGTTCACTGCTTACAAAAAGCAAGGTGTAGTGGTATCAAAACTGGAAGAGCGGGGAATAAAAAGCGTCAAACCTTCATCTGTTCGAGCATTTTAGTTCTGCTATTACCTACCTCTTTAGCTTTTCCATGCACTATTTCCTTAGTTTTCACATATGAAGAGTCAGTCAACAAATATTGACTAAAAAAAATTTGTTGGTCAAGAAAAATTGACTAAGAAACGGGCGTTTTGGGGTTTTTTGGTCAAGAAAATTTTACAAAAATGCTTTTATCGAAAAATAGCTCAAGATTAAGTGATATACTGGGAAGAATATTCAAAAAAAGAGGTGCGAGGGTCAATGGAAATGAAAAAAGCACCATTATATATGGTGACTTGGCGGTGTACCAGAAGGTGTGTGGGCAACTGTCTATACTGCAGTTACACACCTGAATATGCAGTAGATGCTGAGGTTAATACCAAAACAGCGTACAAAATTGTTGATGAAATCTACTACTTTGGCTCGCCATACTTCGGCATAAGCGGTGGTGAACCATTAATCCGAAAAGACATTTTTGACATAATAGAATATGCTAAAAGAACAGGGTTCGGAGTAAGTTTGATAACTAGCGGCTTCGCTTTTGACCAAAAAAGATTGGACCAACTCGTGCGGAACGAAGTTTATACGGCGGTCAGCATAGATGGCGCCAGAGAGTCAAACGATAAAATAAGAGGTAAAGGAAGCTACGACAAAGCATTATACGCCATGAAGAAGCTTTCGGAAAACGGAATCCTAGACTGCATAGTCACAACCATGACCAAATACAACATAAAAGATTACGAGCACGTTGTCAAACTAGCAGAAGAATACAAAGCAAGAATGGTGGTCTTCCACAACCTTGTACCAGTAGGCAGAGCAGGATCAAACATGCCCGATTTGGCACCCTCACCAGAGGAGTATGAAAGCGCGTTCAACAACATCTATGACCTTCAGGTCAAGTATTCAAGAAAAGTTCATGTCAACGTTTATGCGCCTTTTTACGCGAGAATTGTGAGGCAGAGAAACCCAGTTGACTTCTGGAACTGGTTCCAAAACGGCTTCCTAGGCAAATGCACAATCGGCGGAAACTACATCAGCGTAACCGAAAACGGCGACTACCGATCATGCGGTTTC
>JABAOH010000522.1_pt1 | contig 13859 bp, 13 predicted proteins | sample 7062181 | NCBI WGS metagenome assembly JABAOH01 (sample SAMN14538630, study PRJNA623070) | marine sediment metagenome | biome: marine biome [ENVO:00000428]; feature: marine pelagic biome [ENVO:01000023]; material: deep marine sediment [ENVO:00002113]; isolation source: pool of 5 deep marine... | reverse complement strand
TACAAGAAAGGCGGCGGCTATCTGCATTGGGAGGGCATTACCGATTCTGTAGAGAATACAGTGCGCTTCTCCTCGCTGTTTGTCTTGGCTTTCATATTCGGGGTAAGGTCCCGCGCCTCCGCCAAGCGGACTCTCTTCGCCTTGATACCTGTGGCGGGATTCACCGGCATATGGATCTTGCTGTCCGATGAGATGAACTGGATGGGCCGGTTCCAGTATGCCCTTCTGCCAATCATTCTAATGTCATGGCCCTCTCTCATGGAGGGAATCAGCCGGGATTGGAGACTTCCGGCCCTTCGCGATTTCGACAGGCGAGGTCGGAGGGTTATGATTTCCATCCTGCTGATATGCGGTTTGGGTTTGCTTCTCTATCAGGAAGAGCGGTACGGCCGCGTCAGGTATTTCCCTGATGGAAGACATGATGGAGCCGTCCTGTTGAGCAAGTACTCGGATAGAGGATATACGATGGCGGTGACGGAGGCCGGGCTGCTGCCACTGTATTCTCGATGGAAAGCGATAGATGCGTGGGGACTGAATGACTCCTGGATTGCGCGCAATGGAGGTATAACCAAAGATTATCTGGCAAGCCGCAAGCCGGAAATCATCATGTTCCACGCAGGGTTCTCCCCACTTACATACGATCAACATCGAAAACGCGGCGCCTGGGCTTCGATGGTGGAGACAATGAAAGCCTATGCGGAGACGAGCGGGTACATTCTCGCTGCGGCCTTTGGGGAGTCGCCATATGATACCCACTACTACTATGTCCGGCCGGATTTTGCAGACAGCGAAGCGATCGTGAGGGAGATCCGGGGCTTGGATTATAGGTGGTTCAAGAATGGGAAGAGATGCTTCAATTATGCTGAATTGGTGCTGGCAAAGGCCTACTAGCTGCCTCCAAGGCTGGACCTGCGGCGGCTGCAACCTCTTTTGGTTCCGCTGTCCGGACAGAATAGAGAGTCGAGGCAAATTTGACAGCTGGGGTGTAAGATTGTTATACTCTGGCTTGTAGCCGGATGTTCGATAACCTCACTGATAAGCTCCAGTCCGTCTTCAAGAAACTCACTGGGAAAGGCAGGCTATCACCCCAGGATGTTGCCACAGCCTGCCGGGAAGTCCGCCTTGCCCTGCTGGAGGCGGATGTCAACTTCCACGTGGTTAAGGACTTTGTTGCCCACGTTCAAGAGAAGGCCACCGGCAAGGAGGTCCTGGAGAGCGTTACCCCCGGACAGCAGGTAATAAAGATAGTCCACGATGAACTGGTTGCATTGCTCGGAGGAGAGTCGGAGACACAACCCGAGGGCACCGCGGACATATATATGTTGGTAGGCCTGCAGGGAGGAGGCAAGACTACCACTTCCGCCAAACTCGGACTTTCCTTGCAGAAGAAAGGAAGAAAGCCGTTACTGGCGGCAACGGATCTGCGCCGGCCCGCAGCTATCGAACAGCTGGCAACTATCGGCTCTCAAGTGGGCCTGCCCGTATTTGAACCTCACGGAGAGAAGACTTCTCTGGAGGTGGCGCAGGCGGCGCTCAAACACAGTCGCGCAGAGAGCCTTTCTCCGGTTATCATTGACACCCAGGGGCGCGCCCATGTTGACGAGGAACTGATGGGTGAACTGGCGGAAATGCGAGCCGCGCTTCCTGCAGCCGATGTGTTATTGGTGCTGGATGCCATGACCGGACAGGAGGCCGTGAAAGTAGCGCAGGCTTTCGAGAACTCGCTTGACCTATCCGGCTTCATTCTGACGAAATTGGATGGCGATGCTCGCGGCGGAGCCGCGCTCTCTCTGCGTGCGGTGGTGGGAAAACCGATATGGTTTGTCGGCACGGGCGAGAAGCCGGAGGCGCTGGAGCCTTTCCTGGCGGAGCGGATGGCCTCCCGTATCCTGGGAATGGGGGATGTGCTGACCCTTGTGGAGAAGGCCGAGGAGGCTATCAGTGAAGAGGAGGCGCGCGCCCTCGAAGAGAAGGTTCGCCGCCATCGCTTCGATCTGAATGATTTACTGGAACAGTGCCAGCGAATCTCCAAAATGGGCTCATTGGACCATCTCGTGTCTCTGATTCCGGGCATGGGGGGGCTGGGCCAGCAGCTGGAGGAGGGGTTTGATCAGAAGGCCCTGGCGCGTATGACGGCCATAATTCAGTCAATGACTCCCCGCGAAAGGTCGGAACCGGATATAATAAAGGGGAGCCATAGGCGGCGTATCGCCAAGGGTTCAGGTAGCCGCGTTGAGGATGTGAACTTCGTCCTCGCTCAGTTCAAACAGATAAGACAGATGCTGGCAGGTCTTACGGAAAAGAAGCCATTCGGAAAGAAGGGATTCACCCTCCCACAGTGGTAAAACTCATACTGCTGGCAGGACGCGTTCCGGAAGGTACTGCTAACGATTCTGCTCTCACTGTTGGCCCTGAACTCATAACGCTTTGTTCCGAACACTATTAGGCGGAGGCATAGATGGCGGTTAGGATTCGTCTGCGAAGGATTGGAAAGAAGAAAGAGGTCCACTACCGAGTAGTGGTAGCTGAGGCGCGCACTTCTCGAGAAGGGCGGTTCATAGAGACCATCGGCTATGTCAATCCACGTGTTGATCCGCCCGAGGTCCGGCTGGATGCAGACCGGGCGCGGGTCTGGCTGAAGCGAGGAGCGCGACCCACTGATACTGTGAAGTCAATTCTGATTCGAGAAGGAATCTGGCAGAAGATTGAGCCTGCTCACAAAGGGAAGGAGTCAGAGACTCGGGAGGGGAAGGACGCCCCTCCAAGGGGGGAGGTAAGCGCTGATGCAGGAACTGATCGAAATGATAGTGAAAGCCCTGGTTGACTCGCCTGACGAGGTGCGCATAAAAAAGGTTGAGGGAGAGCGCAGCATTATCTTCGAAGTAAGGGTGCCGCAGGAAGATTTGGGGAAGGTTATCGGGAAGCAGGGCCGCATTGCCAACTCCATACGCACGCTCGTAAGAGCGGCCGGCACCAAACAGAGAAAGAGCATCTGGGTTGCAATCAACTCCACGGATGATGCAGAGCAGGAGGAATAGCATGGCCCGTGATGAGCAAGCCGCAAAGATTAGCCTCACCATCAAAAGACCGGTTCAAGTTATGGTCATAGTCACCGAAGAGTTCAAGAAAGAACTGTCCCAGGAACTCCAGGAAGCCGCAGATAATACGCAGCGCCGCATCGAACAGATGGAGTTTCAGGGGCGACGTTATCTGGCCGATGTCCAGCGTGCGGATCTGAATCAGGCCATGGCAGTGCGCCAGCAGCTGGAGGGTGAAAAGCGGAAATTGGAGCAGGTAAAGAAAGAAGTGCAGGAGCGCTTGGAAGAGGTGAGCGGTCTGGAGCCAGGCAGTGAATACCCCCGCGGCGCCCTGGAGAGTATCGTGGAGATAAAGCCGGGGGACAATCTCCTGGAGAAACTGAACAACGCACAAGTCATCATCAAGGACGGTATTGTCCAGGAAATACGTGATTGATTCTCTGGGAGAGAGCAAGCACGACCCACCGCGAGCCTAAGTTGTTTTCAATCGGTCGCATCTCGGGGACCTTCGGCTGGGCAGGTGAAGTGAAGGTTCACCCCGAAACGGATTTTCCTGAACGCTTCCTTGAACTTCGCGAGGCCTGGATCGAATCTCCTGACGGCAGCCGCCGGAGATGCCACGTAGAAAGTGCCCGTCAGACGGCTTCCCGGATTCGGCTTAAGTTCACCGAATATTCATGCAAAGAAGAAGCGGCAGCCCTGCGCGGCTCGCTTATCCTGATTGCCGAAGAGCAACTCGTGCAACTGCCGGAGGGGCATTTCTTCTTACATCAGATTCTGGGCCTTTACGTGCGCAGCACAGAGGGCGCGGATCTTGGGAAGATAACCCGCATAATCCGCGCTCCGGCAAATGATGTGTATGTGACTCCACAGGTCGATATTCCCGCACGCAAGGAAGTCATCAGAGAAGTTGACTTGGAGCGGGGAATAATGGTCGTGGACATGTCAGGGCTCAAAGAAGTTACCGACTTTGAACCCTGAGCTCACAACTCTCAACTGAACCCACACCATGCTTAAATTCGATGTCATCACAATCTTCCCCGGGATGTTCGCGGGGCCGCTGAATGAGAGTATTCTCGCTCGCGCGCAAGAGCGAGACATTATCTCCGTGCGGGTTCACGATCTTCGCGACTACGCGCCGGACAAACATCATGTGACAGATGACTACCCACACGGCGGTGGAGTGGGGATGGTGATGAAACCGGAGCCGATATTCGCCGCCGTGGAGGCGCTTCGCTGTCCCGAGGATTCCTCTTGCAAGGAATCAGTGATTCTGCTATCTCCTCAAGGTCGTACTCTGAAACATTCCGTCGCCGGCGAACTGGCGCGTCTGGACCACCTCATTCTGGTCTGCGGCCACTACGAAGGAGTGGATGAACGGGTGCGAGAATATCTTGTCGATGATGAAATATCTATTGGTGATTATGTACTTACCGGCGGAGAATTGCCTGCAATGATAGTGATTGACACTGTGGCGCGGTTGGTCAGCGGAGTGATTGGGGCACCCGACGCGCCAGCGGGGGATTCCTTTGCAGAAGGCCTTCTTGAATACCCTCAATATACCCGTCCCGCCGATTTCCGGGGCCTGAAAGTGCCGGAGGTTTTGCTTTCCGGCAACCACGAGGAAATTCGCCTGTGGCGGCGCCGCCAAACCCTTCTTCGCACCCTTCGGCGTCGTCCTGATTTATTGGAAAAGGCCTCACTTACCAAAGAAGATGAGGGCCTCCTCAGGAGTATTCGAGCAGAAGGTCAGGAGAGTTCGTGATTGACGCATATTGCCGGTATCGGCGCTGCGTGTGATGGGGTTTTCTTCCCACCGCTTCTCGAACAGATCCAGTACATACAACATAGCTGGAAATGTGCTTGAAGTTGGGGGAAACCGGTTGCAGAGGCCTTGACAAGCCCCCCCAGTGTGGTATACTAATCCACAGATCAAAAGGAACCCTGGCAATTTCGAAGCAGACGGGAGGCCCCGGACAAGGGTGCCTGTCGTTTCTTTGTCTTGTCGGGGGGCGGACCTTGAAAACCGAATAGTGTCCGGTAAGGTTGTGTGGGCATCTAAAGGCGTGAGAAACCCAACCTTGGTTGGGTTAACGATTCCAATGGAGAGTTTGATCCTGGCTCAGGACGAACGCTGGCGGCGTGCCTAAACTATGCGAGTCGAGCGGTCCCGATACGGTGAAGCCGCAAGGTGGAACTGTTGAAAGGACAGCGGCGAACGGGTGAGTAACGCGTGAGTAACCTACCCACAGGTCCGGGATAACTCCGAGAAATCGGGGCTAATACTGGATATGAAGCCATGGCGCATGCCTAGGCTTGGAAAGGAGAAATCCGCCTGAGGAGGGGCTCGCATCCTATCAGCCAGTTGGTGGGGTAACGGCCTACCAAGGCTGCGACGGGTAGCCGGCCTGAGAGGGTGGTCGGTCACACTGGGACTTAGACACGGCCCAGACTCCTACGGGAGGTAGCAAGTGGGAATTTTGCGCAATGGGCGAAAGCCTGACGCAGCGACGCCGCGTGAGGGATGAAGGCCTTCGGGTTGTAAACCTCTGTTGACAGGGAAGAACACAATGACGGTACCTGTCGAGGAAGCCTCGGCTAACTCCGTGCCAGCAGCCGCGGCAAGACGGAGGAGGCGAGCGTTGTCCGGATTAACTGGGCGTAAAGCGCGTGTAGGCGGGGCCTTAAGTCGGCGGTGAAATCCTCTCGCTTAACGAGAGAATTGCCGCTGAAACTGGGGCTCTTGAGGGCAGGAGAGGAGAGCGGAATTGCCGGTGTAGCGGTAAAATGCGTAGAGATCGGCAAGAACACCCGTGGCGAAGGCGGCTCTCTGGACTGCTCCTGACGCTGAGACGCGAAAGCCAGGGTAGCGAACGGGATTAGATACCCCGGTAGTCCTGGCCGTAAACGATGGTCACTGGGTGTCGGAGGATCGACCCTTTCGGCGCCGTAGCAAACGCGTTAAGTGACCCGCCTGGGGAGTACGGCCGCAAGGCTGAAACTCAAAGGAATTGACGGGGGCCCGCACAAGCGGTGGAGCATGTGGTTTAATTCGACGCAACGCGAAGAACCTTACCAGGGCTTGACTGTCACGGAATCCCGGCGAAAGTCGGGAGTGCCCTTCGGGGAGCCGTGGAACAGGTGGTGCATGGCTGTCGTCAGCTCGTGTCGTGAGATGTTGGGTTGAGTCCCGCAACGAGCGCAACCCTCACTGTGTGTTGCCAGCGGTTCGGCCGGGTACTCACACGGAACTGCCTCGGTAACGGGGAGGAAGGTGGGGATGACGTCAAGTCCGCATGCCCCTTACGTCCTGGGCTGCACACATGCTACAATGGGGAGGACAATGGGTTGCAATGCCGCGAGGCGGAGCTAATCCCCAAAACTTCCCTCAGTTGGGATTGCAGTCTGCAACTCGACTGCATGAACGTGGAATCGCTAGTAACCGCAAATCAGCAACGTTGCGGTGAATGCGTTCCCGGGCCTTGTACACACCGCCCGTCAAGCGATGAGAGTCAGTTGCACCCGAAGTCGCTGGCCCAACCCGCAAGGGGAGGAGGCGCCCAAGGTGCGGCTGGCGATCGGCGCTAAGTCGTAACAAGGTAGCCGTATCGGAAGGTGCGGCTGGATCACCTCCTTTCTAAGGAGTGTAGGATTATGGCGATGGGTGTTTAACCCCGCAGCCAGCCTTAAACTGCGGTGACCCATACGCCCCCTACTTCTAGGTCGAACCCATAACCTGCCGGATACTATTAGGTTTTCAAGGCCGCAGGAGCCTGATGCTGAGTCTTCTGGCCCTGAACTGAGAAAGATACAATTTGAGAGGGATGAGTCGCTGGGAGGGCTCTTCCCCCTCCCAGCGTGTTTTTTGACTGGATGTGAACCTTGACAGGGATGTACCCCCTGAAGAGTAAGGGGGCTTAGTTCAGCGGGAGAACGCCTGCCTTGCACGCAGGAGATCAGCGGTTCGAATCCGCTAGCCTCCACCAGCGTTTGGAGGGCGTTTAGCTCAGCTGGTTAGAGCGCGGCCCTGATAAGGCCGAGGTCGGTGGTTCGAGCCCACCAACGCCCATTTCTAAGGGAAGGAGCGCACAATTGGGCTGCTGCTTGACAGTGGCCATGCGCTGCGCTATTCTAAGATTCGCGCCGCGAAGCGCCTGTACTGTGAAAACTGAATAGAGGAGAAAGAAAGTGGATTCGCCGAAGCACTCTCTGGAAGAGGTCTTCTCCAGAGGGATCTTTCGCCTGGCCGAACCAAGACGGGTGAAGTTGGGCGTGGGTTCCCTGTCTGGAGGGGGCAAAGCTACAAAGGGCGTATGGTGGATGCCTTGGCAGAAGTTGCCTAGGAAGGGCGTGGCAAGCGACGAAACGCCTCGGGGAGCCGCAAGCAGGCTTTGATCCGGGGGTGCCCGAATTGGGAAACCTGCGCCGGAGTGATGTCCGGCCACCGCGGAGCCAATACATAACTCCGTGGAGGGAACCGAGGGAAGTGAAACATCTCAGTACCTCGAGGAAAAGAAATCAAACGAGATTCCCTGAGTAGTGGCGAGCGAAAAGGGAATAGCCTAAACCGTTTCCATGTGATAGTCCGTTGACGTTGTGGAGACGGGGTCGAGGGTGCCGGCTTGGCGGAGCAGCGGATCCGCCGAGGAGTTACCAACCGTCCTTCTAGCCGAATTCGTCTTGAAAGGCGAGCCGTAGACGGTGACAGCCCGGTAGGCGAAAGAAGGATGGCTCCTTGGGCCGGCTACCCGAGTACCACGGGACACGTGAAACCCTGTGGGAATCTGGGAGGACCACCTTCCAAGGCTAAATACAACTTCTGACCGATAGTGAACCAGTACCGTGAGGGAAAGGTGAAAAGTACCCCGGGAGGGGAGTGAAATAGTACCTGAAACCGTATGCCTACGAGCGGTCGGAGCACTATGTTTGGACGCAAGTCTAAACAGTGTCACGGCGTGCCTTTTGTATAATGAACCGGCGAGTTACTGTCTGTGGCAAGGTTAATCCCCTATGGGGAGGAGCCGTAGCGAAAGCGAGTCTTAATAGGGCGACCAGTCGCGGGCAGTAGACCCGAAGCCAGGTGACCTACCCATGGACAGGGTGAAACCTCGATAATATCGAGATGGAGGCCCGAACCGGTGTCGGTTGAAGACGGCTCGGATGAGCTGTGGGTAGAGGTGAAATGCCAATCGTACCTGGGGATAGCTGGTTCTCCCCGAAATAGCTTTAGGGCTAGCCTCGATCGGTCAGTTGCGGGGGTAGAGCACTGGATGGGCTAGGGGCGCTAACGCGTTACTGAACCCAACCAAACTCCGAATACCGTAACTTCGCAGATCGGGAGTCAGACGGTGGGGGATAAGCTTCATCGTCAAGAGGGAAACAGCCCAGACCGCCGGCTAAGGTCCCCAAAGCAGGCTAAGTGGTAAAGGAGGTGGCACCGCCAAAACAGCCAGGAGGTTGGCTTAGAAGCAGCCATCCTTTAAACAACGAGTAACATCGGACTGGTCGAGTGGCGCTGCGCCGAAAATTCAACGGGGCTCAAGCCTGCTACCGAAGCCGCGGACCCGCCTTCGCCGAAAGGCTATGGCGGGTGGTAGGGGAGCGTTCCGCGCTGAGCGAAGGGATACCGTAAGGAGTCCTGGACGGCGTGGAAGTGATGATGCCGGTATAAGTAGCGAAAAAGAGAGTGAGAATCTCTCTGGCCGAAAGTTTAAGGTTTCCTGGGGAAGGTTCGTCCGCCCAGGCTTAGCCGGGCCTAAGGTGAGGCCGAAAGGCGTAGCCGATGGACAGACGGTCGAAATTCCGTCGCCAGTGAGAGATGCCAAAGACACGAAGGGGTGACGCCGTAGGGATTGCCAGCGCAGGGTTGGAAGTGTGCGTTTGGGCTTGCAGAGGGGCGGATAGGTAAATCCGTCCGCCATATACCTCGAGGAGCCTGACGAGGCGGAGGAGACGAAGCCGAAGTGGCGTTACCGACGCGGCCAAGAAAAACCTCTAGTGAATCTCTCACTGCCCGTACCGTAAACCGACACAGGTGAACGAGCAGAGAATGCTAAGGCCCGCGAGAGAACCCTCGCTAAGGAACTCGGCAAAATGACCCCGTAACCTCGGGAGAAGGGGTGCCCTTGCCTTTCTGAGGACTTGCTCCACAGAAGGGTGGGGGTCGCAGTGAAATGGCCCAGGCGACTGTCTAACAAAAACACAGGTCTCTGCCAAGCCGCAAGGCGAAGTATAGGGGCTGACGCCTGCCCAATGCCAGTCAGTTAAGGGGAGTTGTTATCCTGATGCAAATCAGGAAAAGCTGTGAACCGAAGCTCTGGTGAATGGCGGCCGTAACTATAACGGTCCTAAGGTAGCGAAATTCCTTGTCGGGTAAGTTCCGACCTGCACGAATGGCGTAACGATCTGGGCGCTGTCTCGGCGAGGGACTCGGCGAAATTGTAGCCCTTGTGAAGATGCAAGGTACCCGCGACTGGACGGAAAGACCCCGTGGAGCTTTACTGCAGCCTGGTATTGGATATCGGGGTCTCGTGCAGAGGATAGGTGGGAGCCGGTGAAACCTCGATTTTGGTCGGGGTGGAGGCAACCTTGGAATACCACCCTCGAGATTCTGACATTCTAACCCTCGCCCGCAATCGGGTCAGGGGAAAGTATCAGGTGGGTAGTTTGACTGGGGCGGTCGCCTCCAAAAAGGTAACGGAGGCGTCCAAAGGTTCCCTCAGTGCGGTTGGAAATCGCACGTTGAGTGTAAGGGCAGAAGGGAGCCTGACTGTGAGACCTACTAGTCGAACAGACACGAAAGTGGGGCCTAGTGACCCTGCCGTAGCAAGTGGAAGTGCGGTGGATCAACGGATAAAAGTTACCCCGGGGATAACAGGCTAATCTCCCCTGAGCGCCCACAGCGACGGGGAGGTTTGGCACCTCGATGTCGGCTCGTCGCATCCTGGGGCTGGATAAGGTCCCAAGGGTTGGGCTGTTCGCCCATTAAAGCGGCACGTGAGCTGGGTTCAGAACGTCGCGAGACAGTTCGGTCCCTATCCGTCGTGGGCGTAGGAGGTCTGAGGGAAGCTGCCGCCAGTATGAGAAGACCGCGGTGGACGAACCAATGGTGTATCAGTTGTCCCACCAGGGGCAAACGCTGAGTAGCCAGGTTCGGTCGGGATAAGCGCTGAAAGCATCTAAGCGCGAAGCCCTCCCCAAGACTAGACCTCCCATCTCAGCTTCGGTTGAGAGTAAGGCCGCAGGTAGACTACCTGCTTGATAGGCCGGAGGTGTAAGCCCAGTAATGGGTTCAGCTGACCGGTACTAATAGGCCGAGGGCTTTCGCCCCCTCCAGAGAGGGAAGTCCCATGTGCTAAGGTGAATCCGCTTTCTCCTCTAACAACAGATACGGGCGATTGGTGAATCGCCCCTGCAATAGACAACAGAACCTGTAGGGGCGCATCTTATGCGCCCGAAACATAATTTCCCGGTGATCTTAGCGGAGGGGCCACACCTCTTCCCATTCCGAACAGAGAAGTTAAGCCCTCCAGCGCCGATGGTACTGCCCTGGTAACGGGGTGGGAGAGTAGGTCATCGCCGGGTTTTTTCTTTTATATCATGTATAATTATCGTAGCGGAGGAAACGACAAATGGAAAAGTTCAGCGCAGTCTTCCGGCAAGAGGGGGAATGGTGGATCGGTTATGTGGAGGAATTGCCTGGTGCCAATACTCAGGGCCGCACCCTGGAGGAAGCGCGCGAAAACTTGAAAGAGGCGGTCAGACTGGTCCTTGAGGCCAACCGTGAATTGGCCCGCCGCGAGACTCAGGGCAAGGAAGTCACCCGTGAGGAACTGGTGGTTTCGACAAGATGAAGCGGCGCGCTTTGCTGAAACATCTTCGCCAGCATGGCTGCGAAATATTACGCGAGGGTGCCAACACTCGGTCTATTTCAATCAGGCAAACCGCAGGACTTCCACTATACCTCGGCACAGTGAGATTGCCGAGGGTTGCGCGAAAGATTTGCAGAGACCTTGACATTGCGGCGCCATAAATCATTTACCACAAAGATGTAGAGAGCGTAAGGAAACTGAAAGGGCCGGCAATGCCGGTCATTTTGCTTTATTCCCACCGCAGACTTCCTAGCCTTTCGGCACGGCAGGATAGCAAGAACTCTACCCAGCGGGCGTCAGCACCTGGGCCAGCACAGCGGTGCAGTAGTCACAGCGCTCACATTGTTGACCACATGTGGTGGTGCGGGCGAACCAATCCTCCGGGAAGCGGGAATTCTCGATGATATAAGGGGCAAAGAGCGGCCCGTGGCCGGGCTCGAAGAGGTTCGGTAGGTTGCCGGAGTATTGTCGTGACACATAGGCCTGCAGGACGCGCCTGGGGTTGGCGTGCATGCGGGTCGCCAGTTTAACAACCGGAAACCACTTCTCGTAGTGGTGAAGNNTACGACCAGCAGAGCGCGGGAGAGTCGGCCGGGACATTCGTCATTTCGGCCACCTCGGCTTCGTGAGAGACAAGGTTGTCGTGAAAGGTCTGTACCGCGCAGTCGCGCAGACAGCCGCTGTTAGCGAGCAGTATGAGTCGCTTGTTGTTCGCTTTTGCCCAAACATTCAATCCTTCCAGGCGCACTAAATCCCGATTACATTCTCGCTGCAAATGATAAGAGTCGAACAGGTGGGCCACGTACTCCATGGATTGCACGGTGCCAAGGCGCATATTCACACTCGCGCGTACCTCTACATCAGGGAATTGCTGCTTCACTGTCTCCGCAATAAGTGGTGACATCGTGGTAACGATATCGAGTCCAACGATATCACGGAGGTGCGCGATTAGCGATGAAATGCGCTCGACCAAAGCGGTTGAATAGGCTTCTTTGCCATAACAGGAGGCATTGAGCAGCAAGTCCAACTTTACGCCGAGGCGGTGTATCTCAATTAGGTCACGCTCCAGTTGCGCCTGGGCCGCGCTCCGCTCAGATGGGTCACCGCTTACAATGGGAGAGCGGCCGCTTGGAATGCCGGGCCAGGGGAAGTAGACCTCCGCAATGTGTTCTCGAAACTCGCCAACAAGATCAGCAAAGGACGGCTCATCCTCATCCGGCAGTTGATACCCAATAGCAAACTTCACTGTAGATCTCCAAGCGTCACTTTGAAACTGAAGTTGAAGTGCTGAGGGGGAAGCCTCCGGTTTCCCCCTCAGACTCCCCTCCCGGTTTTCTCGGTACTGACGTATACGCTACTATGATCAGCCATTGCTTACTGGCGTTCATATTTGTTTCCTGAGCGTCACCCCTTCGCTTCCTACTTACGCTGCGGAGTTCTAGTCCAGGCAAGGATTTCCTTCAGCAACTGTGAAACGCGGGCGAGGGGGGCCTACTTCGCCGCAGTAGCCCTCGGCTACGAAGGCTGAATCTGGGGGACGAACCGCAGGCTCGTCCCCCAGGAATTTCCCTTCAATGGTGGGTCAGCCTCCAAGGTTTGCGGCGGCGGAAGGGTTGGTGGAAAGCATTTTTCAATTTGCCTTGTTGCTCCAGGTGAACCATACAGGCACGGATACAGCCGGAGGCGCCTTCGATGGCGCGGCCGTAGTCATAGGTGGGAGGGATTTTGTATTTCTGCGCGGTCCAGACGTGCTGGTTGAAACCGGCTTCATCCTCAGGTGTCATCATAAAGGGATTCGTTTCCCGGCGGCCGCCGCAAAAGGCTTTGCTGCACTTGTCGTAGTCGATCTTCCCCCATTCGAGTTCCCGGCCCGCCACTGTTACCTTAATCGTTTCCGTGCTGCTAATCGCCTCGCCGGAGCAGTCCTTGACACAGGACATACAGCGGTCGCAGAGATTCCCCTCGAACAAAGGATCCGGCTCCAGCGGTGCATCGGTGAGCACAGCGGCGAAACGCTGGCGAGGCCCGAACTGTGGAGTAAGCAAAATTTTGCCATAGCCGATCTCGCCCAATCCGGCACAGAAAGCGGCAATGCGCAGATGCACAAAAACATCCGGCGCGGGCTTGTCTGGTGAGACCGGACGGCTAAATGGGTCTGTGCGCGGGAGGCCTACCATATCGGGCTTATCTCCCGAAACATCGGTGGCGGTCCAGGGCCAATCATTGGGCATGGGCACAGTTTCGTAGCCCTGGTCTNNTAGCCCTGGTCTTCAATCCAGCGGCACAAATCCCACAGCACCATCGGCTGGCGCACATGGTTGATACCGGCATATCCCATACCGGAGTAGGCGATAAAGAAAGTGCCTTCCTCGATACCCCGCAGCGCACCCCGCAAAATGCGAAAACCGAGGACAACCATCGCCTTCGCATCCGGGAAGATATAGCGGGGATCCATCTGCTTCGGGGCCCCCTCAAAACGGTCCATGGAGGCCACACCAACAACATCAGCGCCGCAGCGCCGGGCATATTCCTTCACTTCGTTCGTAGTGAGCATCAGTACTTGTACCTATAGACTAATGGGAAGACGTTCCGGCGGGGGCTTTGGTTCCATGATATCGCCGTCCATCTTGTAACGCTTGAGCACAAAATGAGTGGCGGTGCTTTGTACGCCTTCCAGAGGAGCCAGTTTCTCAGCCACGAAGTAGGCCACCTCGCGCATGGTCTTGCCCTTTACAACAACATGCAGGTCATATGCACCGGACATAAGATAGAGTGAATGTACTTCGGGAAATCCTTGAATCCGCTCCGCCACCGCATCAAAACCGACCCCGCGCTGGGGAGTCACTCGGACCTCGATGAAGGCGAATACCTCATCAAGTCCAACCTTATCCCAATTGATAACGCCCTTGTATTTGACAATGAGGCCCTTTTCTTCGGCTTCGGCTATGGC
>JABAOH010006358.1_pt5 | contig 13860 bp, 13 predicted proteins | sample 7062181 | NCBI WGS metagenome assembly JABAOH01 (sample SAMN14538630, study PRJNA623070) | marine sediment metagenome | biome: marine biome [ENVO:00000428]; feature: marine pelagic biome [ENVO:01000023]; material: deep marine sediment [ENVO:00002113]; isolation source: pool of 5 deep marine... | reverse complement strand
CTAAAAACTGAATCATCTTAAATGTCCGCAACGAAAATCCTTTTTCATTGTTGCGCGCGCGACAGAATTTTCGGGGCATGGAGAAAAGTTAATTTCAACGAGTTTCCTCATATCAGTTGAGAGATTAGGAAGTTGGCTTGGGATATGATTCCTATGAGTTGGCGAGATTTTCTCAAGTTTTCGTTAGAGATGGCGAGCATTACTTTTGCGTTTGCACCGTTGACGATTGCTCTTCGAACTGGGATTTTCGCAGACACAGTGATAGCTATCTCGGTTTGTCTATCTCTGTTGGGAGCCTCACTTGTCATCATGCGGATTGTGGAGAAGGAAATGTACGAAGTTCTCAGAAGGATGAGAAGAGGGGAAATGTGGTATAGCCTTCGGTGAATGCGCGCTCACTAAGACATTAGAACTTTCTGTCAACTTGTGGCGTACCCCGTCCACCGTTGAATAAAAATCGCGTGCGTGCGTGCAATAGAGCAGATACGATGCATGCACACCCAAAAAATCAAATTTATCTTCAGTTATAAGGCAAAGAGGAAGTGGACGGATGCCTTCCAGTTACACTCTCAATCAAAAGGGCGCAGTAGTTACCGTGTCCTTTGCTGCGATTTGGGCTCTTGTATCCATGATAATAGCTGTTGACATGGGATTGCAGTCACCTATTGCCTTGGCAATATTTGGAGTGATGACTCTTATCGCTTGGATTTTGGTACCGCTGTATATTAAGAGAATAAAGAGAGCCTACGTTTTGGGAGTAGTTCTTCTTGTCTTTGGTTTGGGAGGGCTATTTGCGAGCCCAGGCGACCCACCATGGTACACTTTCACTAATCCAATTAGCATAGTCAAAGAACTTTCTTTTGTCATTGATTCGCTTGTTGGAATATACTTCAGCGTCAAATCCTTTGGAGAAAATTAGCTAGTATCGAGCGCACGCATTTCATTCAATGATAACAAGGGTAAGATAAGCTCTCTGGCACATGCAAAAATATATAAATGCGCGCGCGATGTGCAGTTTAAGAAAGTTTATTGCGTTCCTTTCTTCTGTTAATTTCTTCTTTCAACGACAGAATTGTTCTCCGTATTTTTTTGATTTTGTCTTCGTCAGGAACATATTCAAAACAATCAAAGTGGTAATCAAACAATGGGCGCTTCGATTCTGCACACCAATTAGACGCAGGAAACTCACTTCTAAAGTGTGAACAACTAGCACAACAATTCCCAGCGAGTCTCTGTTGAAATTCTAACCTTCCTTTCAGAGGAACTAAATCTCCTTTTTTGTGTGGCAAAGGCAAAGTTAACTCCCCTCCGCTTCCCTCTTTTCGCGGCACGAGAGCAATGAACTAGTTCTTGAAGCCTTAGTTGTCCAAGAGTTATCAGCTGCCTCAGCGTGAGAAACCAAGAGAGGTAACAGAGAAAAGGAAACCACAAGCACAACAACCAATGATTGAACGCATCTCAATGCGAATTTCTTCACATTAGACACTAATGATACATTCTCTACTCCGAGACTAATAGTTTTTGGTAAAGAAGATTTTCATTGAACATAATGCGCGCGCATTAATCAAATAGAGAAACGCCATACAAATTGTTATCGGCTGGCTTATTCTAAAGTGCCACGAAGGTGAAGGTGAGTTGAAAGAGTGGGAATGCGTGCAAGTTGGTCACCATAAGGATGTTGGAAAAACAGTTGAGGAATGGCATAAGAATGGCTGGTGTCTCCACACCTATGTTTGTGCTGGAAACGCCAACATGGCAATGGGAACCGTTCACTACTTACTGTTTGAGAGAGGCGAGTAGTGGGACAAGCCACCCCTCAATTTTCCCCTTTTTTATTTGTGCACGTTAAAATTTAACCCCCAAACAAACACACATCCAAAGGAATTCTATTAGTTTTTGATTGTTTGTTTAAAAGCCAATCTTTTTTTTACCATAAACACTGCTTCTTATTTCTTGTAGAGAATATATACGCAAACGAGCATGATTGATCCCGCTGTTACCTGTAAAAGAGTCAAGGCTTCTCTCAGGATGATGAAAGCAAAAACTGTTCCAAAAAGGGAGGATGTAGCAAAAATTACACCAGTCTTCATTGATCCGATTTCCCTCAGAGAAAAAAGAAACAAAAGTATTGAGAGAGCTACGCTTAAGGCTCCTACAGATAATATGTAAGGTAACGCAGCTAGAGGTACATAAAGACTTATCCCAAGAAGCAAAGACATTACCAGAAGAACACTACCTCCAATGAAACATTTCAGTCCAGTTACCATTACAATATCTCTCTTCTTACTCAGAAACTTACTGAGGTTGTTATCAACCCCCCAAAATAGACAAGCACCTACTATCAGCAAATTACCAAGAAACTTTGAGGATAGAGTTAGATTCTGAAACTCTCCATTTGTTGTAATTAACACTACACCAAGAAACAAGAGAAGAATGGCAAAATAGTCTTTTCTTAACCCACGTTCCTTTAGAAAAGTAAAAGCAATCAGAACAGTGAACAGAGATTCTGTATTAAGTAGCAAAGATACGTTGATTGCAGTAGTTTCGTTGAGACCATGTAAAAGCATAAATGGTGCAATAACTGAGCCAGAGAGGATGACAAAGGCTAGAATTCCGTAGTCCTTTCTTGATATTGTAGTTTCAGTTTCCGTAGGCGTCTCAAACAAGGACAGAAATCTTTTGTGAAGTGGAGAAAGATGAATCCCAAAAAGGAGAATTCCACCAATAAAATAAATCATACCAGCAATGGTTAAAGGATTAACATTTTCTAATGCAATCTTGTTCAGAGTTGAACTTACTCCAAACAAGACTGCAGAAGCAATAGCACCTACATAACCCCAATGATGAGTCAAGTTTTGTCCCTATCACTATATAGATTTGATTCGACCACAACTCTCCCACATTTCTCATATTTAGCAACTTCTAATGGTTCATACAGAGGAATAAAGAGTTTGACTTTGATCACATAGTTTGGGTTTGGGGGGGGTTAAAATTTAACCACCACACACAGTTGCGTCCGCGCAAACAGATTTTTGAAATTATTTCTTGTTTGTTTATTCTGAATGGAATTTCTTATTGAGAAAATCAAAATAGAACTAGGTAGATAATTCGTTAGAGAGGTTATGAAGAGGTGATGCAGTTTGGAAGATGAAGAGCTGGAAAAATTACAAGACCTTTGGGGGAAAATAAGAGGATTAGAAGACATTAGATGGCGTTTGATGTTGCAACTATTCTACAAGATGAATGCCAATCTTTTCGATATTACGCAACATCTTTTCAGTATAGAGAATTACCTTTCGACGATAGCTAAGAAATAGGAAGTACATATCTGACAGCAGGGAAGTTGAGGAAGGAGTTCCTCTGATGGCGCGTGCGCTATTTATTTCCCTCTAAAGGAAAAGCCGAGGCGGTGGGATATTCGGCAGTCACTAAGGGAAAATACTAGAGAGATCACCATAGTATTAATCTAGCAAGTGGGCATTAAGAAACTAAAGTGTATGCAGTTAATGGAAGTTCAGTATTATGACCTCTGTGCTCCAGCCATTCCTTCTAAGCCTTGTTGCAGGATTAGCCACCGGAATAGGCGGTTTAATTGTCCTTTTGCTCAAGAGAGTCAGTGACAGAATTGTGAGTTTCTCCATGGGGTTTGCATCAGGCGTAATGCTCATGGTCGCCTTTAACAACCTTTTTCTTGAAGCTGAACAGTTCATCACACATATTGAATTGATAACTTTATTCTCACTTGGTGCTGTCATTATGATCATTCTCGACTTGGCTATTCCTCATATTGAACTGACAGCCAGAAATTTAGACAGCCAAAGTGCTAGAATGGTCAGAACTGGCGTACTCATCGCTGTGGGCGTAACATTGCACAACGTCCCCGAAGGATTCGTGGTTGCAGCAGGGTATGCCTACGCACCAAGTCTTGGGTTAATAATCGCCATTGCAATTTTACTTCACAACATACCTGAAGGGGTCGCCACCGCAATTCCATTTATGAAAGCTGGAGAAAAGCCCTCGAAGATAGAAATAATAACGTTTCTCTCAGGTCTGGCGGAGCCCATTGCAGCACTAGTTGGAGCTATAGCGTTTTCTATAATCGGTACAAGGACTGTAATAGGGTATTCTCTGGTCTTTGCAGCGGGTGTAATGACTTACATAACAGCCGATGAACTCATACCGGTTGCACATGAGTATGGTTTCAAGCACACAGTCTCTGTCGGTCTCTTACTCGGCATAATATTCGCTTTGCTCGTTGATGTTTTACTAGGTTAGCGCGCGCGAGTCTAGATTTCGTTAATGTTTTCTTCTTGGTTTTCGAAAATGAATAGGTTGTCGATTGTTGTCTTTAGAACTCTGGCCACGTCATGGGCTAGTTTCAGTGAGGGGTTGTATTTGCCCTTCTCGAGGTAAAGTATGGTTTCTCTTCTTACACCAACCTTTCTAGCTAAGTCCTCTTGTGTTAGGTCATATCTGGCCCTGAGTTCCTTGATTCTTGTCCGCATCAGAGGTCGCCTTTTCTGCCGTAATACAAGCTTAACAGACCGTATGAGATACCAGAGACCAGCATTATTGCGATTATGGCCCATCCAGCGTCAAGTTTAGGCAAATCTAGAAACTCTGTTCCGAATATTATGAACAACCCTAGTGATATCATGAAAGCGAGATTGATATAGTATGTTCCAATAGCTGCTTTTCCACTGATCTTTGTTGTGCGCTCATCTTGAATGGGGTAACCCGATTTTTTGTCTTTATGGACTTTCCACAGAACAAGTACGCCAACCAGCAGCACAAGGACTGCGTTCACGATTAAGATTATTGGCCACGCAAAATCGGTCATTTTTTACGGTCCCTCCTTTTTCTTTCCTACAAAAGATAATGTGTTGCCAGTGCCTATCAGACCTATTCCGGTTATGCCCACAACCGTTGCAACGCCTGCGTGGTCTGCGCCTATGATTGGTTCTCCAAAAGCCATTAAATATGCACCGACTAGGCATGTTACTATTCCCAAGATGCGAATGATGTTGTTCCATTTTTTCAACGTTCTTCCTCCGTTGTTTATTTATCACAATTTATTATATATTTCTAACTCAATGTTAGAAATAACTAATATTTAATATTTAAGATTATCGGTAATGCGCGCGCGCAAATCCAGTAGGTTGATGCCGGGAATTTTCGTGCGCCCTCACTCTCTGAAGCCGCATTTGTCCGTCTTCTCGGAAAAGACCGCGTCAGGGTCGTAATCGAATCTCTGGAAGGCTTCGCGTCTCGGTCGCCGCGCGAAATGGAAGTACCCGTCCTTGGGCGCCTCCGCGACGGGGTGAATCGCAACCAGCCTGGCAGACTACGTGAAGCGCCTCCCATTTTTCACTGTGTGGAGGGCCATCATCCTTGTCATAAATGTGGTCAATATTCCAGCCTTGCCTGTTTGATCGTACAGGCGTGTATGCGCGGATGCAAGATGCAGGAACTACTGGCTTGCATGGACAGGTGGAATTCGATCAAGCCAAGGCATTTCTTGTTCAAGCGAATTTGCCAGACGAATTAATGCGCTTTCCTCCCCAAACCTAGCTGTGAACTGTACCCCTATTGGCAAACCTGATTGGCTATGTCCAAGAGGCAATGTAATAGCTGGTTGTCCCGTCACATTCGCGGCCGAGGTGAACACTTTTGTTTCATCGCAGAGACGCATATACCCGACGTAGTCAACGTCAGTCCGCATCTTCGAGTATTTGCCAAGTGGCTCTGGTAATTTTATCAATGTGGGCGTAAGCAACATGTCGTATTGTTCGAAGAAAATCCCAAAGGTTCGCCGCAATTTGTTTAAGACGAATTCAGTCATGAACATGTCGGCGGCCACAAGACCTTTGGAGTATTTGTAGAATGACAACATCACAGGCTCCACAGTCTCTTCGCTAACTTTTCGCCCCAGCGCTCCTCCGAACATGTCCATTCCCACGTACAATCCGAACGCCCAAGCTTTGCATGTGGCTTGTAGGTACTCCTCATAATCAAAGACCGGGCTAGCCTCAACGAGTTCGTGACCCGCCTTTTCACATTCAGAAACCACCTTCTCCACACAGCGGACCACTTCCGAATCCACGGTGACGCCTGGCCGCCAAGAATCTGTGGTCCATGCTATTCGTAGCCTTTCTGCTGGGGCGTTCACTTCTTGCGCGAAGGGTCGAACTGGCTGAGTTATGATAAATGGGTCACCAGGAGCAGGCCCCGATACAGCATCTAACATCAAGGCGGTATCCCGGATAGTTCGACTCAACACGAACTCCTGTAACATTCCAGGCCAAGGCTCTCCGATATCCGGACCAAGAGTCACACGCCCCCGGGAGGGCTTTAGTCCCACCAGGCCGCACGCACTCGCTGGAATGCGGATCGATCCCCCGTTGTCACTCGCATGTGCGATTGGGACGATACCGGCTGCAACGCTCGCCGCAGACCCACCGCTGGAACCGCCAGACATCTTATCAAGATTCCAAGGATTGTGAGTCGCGCCAGTCAACACCGATTCGGTCGAGATTCCCAGGGCGAATTCAGGCGTCGTTGTGCGGCCCAGCAGAGTCAAACCGGCTTTCTTGAAAAGCACGGTCAAGAATGAGTCCTTATCTGTAACGTTTCCCTTCATAAGCCTAGATCCCATCTCTTGATGCCGTCCGCTTTCGCCAGCTCCAATGTCCTTCATCAAGAACGGCACCCCAGCGAATGGACCAGCAGAGATTGCCTGTTCATCTAGCCCGTCGATGCGGTCAAAATGGACCTCTATGACAGCATTGATTTTAGGGTTGACCTTTTCTACTGCTTCCACAAAAAGATGCGCCAGTTCTTTCGGTGATACCTCTCGTTTTCTAACTAAATCAGCTAAAGTGACACCATCACAACATGAATACTCTGCCAAGTTCATTCGAATGAACCTCTATGTAGTTTCTTACCGCACAATATATGAGCCTGACCCCTTTTCAAATAATCCCCTACTGCGCGCGCATGACGGGGCCACCCAGCGTGTTCAGCTTTCCGGTTAAGGAGTGGCCGAGGGCAGGAATCCAGAATATTTAGGAACAGGTTCCGCCAGCCCGGAAGAGGCCAACTACTGGAAAGGTATAAGGAAAAAAGGGAACCCTTACACGTACGCTTTAACTTGTCCCTAAGTAGCATATTTAGGCATATCTGAGGCATATTGCCAACATGAAACGCAAAGCAAGTGGGGCCATCCGGCATGCATGCACGCGCTTCAAACATCCCTCGCGCGCGCGGGGCCGGTTCGGCCTGTGGTGGGGCCGGCCGGATTTGAACCGACGACCTTTACCCGGAACAGTTCATCCCCGTTCCTACGGGTTTCTTCACCGCTCCAGAATTTCTTCATCCCGGCATGGTCAGCAAACCCGTGAGTTTTTTCTGGAGCCCTTAACGGTTGACACGGTTTCGCGTCAACTGTCGTCATCCCTTTCTAGCGTCTCATCAGTTGATGAGGCGTGGCTAGACTACGGCCCCTCAATCCAACAGTTTACAGGTTCTAAATATATACGTTTCTTGTAGGAATAAAGCGAAAACTTAATGAATAATAAATTGACGAAGTTATTGGGGTTGCCGGCCATAGGGCGTGGGACCCACCTGATCCCATTCCGAACTCAGAAGTTAAACCGCGCTCCGTTTCCGGTGTTAGTGTGGTCTTCGGCCACGTGAAGCCGGGAAAGCTGGCAATCCCTCTTTTAACGGTCAAAAGCATTTTCGACTGAATGGGACGATTCGAAGTGCTTGTATGTAATTGTGTTTTGTTGTAGTGGCAAAGTTGAAAGTTTCTGTGGCGCTTCCTTGCTCACAGATCTGAGGGACAATTTTATTCTAAAACATTCTCGTCTTACGGCTTGTTATGGTCTCAAAGCGGAAGTATACCGTAAATCCTTAAAATTTATTACCAACCGTGTAGTCTTAGAGGTGTGATCGCTAATGATTCCCAAAGTTTCACAGGGCCTCCTAGGCGGAAATGATATTATAGGATGGGTTTTGCAAATAGTTTGGCTCGGTTTTTTCGTGATTTTCATGTTTTATGGGCAACGTCTCCAAATGACCATAATGATAAGGGATGTTGAAAAGCACCTCCGACGCCTAAAATTCATGAGAGATGAAGGGCGGAAGATGGCTATAGAGACAATAAAAGAAATTGGAAAGCCTAAGGAAGACCCTACCGAGAGGGTTGACAGGTTTCTAGAATACAGAGTTATGCTTCCCCAAAGTATGGACCCTGCAGGAATAGTTTGGAAGTTGGACCACCTTTTAGACGTTTCAGATGTTCGCTTTAAAGATGAAGTTAAGCTCATGGCACCGGAAGCAGATAAAGCGCAACGGAACAGTTTAGAAAACACCCTTGGAGTTGCCAATGCATTAAACATAGTCTACAAAGTTATAAGACATTTTTATCTCTTCGGCAAAAAAACCTTGAGTCTTTACATTATAATGCAAATTCAAATGATTCTGCCATTAATCATGAGGGAAGCAGAAGCGTATGCCCACGCTCTAAAGGCCTTCGCAACTGGTCAACCTATAGGTGACGGAGCAGGCGCTCTCGTCGCTGGTAAACTGATGCACGGACGTAAAATAAGAAAGATAGAAAAGGACATAGTTGTGGCAACCGTGCCCTTAGAAGATCGAATAGCCCATGTTCTGAAGGCGGAAGGTCCGGGTGGAAACGTGGGTAAACCTGGAGACGGAATAAAAAAGATAATAGAAGAAAATAAGGGAAAAATTGCCGCAATAATCATGGTAGATGCTGCAGGAAAGCTTGAAGGGGAGAAACCAGGCGAAGTGTCTGAGGGAGTAGGTACAGCCATTGGTGGGCCAGGGGTCGAACAATTCAAGATAGAGGAATCCATACTCAAATATAAAATCCCTGTGCACGCCGTCCTTATCAAAGAAGATATCGGAGACGCATATTCCCCCATGCGAAAAGAGGTATCAGATGCCGTAGATATAGTGATTCAAAGCATTAAACGGCTAATTCTGGAGAGAACAAAGAAGGGAGATGCTGTCATAATAGCTGGCATCGGAAACACTATAGGTATTGGACAATAGGTGAAAGAAATGACTAAGGCTGAGCCTCCGACAAACAGGATTCCCCTCTTCTCTCTTGCAATGATTCTCGTAACCGTTGTTTTATCGATCGCTGCTCTCTTTTTGGGATTCACTACCGCAAGTCAGGATTCCACCAGTGCATTACCTTACATGATGATAGGGTTCATTGGACTCGCAATATCAGCGTACATGTTGTTACAAGCTAAGAGAAAACCCTTGCAAACGGCTTTGGAGATGCCTAAAGTAGTCACAACAATATTATGTCAAAAATGTGGGTTCAAAAACATTCGAAACTTCGAAAGAGGAGACTACATCTTCAAAGATACAGAGCCTTGCCCAAAATGCAACGAGAAAATGATGGTCACCTCGATCTATCGCGAGGTTACGGAAAAAGAGAAGTGAAAAAGTTAGGTCAGCACCTTACAGCCGTCTTTTACAACTAAAATTGTGTGTTCAGCCTGAGCCACAGGGTTTCCACTTGCCTCTACAAAGACAGGATAGGACATTAAAGCTTTTGAGGATAGTAGTCCAGAAAATGCAGCATTATAGCTGCTGAGCGGCACAAATTCTTGAAGCCACCTCTCTGTGAAAGGAAGAGTCTGAAAATTCTTTCTGATATAGTTTAGAAGTCGCTTCGCATAGGGATCTTTCAAAGACTTGTGCTTTAAGTATCTAAAAATGTGTGCCTCCTTACCGTTCTCAACTCTACCAGCAGCCTTGGCAACAGTTGTAAAAGGTTCAACTCCGTAGATTTCCCCCTCCTTCACTCTGGAGGTAGAGATGTGAAACACGTTGGGTAAAGATTTTCCTGCATGAATTACGTAACGGCTGATCAAATGCCCAGTTAGATTCGAGACAGGTTTGAATCCACGTGTCTTTATTATCTTTTGAATGGTTGAGCCGAAGCGTGACAAAGAAAGCCCAGGTCGAAGTATTTCCACAGCCTTTTTCAGGGCCTCTTCTGCTGTTTTTGTAAGGTCATAGTATTCGGGACTAAAGCAAATAGTCACCGCTGTGTCAGCAATGTAGCCGTCAATATGAACGCCAATGTCTATTTTGACTATCGAATTTTCAGGAACAGTCCGCTTATCATGCGGCGGAGACGTATAATGCGCGGCGATTTCGTTGATGGACACGTTGCAGGGAAACGCAGGCTTTCCTCCCTTTTTTCTAATTAGAGACTCCACTTTTTCGCATATGTCAATGATTGGCATGCCTTCACGAACGGTTGTCCTCATCTCTTCTCGAACTTTTCTAGCGATTTCTCCAGCGCATTCATATTTTCGGAGAACTTCTTCAGGTACTGCCATCTTCTTACACGTGAATTCCTTTAAATGGATCGCGAGTTAAAAAACTTTAGAAAAGCTGATGTGCCATGGGAAAAAAGGTGGCTCAAACACTCAGCCTTCGAGATCGAGTTAGCGAAAAAACTTGTTAATAGACACTTGTTTGACTTGTAACCCCTTAGCCCCGTTCGAGCCTTAAGACATCAAGAAAACCAATCTTGGATGCAGTAGCTGATAGGACGAAGGCAAGGAAACTTCAACCTTTTCTGTTTCCAAAAATATTTTCTCTGTTCATTTTTGAAATTATTTATCATCGTGTTTCCCACGTGAATATTTAATTTCCGGAAACCTTAAAGAAACATTTCAACCCTACTGATTTAGCAACGGTGGGAAATTAAGAATTGTCGATGACAGATAACAGGAAAACGGTGCTTGACCCTTGGGGAACAACGGTAGTCGAGGATTACAACCGTCTCTACGAAGAGTTCGGGATACAGCGATTCAAACCTCTCTTGCCGGAAATACCAAAACCAAGCATGTATATGAGACGTGGCGTCATCTTTGGACACAGGGATTTCCAACGCGTCTTAGAAAATATGAATAGTCATAAAAAGTTCGCGGTAATGAGTGGCATCAAACCCACAGGAGAATTTCACTTAGGTACCCTGATGACTGCCCGTGAAATCATTTATTTCCAACAACAAGGAGCCACCGCCTTCTACTGCATTGCGGACATCGAAGCATACGAAGACAACAGAATTCCCTTCGAAAAAAGCGAAAAAATTGCTGTGGGAAACGTGGCAGATTTACTCGCCCTTGGATTCAACCCGAAGCGCGGCTGCATATACCGACAGTATAAAGAGCAAAAGGTTAGAGACTTAGCAGTTCTTTTTGGAAGAAGTGTAACCCTAGCTACAATGAAAGCCATCTACGGTGAACGGAACATTGGACTCTACTTGTCAGCACTCGTACAGGCAGGAGATATACTCATGCCGCAACTTGAAGATTTTGACGGACCGAAACCAACTGTTGTCCCTGTAGGCATCGACCAAGATGCTCACCTACGCTTAACCCGGGATCTCGCTAGCAAGTTTCGGCGCAAATTCAATTTTATCTCTCCTTCCTCCACCTACCACAAAATAATGAAGGGACTGGACGGTTCTCCGAAGATGGCTAAACGAAACCCCATGAGCTACTTCACTTTACACGAAAACCCAGAATCCATCGCCAAAAAAATTTCAAACGCCTTCACCGGCGGAAGACCCACAATAGAAGAGCAAAAGAAAATTGGCGGAGTGCCCGAGATTTGCTCCATATACGAGATTGAAATGTACCATTTTATTGAAAACGACGACAAAATCGTGAAGATTTACAATGATTGTAGAAATGGGAGACTAATGTGCGGAGAACACAAGGCTAAGACGAAAAAAATCGTTCTAAACTTCGTGGAAGATCATGAAAGAAAACGGCGAAAATTCATTGACAAATCAAGGGAAATATTACAGGTCACGTAGCCATCGAAAATGACGAATAAATTAGTAATAATCTTTGTCTTTATTCATTGACGAAGGTTAAGAAATGCCTTGCAAATTTCCTATCTTTTGCCTTTAACTTCCTTTTCGAATAGTTTAGGGCATCTAAGGTTGAAACCTTTAAAACATTCTTCTTATAATGCTAAACCAGTTTATTAGTCCTTGTTGCAGCTAAGTCTTGAAGGAGGTTATGGAGGAGGCAAAATTAGTGGCGGAACTTCGAGAGAACGAACAAAAAACCCTGCTTGCTTTGAAAGGGCTAAAGGGGAGAGGTTCCGTTGACCAGTTAGTTAAGGTTAGCGGCTTAGCCCATGCAGCAGTCATGCGTGCTTCCCTCACCCTCACCACAAAGAGCCTAGTAAGCACTCTTAAAAGAGAGCAAACCGTAATCGCGTTAACTAGAGAGGGAAAGTATCACGCCGAAAAGGGGCTTCCTGAAAGACGCTTAATTAACTCGTTGATCAAACTTGAAGGTGAGGCTTCCGTTGACGATGTTGCTGAGAAAGCGGGGTTAAAAAAGAAGTTTTTAACAATAGCCTTGGGGTGGCTTAGCCGTAAGGGCTGGGCGACAATAAAGGGAAAAGAACATGTGCTGAAATCCTTGAGGGAGCCACTGATTGGAAATGACGAAAAACTTCTATTCCTTCTAGCTGAAAAGCAGCCTCTAATCGTGGAGGATTTGAGTTCAGAACTGCGAAAGGCTGTTTCTCTTCTAAAAAAAAGGAGGCTTGTAGAAATAAGTAAGAAGACCCTGAGGGAACTGGAATTAACGGATACAGGATGGGATCTGGTTAAGAAAGGAGTAGAAATTGTTGAGGAAATCAGTCAACTAACTCCAGAGCTCATTCGAACTGGACGATGGCGAAAGGCAAAACTTAGGCGTTTTGACGTAACCGCCCCGGGTCCAATAATTTATCCTGGTAAAATTCATCCGGCACAACAGATAATTCAGAGGGTTCGAGAAATTTTCTTGGAGATGGGCTTCACAGAAATTCGAGGCTCCATCGTTGAAACAGCCTTCTGGAACTTCGATGCCTTGTTTCAACCTCAAGATCATCCAGCTAGAGAGATGATGGACACCTTCTATTTAGCACAGCCGAGAAAGGGAAAACTGCCTGATAAAGACGTTGTGAACGCGGTAGCGAAGACCCATGAGGACGGCTGGATAACGGGGTCAAGAGGTTGGGAATACACTTGGAGTCCTGAAGAAGCAAAGAGGCTCATATTGAGAACCCACACAACCGCAGTGACCATTCGCCACCTCGCTGAGCACAAGGAGCCGCCTGTAAAAGTTTTTTCCGTGGACCGTGTCTATCGCAACGAAAAAGTAGACTACAAACACCTCGCAGAATTCCATCAAATTGAAGGGATCGTCATGGACAAAAATGTGACTCTGCGAGACCTGATGGGCACCCTAAAAGAGTTTTATCTTAAACTTGGATTGAAAAAAGTGCAGTTTTGGCCCAGCTACTTCCCGTATACGGAACCCTCTATGCAATCTACAGTTTACGTTCCAGAGCTTAAGACATGGGTGGAACTCTGTGGAATGGGCATCTTTCGCCCAGAGGTTTTGGCGCCTCTTGGTATAAAATACCCGGTTTTAGCTTGGGGAGGAGGTTTGGAACGCCTAATACTTCTCAAACTTGGCATTGAAGACATAAGACTATTGTATAAAAACGATTTAGGTTGGATAAGGAGGACCCCAGTATGCCAGCGATAACTCTATACAAAGACCGTTTCTCCTCTTTTGTCGGTCGCACTCTCAGCGTGGAAGAGATGGCTAAATGGCTTCCTTGGTTAGGCGTTGACACGGAAGAAATTGGATCTGACTACGTGAAAATCGAGTTTAACCCAAACCGTGTAGACTTTTCAAGCTATGGTGGAGTGGCCAGAGGCTTCCTTGGACTGATGGGTTGGGAGACTGGACTACCCAAGTATAAGGTCGAGGAAGGAAAAACTGT
>JABAOH010006263.1_pt1 | contig 13860 bp, 15 predicted proteins | sample 7062181 | NCBI WGS metagenome assembly JABAOH01 (sample SAMN14538630, study PRJNA623070) | marine sediment metagenome | biome: marine biome [ENVO:00000428]; feature: marine pelagic biome [ENVO:01000023]; material: deep marine sediment [ENVO:00002113]; isolation source: pool of 5 deep marine... | reverse complement strand
ACGAAACGATGATGGGAATGATGTTCTTGTGGCCGGTATTAATGCTCTTCTTCCTGGCGCTGGCGATGGGAGCGTATCTGCTCTTCGGTGAGCCGTTCCTTTTCCTGGCGCTGCCGATAGCGCTGGCGATGGGAGCGTATCTGCTCTACCGGAGGCCAGGATCGAAAGGAGGGATGAAGATGCATTCGGCGACCTGGTCGTGGCGACTCCCGAGGAAGAGGCCGCGGAAGCTATGAGGAAGCTGATGGGACGTGACGTAGCTCAGTTACCGGTTCTGAGTGATGGGAAGTTAGCTGGATTGCTCTACCGCGGGGATATCGTCAAGTGGCTGCAGCTGCACTCGGAGTTACAGGTAGGTTAGAGCACACAGTATACTTCGCTGGCCGTTCGCTGTGCGTCAGTCGCTGAACCACCACCTCAACTATCAAGGAGATATCGAATGCAAACAGACTCTCGACACAGAGAGACGAATAGAAGACATGCGCTGATAATGCTGCTTTGCTCTCTGCTTCCCGTGGCCGCCACCGCGGCCATCTGGGTCCTGGGGGTTTCGCTGGATAGCGTGCTCCTGTTCGCCATGCTTCTTCTCTGCCCTCTAGGCCTTCTCCTGATGATGCGAAACTGGCGCCACCATGAAGAGGGAAGCGGACACCCAATGGCGATTTCGGGCGCACGACAAAAGATATCAATACAGGACAAAGGAGGTAGATAGTCATGGCTACATTCATTACTGAGGAATGCATACTCTGTGGGGCCTGTGAGCCAGTCTGCCCCAACGAGGCAATCAGTGAGGGGGAAGAGGTCTACGAGGTGGACTTCAATCTGTGCACGGAGTGTGTGGGTTTCTACGATGAGCAGCAATGCATCCTGGTTTGCCCAGTGGATGCCGTCATCTTCGACCCTGACCATCAAGAGACTAAGGAAGAACTGAAAGCCAAGTATCGCCGGTTACATCCCGATCGGGCGCCAACCGGTGGCTGGGATTGATGTGTCGGCAGTGTGTGGAGGGACCATCTTGGCTAGTCATCGTCAATACCGTCGTCACCCAGGGGCAGAAGCATCCTACCCCATTCGCGGTGAACCATGGAAGCCAAAAAGAAGACATGGATCGTTGGGGGGTCGAAGGTCATCCGGGGACATGTCCGCGGCTTGCAATGCATGGTCGAAGCCGAGGCTCGTAGGCAAGGACATGTTCCAGAAGTCAGAGGAGTAAAGTGTCTCGGTCAGGGGTCAAGCCTCAACCCCTGCCCTACAAGGAGGGCAATATGTCTACAAACGATATGAGTTTCAAGATCGCAGGGGAGGCCGGTCAGGGGGTGGAATCAACTGGCGCGGGCTTCGCTCAGGCTCTAGTTCGAGGAGGTCTACGCATCTTCGCCATGCAGGACTATATGTCCCGCATCCGAGGGGGACTAAACTTCTTTCAGATAAGGGTAGCCCCCTACGATATCTATACCCACCACGAACAAGTCCACCTCCTGTTGGCCATGAACCAGCAGGCCATAGAGGAGTACCGGTCTGAGATAGCTGAGGGGGGAGGGACAATCTACGACCAAGGACTGAAGGTTGAAGTGGAGAAGTTGCAGGATGAGGGGATCAGGGCTTTCCCCGCGCCGCTGATCGAGATCGCTGAGGACATTGGCGGCCGTCGAGTGATGGCCAACACCGTCGCTATCGGTGTGACTGCTGGCATCACCGGTTACAGTTTCCAGAAGATCGCTGGGGTGATCGAGAAGAGCTTCGGAAAGAAAGGCGCGAGCGTGGTCGATTCCAACCTCAAGGTCGCCGAGGCCGGTTTTCGATTCGGCCAAGACAACTACGCCCGAGATTTCGAGCACCGCTTGGAGGCTGAAAGTGGTCCTTCGCGGATGATAATCCACGGCAACCACGCCTTCTGCTTGGGGGCCTTGGCTTCTGGCTGCCGCTTCATTTCGGCCTACCCTATGACGCCGGCCACCGCGATCATGGAGTGGATGGCCGCCCATGCAGATGAATACGGCATCGTGGCAAAGCAGACCGAGGACGAGATAGCAGCCATCAATATGGCTATAGGAGCCAACCATGTGGGGGTCAGGGGGATGGTCGCCACCTCTGGCGGCGGTTTCTCTTTGACGGTGGAGGGCTTAGGGCTCGCGGGGATGACCGAGACCCCTTTGGTGGTGGTAGAGGCCCAGCGAGGCGGCCCCTCTACCGGCTTTCCTACCCGCACCGAACAGTCGGACTTGCGTTTTATGCTCCATGCCTCTCAGGGCGAGTTCCCCCGACTGGTTTTAACTCCAGGCACGGTGGAACAAGCCTTCCAGGCAGGGGCCAGGGCCTTCAATCTGGCGGAGAAATATCAGACCCCGGTGATAGTGCTCTCCGATCAGTTTCTGGCCAACTCCTTGCGAACCGTTGAATTGGACGCCTTCGACTTTGAGGGGGTGAAGATAGATCGGGGCGAACTGTTGAGCGTAGAGGACCTGGATGAGCTGGAAGGCGAGTATCAGCGGTTCGCCTTCAGCGAATCGGGCATCTCCCGTCGGGCGCTGCCCGGATCCCACCCCAAAGCGGTCTATCCGGTCAGCTCTGATGAGCATGGCCCCGACGGGCACATTTGGGAGGATAGGCAAAACCGCATCCGCATGATGAACAAACGCATGAAGAAGTTGGAGACGGCGCGCGGGGATATTTGGCAGCCAGAACTCTATGGGCCTGAGGAGGCAGACGTGACCTTCGTAACGTGGGGCTCCACCTATGGCCCCTTGCGGGAGGCGGTGGACCGATTGAACGAAGAGGGCACGAATGCCAATATGCTCCATCTGCCCCAGGTCTGGCCCTTCCCCAAAGAGAGGGTGAGTAGGATCTTGGGAGGGGCCAAGCGAGTCATCGGGGTGGAGCAGAACTACGACGCTCAGCTGGCCGGCCTTGTCCGGCAAGAGACAGGGATCCAAGTGCAAGCCAACATTCTGAAATATGATGGGCGGCCTTTCTCGCCCGACTACATCCTTACCCGCTTCCAAAAGGAGGATTTCGATGGTCAAAGCTACTGATTTCACTGTCTATCAAAAACCTACTTGGTGTCCAGGCTCACCCCCCTGTGGTAACTTCCATATCTTGGGGGCCCTCAAGGTGGCGGTGGCCGAACTTGACCTTCTGCCCCACCAGATATTGATCTCTTCTGGTATCGGCTGCGGTAGCAAATTGCCCGACTATATGAGAGTCAACGGTTTCATGGGGATCCATGGCCGGGCTTTAGCCGTTGCCTCGGGAGCCGAGCTCGCTAACAGTGAACTGGTAGTCATAGCTGTCACTGGTGATGGAGACGGGTACAGCATAGGGGGCAACCACTTCCTGCATACCATGCGCCGCAACCTCAACATCACCCACATTGTGCAGAATAACCAGGTTTATGCGCTAACCAAGGGACAATACTCCCCCACATCGAACAAGGGGTTCGTTACAAAAACCACCCCCCACGGGGCGATTGAACCTCCCGCAAACCCCCTGAGCTTGGCTCTGGCTTCAGGGGCCACCTTCATCTCTCGCACTTTCGCCGGAGATAGAGGCCATATGGTGCGGGTCTTCGAGGAAGCGATCCAACATCGAGGTTACGCCCTAGTCGATGTCCTCCAGCCTTGCATAATCTTTAACAGACTGAACACCTACGATTGGCATCGCGCCCGGGTCTTTGATGTAGAGGAGGAGGGGCACGACCGACGTGACAAGACCGCGGCCTGGGAACTGGCCCAACTGTGGGGCGAAAGGATCCCCATGGGGGTGCTCTACCAGGAGGAGCTCCCCACCTACGAGGACCAAGAGACAGCCCTCCAGGCCGGACCGTTGGTGCACAGGGAACTCAAGGAGTTGACTCCGCAGCAGGTGGAGAAGTTAAAGGGAGAGTTCATATAGTGGTTAGCACGTCCGAGCAGAAGCGGGAAGAGCTGAGGGCCAAGTGCCCACAGTTGCTTCCTGACCGCCCTTCAACCGGTGGCTGGGATTGATGTATGGATAGCCGGTGCAGGCATTGGCTCTTCTATTGAGTCCGGCTAGGCAACTGATCTTACAGAAGGAAAGAACATTGACTGGGCATGAGTAGCACCACATAGTAGATCACATTGTTGAGCGCGTCGGCGGTTATCAGCGCGAGGTCGTGGTCAACTATTACATTGCCTTGAAGACCAAGGGCTCTGTCATCTTAGCTGGCCCGGGTGACCTGGACAAGATGTCCCTGGCACGGGGATTGGCTGAGGTTTTAGTAGGTCAGCCCAGTTTGCAGTGGAGTCTTGTCCAGGCACATCCGTGGTGGAGTACTCGGACGGGGGCCCCCGGCCATTTCGTCATGGCCCATGCTAGGTTCAGCAACCTTAAGCTGCTTGACGTTATTGAAGGAGCATTGGGTAGCGAGGCTGCGGGGCTCCCTTTGGCCTTTTTCGTGGGTGTCGAACGGATGAGCCCAGCCGAGGTTCTGTGTTACTTCTGCGATCTGCCAAATGATCGGCTGTGGCGAGCGGATGGGTCAATTCTACATATTTCCATCCCCAAGAATATCTACATAACCGGCACTCTGGATGTGGAGGAAAAGTGCGGGATGATGTCGACGACTAGGGGCGAGCATGGCCCTGGCATCACGATTCAATTGCGCCACGAAGATGTCGCGCCCCCCGTGGGAGCCGGCAGACGAGTGGAGCCAAGACCAGATTGGCAAGCAAGATTCGTGCGGTCGGCGGTTCGCAATGGCGACCAAGCCAGAGCGAAACTGGCCCAGATACTCTCTGACGACTGCGCACCTCTTGACCCCCTGGACGAACTGGAGCGCCGCCTTGGAGTGGGAAGCTTCTCGCTAAGTGTTTGTGAGGAAGCATGGCTCTACCTGGCCAACGCTTTCGATGTTGACGGGCACGGGCTTTTCGTGGAACCAGCTCTTGAGAATGTGAGCATCGCCCAGGATTATGCGCTTGTGCAGAGCGTCTTGCCCCACGTGATCACCGGGCGGCTGGAATCATCGATGGTACGGAGCGATGAGGTCAAAGAATATCTAGGGCCGCGCTTTCCACGAGCCTATGCCTGGATAGAGCGACTCTCTAGGCGCAATTTGAATGTGCCAGCGAGGAGGAGAGCCCAGTCTGGCTCGACAAATGCGGAGGTAGGGCTTGGCCCAGCTGCGGCTAGGCAGACCGCCAACTGAGAGGATGAGCTGCGAGGACATCGTTACTGGCTTGAGGACTGAGGTCGCGGCCGACTGGATTCACAATCAGAAGAAGGAGACGTGATTTGTGACAAGAATGCGTGCTATTGTGCTTGCATTAATGGCAGTAATTGTTTTGGTGGTAGCGGCCTGTGGGACTGGCGCGCAAGGTATCGAGCCATCACCGGCGACTCAAGCTATGCAAACCCAGAGGGTGCCGGTCGAGGGTGGCGGTAGCTATACCGATGTTAATGCCGCCGGGCTGGCTAGCATGCTGGAGAACAAGGACTTCTTGCTAATCAACGTGCATATCCCCTACGAGGGTGAGATTGAGGGGACCGACCTCTTGGTCCCATACAATGATATCCAGCGGAACCTGGACAAGTTTCCGGCCGACAAGACCGCGAAGCTGGTCGTCTACTGTCGCAGCGGAGGGATGAGCACTATCGCAGCCCGCACTCTGGTGGAGCTTGGGTATACGGATGTGTGGAACCTCGATGGCGGGATGATCGCCTGGAAGGACGCGGGCTACACACTGGTGGACAAAGGCCAATGAGATAGAAGAGCCAGGCTGCCAGGTATGCTCGTGGTGCAGATAGAAGGCGTGTGAACTGCCATGGGGCCAAGCAGCCACAGAGTAAGGGAGGCGCCCCATCATCTTTGTTGCCCTGTTTGTCGGATCAAGTTTCGAGAGGAATCTGTCGAAACACGGCCAGCCCGAGTCGGGAGAGAAGAGGAAGGGAAAGGAATCAGAGAAGGAGGGCCGCAAATGATCCGCCATTGGAAGCAAGACGAACACAGTATAGCGAGCAGCGAGTGCGATGAGTTGGACAAGCATGAAAAAGCGAATTGAAGAGTGGGGTCCGATGGCGCTTTGTGCCTTGCTCTCACTGGCTGCCTTCTATCTGTTGATCCTTCAAAGAGCAGGCTTGAGCAAAGTGATCTTGCTGGCAATGATGCTGGTATGCCCGGTGATTTATTTCATCGCCTGGCTTTTCGGAGGCAGCTCCAGGCGTGGAGGGCCCGGTATACCTCGCGAGGAGAAGCCAAATGCGGCGAAGGAACAAGAGTGTTGGTGTCACCACCCAGAACTGTTGACTCCTGGTGAGGGATAGAGGTAATGGAGGCGCACCGAGACACAGCGCGCCATATCGAGACATGGAAAGTGCCTACGGGGAAGGTGCTCCTCGGCACGATAGGCTAGTGGAGCCTGTTTGTGTCAATCAGAGAGAAGCGCTTGCGCAGGCAGACGGCCAAGCGATTGTAGTTGAAGCAGAGGAAAGCTGCGAAGAGAGATGAACAGGAAAGATACTAGTCGTCTACCATACACTCATCGTGGTGATGGGGTGCTGATGTGGCTGGATTGGTAATACCACGATCTGGCCCACGCAGCGGATAAGGCCATACTGGAGATCGTCGAGACTTACCCCCGCACCACTGAACTACATGATCTCCTTCTGAGCGACAAGGGCACACGCGCTCAGTGGGACATGAGCGCCTCTGTGACCATCGGGAGGCTCGGTTGCAGCGATCACGGCCAGGTACACGCTCGGGTAGTAGCCGCCAATGCATTGCGCATGGCTGAAATACTGGTCAGACACGGTTTCGTCCTGGATGTGGAGCGCTCGGGGGCTGGAGACCGAGATGATGCTATGCTCGTCATACTCGGCGCGGGTATGCTCCATGATATCGGCAACCAGGTCCATCGTGAAAGGCATGAGGCCTATGGAGTAATCTTGGCCGCACCTGTGTTAGCGAGGCTACTTCAAGACATCTATTCCGATGAGGCAAAGCGGCAGATGATGATCGCCTTCATCCTTTCGGCGATAGCCACGCATGATCTCGACCCGGTGCCGGTCACTATGGAGGCGGCGGTGGTCGCAGTTGCCGACGGTCCTGATATGACTGAGGGCAGAGGTCGGGCGGTCTTCGACTTGGGCAAAGTCGATTCCCGCTCCCTTTCGGCCCTGGCGGTGGAAGAGGTGGTGATAGAGGAGGAAGAAGCTACCCCCATATACGTAGTAGTCCTGATCGACAATCCTGCTGGCATATACCAAGTAGAGAACATCCTGGTTCCCAGGGTTACCAGCAGTTGTCTTGCAGAATACGTCACCCTGAGGGTTTGCTCCCTTAGAGAGGATTCGCCTTTTGGCCAATGTGTAATCTGGCGCAAGGGGCAATTCGAGGAGGAGTGGCCGAGAGAGATAGGAGTACAGCTCTGAAAATCCGAGAGTTCTATGCCCGATCGCCCGTCACCTATTCTCTTGAGGTCTTCCCGCCCAAGACCAATCGCGGGATCGTCAAACTTTACCGTACCATCGCTGAACTCAAAGCCTTGGGCCCCAGTTTTATTTCCGTCACCTTTGCCCCTGACCGGAGCAACCGAGACAGGACTTTCCAGATTGCGGCTCATGTGAAGAAGAAGTTAGGTCTAGGGTCTATGTTCCACTTCACCTGCATCGGCGCCAGCAAAGAGCAGATTATCCAGGACCTGGACTTGGCCCGGGAGCTGGGTCTAGAGAACGTCCTGGCTCTGCGCGGGGACCGCCCAGAGAGCGCACCGTCCGTCCCAGTCGCGAATACCTTCCAGTACGCCTATCAACTGGTCCTTCTCATCAAGGAGCGTTACGACTTCGGTGTCGGGGTGGCCGGTCACCCGGAAGGGCACATCGAGTCTCGGGACATTGAGCAGGACATGAGGCACCTCAAGGAGAAAGTGGACGCCGGCGGCGAGTTCATCATCACCCAGATATTCTTCGACAACCACTACTTCTACGACTTCGTGGAGCGCGCCCAGAGAGTGGGCATCGATGTCCCCATCATCCCCGGCATCCTGCCCATCGTAAACCAGGCCCAGGCGAGACGGTTTGCCGCCCTGACAGGCGCTACCATCCCGCCTGACTTGGCGCGCGACCTAGAGCGCATGGGTGGTGACGAGGCTGCGGTGCGAAGACTGGGCATCGACTACGCCTCTCGGCAGACTCTCGACCTTTTGGAACAGGGTGTGCCGGGAATTCACTTCTACTGCCTGAACCGTTCCGCATCCGTCGAAGCGATCTTCAAGAACCTTGGCCGTCGTTGGTTCCCCGGCGCCAGCAGCGAGGAGTCTTCAAAAGAGAAATTGGAGGCGGAGCTGGTGAAAGATCCCGTGTGACATGGAGTTGGACAAGAAACGCCTGGTCGCCGTCCATAAGTGCAGTCGTATCATTCACTATTTTTGCGCCGACATCTGTCAATTGAGCCAGCATTACGAAGTGGACTCACGTGGTGTCTACACCTGGATCATCGGCGAGCACGGGTTGCTGGTGGACCTCCTTGAGGGGTAGATCGCGGCCACACCGCTGGACGACGAGGCGGTGGCCAACGAGAAGCCGCTCGATGTGGGCCTGCTGGAGGTTGGCGCAGGTATTAGCAGAATAACTAGGAGAGAATAATGACAATCGACAGACTACGTGCGGGTGTGAACGGCTACGGAGTCATCGGCAAACGGGTGGCCGATGCAGTCAGATCGCAGCCCGACATGGAACTTGTAGGTGTAGCCGATATCGTGAGCGATTATCGAGTCAAGGCTGCGGTCGCCCTCGGGCTGCCGGTATATGCCTCGCTTCCAGAGAAGTCAGAGGAGATGAAGATGGCGGGCATTCCGGTGGCAGGCACCCTGGACGACTTGTTGGCACAGGTGGAAGTCGTGGTAGACAGCACGCCGAAAGGCGTCGGTGCCCAGAATCTGGAGCGCTACCAGGCAGCCGGGGTGAAAGCCATCTTTCAGGGGGGCGAGAAGCACACCCTGACGGGGCACTCATTTGTGGCTCAGGCAAACTATGACAGCGCTCTGGGCCGCGATGCCACTCGCGTCGTGTCCTGCAATACGACCAGCGTAGTGCGTACACTGACTGCGCTCCGCGACGCTGGTCTGCTGAGGAAAGCCCGTGGCGTGCTAGTGCGCCGCGCTACGGACCCCTGGGAATCGGATCACAGTGGCATCATGAATACCGTGGTGCCTGAGCCGGACATCCCGAGCCACCAGGGACCCGATGCCCAGACTGTCGTATCGGACCTGGATGTGGTCACTATTGCGGCCAAGGCGGCTCATACCCAGACCCACAATCACTATTGGGTGGTGGAACTGACACGGCCGACCAGCCGGGAAGAGGTCTTGGAGGCCTTCCGCGCTGCGCCGCGCATCGCCTTCGTTCGTATGAGCGACGGCATTGTGGCGCTTAACAGCACCATCGAATTGATGAAGGACCTGGGACGGCCGCGGGGTGACATGTGGGAGGTTGCACTGTGGGAAGATGTGCTGACAGTGAACGGGAGCGAGGTCTATTACACCTACCAGGTTTACAATGAAGCCATCGTCATCCCCGAGGTGATAGACGCCATTCGTGCACTGGTGGGCGCCGTGAAGGATGGACGGGAATCAATCCGCATTACTGATGAGGCCTTGGGCATGCGCCAGTACTTCTTGAGAACGTGAATTGGTGGGAGAGGCATTGCCACGCGCAAAGCGGTCGGACCACAACAGGCTATTCGGGTTGTCGTACCAAGGACGGTTCCCTCATGGTGGTCCCGCTCGCAATGGGAGGCACACTGGATGACTCGTTCGCGTAAGCTGGCCCAACGGCTCGCAGCATTTGAGGTTGTGACAATAGATTATGCAAATTCATATCGGTAATATGGGCGAGGCGGTGAGAAGATGATAGCGAGTCTGATAATAACCTTTCGAGAGACATTGGAAGCAGCCTTGATAGTAGGAATTGTTCTCAGCTACCTCGCTAGAACAAGGCAGACCAGGTACAACGGGGTCGTCTATGTAGGTGTTGCTTCTGCCATAGCTGCCAGCATTGTTGGCGCCTTGTTGTTCACCAATCTAGCTGGCGGATTTACTGGACGAGCAGAAGAGATTCTTGAAGGCATCGTCATGCTCATTGGCGCAGCTCTTCTCACCACCATGATACTATGGATGATGAAGCAGAGCCACATCGCAACAGAACTACAGGATAGGGTGGCCACTGAAGTTGGCAAAGCACGCAGATTCGGCCTGTTCTCCCTGGTTTTCGTCTCTGTACTGAGGGAGGGGATAGAAACGGTGATTTTCCTAGGGGCGGCAACCTTTGCTTCTAGGGATGCCAGTCTGATCGGGGCACTGGCTGGAATCGCGGCTGCGACGCTCCTAGGGTATGCCATATTTACGGGATCAATGAGGATCGATCTCAAGATGTTCTTCAAGATCACGAGCGTCCTGTTGATCCTCTTCGCAGCTGGGTTGATCGCCCAAGGGATTCACGAACTTCAAGAGGCCCGAATGGTCCCAACGATCATCGAACACGTCTGGAATATCAATCCGGCGGAGAATGCTGATGGCACCTATCCACTACTGCACGAAAAAGGCAATATCGGCAGTATCTTGAAGGGTTTGTTTGGTTACAATGGAGACCCCTCCCTGATAGAGGTGCTAAGCTACTTCCTATATCTCTCACTCGTCTTTATTATATGGAGACGGACAGGGAGAACACATAAGCTGACAGAGTTGAGAGCTCAACGAGGGACTGCCGTCGAGTAACGGTAAGTGACTTTTTGTCGCTTCGGCCTGGCTTTGCCAACGGAGACAGTTCTTGGGCTAGGACTCTATCGTATGGGACGGGCTTCGTGTATCAGGCTGGTAGCCAATTTGTGGGTCCCGGCGAGAAAAGGGGCTCGATAGCGGAGTCTTCTTCGTCTAGATCTTGTTTGACCAAGAAACGGTCGATTTGACCGCTAGAGGCAGGACCATTGTTCTGAAGGCTCAAGACCGAAGCGCAGTGCCAAGAAGACCCTGTGGTATCTGACAAGTCGATCTCGACAGCGCCCCGAGTTTCCCAGAGGCCCGAAGAGCAGCGCAAGTAAGCTGGGGATACATCCATGTACCCGCACTTGTTTGGTTGATGGAGCAGTATCTTCACCCCGTCGGCTATTGGGTCGTCTCCTGTGGGCCGTCGGCTGCCCCGAGAATGCACCAACCCCGCTATTCTGCGTCCAGCAGAATTCGCGCATCCAAAACGCTATACCCGCTCTCGTAGACGCGAATCGGATTCAGATCGATTTCCCTGATCTGCGGATACCACGCGCCCAGCTGTGACACTTGCACCAACAGTTCGGCCAGACCCGCGATGTCTTTCCGTTTCGCGCCGCGCACACCGTGCAACACGCGATAGGCCTTGCTCTCCTTGATCATGTCCAGTGCGACCGCTTTGTCAAACGGCGCGATGCGGAAACTCACATCCTTGAACAATTCCACGAATACGCCGCCCATGCCGAACATGATTGTGGGGCCGAACTGAGCATCGCGCACCATTCCGATGATCAATTCGGTGCCCGGTTGCGCCATAGGCACGACCAGCACGCCGTGAATGTCTGCGGCGGCTGTCGCGCGCTTTACGTCATTTACCAACTGGTCGTAACCCTGCCCCACCGCCTCGTTACCTTGAAGGTTGATCTTGACACCGCCTACATCACTCTTGTGAATGACTTGTGGCGAGACAATCTTGAGTACGACAGGACTGTTCATTTCCATCGCGGCGCGTTGCGCTTCTTCCCGGGTTCGCGCCAAAACGTATGGCATCACCGCGATCCCATTATCGCTGAGTAAATCAAGTGCCTCAGGTTCCAATAGATGGCGCGCTTCCAGAACAGCGCGATCGAGAATCGGGTGATGAGCAGTAGGCACATCGGTAAGTGGACGACTCACGCTGAACGTTGCCTGGGTCAACATCGCTAGCGCGCGCACAGCATCGTCGGGCGCGTCGTACGTGGGGATGCCGTTCTCTTCGAGATAGCGGCGCGTCTCTGCCACTTCTTCGGTCACCGTGAAACACGCGACGACTGGTTTGTTGAATCCCTTGACGACCGGCACAACGGCCTGCGCGACATCCATTGGGGGCAGGAACATGGGCGGAATGCTGTTCAACAAAACCATATCTACATTTGGATCGGACAAGGCAAGGCGCATCGCCTCACCGAATTCCTTCGCCATCGCCGCGGCGGTCATGTCCACGTATCCATTCGGTTTGCAGACCATCGCCACGGGCGGCAACAGAGCGGTCAATTGCTCGCACGTATCTTGAGTCATCGGCGCAAGTTCCAACACGCCGCCAGCTTCCACCTCGTCCATGGCGACGACGCCTAAGCCGCCAGTTTCGGTAAGGATGCAAATCCGCTTGCCACGTGGTTTAGGTAACATCGAAATCGCCTTTCCACCGGCGACCAAATCCTGCATCGTATTCACACGCACGACGCCGGCTTGTTTGAACGCACCACTGTACACAGCATCCGTACCGGCGAGCGTGCCGGTGTGCGAGAGTGCTGCCTTGGAACCGCTCTCGGTTCGCCCCACCTTAAGTACGAGTACCGGTTTCTTTTTAGTGACCTGGCTCACAATGCGCATGAACTCTCGACCGTCCATGACTCCTTCGAGGTAGACGATAATCACCTCGATCCCGGAATCGTTGCCGTACTCTTCGATCAATTCCACGTTCGACACATCGCACATGTTGCCGACGTGACCGAATCGCGCGAAGCCCAACGGCTTGGGCTGACTGAGGGCCAGAGTCACGAGTGAGGCGCCGAGTGCACCACTCTGCGTCACGTAACCAATATTGCCTGGAATGAGACTGATCCCCGGATGGAAACTGGTGTTGAGTTTCAGGTCTGGATTCATAATCCCAATACAATTCGGCCCGAACACCCTGATGCCGGCCCGCTTGGCGATCTCGACGAGTTGCCGTTGCAGCTCGATGTTCTCTGGGATCGCTGTTTCTGCGAATCCAGCGGAGAGCACCACAACGCCTTTGACATCACCGCGTTGCTCGGCTTCTTCCATCACCGTAATGACCGCCCTGCCCGGCAAACAAATCACGATGAGGTCGAGTGGTTCCGCGATTGCGGCGATGGAACTGTAGCATGGCAAACCCAGGATTTCGTTTTCATTGGGATTGACTGGATAAACCTTGCCCATGTATCCGGCGGTAACCAGCGATCGCAGAACCTGGTGCCCCGCTTTGGATGGATCCTTTGATGCGCCGACGATGGCGATCGAGCGTGATTCGAAAACCTGACGCAGAGACGCGGTCATTGTGGTTCTATCCTCGTGCATGCTCTCGGCAAGAAGTGCCAGCCGGGAGGATGCCAGAGTTCACTTCGGACAAGCCGAACTGCGCGTCCTCGGCAGCGATGGCAAGATCGCAGGACACCACTGGCAGGAAAGCTCCACCAACCCCAATCCTAGGTTTTCGCCTGCAGCTGAATGGCGCCTGTTTTCGAGAGTTTTTCGATGTCGGCCCTGCTGTAGCCGAGTTCCGCGAGGATTGTATCCGTGTGCTCGCCCGGAAGTGGCGGCGGCCCGGATTTTTCTACAGACAGACCTTCGTAGCGCACGGGGCCCCCGACGAACTTCGCCTTGCCCGTCTTTGGGTGCTCCACTTCTTCCGTTACCCCGAGATGAAGGACCTGTGGGTCCTCCAGAACTTCTNNTCCAGAAGACGCAGCCATTGTTCCCGGTCCTTGGTCGCGAAAGTCGGAGCCAGTTCCTTTTCCAGTTGCTCGAAGTTTCGGCGCCGGTCGTCTCGAGTTTTGAACCTCGCATCTTCCGCAATCTCCATTCGATCCGCGGCTTTCAAGAGCGCGAGCCAGAATTTTTCCGGTACCGAGCAATGAAT
>JABAOH010022929.1_pt3 | contig 13869 bp, 7 predicted proteins | sample 7062181 | NCBI WGS metagenome assembly JABAOH01 (sample SAMN14538630, study PRJNA623070) | marine sediment metagenome | biome: marine biome [ENVO:00000428]; feature: marine pelagic biome [ENVO:01000023]; material: deep marine sediment [ENVO:00002113]; isolation source: pool of 5 deep marine... | reverse complement strand
TCGGGCCAAGCTATCTAATTTATTATTAATGAGATAGACCCAAATATGGCCTATTTTTTCCTCTTAGACTGCCTTTTTTGTAGGCAAAATTGCCTATTTAAGCAAGCCTCGATTCTCAAAATCCAAATATTTCTTCTCTCAAAGTAGTGGTCTCTTTCGCTTATCTCTTTGTCTTATTTTCCTTAAAAGCTCATTTTTGACCCCAAAAATGTNNGAATATTGCACATAAATTATTAAAAATAAATAATTTAGCTTGGCCCGACCCCATTTATAATGCTATTCGTAGCGGAGGGAGTCGATGATATTGGACCGCATAGCCCGGAGCGCAGGCGTCAGTCCGGCTAGAAAACCAGCTGCCACCATGAAAAAAACAGTAATCATAGAGGTGAGTAATGAATTCTCGGGCGAAAAAAGCATCATCAGCTGAGTGTTCTGACTCCTTAAGAATTCGACGAGAGCAGAGAGACCGGCATTCAAACCCCAGCCGATCACAAATCCTATCAACCCTCCAAGAAACGTAAGGGCAAGAGCCTCGGTGAAGAACTGCTGGAAAATATGTCTCTTGAGCGCTCCGATGGCTCTGCGAATGCCTATTTCCCGGGTGCGCTGAGTCACAACAAAGAACATGATATTCATCACTCCCACAGCCCCGATCATCAGAGTGATCACGCCTACTCCACCCAAAAACACTTGAAGTCCCAACACAATATAACCCAGAAAATCCATGCCCTCCAGCATGCTCCAGATATTTAAGGCATCTTCATCGTCAGGATTGAACCTGTGCAACCTGGATAAAGTCTTACGAATCTCCTGCGTGGTTTCCTCGTAACGATCCTTACTAACGGGTGAAACAAGCATTCGCGAGAGGTATTTCTTCCCGCTGAAGTCTTTTAAGGCCGCTGTAAAAGGAATAAGCAACTTATCATCATCGTAGGAAATGTTCATTGACAACTGAAGCCCTTTGGGTTGAGCGGTTCCTATCACGAGATAGCGGATCCCGTTGATGTTCACGTACTCTCCTGTAACATCGCCTGCCCGGCTCCCGAAGAGACGCTCCTGTATGTTGGCCCCTAAAAAACATACCCGTTGACTATCATCAACGTCTCCTTGATTGATAAACCGCCCCTTGGCAACTTTAAAATTGCGCATCTTTGAAGTTTCCGGAACCACACCAAGAGTGTGGACAGCGCGGTTTTCGTTACCGTATTTCACCACCAGAAACCTGCAATCATATTCCGGCAGGACTCCCTCTAACTCAAAAGGAAATGCCTTGAGCGCCTCGACATCTTTTTCAGAGAGCCGCACTCTTCGTCCTTCTCGATAAGGACCTCTTTTGCTTTTAACCCGCCCAGGGCTCACGTATATCGTTTTTTCACCCATCTTTCCCCATTCACGGTCGAAAAACCTCTGAAAACCGGTGCCGAACCCAACGAGGACAATGACGGCAGCAATACCCCAAAAAATTCCGAACATGGTAAGGAAACTCCGGGACTTGTTGCTCCGAATTTCGAGAAGGGCTTGACCGATGAGTTCACCTGTAAGAGTGTTAGAGACCCAGAGAGGCTTTGGGATTTTCTTCCCTGCAACAGCTTCACCGCGGTCGTACTGCAGAGCTTCAGCCGGCTGCATCTCAGCCGCTCTTTTGGCCGGAATGTATCCTGAAACAACTCCGGTCAAGATCATCACCAAAACGACGATCAAGGAGAGTTCTGGAGAGTTCTGGGGCAGGGGAATAAAGGGCGGTAAAGGCAAAAGGTTGATCGCTCCGAGCAGAGCCGAACCAAGCAGAAAACCAGCGAGTCCACCCAGCATGGTAATGAAGAGCGATTCGGCCAAAAAGTGGAGCCGAATATCCCGTTTTGTTGCTCCTACAGCTTTGCGGATACCTATTTCAGGGGTGCGTTCCTGCACTGACACAAACATTATATTCATGACCCCAACGCCGCCGATAAAAAGGGTGATGATTCCGATGAGGCCCAAAAGTATGTTCAATCCTAGGGAGAGAAGATTGAACATCTTCTCGAAGAAGGCAAACTCAAAAATCATCAGCGCTTCTTTATCCTCGGGATCGAAGCGGTGGCGTTCAGCCAAGACCTTGCGCACCTCGGTCACCACTTGACTGGATTTGTAATTCTCCTTTGCAGTGGCAAAAACGAGATCAAGACTTTTCCCATCGCCGAACAATTGCAGCGCCGTGCTCAGAGGGATCAGAATCTGGTCGTCATGCCGGCTATTTATTATCGAGAGCTGCAATTTTTTTTCAACAGCCAGGCCCACGATCAGGAACGATACACCATGAATCTTAATCTTTTTGCCTACCGGATTGGATTCCTCTCCAAAAAGCTGCTCCTTGATATTATTGCCCACAAATGCAAAACGCCGTCGATTCTTAACGTCCTCTTCAGTGATAAACCGTCCTTTGGCCACCTGCCAATTGTTCATCTTTTTGGCAACTGGTAGGACACCACGGATGCTGTACTGCCGGGATTCTGAATCAGCTTTCACAAAGTACCATTGAGATATCTGCGGGTTTATCTCAGCCACCGAAGGGCATTGAATTTGAATAGCCTCAATATCCTTTATTTCTGGAACAACGGGGCGTCCAGCTTTATACCCACCCACACCAATGGAGGTATGACCCGGTATAAAAACAACCAGATCTTCACCGATTTTGCTCATGCCTTCCCACATCAAATCGTGGAACCCGAATCCCCAACCCAACAGAATCATGATGGAGATAATGCCCCAGATGATCCCGAAGAGCGTGAGAATGCTTCGAAGTCGGTTCGCTTTCAGGTCTGCGAAGGCTTGTCTTATTATCTCTGAAAAAAGCATAAAGAAATCCTTGATATAGGGATAACTCAGGCCGATACCCAGCCTGCAGGATAAATCCTAAGAGCTTCGCTTACAATCCTACTTGGCAAGAGTTACGACCTGGCCCTCTTCAAGGCCTGATAAAACCTCGGTCCGAAGACCGTCGGAGATGTCCTTGGTAATTTCTATTTTCCTTGTCCCCTCTGGAACGGAATCATCCAGGATATTGACGTAAGTCTTTCCATCCTCGTAGAGTACAGCACCTTCTGGAATAACCAGAACATTTTCATGTTCCTCCAGAATGAGCTCGGCATCTGCTGACATACCCACCCGGAGTCTATCTTCAGGATCATTGATTGTTGCCCGGATCTCGAAGTTAACAATGTCTTCTTTCTCACGGCCTTGGGGACTGATGTGGGTCAGCTCCGCTTTAAAGGGCTCGTCTGGATAAGCTTCAACATAGATCCTGGCCGCGAGCCCAAGATGGACCTTCCCGATATCTGCTTCGTCCACGTCGCCTCTAAAATGCTTCTTGGAAACATCAGCAATGGTCATGATTATTGTTCCTCCGTAGGCCGAAGAAATAGGAATGACCGCACTTCCTTTGTCAGTGTCCCGCGAAAGGATGATTCCAGAGATGGGAGCAATCACTGTCATACTGGCAATGGCCTCCCGTATCTCCTTTTCAATCTCTTCTCGATCCTGCTCGTTGATTTCGATTCCCTCAACCAGCGACGACACATTCGATCCCTGCTCCAGCACTCGCAGATAGGCCATGGCTGCGTAAAAGCGGGCCTTAGCCGTGTTAAAATTCGCTTTAGCCTGATCATAAACCTCGGGCGAAATCAATTTCTGCTCAAAGAGTTCTTTATTCCTCAGGTATTGTTTTTCGGAAACGTCCTTGTCATAAGCTGCAGCTTTGACTTCAGTTCGAGCCTGCACCATTTCTACGGGCGTAGCTCCTGGAATAATTTCTGCCAATTTCTGGCCAACAGCCACCCGGTCGCCTTCCTCAGCATAGAATTGCTTAATAAGTCCTCCTATTTTTGATTTAATCTCAGCCCTATAGAGCGGTTCGATCTTGCCCGTGGCCACTACCGTCTTGGATATGTTCCCCCTTTCCACTGTGGCCGTGTTTGCCGTCTGAATCTCACCATCCTTTTTGCAGCCTCTGACTGCCAGAAAGAGAAGACCAAGAACCACTACTCCAATAACGATGAAGAGAATGACTTTCTTCATAGCATCTCACTCCCAAAATTATTCCTGTTTTCTCCCTTTTCCTTATCGAAATTATGAAAAAGTCAAATCCATAAAAATGCTGCCAGTAAAATCGTCTTTTATACTAATACGAATACCTCATAGAGAAAGTTTCCTCTTTTTCACATCCTGAATTTGGGTATGAATTTAGGTCCGGTATGCATTTGCATAATCTATGAATTCAAGAGAGAATATTTTTATAGTGGAACAGGAATAAGAAAAGGAGGAACAGATGAAAAAACCAAGGTTGCATCCCGCACTTTATACCCTCATTTGCTTTGTTTTCGTTTGTGGGGGACTCAGCCAGTTTCACGGAAAAGCACTTGCTGATGATTGGCCTAAAAGAGTGCTCATCACAAATGACAACGGTATAGAGGATATCAAAATTATTGAACTTGCTCGTGCTTTTGCAAAAGTTGCCGAGACATATGTTGTAGCTCCACTTGAGGACCGCAGTGGCAGCACGCACTATCTGACCGCCACACGAAGAGGATCGCTCAAAGTCGAGAGGCGTCAGATCGGGGAAGGGATCGAGGCCTATGCTGTGGATGGCTACCCAGCTGATTGTGTAGTGCTCGGTGTTACGGGAATCATGAAGGACAACCCTCCAGATCTCGTGATCTCTGGGATAAACGGCGGGCCGAATCTGGGCACCGACTGGCTCTTTTCAGGAACCATTGGTGCAGCGCGTGTAGCCAGTTTTGGAGGCCTCCCTGCCATCGCAGTGTCAGGGCTCGATGACGATATGCCGGATGCCGTGGAGGCCGCCAATAGCTGGGTAGTTCGCCTAGCACAAAGCCCTTTGGTTCAAGAATTAAAAGCGCAGCAGTATCTCACAGTCAGCATTCCTCGTTTGCATCCTGAGGAAATTAAGGGTGTGCGAGTTGCGAAGCGTGCAGGGATAGCCAAGAGGCCTGTGTTCGAGAAAGTTTCCACTGAAGATGCTGAAAATGGCCACGAGACATGGAGGATTGTCGGGGCTCAAGAGTTAGACTATTCTCTGCCTAGCGATAGTGACATTGCCTTATACAATGAAGGATACATTGTAATCGTCTCTATGGTCTGTAATGAGCATGATTACGAATTGTTATCCCAACTGAAAGATAATCTTGAGAAACTTCCTGAGTGGATTTCTCTAAAAGAGAAGAACTGGCCCTAACCTCACATATAAAATGCAGGGGCGCTTTCTCCGTATTTGGGGTCGGGCCATGCTATCTAGTTTGTTTTCATTGAGATAGGTCCAAATTAGGCCTGTTTTATCCCCTTAGACTGACTTTTTCATAGGTAAAAAGCACACTTTAAGCAATACTTGATTCTTAAAACCTAAATATTTCTTCTTTTAAAATATTAGCCTCCTGAGCTTATCTTCTTGTCTTGTTTTCCTTAAAAGCTCATTTTTGACCCCAAAAATGTACTTCTAAGGCTAAAATTGGCAGGAATATTGCACCTAAATAATTATAATTAAATAAATTAGCTTGGCCCGACCCCTATTTTTTAATTAGAAATGTACATTTATTGCAACTTTTATGGCTTTTTTATATTCTTAAATAATAGAATTGATCCCTTATATGATGATTTTAGAGAGGAATGAATAATGCTTAAGAATTATCTAAAAGTCGCTCTCAGGAATTTGCGTCGCTACAAGGGCTACACGTTCATCAACATAATGGGATTGGCCGTCGGGATTGCGGCCTGCGTCCTGATTTTCTTGTATGTTCAGAATGAACTGAGCTATGATCGGTTTCATGAAAATGCCGACCGCACGTATCGGCTGACCGCCGACTGGTCGAACAGGGGGGATTCCCGCATCCACCAGTTAGGAACACCCTACATCCTGGCCCAAACCATCAGGGATAATTACCCTCAGGTGGAGCACATTACCCAGCTTTGCGGCCCCCTCGGTGATATAATCGTCAAACATAATGAAACCGCCATCAAGGAATCAGATGTTTTCGGTGCTGAATCCTCGTTCTTCGATGTGTTCTCCTTTCCGTTGATCAAAGGAAATCCGGAGACTTCTCTGAAAGATCCCAACACAATCGTCCTTAGTGAATCCCTGGCTGCCAAATTTTTCGGGGAGGAGGAACCCCTCAATAAGACTATCAAAATCCAGAATCAAGGCGAATGGCTACTTTTCAAGGTCACAGGCGTTGTCCAGGATGGGCCCCAGAACTCCCATTTCCGCTTCGGCATGCTAATTTCCATGAGGACCCTCTTTCCGGAACCCAGTAGCGGATGGACGTCTAATAACTACACAACCTATATCACCCTCAAGGAAGGAGTGACCCAAAGCCTGATGGAGGAGAAGCTGGTTGAAATCGACAGAGTCTATTTTGAAGGCGGCCGCGAGCACCTTCCCTGGATCTGGACACTTATGCCCATCACAAAAATCCACCTGCATGCGGACCTGGTTACAGGGAATCAGCCCAACGGCAGTATGGCCTATGTCCGGCTTTTTACTGTGGTGGCGGTCCTCATCTTGCTGATCGCTGGCATCAACTTCGTCAACCTGGCAACAGCCCGCTCCACCCGCCGGGCGAGGGAAGTTGGGCTACGGAAGGTCGTCGGATCCCAGAGAAAACAGCTCATCCAGCAGTTCCTGGGAGAGTCCGTTTTGATAAGTCTGATTGCTCTCGTCCTGGCCGTTATCCTTATTCAGGCTGCCCTGCCCCTCTACCGGAACTTAACCGGGAAGACTCTAGGCCTTTCCTATTTCGGGAGTCCGTTCGTCATCCCGGGGCTGCTTTTTCTGGCCCTGATGGTGGGTATTCTAGCTGGGCTTTATCCTGCTTTTTTCCTTTCTTCCTTCAAGCTGACGGACGTGCTTAAAGGCTCATCCCTGGCGCGCAGGGGAAAAGGAACTCTCTTCCTTCGCAACGGTCTGGTCGTCTTCCAGTTCGCCATGTCCATTCTCCTCATCATCGCATCGCTCGTGATCTTCCGCCAGCTCAACTACATCAAAAACCAGAGGCTGGGCTTTAATAAGGAGCACGTGGTGGTAATCCATAACGCCGATACCTTGGGGAACCAGCTGGATTCTTTCAAGGCCCTGTTGAAGCAGCATTCCCATGTTCTTGGAGTCACGGCGGCCCGCTCAGTTCCCGGCCGAGGGACCCCGAACTGGGGCATCGGTGTGGAAGGTGTCCCCCAGGAGCGGCCACTGAACATGAACTTTCTCACCTGCGACCAGGATTTTGCAGAGGTTCTCGATATAGAAATGATCGAGGGCCGGTTCATGTCCAGGGAATTCCCTTCAGATAAGGATGCTGTGGTCATCAACAAAAAAGCTGCCGAATATTTCGCAATCCCCGATCCCATCGGGAAAAAACTGCGGATTTGGTGGACACGGAAAAACCTTACCATAATAGGGATCATCGATAATTTTCACTTTGAATCCCTCCACAGAAACGTCCGCCCCATGGGCTACATTCTTCCCGAGGCCATCGACTCGACCCGTAGGCCTTTTCTACTGGTAAAGATCAGATCAGATGTCACTACCAGTGTCCTGGCCGACCTCAGGAAAACGTGGGAATCCATCTCGGGCGGCCTGCCGTATGAATTCACATTCATGGATGACAAAGTCAACAGCCTCTACCAGAATGACAACCAGGCCGGCAGGATCGTCACCATCTTCTCCTGTCTGGCCATATTTGTCTCTTGCCTGGGACTCTTCGGACTGGCGGCCTTCGTCACCGAACAGAGGACAAAGGAGATCGGCTTGCGCAAGGTCCTCGGGGCACCGCTTCCCAGCATCATGTGGCTGCTGACGGGACAGTTTACCAAGTGGGTGATCGTCGCCAACCTGATCGCCTGGCCCGTTGGCTATTGGCTCATGAACCGCTGGCTCCAGGGCTTTGCCTTCCGGAGCTCCATATCCCTCTGGATATTCTTTGCCAGCGGCTTGGCTGCTCTGGCCATCGCCGTGTTGACGGTCAGCTCCCAGGTGATCAAGGCGGCCCTGGCTAATCCCGTTGACAGCCTGAAATACGAGTAACCAGTCTAGGTCATCCACAGCATAACGGTCGAAACGCAGGAATATCACACCTAATTAATTAAAATTAAATAATTTAGCTTGGTCTGACCCCTATTTTATTTACTACATTCTATTTCTGATAATCCTCTCTTAATTGATCGATAATCCGGGCATCCACCCAGTAGATGTTGCCCCTACCGTTCAGGGGCGTCGCCCACATCTTACGGATAGCCTCATAGCTCATGAGTAGATCGATCCCCGCTTCTCTGTAACGCCGGCTGGTGTAGAACAGATAGCGACCACAAGGCGACAGGATCTGACAGTTTTCCCCCGAATTAGAATTGACGGATTCACCCATATTGACCAGAGGACCCCAGGAACCGTCAGGGGTGTGGAAGGAGATATAAAGATCAGGCCCGCCCAAGGTATTCTCGGCGCGGACGGTGGACACGATGATATAGCTCTCGTCTGGTGCGATAAAAGCGTCCCCCTCAAATTCAGAGCTGTTGACAGGTTCGGGCAGGGGCTCTACTTCTACATACTTCCCATCTACTAGCTCAATCTTCCAGATGTCGGCTGCACCAACACCCCCTTCCCGCCATGACTGGAAATAGAAAATCCCGTCCTGGGTTAGAGAAGGATAGAACTCGTTTGCCTCGCTGTTGATGGGAGGTCCCATATTGACTGGCTCGGACCATCCTGTTCCTGTCCTTTCCACATACCAGATGTCGTAATCGGGCTCTGGCTCGCCACTGCCGGACCGTGGCCGGTTGGAGCAGAAGTAGACCTTCTTCCCGTCTGCTGTGACAAAAGGATCCACGCCCCCGTACAGGCCAGAGAATGGGGCGACCTCCGGCTTTGTCCAGCGGCCGTTCTCCTCCTTGATCATCAGCATCGCCCACTTCATAGGACCCACGGACACTGAGTATATGACTTCCCGGCCGCCCGGGAAAAAGACGGCGTTGAGCTCGGGCATCTCGGTTGACATGATGCCAGGAGCGAAGAGCTCCCCCTTGAGTCCAGGCGGGGTTTGGCCTAAATATTCCCCTTCGAGAACTGGATAATCATCTCGTTGTCCACAGTTTGTCATAAAAATTATCACCATAATGAATGTAAAAATAAGATGATTTCTCTTCATTCATCGCCTCCTTTCATTTGAATAGTTTTTGCGTCTACACGGCTTATGAGCCTAGTTTCTCTCTCCGAAGACGCTTTTCTTGATCAGATAATTCCATATTTCGAGGTCACTGATTCCGAATAAGACATTATTTTTATTTATTCTATCTCCGCCTGCAAGGAAATAATTATGAATAATGGTTTGGAAAACGTCGTGAAATATTTAATCTTTCGACATTTTGTTCAATGGCTCTGCAACCCAGCCAGCCTTTTCTTCGCATCCACAACCTCAGCAATGCCAAGGTCAGCATCCTTCCAGAGGTCGAGGAATTTCTCGTATAGTAGTACAACGAAACAGAGATCATTCAGGGGGAAAAATCGCCTTGAATTCCTCGTCCATGGCCTTGACTTTTGCGTGGGCTCCCCATTTCGCATAACCTTCATGCGCAGCCCGAAGCCACTTTACAGCCTCGCTTTGCTGGCCTAGCTCGAGCTGGAAGCGTCCTGCAAGTTCGCTGCCCAGAGCGGCATTGAGGGGGAACCCTGCTTCATTGGCGCTTGTCACCGCCTCTTCGTAAAGGTGCTGTGCTTCTGAACTTTCATTCGCCATATGGGCCAACTCGGCTTCCATGAGGAGCTGTTTGTGCGCGAAGTTTTGGGGACAGAAGCCCGCCCATTTCTTCATGAGTTTCAATTTCTTTTTGAGGCCGAGTTGCAATCGATGCTTCTCTCTTCTTTCGGCATCAGGAAGCCCCCTTGCCACAGTGAGAAAGTGAAAAAAGCTATGCTCGGCAAAAACGAACTGACCCCAGGTGGCGCCGATCCTTTGCTCAGCCTCTTTTGTGAGATCGAAAGCCTTCTCGTAAAATCCCATTATGAACAGGGCCTTGAGCTTGAATGCGAAGTAAAAGCCGATCGGTATCGGATCATCGATCTCGATGATATATTTGAGAAATTGATCTTCGCTGAAATCGTCATCATCGAAAGTCGAAGAATTCTTCGTCACTCCGGAAAGTTGCCGCAACATTTGGCGCAGAGCAGTAATTTCAATGATGGTGTGAGGATTGTTGAGGCGGAGGAGATAACCTTCATGCTCGTCTAGGAACTTGATTGTCTCATCTAGCGAACCGGAATACATGCACTGCTGCGTGATCGCCACATTGAGATTAAAACCAGCATAGAGCAGATCGCCTACTTTCATACTCTCACGATGACCTTCAAGCAGCAGTTGCGTGAGCTCTCTGAGGGGGCGTGTCCATGGGAAAACGAAACCAGAAAGGATGAACAGACCCATGCCTGAGCCAATAGGATCGTTATAGCTGCGCAACAATTGAAGCGCCAAATCCCCAATCTGGCGGCCTGCTTTGATATTACCGAGACCAGCTTGAAGGACATGAGCATAAAGAGCCAAAGCCGTGGGGCCCTTTGGATCGCTGGTCGAAGTGGCTAAAAGCTGCACGGCCTTGGCCACGTAGAACGCCAGCAGATTCTCCTGATATGTCATGAAAGCAGGAGCCATAGCGCTCAACAAAAGCTCAAACAAGGCTTTTTTTGCCGACTCTTTCTTATCGCTAAGACCCAGAAGATCTTCGGCCGTTTTTCCCTTTAGACAGCGCTTGGCTTTCTCCAACTCCAGACCGACAGATATCTTCCTTGGGCGAGCAGGATAGCGAACTCCTAAAAGAGGCAACGCTTCCTGTACTGCAGCTAATGCCTGATGCTGCTCTCCGATATGGCTCAAGGCATAAATCTTAAAGATGTAGGCCTCGACCTTATCCAGGTTCGTTCTAGCTCGCTCGACGTGTGTCCTCCAATGTTTCTCCGCTTGCTCCAAATCTTTGCCGAGATACTCTACCTCCACCGATGCTTTGCTGATCGCAGCGGTTCTTTCATAGTCTTTAGACCAAGAATCCTGGGGGAGTAATGCTAGGGCCGAACGAAAATATTTTCCTGCCGCTTCAAAGGCCCCCTCCTTTTTGGCCCTATGCCCAGCCAGTTCGTTGTAGCGTGCGACTTTATTCCTCTCATCGGGTTGAAAAAGAAGCTCTGCGGCAGCGTTGTACTGGTCGACGATATCGAAGATATGTTCCTCCAGTTCTCGCGTATAGATGACCTCCATGGAATGGGCCATTGTCAGGTGCAGATTTGCACGAGCGCTCTCCTCCAAATCTTCATAGACAATCTTCCTTTGCCGGTCGTGGCTTAAACGTACGAGAAGGCCCGGTCCTGGAACCTCCTGGACCATTCTTCGCTCTATGAGCTCTGAAAGGGCAGAGTGAAAAGCCTCAGAATCGAGTCGGGTTCCATGTGCCAAAACATCGGCAGAGGTGGAACGTCCACAGACCGCCAAAACTTCCAATAAAGCGCGCTGGTTGTCATCCAGGCTTGACGTCCGCCGCCGAAAGACTTCTGTCACTGATTGGGGGATGGCTATCTCGCTGATCGCTTTTTTAATCTCCCAGGACCCGGCAGTAATCTGGACAGCACCGTGTTCGACAAGGGCGCGCATCAACTCTTCGACAAAAAAGGGATTCCCCTCAGTTTCCCGAGCTACCCGGTCGACGAATGCCTCTGGAGGTTCGCCTGCTCCCAACATCGAACCGAGCATCTCACCCACTTCCCCTACCCTTAACAGATCGAGATTCATCTCTTCGAGACGTTTCTCAGCAAGGAGAGAATCACGAATCGTCTCAAGAGGACGCCCCGAGATTTCATCCGGCCGATAGGTTCCTAAGAGAGCGATCGGAATAGGCTCACCATGTCGTTCTCCGATAGCGATGCGACGGGCGAGTTCTGCCAGAAGTTCTGCGAGACCGGAAAAGACCCATTGCAGGTCGTCGATATAGACGATATATGGTGATAGAGCGGCAGCCCGTATCAAAAAGTCAGTGACTTCTTCTTGAAGCCGCACACGCTCTCTATGTATCTGCTCGAGAGCAGGAGAAGATGTGATGCCCCAGACCTTTCCGATACTAGGGCATAGCTTCACGAGCTCGGGGCCATATTTATGTATAAGTTTTAGACCGCCGAGCTTTTCGACGCGCCTCGTGAGTACCTCGATAATGGGGGCTAATGGCTGGAATTCAGAGAAGGTACCCTCGACGCAACGGCCCTGGCAGAAAAGAATCTGCGAGAGCTGGGCGTCGAAGCGCACCTCCCTCATCAGCCGCGACTTTCCAGAACCACTTTGTCCACCTACTATCAGCATGGGTGGATACCCAAGAGAACCTTTAGTCCGGCGGGTGAGAAAGTCAAGTACGCGCTCATACTCGGGTTTTCTGCCTACGAAGCGGCTGGAGAATATATAACTCTCCCTGGTTTCGATTGTTTCCACTTCGTATGAGAGGCTCCCACGATGGTTGATGTCCTCGATCACGGCATTGGCTGTTGGATAGCGGTCAGCCGGATGTTTGGCGCACAGACGCTCAATTATCGACTGCAGCCACGGCGGAATCACCTTCCACTCAGGTTCGCTGAAATCAAGTGATTGAAATCGATGCATCCCAAACAGCTCGGATACCGAATCTGAACGGAAAGGAAGCTGCCGGCTGAAAAGCTCGTAAGCCATGATTCCGAGAGAATAGAGATCGGATCGATGGTCAACTAGGGCTTCAGGATCGGTTTGTTCAGGGGCCATGTACGCTGGAGTACCTCCTCTCCACTCCCCAGGACCGATGGATTTGACAGCCGCCAACCCAAAGTCGAGCATCTTCACAAGTTCTTTATCATCCACCAGAACATTGCCCGGCTTTATGTCGTAATGGATGAGCTTGCGGCTATGTACGTATGAAAGCGCTCGGCACACNNTCGCAGCCTTCTACGAACTCCATCGTGAAGAAATAGTCCTCGCTACCTGGAAGGGACTCGAAGTCATAGGCTACAGCGATATTGGGGTGCTGAAGCGAGGTCAACACGCGGAATTCAGCTTTGAACCGACCAATGAGCTCGGATTGGACCTGTTTACGACGGATGCTCTTGAGAGCAACCAAGCGGTCCGGATTCAGGGGGTCGGCTACTCGATATACGACCCCCATGCCTCCCTCTCCCAATTCTTCTATGATTTCATATCTATTGGCTATAGTAGATCCTGAAGTCAATTCTTCTCTAGTTTTTTCCATAGTTTTTGTGACTTCGATATCCTCATTAGAGGAAAGTTGAAAACCACATTTTCCACAGAAAATAGTATCATCTGGATTTCCTTTATGACATTTTGGACATATTACCGACATTCCCGTCCTCTATTTTTTCCCTGTTTGGTAGGCAAAAGGATATCAACTAACAAAAAGTAAGTCAATTTTTCAGATTGACCTATCTGACCTGAGATAACAAAAAAATGACAACTGAATAAAAAAAAGGGCACTGCCTCATGGTTTGAGAGAGTGCCCTTTTATTGCTTAGCGATAGCGAGCTAAATTACAGTGACATTTGCTGCCGCAGGGCCTTTTTGACCTTGCTCTATGTCAAAGGTAACTTGGTCGCCTTCATTGAGAGACTTGAAACCGGTTGCATTGATTGCTGAATGATGAACAAATACATCCGGACCATCTTCCTGCTCAATGAAGCCATAGCCTTTTTCGCTATTGAACCATTTAACACTACCATTAGCCATAGTGACATTCTCCTTTTCTAAAATTCTCAACGTCCCAAACTGAGGAATGCCACTTTAACAAATGGAGATTTCCTTCAGAACGAAACCGGTCAGTCAACTG
>JABAOH010027025.1_pt1 | contig 13875 bp, 9 predicted proteins | sample 7062181 | NCBI WGS metagenome assembly JABAOH01 (sample SAMN14538630, study PRJNA623070) | marine sediment metagenome | biome: marine biome [ENVO:00000428]; feature: marine pelagic biome [ENVO:01000023]; material: deep marine sediment [ENVO:00002113]; isolation source: pool of 5 deep marine... | reverse complement strand
GCTGCATGTCGTTCGGACCACGTGGAGGCTACGCCATAACGCTCAGACGTTTTCCTCTCGAAGAAAGGAGAAAGCATGGGGGCAATGGCCTCGCACCCCGACTCTTGTAAGGTTGCCACCACATGCATGCGGAGCTTTTCGTTTGCCTCTTCACCGTAGATCCGTGCCCTCACCCATCTCTCCGAGGGATAGGCAGTTTGTTTGCGGTTATCGGACTTTATCGCTTCGTTGTGTGGTAAGACCCAGCTTATGACCGTTAGCTCATCCGGTTTAACCTTTAACCCGGGAAATGTTCTGGTGAATATTTCCAGGGGAGTCCAGTGAAAGGGTCCAATATATTCTTTGAATTCCTGATAGAGAGGGTCGTTACCGCTAGAGAATCCCACCAGCGGATCCATCCATGCCCTATCATTTTCCTCATTCTTGAGTGAATTCTCCGGCGAGCTATTAATGAAACTCTTGATCGCGGTCTCTATCCAGGCCGCTGGGTCCTCAACTCGGTTGTTTAACTTCATTCTGGCACCTCTCATTATTGGCGTTCTTGCCAATCAACCCACTATTGTACGTATGACTATTTTAAAATCTTGAGGTTGTCAAGCAAAAGCTTGACTGGAGTTTCCTCAGAAAAAAGCATGTAATTACTCTAACTTGCTAAGAAAGTTACAAAAATGAGAATAAACAAATGCCAAAGCTCAAAGTTCAAATGAATGCCAAATGTCAAATGACAAATGGGGAAGCTNNCAAATGGGGAAGCTTGATTGTTCGAGTCGTTGAGTTATCGACTGGTTTGACAAGCTAACTATAACTATTGAGGGAAATTAAGAGTTTTGACATTTGGAATTGCTATTCGGATGGCTCAAAGGAATTTGGGCGATCGGGCGTTGGGAAGAGCCCAAAAGTCGGGAAGCTCCTCAAACCTTGATCCCTCCGTCCCGCATTCTCAATATTTTCAGGAAATTGATTGACAAGAAGGGGATTAGGTTGGAATATGATCGGGCTGATGCACATAAGCCAGAGGGATAAATAGGGTCGGATACTGCCTTATGCCGATTTGAAGGGCGGGGCGTTTCGTCATGCCGAGATCTCCAAGGAGGGTTAAAGATGGATAAAATGATTCTTTCAAGCGAAAACGTAGCCAAACCCTTCGGGATTTTTTCCCAGGGGGTAAAGGTTGGGAACCTCGTTTTTATCTCCGGGCAGATTTCTAAGAATGCCAAAGGAGAAGTGGTCGGAAAAGGGGATATACGGGCTCAGACCAGACAATGTATTCAAAACCTCAAGCATGTCCTGGAAACAGGGGGTGCTACTTTAGAAAATGTGGTCAAGGTAACCGTATTCGTCACTGATATGGAAAATCTGAAGGCGATCCATGAGGTACGTGCGCAGTACTTTAAGGAAAAATATCCAGCGAGTACCCTTGTCGAGGTAAGTCGGCTCACGACTCAAGAGTGTATGATAGAAATAGAGGCAATTGCCATCATTTGATCTCCATCATATCCAACTATGATTATATTGAGGCAGTGGTTAAACCCAAGAACTCGATATGAGGGTAAGAATCAATGGACAAAGATATTGAGAAAAGGATTACAGAGTTGATCGGGGAAAATCTGGATAGATTGATCACCATCGATTGGCGATGTCAGGGACAGATTCATCCCTTGTATCAAGCGGCTCGTGATAAATCTGATGGCCCTTTAACCATCCGGGCAGCCCAGAAGTTTGTGCATAAGATAAAAGAGAAAGATGTAGTCTTTATCATGACCGGCTTCCCCGTAATGCCCTTGGACGTTCTGAACGATGGGAAGCTTGGGAAGGAACATGCTTCCCAGAGGAACGGAGTAACCCCTGAAACCGATGGGGTGGTTGGGGCGTCACTGATTGCCCGTGCAGTCGATCTTGGATTTAAGGCAAAACCCGTTGTTTTTTGTGAGGAAGAGTGTGTCGATATCGCCAAGGCCTGCTGTGAAGCATCTGGACTGAGAATCCTTGATGATTTTAAGACCAGCGTTGCAATTCCCCATACCGTTACTGTTCTCCCCTTTACCAAGGATGTCCATAAAGCCGGGGAAGAGGCCAACAGAATATTAGATAAAATGAAACCCGGGGCTGCCGTTTCCGTCGAGCGTCCGGGAAGAAACGAAAAAGGTTACTATCACCGTATGGATGGACGCTCGGTCACCCCTTTTGTCGCGAGAATTGATGAGCTTTTTGAAGGGGTTAAGAAACGAGGGGGCTTGACCATTGGGATTGGCGATTTGGGCAACGAATTAGGAATGGGGGCTCTCAAGGAAGCCACAGAGAAGGTAATCCCCTACGGGGATAAATGCCGATGTAGTTGTGGCGGAGGCATCGGAACTACCTCACGAGCTGATGCTATCGTTTTCGGGGCTGTATCGGAGGATGCCGCCTATGCGTTCTTGGCCTGTCTGGCCCATCTCCTGTCTCAACCCGACATTCTCCACAGTCCTGAAATGGAGATCCGGGTTCTTGAGGCTGCTTGCAATCGAGGTGCCATCGATGGACTCTCCGGTTTGAAGGGTCCCTGGATCGATTATCTGGATGTGGGGAATCACAACCATCAGATTGAACTGATGAGGGAGATCATAGAGTCCCCCATGAGATTCTTCGAGCTCATACCGTCTTTCTATCGCGAACGGAATCCCCCTTAGGGCCCTTCGCATTTTACGTGTGGCCTGATGTATTTACTTTTGTACCGATTAGTCAGCTCCATATCGGCCATTGAATGATACCACTCTATCGGTGAGAGGCTTTCGAAGAATTAAAAACGTGGTTCGGGGCGTCTATCTCCAAAATCCCTTGAGGCGGACACACGATGCATCTTGACGATAAGAAGGCGATCTTCGGGTGGAGCATGTATGACTGGGCCAATTCGGCCTTTGCCACTGCGGTCATGGCTGGATTTTTTCCGATTTTCTTTAAGCAATTTTGGAGTGTGGGGACTGATACCACGGTGAGTACGGCCAGACTGGGGTTAGCAAATTCCATTGCGAGTATCACTGTGGCTTTGTCGGCACCCATCCTGGGAGCAATTGCCGACAAAGGAACATCAAAAAAGAAGTTTCTCCTCTTCTTTGCTTATATGGGTGTGGTAATGACTGCATCCCTCTACATGGTTTCGAAGGGTAATTGGCCTATGGCCGTAGTACTGTATGTCCTTGCATCCATTGGATTTTCGGGTGGAAACATTTTCTATGATGCATTGATCACCATTGTTGCATCTGAGGATAAGTTGGATTTTGTTTCTGCTTTGGGTTTTTCTCTAGGATATCTGGGTGGCGGCGTTCTCTTCGCGGTGAACGTATGGATGACCCTCAGTCCTGAAACATTTGGATTGGAAACCGCCCGAGAAGCTGTGAGATTCTCATTCCTCTCCGTGAGTATTTGGTGGGGGGTCTTCTCGATCCCACTCCTACTGTTCGTTAAAGAGCCCACGCATGGTGAGAAAAAATCTGGTGTGAATATGGTGAAAGCTGGTTTTACTCAATTGAGAGAGACCTTTCAGGAGGTCCGCCATTTGAAAACGATATTCCTGTTCCTCGTGGCTTACTGGTTGTATATCGATGGCGTAGATACAATCGTCCGTATGGCTGTAGATTACGGGATTTCGATCGGCTTCAAATCCAATGATCTAATCGTTGCGCTGCTCATCGTTCAATTCGTTGGTTTCCCAGCTGCCATCGGATTTGGTTATCTTGGTGGGATGATCGGCGCAAAGCGCGCCATCTTCATCGCCATCGCAGTTTATCTGTTCGTTTCCATCTGGGGTGCTTTCATGCAAAGCAAGAATGAATTCTATATCCTGGCTATTACCATTGGTCTCGTTCAGGGCGGTATTCAGGCGCTCAGCCGCTCATTCTTTGCGAAGATAATTCCCGTTGAACGATCAGCTGAGTACTTCGGCTTTTACAACATGCTCGGCAAATTCGCTGCCGTTATCGGCCCCGTTCTCATGGGAGGAGTCGGTCTTTTCGTAAGATCAATGGGTTATAGCAGTGGTATCGCTTCGCGGGCCAGCATTACATCCATTGCGCTCCTCTTTTTAGCCGGCGGAACTCTATTCTATTTTGTGGATGAAGAGAGAGGGAGAGAAGAAGCAAGATATCTGTCCCGAAAAGCTTAATCAGGCGTGGTGGTACCGGTAGCTCCTACACGTTCTCGTCCCTTCAAGACGTCTTTTGGGACTTATCCAGTCCCCCGGCCTCAGGTGTCCTAACCTTCCCCTGCTACGCCCCGACCTTATGTTGACGGATGGGGTTTCCCCCTTTTCCCCGGCACCCTCCTGATTTTCCTCGGAGCCGCCCTCCAGATATTAAGGCACGCAAAGAGAGCACAGACCATCATAATGATAAAGACGGGAACGTAACTTCCCACCTGATCGTGGAGGAAACCGGCGAACCATGCTCCGGAAGCCCCTCCCACTCCATTGATAAGTATGAGCGTTCCAAAGATTCCGCCATAACCCCGTCCTTCAAAAAAATCCGCTGTGATGATGGGAGGGAGTGCCGCCAAAACAGCGTATCCCATGCCGAAGAAGACACCGTAAAAGTACGGGAGGGAAGAGAAAGGGTGAACGGCGAATACGATGAGGAATATCATTCCACAAATCGAGCAACAAACCCCTATCGTATAGGTAATCTCCCTTCCGATCCTATCCGATAGTGTTCCCCATAGGATCTTCGCCCCCACGCTTGAGACCCCCACTATCCCCACGATGTAGGAGGCAAAGAGGGTTTCCACCCCTTGATCGACGAAAAACGCTACCTGGTGGGCTAGAATTGACTGCATGGCGAAAGCCCCTAAGGGAAAGGAAATGCTCAGGAGCCAGAATTGTTTCGTGGTTATGGCGTGTCGGATGGTCCACGACCGTGATCCCCATTCATCATCGACGATCGAGGGATCTCTCGTGGCCGAACTAATAGTCCCCCTTTCGGAAGAATTCGTATCACGAGGCGAGGTTGTTTGTACGGGTTTCTTGAGAAATACAATCGCCATGGGGACCACGATGAGGGGAATGGAGCATGCCATAATGCGATAAGCCATCCGCCATCCCACTCGGCTGATAAGATGTTGGACTGAGGGAACACAGACCAAAATCCCAATTCCTATCCCCGAGGATATGATACCGATGGCCAAGCCCCTATTGGCTTTAAACCATCGTTGGATGATCGTAGTATTGGGCACCCACCCGATGGACCCCACGCCCACACCCGTAATAACGCCGAAGAAGATGTAGTAGTGCCACCAAGTGCTGGTTAAACTGCATAGGGCGAGTCCCACTCCTACAAAGAATGATCCCAACAGGATGACCCTTCTGGGTCCGAAGCGATCCACCATGCCCCCCACGAAAGGACCCATAAGACTGTGGACGACCACAAAGAGGGAGAAGGCCCCTGCGGCGACAGAGCGGCTCCAGCCAAACTCTTTTAGAAGGGCCACAAAGAAGACGGAAAACGAGTACCAAACCCCATACGCAAGAGCGAGGGTGATGAAACTGATGCCTACAATTACCCAACCAAAGTTAAAAGAACCCTTTTCCTTCACGGCTCGCCTTTTGTGAAATCCATCGATTCTCGAAAACCACCCCGTTTCGAGACGATGATTGCCCTTCTTTTCCGAGGTGTCAAGGGATTTGTATTCTTTCCCTTACAAAATCCGATTTACGTCAGGGGGTTGAAAAATGCCAGGCTTGGTGCTCTGAGCACACCAGTTTTAATATGGAAATCACTTAGAACGTTGTGAAGACTCATTAACGTCTCCCTGATATCCTAGCCGCCCTTGCCCCAATTATTTCTCCACCTCCTGCTGAGAAACCGATGATCTTATAACCTTCCCAAGCCTAATGACTGGCGATTGAGTGCGCCATGAGGCTGTGGGAAAGATGACAGAGGCCCCCTTGAGGCCGGCTTGCACGAGGACGCTTCAAACCACCCAAAGCCGCCCTGGTAAAGAGCCAAGGCGGGTAGCGTTTGAGAACACAGTCACGGCTAAGAATCGTGGTGGGTGAGGGTCAGGGAGTCGAGCATATGTAAACCATAGATGAGGTGTCAAGGGTACTGTACCAATTTCTATTCCAATTGTGGGTTCCTTTTGACAGACCGGTCTCTTTTAGGTATTTATATTAGATCCAAATCTCGGTTTATCCTTAGGTACTTCGGACGATGAAAAAAACGCCCGCTACCGGCCTATTATTGCTGTTTTGGATTTTCTTCGCCCTGCCAAACTGCGGGGCGGAACCCGAAGAATCAAGGAAAATTCTCGTTGGCCTTTGCCCTAAGTACAATCCCCGGCTTATGTATCAGTACTTTCAACCCATGATGGATTACTTGTCCAAGGACTCTCCATTTCATTTTGAAATAAAACTTTCGAAGACGTATGGGGAAACGGTAGAGAACGTGGGCAAAGGGATTGTGGATCTGGGGTCGTGTGGCCCGGTTCCGTACATCGAAGCCCATGAGAAATATGGTGTGTTTCCGCTCCTGAGGGGTTTGACGCGAGAAGGGAAGGAATTCTATCGGAGCATAATTTTTACCCGGGAGGACAGCCCAATTAAAAAAATTTCGGGCCTAAGATCCCATAGCTTTGCCTTTGGCCAGAGGCGTTCTACCGCTGGGTTTATTATGCCTCTGTACTACTTGGCTAGTGAAGGCATCTGTCTTAAGGATTTAGGTCGTTATAGCCATTTGAGACATCACGACCTGGTGGCGAAGGCAGTACTCCGAGGGGAATATGATGCGGGGGCCGTTAAAGACATTGTTGTAGGGCGCTACAAGGAATCCCTTAGGTTCTTGCTTTTTTCCGCTCCAATTCCCACCGTGCCGTTTGTCGCCTCACCTAGGACGTCGCCGAAAGTCATCGACCATGTCTTAAAGAGGCTTCTTTCCCTTGATCCTCATAAAGAAGAGCATCGAACATTGACGAAGACGTGGGATGAAGAGTTCCGATATGGGTTTATCCCCGCACATGACTCTGACTATGACCCTATCCGCAAGATTCTTAGGGACCCTAAGGAAAGGTGTGATGGTTCAAATTGATGACATTTCGCTCCCTTCAAGGTAAGTTCACCTTTTACCTGGCAATCCTGGTGATGGCTCTGACGGCATTCATTGGGTATCAGGACATAAGGAGGGAAAGACACCTCCTGGAAGATAGGATCAGCGGCCAGGGTAGAGTCTTGGTTGAAACACTGGCTATTCCCGTCACTAATACCCTCCTTTACCAAGAACTGGAACTGGTGGAAGAAGGAGGCCTCCTCGACAACTACGTCGAGCAGCTCATGGCAGAAAAGTCTCTTGGCATAGTTTATGCTGAGATCCTTGATACAGGAGGCAAGGTAATCGCCCACAGTGACACATCTCAATTGGGAGCGGTACGACGCGATGCTGACGACTTGGAGGTCCTTTCCAGTCTGCAGACACGGCTGGGAAGAGCGAGAATCACCCATCAGGGCAGGGTAATTCCCGTTCTCGATATTTCGACTCCGCTAGCCATCTCTTCCAAACGATGGGGAAGCCTGAGGGTAGGGATTAGCCTCGCCCCGTTGAAGGAAAGGCTCTTGACGGCAAGCCTGCGTATTGTTCTTCTCAGTCTCGCCTCCATGGCATTTGTTGTGGTGGCAGTTGCGCTTCTTTTCCGGGCCCTCACCAAACCGATAAGACAACTTAGTCTTATGATGGACCGGATCGCCGCAGGAGGTAGCCTTGATCTTTCCCCAGACTCAAGCCGAAATGACGAGATCGGTGTTCTCCAAAGGAGTTTTGCCTCCATGATCAGGAAGCTTCACGAAGCGGACCAAGAAAGGGAGCTGACCCAGAAACGGTTTACCTTTGCAGAAAAGATGGCTTCTATCGGAAAGCTTACGGCCGCGATTTCCCATGAGATTAACAATCCTCTGGGCGGCCTGCTGAATTGCGTTCATGCGTTTAAGAAGAAAAGTCTTCCTGAGCCAAAGAAAAAGGAGTATCTCTCTTTGATGGAGGACGGCATCCTTAGAATCCAGAAGAGGGTGAAGAATCTCTTGGAGTATGCCCGGCCTCACGAACTGAAACTCGTCCCCTCCAGCATTAACACCGTGGTTGATAAAGTACTCGGGTTCTTAGATTTTTCCATGAAAAAGGCGGGAATCTCCGTTGAAAAAGACTTAGAAAAACAATTGCCGAATGATGTGTTGATCGATCCGAATCAGATCGAGCAGGTCCTGGTAAATGTCTTTCTCAATGCTTTACAAGCCATGGAAAATGGGGGGCTGCTGAAGGTGCAGACAGCCTACCTCAACGGTGTCTGCCGCATCGAAATCTCAGATACGGGTCCGGGCATTCCTGCCGATATTCAACCGAAGATCTTTGATCTTTTTTTTACAACGAAAGGGTCCCAGGGGGGAACGGGACTTGGCCTTCCCGTCAGCCAGCGGATCGTTGAGTCGCACGGGGGCACCCTCAGGATGGTAAGCCGGGAGGCAAACGGAACGACGGTAATGATCGAGCTTCCCCTGACTGGCCCGAAGAACCACATGGCTGAAAAAGGTTTTCCAATTGAAAAAGGGATATAACATCCTGGTTATCGACGATGAGCCGATGATTCGGTTAACGGTTGTCGACGCCCTCGAGGAAGAGGGGTTTGCAACCAGTGCTGCGACAACAGGGAAAGAGGGCCTCCAAATGATCATGGGTGACAGTTTTGATATCGTGATCACGGATCTGAGGCTACCTGATATGGACGGCCTACAGATTCTCAAGGAGGCGAAGAAGCACTCCGTGATGACGGAGGTTGTGATAATCACTGCCTATGCCTCAGTGGATTCGGCTATTGAGGCTATGAAGAATGGGGCCTATGACTATCTAACAAAGCCCTTCACAACTGAAGAACTGCTTTTGGTCGTATCGCGTCTCCTGGAGATGAAGCAGCTACGGCAAGAGAACATCGCTTTGAGAAAGAGGGTTGAGAGAGAGTTCGGGCCTAAACCCATGGTGGGCAAGAGCCCCCAGACGAAGGGGATACGCGAGCTCATTGCCACAGTCTCCCAAGTGGATTCCACGGTAGTGATCTATGGGGAGAGCGGCACGGGCAAGGAAATCGTGGCCAATGCCATACATTTTTCCAGTTCCAGAAAAGATGGTCCATTTATCAAGGTAAACTGCGCCGCCCTACCAGAATCTCTCCTAGAATCTGAACTCTTTGGCCATGAGAAGGGTGCCTTCACGGGAGCTCTGACGCAGAAGAAGGGACGCTTTGAATTAGCTCACCAAGGAACCATCTTCCTTGACGAGATTGGGGATATCTCTCCAGGAGTTCAGGTGAAGCTGCTACGGGTACTTCAAGAGCGACAGTTCGAGAGGGTGGGTGGAACTCGCACTTTAAACGTGGATGTTCGGGTCATCTGCGCGAGTCAGAAAAACCTAAAGGAGGAAACCCACAAGGGTTATTTCAGGGAAGACCTCTATTTCCGCCTCAACGTAGTTCCCGTCTCCCTGCCGCCGTTGCGAGAAAGAAAAGAAGACATTCTTCCCTTGGCCGTCCACTTTATTCAAGACTATTCGAAACAAATTGGCAGAATGCCCAAAAGGCTCGGGGAGAAAGTCGTAGAATTATTGACCGGCTATTCATATCCTGGAAACATCCGGGAGTTGGAAAACGCCATGGAGCGGGCGGTCGCTCTCAGCCAAGGGGTCCAGATCGAGCCAGAGGACCTGCCCGAGGAGTTCAGGACTCATGGTATGTTCAAGCTCTATGGGGAGCTGGACGGATCCAAATCCCTGGGGTCGGTGATCAAGTCCTTCGAGAGGCGTTACATCGAACACGTGCTGAAAGAAGTGGGAGGTAAGAGGGGTAAGGCATCGGAAGTTCTCGGAATTTCAAGGAAAACGCTTTGGGAAAAGATGAAGGAGTACCGCCTCATCCCGTAAATGTTACTAAAAAGTAGCATATCTCGATCGGGTAACATTTCCGCAAAGCCTTACTCAAATAGGTTCTATTGCCCTTTATCCCGTTGGGACGTTTCATATCTGTAACATTTCCTCTCTCATATCTCTACCGGTGACTGGGGGTCTCCCTGAACTTTTAAGAATTTTTTCCCCTCCATGAGGCCTTGGGCCTTGCTGCCTGCTCACGCTCATTTCCCATCCTTTTGCCTGGTACACAAATTGCTTTGTCTCCCCTAGGTCCTTTAGGTTAGTTTCATTTCACTAGGGGGAGAGGGTGGAAAGATCTCTCCCCCCTCAACTTTTTCCCTGTCACTGAGAAAGAACTTGGCTCGGTGCGGTGTGGGGCCAGCCATCGCGCGGGTTCTCAGAAGTTTTAAAAAGATGGCCAATTCTCTCTCCGGATTTATTCCTTCGTATGGGGCTTCTCTCGGCGATAAAAGGGATTCCTGAAGTCGATATGGAATCCATAGGGGAAAGAATCCGGAGAAGGATCCTGTATCTGAGAAACTTAGGCGTTCAAAACTGAATACCCAATCAACGAATCAGGAGGTGGAAAAAATGCCAGCTAAGTCCAAACTCCAAAACGGCAGTCGATTATCAGAGGAGCGCCGAAGATTCCTCAAATCCATGGGCCTCTTCGGCCTAACCCTCGGCACCGCATTCGCGACTAAGGGTGTAGGGGACCCGGGGGAGGTCCATGCCGAGTTGCCCATGCAGGGGAAGTTTGATTTTGATGAGACGGTCCATACCACCTGCGATATCTGCATGGTGCGCTGTGGGATGAAGGTGTATAAGAAGAATGGCCGGGCCGTCTTCATTGAGGGTAATCCTGCAGATCCGTTCAACAAGGGGCATCTCTGTCCTAAGGGAAAGGCCGCTCTGGGATTCTTGAACGGTCCGGATCGACTTCTCTATCCCATGAGGAGGACGAACCCCGATAAGAAGGGCTTTGGGGTGAATCCCGGGTGGGTCCGAATAAGCTGGGGTGAGGCTTATGACATTATGGTTAATAAAATCCTCGAGGCCACGGAACACGGGAAACACGGGGAACGCTTAGCACTAATTTCCCACGGTGGGTATGGCTGGTGTGCACGGCTTCTCTCCTCCTTGGGTTCCCCAAATCTCGTTAGTCACTATGATACCTGTTTCTCCACTTACTTTGTGGCGAGGAAGGCCTTGATCGGCGGCAATCTCTGGTCCAACCTGAAGGGTGCGAAATACATGGTAAGTTTTGGATGGGACCAGGCGGATCGGGCCAAGAACCACCCCACAAACCAGGCGGTGGGGGCCATAGTTGAAGGAGCCAGAGTCGTTTATTTTAACCCCTTTCAAGGGACTTTGGGATCAAAGGCCGAGTGGATACCCATCAAACCGGGCACGGACTTGGCAGTTGCCTTGGCCATGATCAACTACATTATCTCCAATAATCGCTTCGATAAAGATTTCGCCAGGGAAAAGACTAACTTCTATCCTCATGAGCAGGAGATCCGAGAGGCATTTACCGGATACACGCCCGAATGGGCGGAAGGGATAAGTGGAGTCCCTGCCTCCACTATTGTCAGGATAGCCAACGAGTTTAGCGATCCTAAGAACTGGCCGGCCGTAGTGCCAAACCACAAGCGAGATGGAGCGGCTGGGCCCAACTACGCCAACAGCCACCACACGACCCACGCCGTCATGATCCTTAACGCGCTTGTAGGTGCTATTGATCGCGATGGTGGTGAGGCAACCATGGCGTTTGGGTGGGCACCTAAGAGCAAACTCCAGTTCGAGCAAAATCCTCCAAAGGGGCTTAAGGCCCTCATAAACGAGAAGGGCTCCATTGACGGGAAGCATAAGTTCCCTTTGGTCACGCAGCTTATCACGGACAGAGGGATTTTTGCCAACACGGCCGAGAGAATCATGACCAAAGATCCCTACGAATTGAAGATGGCGATCTTCCGCCGTTATGGGCTTCTGAGCTTCCCCAATCCCCAGAAGATAGCCAAGGCCCTCTCCACCCTCGACTATGTGGTTTTCATGGACAGCACGCCCAAGGACGTTATGTGGTTTGCCGACCTGGTGCTTCCCGAGAAGATGTTCCTGGAGAAGGATTTCATCTCCTACAGGAAGTACGTTACGCCCGGGTACAAACTCGTCTTCGCCGGGAACAAGGTTCAGGATCCCGGTGGCGAGCAGAAGGGTTTGACAGGCGTCTTAATGGAGTTAGGAAAGCGCATCGATATGAAGCGGGGGACCAAATACTTTATGCTCAAGGGGGGAAGCTGGGTAACTCCCAAGGATTATATGGAGGCGATGCTCAAACCCATCGGCATGACCCTTGCCGATCTGAAAAAGGCCGAAAACGGCGTATGGAAGAAAGAGGTCGCTTATAAGTCTAAGTCGAAGTACAAGACCCCTTCTGGCAAGATAGAGATCTACGGAAACCTCTTCAAAAACCACGGATATGATCCGCTCCCTTCCTGGCTAGAGAAGGCAGCAAAGGCGAGTACGAAGTTCCCCTTCTTTCTCTTGCTCAGGAGGTGGCCGGGGCACAAGCACAGCTCACCGCTGACCTCAAGTAATCCTTACGCCCTTGATGCCTTCCCCGAACCGTACGCCTGGGTTAATACATCTGCGGCAAAAAAACTCGGCATTAATGACGGGGACACGGTGGAAGTGAAATCCCAAGTTGGGGCCATCAAGCTCAAGGCAAAGACCACGGAGAGGATACGGCCCGACTGCGTGATGGTCCACCACAATTTTGGGCATACCGTTCCCAACCTCAGCTTTATACGGGGACACAACGATGGATACCTCATTCCCGACAGACCGGAAAAGCCCCTGCACGGGAAAGACTGGTCAGCCGGTGCGTGGATGTCGGATGTGTGCGTAAGTATTCGAAAAATCTGAGGAAAGGAGATGGCGATGAATATAGAGAGGAGAGGGTTTATCAGGAAGCTCAGCATGGGAGGAATTGGAGCAGTGCTTCTGGCAGGGATAAGAACGAGCGCACGTGCTGCCGGGAAAAACAAATACGGGGTCCTCGTCGATGCCCCAAATTGTGTGAACTGTAAGGCCTGCCAGGTAGCATGCAAACTCTGGAATGGGAACTCCCCTAATCCCGATACCTACAAAAAGGAATTCACCCACTCGACCTGGTGTTGGGTTCAGGAGGAGGAAGTGGGGAGGTTTCCCAAGGTGATCTCCTACACAATGGAGAGAAGGTGCATGCATTGCGTGGATCCTCCATGTGTTGAGGCCTGTCCCCAAGAGGGAAAGGCCATTCACAAAGAACCCGACGGAATAGTTCTGATAAACGACGAGCATTGCATTCGGTGCGAATCATGCACGGAGGCCTGCCCTTACGGGGGGGTCCCCAGGCTGGACGAAAAGGCCTATCTGATGAGAAAGTGCACCTTCTGTGTGGAAAGGGTGCGGAAAGGGGAGGCTCCTGCCTGCGTGGACACCTGTATTGCCCATGCTTTGAAATTCGGGACGTTCAACGAGATTCTAGTGATGGCTACGGAGGCTAAGAAACAGGGGTATCAGGTTTATGGCTTAGACGGAGAGCGGGCCACTTCGTGGATATATGTCTTCCCCAAGGGCGTAAGTATGAAGGCAGTCGAGGCCCAGTTGAAGAGGGAAGCCTCTCGGGCAACCGAACCAAAGGTGAAAGCAGCCTGAATTACAGGGAGAGAATTCCTCTCATAGGATAAGGCGGAATAGTCTCTGCTTTCCATTTCTTTGCCGAAAGAAAGGACGCCTGAGTCACGAGTCATCGCTGGGGCAAATTCTTTTGTTCAGGGTCAAGTGCGCGGTGATTTCCCAAATTCGGGAGGTCACCGCTTTCGTTCGGTGGGTCTTTGGTGTAATTTGGGAGGAGTACGAATGTGGCGATGATTTCCTATTGGCCGCAATTATTCCAAGCTGGCAGCTGAAAAAATACTTGACAAAT
>JABAOH010010383.1_pt1 | contig 13877 bp, 14 predicted proteins | sample 7062181 | NCBI WGS metagenome assembly JABAOH01 (sample SAMN14538630, study PRJNA623070) | marine sediment metagenome | biome: marine biome [ENVO:00000428]; feature: marine pelagic biome [ENVO:01000023]; material: deep marine sediment [ENVO:00002113]; isolation source: pool of 5 deep marine... | reverse complement strand
AAAAACAGCGTTGCTCAGCACGATTCCTCCCTCGTACCCTGCAGCGTGGGTGAACTGGTACTCTCCCGTCACGTCTCCGGCACCGTATATGTGCTTGTGGTTGGTCCTTAGCTTCCTGTCTACTTTGAGCCCCGACCGGTCGAATTGGAGGCCGATTTTTTCAAGCCCCGCTCCCTCCAGATTGGGGCTTCTCCCCAGGGCCACCAGGATCTTCTCGCCCCTGAGGCTCTTCGTTTTGCCCTCGCCCGTCTTGATCTTGATCTCGCGCTCGCTGCCAAGGTCCCTGGCCCCGAGAACGGATGAGTTGAGATAGAAGGTGACACCCTCTTCCGAAAGTACCTCCATGACCAGGTCGGCCATGTCCCTGTCCTCTTTGCTCAGAATCTGGCCGCTTCGCTGGATGACGGTGACCTTCGTGCCCAGCCGGCAAAATGCCTGGGCCATCTCTGTGGCGATTGGACCGGCGCCGAGAACGATCATCGATTCGGGAAGTTTTTCCAGAGAAAATATCTCCTTGTTGGTGATAAAAGGTGTCCCTTCGAGTCCCTCTATTGGAGGAATCGCGGGAGATGAGCCGGTGGCTATGACCCACGTTTTTGCCGATATCGTTCTTCCATTCAGCCGCACGGCGTGATCGTCGGTAAAATCTGCTTCGCCGAATTCGACTTTTGCACCGAGCTTGCAGAACCTCTCCTCGGAATCGTGCTCTTGGATAATATCGATAACCGACCGGATCCTTTTGGCCACCTCGCGGTAATCGACGGTTTTTACCTCGACGGGAGGGAGCCCGAACTTTTCCGCGTTCTTCATGAGGTGGTATACCTTGGCCGTCTTTATGAGCGTTTTGCTGGGCACGCATCCGAAGTGGAGGCAGTCACCCCCGAGTGCGCTCTCTTTCTCAATGAGTATCGTCTTTGCACCGAGCTGCGCCGCACCGGCAGTTACGGTCAATCCAGCGGCACCTCCTCCCAAAACACCGAGATCGTATTCGTAATTTGCCATCTCTTCCTCCCACAATTCCTGTTTCTTACTTTGCTCCGTTTTCCAGGGTCTTTATCCTCCTCGATTTGTACAAAGCCATCAGTTTTTTCACCGTTATCGGGAACAGCCCCAGGATGACGAATGAGATAATCAGTCCGGGAGAAAGTATTCCTTTCAGAGAGTCGATTTTCGCCAGCTCCTTGCCCGCGTTGACGTAGACCATCGTCCCCGGGAGCATACCGAGCTGGGATACCCAGTAAAATGTGCGGAGACGCATCTTGGTAAGTCCCATAACGAGGTTTATCATCCAGAAGGGAAAGACGGGAATGAGCCGCAGGGTGAAGAGGTAGAAGAGTCCTTCCTTTTCGACACCCTCGTTCACCGTCTTGAGCTTATCGCCGAATTTGCCCTGAACCCAGTTTTGCAGGAGGTACCGCGAGACGAAGCAGGCGAATGTGGCTCCTATCGTGCTTGCGAAAGAGACGACGATCGTGCCGACTCCGAGGCCGAACAATGCACCGCCAAGGAGCGTCATGACGGCGGCACCCGGAAGGGACAGCGATGTTACGAGGATGTAGATCGCCATGTAGCTTCCAATGACGAGGACCCGGTTTTCCAGGTAGATTGCCTGGAATTTTTCCTGAGACGCCTTTATGTAAGAGAGGGTGAAATATTGATCCAGATGGAGTATCTTGAAAGCGGCGATAAGAACGAGGATGAGTGCCACGATCCCGATTTTTTTGACATGTTCCCTTTTCATCACCCGATCCGGAAAAAATGGTGGTTACTGGATTTACAAGGGTAGTCGCGCCGCCTATAAAATACCTTACATATCTATAAAATTTAACAGAACGGACGTTGAATTTGAACACCCATAAATTCTTAGATTCTCAACATTCCCGTATGATGCATCCCGAATCTCAATAATTACCCCCTTTTCACGGCGTCTCCGGATGCGAAAAGACCGTTGTTTTCCGCGGGGAAAGTCGGCCGGACTCCTCAATCGATGCGTCACTTGACCTTTCGCAGTTTTTCTATGCAGTTCATTACGAGAGCCGTCCAGCCCGTCTGGTGGCTTGCACCGATGCCTCGCCCGCTGTCTCCGTGGAAGTACTCGTAAAACAGGATGAGGTCCCGCCATTCAGGGTCCGCAGTAAAAATCGGGAGTCCGCCGTGAAGGGGCCGCCCCGCGCTGCCGGGTAAAAAAATGCTGACCAGCCGTCTTGCGNNTCCGCCGTGAAGGGGCCGAATTTTTTCGAGGCATCGGTGAGCGAAATCTCTTTCGTGCTGAGATAGCTGCCCCCAATTTCCCGGATGAGGTCGGCATTTCTGTGGGCTGGTTTCCTGCGTCCGAAGGTGAAAACGGCAACGCCCCGAAGACGAAAAAGGAGGGTGGCAAGAAGTCGGATGGTTCCCGCGCCGAGCACCGCCGCACGCTCAGGGCGCCATACTTTCAGTCGCTGCTGGATCTCGAAGGCCTGTGCAATCCCTTTTTCGGCGATACTGGTCGGTTCTATCAGCACGCCGGTATCCCTCAGTCCAGGAGGCAGAGTGACGAGATATTCCGGTCTTTCGACGTAAAACTCCGTGAGGTAACCGTGAAGGAGGTTTATTCCACGCTCGAAATAGGTGTCATCCGTTGTCATATCAGAGGTCCCGATCAGGTCGTATATGGAATCTCCCGGACGGTGGACGGTTGCTGCGACGAGGTCGCCGGGCCGAAACTCGGCGACCCTGTCGCCCGTATTTTCTACAATGCCGAGTGACTCGTGGCCGACGACGAGGTAGTCATCTCCCTCCGGTGGGTTTCCGTATTCCCCGGCATCGATCTCTCTGTCCGTACCGTCCACACCCACCATCAGAACTTTTACCAGAACACCTCTTCCTTCGGGGATATCGTCCACAGATGGCTTCCTTATTTCGCGAAGATGAATCGAGCCCGCTTTTCCAGGAATAACGGCTATTGCCTTCATGATTTTTCCTCCCCGGGAGGCCTGTTGCGGCCCTTCGCGTGATCACCGTTGGCTCAAGAGCCGTGGATTTTCCCCTCACCTCTGTCGTTTTCGCCTGTCGACCAGATGATGCCGTACTTGTTAGATTGGTCGCGATCCCCCTATGATTGCATACTATATAGGAATTATTTTTTAACATAGTACGGGAGGGTGCCGCAGTCCAACGGTTATCTTCGGTTTCCCGGTTCACGGGCAGTCTCGCTCTTTGGCAAACGGTCCCTGACGCCATTTTTTTTCATAGGAGTGGGAAAATACGGTATTATCGTAATTTATGATGTCTTCCGGAAGAAATATCGGCACCTTTTTTTTGGTCGTTTTGCCTACTGCCTTTATCTTCGCATGCCAGTTGCGCGACCCGGTGCGTACCACCGTTACCGTGACAAAGGTTGTAGACGGCGACACGATCAGCGTCATCTACAGGGGAAAAAGAGAGCTCGTCAGGCTGACGGGAATAGACGCTCCCGAGGAGCAGCTCAACGAGAAGGCTAAGCGCGATGCCGCACGTTCCGGCGTGGATGTGAATCTGATCATTGTCCTGGGAAGGAGGGCGACCCGGTTCACCAGGAATGTCGTGAAAAAGAGGGACACCGTCTACCTCGAATTCGATGAAAAGAAGAGGGATGAATACGGCCGGCTTCTGGCATACGTCTGGCTTTCCGACGGAAGGATGCTCAACGAGGTGATCGTTTCCGAGGGATACGGGAGGGTATACAGGATTCCGCCGAACGTGAGGTATCACGATCGGTTTCAAGCGGCCCAGAACAGGGCGAAAGCGCTCCGCAAGGGAGTATGGGGTTGAAAGGGAAGCTCATCGGGTTGGGAGCGGTGAACGCTTCGCACATCACGGAAGGCGAAGGTTTTTCATGGAAAAGGCCTTTTTGCTGAAAGACCGTTACGCCTCTTTCGAGCTGAAAAAACTAAGAAAGCCGCCGTTCCCGGGATCGGCGGCTCTCTGTCTACCGTTTCTAAAGGGTGGAAATGAGTTTCCGGTACGCTTTCCTCCCGAATCCTGCCAGGAGTATCAGGCCGGATCCCAGGAGGAGAAGCGTAACGGACTCATTGATGGGGGAGGGAAAAAGAGGCCCCGGGAATCTTTTATCCGTTGCCGTTTTGCCGGTTTTCATTGCCGTTGCGTTTGAGGTTTCTCTCGGGGCCCTGAAGCCGAGATCGATAAAATCGTGTTTCCCCGATTTGAAGGAGACCCTTTCGACAACGGGAAAGGTCTTCGTGTATCGGCTCCGATCGCGGTCGGAGGCAAAAAATCTGCTCCCGCGGTTGGGGTATTGCACACTTGATGATATCCCCCCGGTGAATTGATGCATCTCATGGTTACCGGCTGAGTGGGAAGATAAATTGCCGGAAACGCTTTGCACCCCGGGCCTGTCCGGGAAAAACCCTGTTGAAAGGTCCCCGGTTACAAGCGCGGCCCGCACCGGCACGAGGAGAGATAAGAAAAAGAAACAAGCCGATAGGTTAATTATCAATATTTTTTTACACATTGTTAGCCTCTGCCTGCAGTTCTGTCTTCACGAATCTTAGTTGCCGAAAAATCCAAAAGTCGATGGTGCTTAGATAAAAAATCGGAAACAAATATTCACTCTCCACCCTCATCTCCAGCCTTCTTTTTTTTGGAAAGTGGAGGAGGCTTGCCCGTGTATTCCGTATCGAAGAGCGAGGGCTGTGTCTTTTCGTGTATGTACCGGATGGCCCGAAGGAGGAACCAGTCTTTGAGGGTGACACCATCCAATCGTAACGATTCGTAAAGCTTCTCTTTGATCGAGGGGTCGATTTCCAGAACAATCCTCCCGCTCTTACCACGCACCATGGATACACCTATGTTATGTTCTGTATGTTACATTACATGAAATGATTAGCTTGTCAAGGGGATTTTTTTCGGTACTCGTTGTTTTTTTGACGACTTTTTAACGATTTTCTCGCAGGTGTCAACTACCCCTCGTTTCTTTGCCGCGTTTATCAGCCCGATCGTTCCTTCCCCCAGCTCTTTTCGATGAAAATGTTTCTTCACCAAAACCTGCTACAATAGGGTGTAGCAGGAGATGAAATGAAGGACCGACGGTGGTCATACCGTGTCATCAGGCGATATGTGCTCTACCAGGTGCCCGGGATAGTCCTTCTCATCCTGATTTTGTTCCTGCTGCGCCGCTGGGCAATTATCCCTGTATGGCTGGCATGGACTGTTCTCCTGCTCTGGATCGGGAAAGATGTAATCCTCTTCCCCTTCGTTTGGCGCGCTTTCGACAAGTACAACAGGGACGATAGACACCCCATAATCGGAACCCTCGGCCGCGCCGAGGAACGACTGACTCCCGCCGGATATGTCAGGGTGGAAGGCGAACTCTGGCGGGCCGAGGTGGTTGGGGGAAACCGCCCGGTCGATAAGGGTGAGAACGTTCGAGTGCGGGATGTGCGCGGGATGGTATTGATGGTCGAGCCGGCGAAAGAGGAGGAGGGGTGATACGAACGGAGATTTATCTTTATTTATCACGGTTCGGGAGGGTCTTTTCTCATCATTCGAGGACCAGGACTTTCGCTCCCCGGATTTTTTGCGTTTTGAGCTCCAGAAGCGCCTCGTTTGCCTCTTCCAGCGCGAATTTCTGAACCTCGGGTTTAATCCCCATCTCTGAGGCAATCGCCAGGAACTCAAAGACGTCTCTTCGGGCGACATTTGCCACGCTCTTGATCTCCTTCTCCATCCAGAGATGGGTGGGATAATCAATCAGGAGAAGGAGGTCTTTGTCCCCCTCTTCTTTCCTGATAGCGTTTATGACCAGCCTCCCCCCCGGCTCGAGATTCTTCAATGCGCAAATGGCAGGCCCCCAGGCCGGGGTGGTGTCGATGATGCTGTGCATTTTTTCGGGTGAGTCTTCGGTTATGTCCCCCGCCCATACGGCACCGAGCTCCTTTGAGAACGCTCTCTCTTTGGGGCTCCTGGCAAAGACGAAAACGTTCGTCTGAGGATACATATGCCGGACCAGCTTCAGTACGAGGTGCCCCGAAGCGCCGAATCCGGTGAGCCCAAGATTCTGTCCATCGTTCAGGCCTGCCAATTTCAGTGACCGGTACCCTATCGCCCCCGCACACAGAAGTGGAGCAGCTTCCGCGTTCTCAAATACGCCGGGAATCTTGTGAGCGAAGTCTTCAGGGACAGTCATATATTCGGCGTACCCCCCGTTGGCGTCCCTGCCGGTAGCTAAAAATTGCTGGCAGAGATTCTCTTCGCCTCTTTGGCAGAACCTGCACGTTCCGCAGGCCGAAAATATCCATGCGATTCCCACCCTGTCGCCGATCCTGTGCAGCCTCGCCATTTTCCCGGCTTTTTCCACCCTGCCAACCACCTGATGGCCCGGGATGACCGGCAGGTGCGGAGGTGGTGTTCGCCCTTCGATCTCATCCAGCTCCGTGTGGCAGACCCCGCAGGCCAGCACTTTAACCAGAATCTCCATATCTCCCGGCGATGGCTCCGGCAATTCTGCCAGATCCAGGGGAGATCTGTTCTCTTTGAGATCGGAGATCGCATTCAATACCATGGCTTTCATGATCCCGCGTTTCTCCTTTGTGCGTTCTGCCTCGCCAGCAAAAATTCTGGTTAATGATACAATATTCAGAACACAGAGGCCAAATTTTAGGGAAGAGAAATCAACCCCGAAAGCAATCTGCCTGAATCGATTCATCTCACGTAACTTCTCTTCTGCACTTCATCTCAGTTATTCGTTTAAATTCCCGCCCCGGGACGCTTGACGAACAAAAAAAGCCGGCTTTTAGCCGGCTTCCAATCTTGTTGGCGCGCCCTGGAGGATTCGCCTACGTCCTCCGGGCTTCGGCGAGGTCTGAAGTAATGTCGTTATCCGCATTGTCTTCAATGGATTCAAGCCAATCTCGCCGAAGCGTGTGCCGAGTTTTTCTGAGTCTACATGCGAAGGAGGATGGCGCGCCCTGGAGGATTCGAACCCCCAACCCCCTGGTCCGAAGCCAGGTGCTCTGGTCCGTTGAGCTAAGGGCGCACAGACAGGATAAATTGTATGCGCCATCACTGAAAAATACAAACGGAAAGTAGTGCAGGCTCAGGGTTTTCGTGCGCGGAGAATGAAAAACTAAATGATAAACACGTCCGCTTCGATCTTTCCCCCCGGATTTCGGGAATGAACTAGGCACATGACCTCTCTCTTTATCAAAATCCGTTCCAGGAGAGGCTTTGGTCGGGCGCCTATTAGCGATACGACCTCTGCGGGTTTTAATTTATTGATGCGCACTTGCTCTTCATGGTCGTAGTCGTGCCGGTTATTTTTTCCCACCCGGGTCACGGCCAATTCAAATGTGTCTCCATCCAGGACGCATAAAACGTTTCCGATGAAAAAATCTTTCTGTGACATTTCTGGCCTCCTTCTGGGGATAGGATTGAGTAATGTTTCCGCACGTCCCATAGCTAACAGCTTGCGGGATCAGGAATAAGATCAAAGGAGATAAACATCCGCCTCTATCTCTCCTCCCGGGGTGCGGCTGTTGACAAGACAGGAAACCTCTTTCCCAAGGAGCGTTTTTTCGAGAAAGGGCTTCCAGCTATAACCGTTCTTTTTCAGGAGAAGAAATGGTTTTATCTCGGTAATATGGATGGTTTCTTTCCCGTTGTACGTTCCTCGATTCTTATTCCCTGTTTGCGTTATTTCCACCTCGATCGCGTTTCCATCTAGGACGCTCATGACACACCCTCTTAAGAAATCCCTCATCGATTTTCCTCCTCATTCCGGTGGGGGGTTTTTATTCCACCGTAGTATGGTTTCCGGTATTTATGACGCCACCTCCACCTCTTCGCGGATGCTTCTTTCCAGAATGTAGACGTGGGCTTCGATTTGTCCCCTCAAACGCTGCCTCTCCACCAGGCACATAACGCCGCTTCCCTCGAGCCGCGGATGGAGGAAAAAGTGCGGACTTACCCTTTGCAGTGCACCCAGCATTTTCGTCTTCAGTTCAATCACGAGGACATTCTCTTTCCTGCCGTAATCGTTGTGGTGTTTTCGCACTACCTGCAGGATTTCCACCTCGATCCTGCGGGTATCGATTACACGGGTGATTCGTCCAACGATGAGATCTTTCATAATGTGCCTCCAAGATTTTTTCTGAAGATAGGGTGAGCCAGGCCATATGGCTGGCCCGGGGTGAGAAATTTCGTGCCACTTTTCCCGCTCGTTGATACGGCTGATGACGTCAGGGGGTGCCCTTCAGTTACCAAAAAGGTATTGCCTTTTAAAATGGGGGGGGAAACCTTTGTGGGAGCTGAGTGTCTCAAACCTGCGGGCACCTCCCGGCGTTCATCAGTTTCGTACATCTTCCCTCCTCTTGGCAGAGAATCTGATCGTCTTATTCCCCTTGATACCAAGAAGCGTGCCAGAGAGAGGATTTGTTGTTCCATTACACCGGAGTTAAAAAAAGGGATTGGGGATCTGCTCACACCGGGTAAGCGCATATCCACATGGTGTAGCTAAAAACTCAGGTAAATCAATAGCCTGCGAAAGCCCCCCCTGAGATTCAGAAAGCGTTGACGATTTATTGAAAAAGGATATCGATATTTTTTCGATGAGAAACAGGTTCGTGGCAACGCGGGGAAAAGCCGGTTAAAGTGTAGCATGACACACCGGTGTGTCGCCCCAGATGATGAGAAGGTTACACTTTCATATCCTGTTCGGGCTGAGAACTCGAGATGTTGTACTTTTTCATTCTCCGGTACATGGTCTTTCGGCTTATTCCCAGGAGCCGGGCAGCCCTGGCCTTGTTCCACCGGGTTTTTTCCAGTGTTCGAATGATTTTTTCCGTCTCTTCCTTAGATCCGGCAGGGTAAGAATAGCTCTCGGCGGCGGCCAAACTCTTGAAATCAGGGGGAAGGTCGTTGACCGTGATGATCGATTGCCGGCAGAGGATAAAGGCGTGTTCGAGCGTATGTACGAGCTGCCTCACGTTGCCCGGCCAGGGATAGTCCATGAAGAGCTTCAAAACGTCCGTTGATACCCCCACGATATTCTTGCTGAATTGCTGGTTAAACTTGCTGACGAAATGATCGACGAGAAGCGGTATATCCTGTGTGCGCTCCCTCAAGGGGGGGAGCGTAATCTCCACAACCTTCAGGCGGTAGTAAAGGTCTTCGCGGTATTCTCCCTTCCGTACTTTTTCAAGGAGGTCCTTGTTGGTGGCGGCAACGATCCGGACGTCGACCTTGATCGGCGTGGAGTCTCCCACCCGCTCAAATACCTTTTCCTGCAATACCCGCAGGAGGCGCAGCTGTATACCGGGGGTTATGTCCCCTATTTCGTCAAGAAAGATGGTTCCTCCATCGGCCCTCTGGAATCGGCCAACTTTGTCGTTCACGGCACCGGTAAACGCCCCTTTCACGTGGCCGAAGAGTTCGCTCTCGAGCAGGTTCTCAGACAGTGCCGCGCAGCTTACTTTCACCAGGGGCATGTTGCTTCTGTCGCCTCGATAATGGAGGGCATCGGCAACCAGCTCTTTCCCCGTTCCGCTTTCCCCCGTCACCAGGACGGTGGTCTGAACGCCGGAGAGATCGTCTATCAGGGAGTAGATTTTTTGCATCTTCTCGCTCTTTCCGTAGATATTGCCGAATTGACGGATTTTTTTGAGATCGCGCTCGAGAAAATCAAGCTCCGTTTCGTCCCGGACCACCAAGACTGCACCCGAGAAGACATTCAGCCGGTCAAGGAGGGGGGATGCGGTGACGGTTACCACCTGCCCGGGCCGGCTTTCGTGAGAGCACTCGATCCGGTGGAGCTCGATGGGCTTTTTTTCCTTTAACGTCTTTTGCAGGGCATCGAGGCATTTTCCCCTGCAGTGTTGATACTGTGAGGAGAACTCTCTTCCTATCATGTTCCGGGAAAACCCGCAGATGCTGAGCGCAGCCTGATTGACCTCGATAACCTTCAGTTCGTTGTCGACGGTGATGATTGCATCTTTGACGCTCCTGAAGATGGTGTCCAGGTTCGAGCGATATCGCTCCTTCTCGAAGACAACCGCCTTGTGCTGTAGTGCCATTTTTGTCACGCGCAGCAGCGTGAGTTTTCGAACGGGCTTGACGATATAGTCGTATGCCCCGAGGCGCAGGGCATCCGTCGATGTGGCGATATCGGGATATCCGGTGATGATGACGACGGGACACATCATGTTCCTTCGCCGTATCTCCTGCAGGATGTCGATTCCCGTTTTACCGTCGAGGCGTATATCGACAAATATCAGGTCGAACTCTTTTTCCCCGATCTGGGAAAGAGCTTCCCCTGAACCGTTTGCCGTCACCACCTGGTACCCCTCGTCGGATAGGAACTTGTTGAAGGTAAACCTGATCCCCTCTTCGTCGTCGATAACGAGAATACGCGCCATCAATTATCCCTCCCTGCTGGCAAATCGATTGTGACCCTCGTATACAAGCCTTCCACACTGTCGATCTTCATGGTTCCCCCGTGGTTGCTGACAATCCCGTGGCTGATGCTCAGGCCCAGCCCCGTTCCGACCCCCTTGGGTTTCGTGGAGAAAAACGGCTCCACCACTTTATCGAGAATATTGGGTGGAATCCCGGTACCCCGATCCAGAAACGTGACACGTATAAAGGGGAAGCTTTCACGCGTTATACTCTCGCCCTTGATTTCGAGGATTTTATCTTTGTGCGCCTTTGGAAATTTCTCGATCAATGCGTAGCGGGCGTTGCTTATCACGTTTAAAAAGACCTGCTCGATCTGCTGGGAGTGGGCGACTATATCGGGCAGATTGTCCGGGGCTGAAATCCTGAGGGAGATGCCATCTTTTTTCATGTGCGTCTCCGTCAGGGAAAGGGAGTTTGCCAGGAGCTCATTTAAGTGGACCTCGCTTTTTTCCTCCTCGAAGTGTCGTGCGAAGGAGAGGAGGCTGCGGACGATGTTCGAGATCCGGTCGCCGTCCTTCAGGATTCTGGCGGCCAATTCTCCGCGGGAGCTCTTCCCGGGGAGCTCATCGATCAGTATCTGCGCGTAATTAATGATGCTGTTTATCGGGTTGTTTATCTCGTGGGCCACCCCTGCCGCCAGCTCCCCGAGAGAAGCCAGGTGCGCCGCCTGCATAGCTTCCGCCTGAAGTGTTGTCTTTTCGGTGACATCGACGGCAATGGTGATGACGTTTCTCACCTCCCCGCTGTCATCTCTGATAGGTATGGCCCGCATATCCCAGAATTTTCCGTCGGGAGTTGATCGATGCGCGCTCTCTTCCTTTCCCGTTTTAAAACTCCGCTGCACATAGCAGTCAGAGCAGGGGGATGAGCTGTTGTACCACAGGGCGTGGCAGTGCTGGCCGATAAGTCCGGTGTTTTTCCTGCCGAACACTGCTGTGGCGCCGTTATTTGCCCACTGCACCTCCAGATCGGGATTCAAAAGAAGCAGGGCATAGGGTATCGAATCGAGGAGGGTGTGAAATTCCTGTGAGAGCCTCCGGAATTTACTTTCACTTGTAAGCAGCGATTCCTCCCACTGCTTGCGCTCCGTGATGTCCTGTGCCACGCAGACGATCCCTTCAGCCTCACCGGAATCGTTGCGCATCACCGAGGTGGAGAAGGAGACGGGTATCTTCCGCCCGTTTTTTGCCAGATACGTCCTCTCCACGTTCCCGATCTCATCTTTTTCTCCTCTATCACCGATCCTTTCGGACGGGAATGGTGGGCCTTCCAGGAAAATCTTTTCCGCCGGCTGCCCAATAAGCTCATTTTCCCGGTATTCCAGGAGAGAGCAGACGGCATCGTTCACCGTCTGGACCTGTCCGTCAGGGGACACGACGACGAGCATGTCGCTCATCGAACGAAGAATGTTGGAGGTGTATTCTTTCGCCAGAACCATTTCATCCCGCGAGCGCTGGAGTGTCTCTGCCATTTTGTCGAAAGAAGACGCAAGCTGGCCCAGTTCATCGTTACTTCCCAGATGTATCCGGTGGCCCAGTTCGCCCTGTCCCACTATTTCTGTTCCTCTTCTGAGCTCCCCGAGGGAAATGATAATTTTTCGAATCATCCCGGTTAAGACGAAAATGATGACAGCGGAGACCGTAGCCAGGAGAATTATTGCCGTCATCCCCGAGGCGAGGGTAATATTGAGCAAAGCCCGGTGGGCAGTGTCGATCTGCCTCTTTGCCCGTTCCGTTTCTTCCAGGACCCCTGGAACCAATGCGTTTTCTGCGAAGGGCCGCAACCTGGTTTCAAAGTGCTCGATCACTTCATCCACCTTTCCTGCACCTCTCAGTTCAAAGGCTCTTTCAGCCAGCTCCAGGAACTCGTTGTGGCGTTTTTCCACCTCGAGAACCCTGAGGGTCTCTCTTTTCTCTTCACCCCCGAATTTTTTGTGCTCCTGTATGACTTTGAGCCAGTCCTGCAGGCCGTTGCTTATGTCCAGACTGCGTGCCTCGAAAGCCTGTCTTCTTAAATCATCGCCGGATACCAGGTAGTTGATCAGCTCCTTGTACTCCTTCCTGATGTTCGATGCCAGCCTGTCAGTGATGAGAAAGTAGTTCTTGAAGACCTTCGCCACCTTCACCTGCCTGATCCCCTCTTCGCCTCCCCAGAGCATTTTCCCCAACCGCATCAAGACTTCATCGTAGGCCGCATCGACTTCTTTCACCTCTGCCGTTACCGCTTCATCGACCTCTTTGTTCAATACGTGGTCGGTCATCGGCTCCACTTTCGTCTCCAGAAGGTTGTAGGCTTCAGCGATTTTTTCTGAATTTACCATTGTAAAGGCCTCTGCGATATCTCTTCTCAAATCCTTGAAATTCTTCTCCACGTGCCGGGCTCTCTGTTCCGCCTCATCTTTGTTCTGTCCGAGCTCTCTGCTCCTTCGTATTGCATCCAGCCACTTGGCGTGAGCCCGCCAGACTTTTGCCTCGAGCTCATCGTACTTTGCCCTGTCGGCATCCTTTCCCGTGAGTCGAAAATCCATGGAGTGGACGATATGGTTGATGATGGCGGAGCGTGTCTCCGTCACTCCGTAGAGATCTTTTATGGAGGTGCCGACGATACGAACCTGCTGGTCGTTTATCACATACCGCCGCACCATTACGGCGGCATGTATGCTCATAATCGTGCAGGTGAATACAAGCAAAAAGAGAAGTTTCTGTCTGATGCTCATGTGCTTTTACCTGCCGCCGTCTCCTTACGATCGAACGTGCCGGTAGGGCCCCGCTTGGTACAGATTCTCGCCGCAAAAAACTCGGAGGCGTGCCGATTTAAATGTATTTCCATGCCGCATCTGGAGAAAACCCCTCCTCTCTTTGATGGGCCGCTTGTCATCTACGCCGCTGTCTCCGGAATGAGTGTAATAGGTTGTCTTCTCTTATTCTGTCCTGAACGCAAGGAAATTCATAAAAATTAACAGCAAGATCGATACCAGGAATTGCATCATCCCATCGGGAAAAGGCAAATAAAAATTCGATTGCTGTGTTGAATGATTTTCCCCAAGAATTTCAGAATGTTTCTTGATAATAAAATAGGGTGGTAAAATGGCCCAGATAGATGATTCCACAAAAACAGCTAACATTCTGGAAATATTTAGGAAATTGCCGGTGAACGGCATGACGATTTTGTAATTTTTCCCGGAGAAATTACAATAATTACCGCTTCCAAATTCTTAATTTATAATTCCTAATTAAAAAACAAAAAGGAGCGATCATATCGATACATCAGGGAAGAAAATGACAAATCTGTAGGAAAACATGTGAACCTATGGTCTCCTGAACTTCTGTTGTTTTAATTGGGTGTTTTGAACTTGTTTTTCTCTGGGCTCCGGGAGAATAATTCTCCGGGCAGGCGGCTGGTAAATCTCTCGGCGCTCTTCTCTCATAGGCAGGGGAAAGAAAATG
>JABAOH010006852.1_pt2 | contig 13882 bp, 8 predicted proteins | sample 7062181 | NCBI WGS metagenome assembly JABAOH01 (sample SAMN14538630, study PRJNA623070) | marine sediment metagenome | biome: marine biome [ENVO:00000428]; feature: marine pelagic biome [ENVO:01000023]; material: deep marine sediment [ENVO:00002113]; isolation source: pool of 5 deep marine... | reverse complement strand
GGCAGCACATCTCACCTATGTCCCTATCGTATCTCTCGGACCAGAGATGGTATCCGTCAGCCACGTCGACCAACTGGGCGGTGATACGCAGCCGATTCCCGGCTTTGCGCACGCTCCCTTCCAGCACGCTCCCTACGTTCAATTTTCTGCCAATCTCGCGGATGTCCCGTTTTTCTCCTCTGAACGAAAAAGCGGAGGTTCGGGCGACCACCCGCAGACCCTCCAGGCGCGTGAGGGCGCTGATAATCTCTTCGGCCACGCCGTCGCAGAAATAATCCTGCTCTTTATCGGCGCTCAAGTTCTTGAACGGCAGCACGGCGATGGAAGGCGAAGGCCCGGTTGTGGCCCGAAGCGTTCTCGTCGACCCGGACTTGAAAGCATCCCTGAGCGATGTTAAGTCTGCGAGCAAGTCCTCGGTTTTCTGATAACGCTCCTCGACGCTTTTGGCCAAACTCTTGCTGACGATATCCTCCAATTCGGTTGGCGACTTTAGGCGGAAACTGGCTACCGGCCGCGGATCGGTATTCAAGATCGAATATATCACCGCCTGGTCATGCTCTCCCCGGAAAGGCATCTCACCGGTGATCATCTCGTAGAGAACCACACCCAAAGACCAGATGTCTGTGCGGTGATCCACCTCTTCCCCTTTTGCCTGCTCCGGCGACATGTAAGCAACCGTCCCCACAACCGTGCCCACCTGTGTCAACATCATTTCCCTTTTTAGCTTCACCAATCCGAAGTCCAGCACCCTCACCCGACCGTCCTTGTCTATCAAGACGTTTTGCGATTTTATATCCCGATGAATAATATCCGCCGCATGAGCTTTGGCCAAAGCGTCGCACGTCTGCACGGCAATATCAATCACTTCCTCGACAGACAGCTTCTTCTCGGCGATCAGCTCTTTCAGCGATCTACCTTCCACGTACTCCATGGCCATATATGGCCGACCCTCGTACTCCGCAACTTCGTATACGGTGACGATGTTGGGATGGTTCAGAGCCGCAGCCGCTTGAGCTTCACGCTGGAATCGCACCTTGAACTCCTGATCCGAGGCGAACTGAGCAGGCAGAAACTTCAGTGCCACCCGACGATTGAGTTTGGTATCCCCGGCCAGGTAGACTTCCCCCATCCCACCCGCGCCGATCTTCTTTTCGACCTGATAGTGGGATACCCTCGTCCCCCGGCCAAGGAAGGCAGATGATTGGCTCTTCTTCGGCCCGTTCCCTTCGAATTCGGCAGCCACGATGATTTCTCCTTCACCAGACCAGGCAAATCCGGAATTTACGTAGATTAAAGATAGGGTATTTATCTGAAAAATCAAGACGTTTTGTCTCTCACCGATCTCTGCGCAAAATCATCATGGTGATGTCATCACTCTGGGGGGCGCCCCCCATGAAACTGTTGATCTCGTCGAGCACCGATTCGGTCAGTTCATCTGGGGACTTGTGGCGAGAATTGATAAGAAAATGTTCCAACCTATCGTCTTCATACATCTCACCTTTGGTGTTGGTCGCCTCAGACACTCCGTCGGTAAACATGAAAAGAAAGTCCCCCAATCCAAACTCAAGACTGCTCACCTCCCAGTCGGATATGTCAAATGCGCCAATCGGAATGCCAGACGCCTCAAGTTGTTCCACGTTTCCATCCCTTCTCACCATAAGAGGTGGGTTGTGGCCTGCATTTATATAACTGAGACGGTGAGTTTTGGGGCAAAGCTGACAGGCGAACAAGGTGGCGAAGTCTTCCGAACGGCTCACCCGGAGAAGCTCTTTTGAAACCCGGGAGGTGACCTCCAGAAGGTTGAAATCCTGAGCACAATAGAGGATTCTGAAAGCTGCCAGAACATTTGACATCAGAAGAGCTGCGCCCATCCCCTTGCCCGAAACGTCCGCCAGTAGAAGGAGTATGCACCCGTTGTTGAGCTCAGCCACATCGTAAAGATCCCCCCCCACCGCCTTGCACTGAGCCTGAAATGCGCTCAAGCTGTAACCTTCTATCTCCAAGAGCCTGGGAGGGAGAAGCTGATTTTGAATCTGGGAGGCGACTTTTAACTCAGCCTCCAAGACCTCCTTGGCCTGTCGTTCTTTCAGGAGATTCTGATTGTTGATTTTGGCGGCGAGAATGTTCCCGAAGGTGGCCGTTATCCTCAGAAAGTCCTCGGTGTAGCGATGCAAAGGGTTAGTCGTATCAGCGTACAGAATTCCCAGAACCTGTTCCTGATCGAATAAGGGAACTGCCATGGCCGATTTTATTCCCGATCCCACTATTGACTGTTGTTGTGCGAACCGCGAGTCTGCCCCGGGATCGGAGATCAGAATAGCGTTCTTCTGACTCAATAGCTCCCGGACAATGGTGCGCGATATNNGCTACGCGTTCGGTTGGAATAGCACCCTGCAACAGTTCCAATGCCTTGTCAAACATTTCCTCCCCGGAGCCAGGCAGAATCAGCATCCTTCCCATTTCTGAGAGGGCGCGAAATACCTGAGGATTATCTATGGCTCTCCCGGGGAGGGGTCGGAGAGCTTCTTTTATAGGTAACACGGTGGCGTTGGCCAGATCATGCTCTGAATCGGCGAGACTGAAAGACCTGTCGGATGTCTCGGTTACGGCGGACGGCCTGATCTTCAGCTCCACCCGTCCAAAAGAAATGATATCGTCGGCCTGCAACTTGACCGTATCGGAAATAGCGTAACCATTGACCGTGGTCCCGTTGTGACTTTTCAGATCGGTTAGATTAATGGTATTCTCATCTACAATCTCGATCTGTGCATGCCTTCGCGATACGGTGCTGTCGTTGATGACCAGATCGCACTGGGAGCTGCGTCCAATAACGTATTTCCCCTCATTCAGAGTCCAGTCGTAGAGCCTGTTGCCTTCTAAGCTGAAAAGTTTGATCATATCCTTACCCCGACATGGTCGTTAAACGCATATCTCAATTGTTATTACGGAATAATGCTGCGCAAGTTCGTTTTTAATTTGACATCTGAATTCGCTGCGCGAAACGCGTTTCAGCCGAAGCATTTGCATGACAAAACTCCCTTTCACTCTAGAGCAATCTCCTCACAGGTTAAGCACTTTTCGGGCTTGGACTTATGCCGGACAGCCTGAGCTTGCCGGACTACACCAGTTTTTTGGCCCCGGTTTTTACCTCTGTCCGTATCATTTCTGGAGGCTCTTTTGAATCCTGAGGTTTGAAGTTCTCACTCTTTGATTCTATATGGTTTCAGCCTTATTCCAAACTGCGCTTCGAGATCGTAATCAATGCCGTGGACAATCCCTCTGCCATTAGCACAGCAGAGCTTGCGCGCCCGCACGTCCTCAACCCATCTGGGATTGGATGCCTCTGCGCGACGATTTGCCACTATTCTCATTTTTTCGACCTCTAATTCATTCTTGGTCAGGCTTTTCGGCAGACCGTTAGACTCCTGAATTATTTGAGCTTTGACCAATCTGCCGATACTGCCGTTTTGAACCTTTATGTCAAACATCAAAGCCACGGCTCGCTCAGACCAAAGCCCATAACCGGAGCAAAGTCTTAAGGCGGACTTGAAAAGCTTGTGTGCATGTCTTACTTGAATATCTTGAAATTCCCCGGTTCTGCCGAGAGATTTAAACATTCCCCTCCACGGTTCATAAACATAATGTTTGAATGGATGTTGAATTGACCTGGCAAACGTTATCAACTCCTCTTTGCCAGATTTCAGTGCCTGCAGCAGAACAGCATAGTGGGCGCCAAATATCCCTTTTATGATCTTCGGATGCTTATTGGCCATCTCCTTGAGAAGCGGCTGGAGCGAATCCTGTCCGAAGTTCCATTGAAGAACGCCCAAGCTCATGCCCTGACCATCAAAATCACCGCTTAAACCGGCAAAACAGTCGGGAAAGTCTTCTCCAGTTTCAAAGGAACCAGTAAGGGCAAGACACCTGTAGCCAAGTGGCCTCTTCATGATTGACGGTGTGGGGATTCTCTTTCCAAATAGAGCTCTCCATGTTATCGGGCCCACGATACCATCAACAGCAAGCCTTTTTGATTTCTGAAAGGCCTTAACCGCAGCCTGTGTGCCTCCTCCAAAGATCCCGTCAGTAGGCCCCCTATAATAACTTAAGGCTTTCAGTTTCCTCTGAATTTCCCTTACCTCTGCTCCTTTTGATCCCAACCTGTAGTTTGTCATCCTATCCTCCAGAATCACCGTAAATTCGGTTGTCGGTCTGTTCTTCTGCGAATATATCGAAAAGACAACTGGTCTAATATAACAGCTCCCTCTTGGCCCTTGGATTCGTAGTCCACGAGACAAGAGCATTCAAGGCAGTCGGCTTATCCTTTTCCGCGAACGCAAATCAGTTTTGATCTCGCGCTTGAAGAATGCTACCCTGTCTGTTCAGTTATCACAGTAATCCAGGGGCTCCCGATTTTGAACCTCGCGTGAACGGTCAAGATCCAAGTAATATTTGATCAGCTTCGTTGTCAATCATTCTTTTGAGGAGCAGGAGCCGACCAACAGTCGAATTCCTTCGCGGCCAGCGGGTCAAGAAAAGGCCAACCGGCTTATAGCCCGTTGGCCTTCTGAAACTTGGTGAGGGTGGGCAGACTCGAACTGCCGACCACCTGCTTAAAAGGCAGATGCTCTACCACCTGAGCTACACCCCCATTTGCCTCAATCCCAAATTCATACGAAGAGAATCATGTGAACTTTGATTGGGATCTCAGTCCGAATAAAAATATGACCAAAAAACCTTTTGTCAAGAGTATTCTGGGATAAGTCTTCCAGACCCCCCTTCAGCTCCGAGCCTCTGCTTTTGCCCAGATCGAATTCGAAAGAAAACACAAGGTACCACCGAGTTCAGCTAAGGCTCGGCACGCCAACCGATCCTTTGCCGGATTTATGTTGATCCATTCGAGATATGGATACTTTAATATCTTTCTGCTTCGGCTGAAGAACCGTTTTGAAGATATACTGAAGACAGAGAAGCCCGTTTGAGTTTGTCCCCAGCTCTGTCCTGAAGCTATGCATGCATGGGGAGCTGTTAATCCCGAAGCAAAGTATGCAGGGCTAAGAGCCCTGCCGCGCTTGTCATGATTTATTTCATCAAAGTCATCTTTTTCATATACCTGTACCCACCAGCTTCTAATGTATAGAAGTAGATCCCGCTGGAGACCTCGGCCCCCTGTAAATCTCTTCCGTCCCAGTCTACTTGATATTTGCCGGCAGGCTTTGGCTCATCCACAAGATTTGCCACCAGCTGTCCCAGAATATTGTAAATCTTTATGCTGGTATGAACCTGCTGATTCTTCTTGCTGCTCACCGAAAAACTGATTTTAGTGAAAGGATTAAACGGGTTGGGGTAGTTTTGAAAAAGCTCAAATGATCTGACCTGAGAGTTGGTCTCATCATCATCCACGTCAGCCAAAAGTGAGACGGTTGTGGAATCTTCGTATGGAACGAAATTGGGCTTGGTAACTACGACACTCATCTCACCTACATCGTTAAGATTAACCTCACACGAAACGTTACCGTTTTGATCGGTTTCTCCTAAGAACTTGATCTTCCCTTGTAACACAAGACAAACCAGAGCGTTGCTAACTCCAGCTCCCTCAGAACTCACGGACAGGTGTATAGTTTGACTGCCCGTAGTCACGTCTTCCGGATGGGTCACGGTCAGATGCTTTGGAGTTTCGGTCCATACCGGCATCTCCGGATCGCCGAACAGATTATGTCCATAGTTGATGTCCCGATAGGAAGGATAGGCACACCGGGAAAGAGCCTCTGCCACCCCGATGCGATACTCCAGGTTACCGTCAAAGAGGTGCTGCAGAAACTTCTGGAATAGCTTATATGAGATGCTCACCCAACCCCATCTGGAGTATCCCAGAAATGCAACGCCCCCTTTTTGAGGAACCAGAGGATAGAATTCTCCCACGCTGGGCTCTCCCCCCAGAAAGATATATTTGTCCACATCTATAGCACTCTGGCTGCAAGAAATGGAGTACATGATGCCATACCTGGGTTGATTCTCCAGGTTAGGCATGTGTCCATGCCCATCGTCTGCTCCTGAAGTGCTCAAGACCCAGGACTTGGGGGAACCGTTGGTGAAATTCGATTTTGCCACAAAGCCGTTTGCTTTCCCGTGAGCCAGAACTCCAATGATTCCCCAACCCTGATTCATCACGTCCACGCAGGTCTGGCCTGTCGGACTAACAGGATTCTCCGCATCTCCCGTGGGAGTCTCTATCAGGGTGGTCAGATCCTGGTAGAAATTGGATGGGATAGATGGAGCAAGCAGGTTATGTTGCCCGGTTCCACCGTCCCAGTCCTTCATCTGATCCGAACTCATCCACAAAGCCCGGGTAAGATAACCGATCTGTCCGTCTCCGGGGTTCCTCTCGTACCAAAGAAGTTTTTCCACAAAAGCTTTTGCCTCGGTGGTGTCACTACAAGGTACCCTTCCCACGAACAAATCCGGATAGATGTCGGGATTGTCATCCTGCGGCTCTCCCCAGACGCCGTCATTGTCCAGATCCCATTCCCCGTCCACGTCAGAGAAGTAAAGGTCACAGATCTGCTGATCAGGAATTGGCGGAAAGGTAGATGTGTTGGTGGGATACGCATACCTCACCGGAACCACATCCTCGTCTCCTCCCAACAGCACCCAGACAGTTCCTTCCTGGTAAGCCTGGATAAGAAAGTTCCTGACCTTTTCGGCGTCGTCTCTGCCTGAATAATTCAGAAGAATACTGTCTATAGGCACTATGGTAGATTGCATACCCTTTTTTATCTTCCACTCCACCAGCGGCGAGAAGGATAACATAAGCTCGGGAGAGGTGATAACCAGATACGAATAATGTGAGGAATCTCCGCCTTCAACTCCGGGGGGAGCCAGCTGAGAGTTCCCCCAGACGTAACTTGGAATATTAGCTTTGTTGTGGACCAGCTGCCGTAGGACCGTCTCATACAATTGGCCTGCCTTGAATGATCTTCTCCGAACCTCTGAGAATGAGGGGACAGTTCCAGTGCCATCCAACTCCACTGTAATGCTCAGGTAGGTATAAAAGAAAAGCTTTCGCGAGAGGGGCTGGTATTGCAAAGGATGAATAGCCAATGTTACGAGGTGGCTTCCTCCCAGATAGCCATCTGCCACTATCTCCACCAGTTTCCCCGGATATAACCAGTCTGAGCCGTAAACATCCGTATCCGGCTCGACCCGTTGTGGGCCACCAGAACCGCCCGTCTTTTGGTCTGGCAGATCGGGAGCGATAAGATACTCTCCGTTCAGCTCAACATGATGCTCGTCTGTCACTGACACCCATGCCGCTTTGCTGCGCTGAGGAAGGATTAGATGAATCAGCTTAACCGGAAGATCGGGACGACCAACATCCTGAGACCTGATGCAGTCTTTAAGACTGACCACATCAAAGCCGTTCTTTTGATCAAAGACCAGGTCACTCTCGGAAAAAGACATCTGGTGGTTGACTTCTGCATTTCCGGAACCAGAGAAACCGAGCCAGATAACCACCAGAAAGCAAAGCCGTATGAAGCTTGTACGCATAGCTCCCCCCCTTGCAATGTAAGCTGGAGGCGAGATTCGGATTCGCAGTCGGCTACTTTGCAACAGACATGCCGACCCCAGAACTTTTTGTGACGCCGGGTTTCTTTGTGACAATCGAATCTTTACCAATCAGTTGGGGTATCATGCGACAATTCCGAAGAGACGGACAGGGGCTCTTTTCTCGCTCTTCAGACCTTGCAGTATGGGAGACACCCAATAAATTGTGGTGTTCCGTCAACAGAGCCACAAGCGTTCAAAAAATTTCTGAAAAACCTGATTTTTTCCTTGACAAGTGGATGGCGCGAGAATACCTTGGGGAAAAAGTGGGAAGCTGAGGGCGAAAATGGGTGGAAGTGGAAGCATGGGACGTTTTTTCGGTACTGTCTGGGGAGTAATCGTCGTAAAGTCAGGAACCTGAACTTTGAAGCAAGATTATAGCTGACAGCCACTTCTCGGTATCGCTCTTTGGCTTGGAAACGGGAAGCCCAATGGAGGGGAGGATGCTTCAGTGACACGCCCAGAACGATCAGGTAGCTGTCGCCTTGCAATCAGTCGGCCCTCCACTCGCTTAGATTCTGCTGCACCGTCACCTGAAAGCTGAAGGATTTTTCTCAATGGCTTCTTTCAAAGGAACGTACACATCCACGCTTGATGCCAAGCGGCGACTGAAGCTTCCCAAGAAGCTGAGAGAAGCTGCATCTCCTTCATCTGACGACCATTTCGTGATGGTCCCGGGGTATGATGGTTGCGTCTTTCTTTTTCCTGCTGACGAATGGGCCAAGCAGGAGGATAAGCTTAGAAATCTGAAGGTTGACTTAGGAGAACACAGATTCTTGGAGAGGGTAATCGGTCCGGAATCGGAGGACGTAAGATTGGACCGGGTGGGGCGACTCACTATCCCCCAGCGACTTTTGGATCTTTCTGGAATCCAGAAGGATGTCTTGATCCTGGGAGTTCTCGCCCGGATCGAATTGTGGGCACCTGATGTGTATAAGAAGTATAGAGAGCAATTCAAACAGAGCTTTGAGGAGGTGGCGGAGAAAGTATTCAGATCCTGAACTGTCTTTGAAGCCAGGAGCTACCAGCTTTACTGTACAGGAGTTTTCGCCTTTTGAAACTGCGTTAATTCTGCTCCGGGCCAGGAAGGCTTGGTGAGTGCTCAGAGGGAATGAGGGGTCTATCTTGAAAGCAGGTCAATCGGATTCACCAATCCTCTTTTTCAAAAGGACATCTCCGCCTGCACAAATCTCTCCACTGGTCGGAGGGGAGGGGCAAACGCCCAATAGAAGGAATCGTAAGGCTTTGTTCCGAATACGAAAGATAAGACATCCTTCGGGATGAAAACAGGAATGCATCAACCAGTTCTGGTGAAGGAGGTTCTGGAGGCTCTTCTACCCGAGAAATGTAAGATCATAATCGACGCCACCGTAGGAGCCGGCGGACACGCTGAGGCCATCGTCGCAAAACTGAAAGGGGAAGCCAGGTTAATCTGTATCGACACAGATGAAAATGCTTTGAAAATAGCCAAAAGACGGTTAGCCCGTCACAAAAGCAGAATTCGCTTTGCTCATCTTCGTTTCAGTGAGCTGGAGGATTTCCTCTCCAGTCTGAAGATTAAAGAGGTTTCGGGATTGCTTTTCGATCTGGGTTTATGCGCACTTCATTTGGAGGATGCGGGCAGAGGATTTAGCTTTCAATTGGACGGACCTTTAGACATGAGAATGGATCAATCACAGTCCAAAAGCGCCCTTGAAGTCGTCAATAACTACTCGCTTGGGGAACTGATCACAATTTTCCGTAGGTTCGGTCAGGAGAAATTCTCCAAGAGGATCGCCCGAGCCATCGTTAAACAAAGGGTGAAATCTCCCCTCCTAACCACCTTCCAGCTGAGAAGCCTCGTAGAATCGACTGTCAATCCCAGATATAGACTAAAATCACTAGCCCGCATATTTCAGGCCATTCGAATTGAAGTAAATGATGAGTTAGTCGAGTTGAGAGAGGGGCTTAAACAGGCGGTTGGTCTTATGGCTCCCGGCGGAAGACTGTCCGTGATATCCTACCACTCGCTGGAGCATCGATTGATAAAAGCCAAGCTAAGGCATGAAAGTAAAGGCTGTGTCTGCCCCCCAGGGCTTCCTGTATGTTGTTGCGGTGCCAGAACTGATTTGAGAATGATAACCGCCAAGCCTGTGGTCCCTTCGCTTGAGGAGATTCAAGCGAATCCCAGAGCCAGGAGTGCAAAGCTCTGGGTGGCGGAAAAGCTTAATCCGAGATGATCTGTACGGTTTCTAACTTCGACTGGATGTGTTGACAGTTGGAGGAAGGAGATTGAGCAGAACCAGGTCAAAAAGAAGTGGCTTTATCGCAAGCAGGAACGGGAGCTTCAGGACTAAGTTTCTGATGATTCTTCTGACGATCATTTTTCTGTCGTGCGTGTATATCTGGCAGAGGATAACGGTTGTCACCCTCTCTGCTTGCACCAAAGGGCTGCGGGTCGAAATCAAACAAAAGCAGAAGGTTCGCAAATATCTGCAAATCGAGGTTACCAAACTCAGTTCCGTCCAGAGAATCGAAAAGCTAGGCAGAGCTTTGGGATTTGCCTATCCGCGCCTGGGTCAGATCGGACTGATTCGCGAATCGCCTGACTCCACGTACCTGGAGACGCCCGGTCTGGCGAAAAGCCTGTGGACCAGATTGAAAAGCTTGCGGAACGACTTTCTCTTTCCCGGAGATGAGGCTTTTGCAAAAGAGATCAAACCTAAGCCATAAAACCAAATCGAGAAGACCGCATCGGCTGTTTCCTCGGAGACGCCAACGAGTACGACCTACCAGACTGTCAAGAGGAAGATCAGCCGCCATTTTCGGGCTGGGTAGTCTTCTGTGGCTCTTGATTCTTTCGCGTCTGTTCTTCATTCAGGTTCTGAAGGGTGCGGAGTATAAAAATATTGCGCTGAGACAGCACCAGCAGCGCATCGTATTGCAGGCAAAAAGGGGAGTAATCTACGACCGAGAGGGCAGAGAACTGGTGATCAACCTGCCAGTGGAGTCTTTCTTCGCCATTCCGGAGAGCGTGAAAAACGTCAATCAGGTGGCAAAAGCATTTCGCTCATCTGGTCACGGCTACGGCGAAATAAAAAAGAATCTGATTACACGAAAAAGCTTCGTGTGGCTGAAAAGGAAGGTAGAACAGGCGGAGAGTCAAAAGATAAAACAGAGAAACTTACAGGGGGTTTGGGTAATCAACGAAACCAAAAGGTATCATCTGTACGGGGATTTGGCCCGCGAGATCCTGGGATTTACAGACATTGACAATCGAGGCTTGGCTGGAATAGAATACCAGTATGATCAGTACTTGGCCGGCAAAAACGGGAAAGCGATCTTTCAGCGGGACGGACAGAGGAATTCCTATCAGATCGCCGAGTATCCCTTGGAGGAGCCAGAAGACGGAAAGGATCTGGTTTTGACTATCGACATAGAGCTGCAGAGCATCATCGAACAGGAACTCAAGAATGGAATCGAATTAGCGGAGGCCGATGGTGGNNAGAACCATTAGCGACAATTTTGAGCCAGGTTCAACCCTTAAGATCATCACCGCGGCCGCCGCACTGGAAGAAGGAATCCTCTCCTCGGAGGACAGCATCTTCGCCGAGGACGGGAAATTCAGAGTGGGCAGAAGAATCATCCATGACATCAAACGTTACAAATGGCTTAGCTTCAGGGAAAGCGTGATGTATTCGTCCAACATAGCTCTGTCAAAGATAGCCATGATGGCAGGGAAAGACAAGCTATATCAATATATCTGCGATTTTGGATTGGGCCAGAAGACCGGAATCGACCTTCCTGGAGAGGCCAGCGGTTTTATTTCCCCACCCAGGGGATGGCGCGATTTCGTTCTCTGTTGTGTCGGTTTTGGACAAGGGATTTCCCTCACTGCCCTGCAGCTTGCGTGCGCCTACTCTGCCGTAGCCAACGATGGTATTCTGATTAGGCCTTTCGTGGTCAAAGCAGTTCTGGATGCGGATGGAGACACTTTGGAGCGGGTTACTCCCGTGCAAGTCAGGCGCGTGGTTAGTGACGAGACGGCCGATCTTCTGGTCAACTTCATGAGAGGAGTGGTGAGCTTCGGAACCGGCCAAAAGGCAAAGATGGAAGGATTGGACGTCTGCGGAAAAACCGGAACCGCCCAAAAGGCAAAGCCCGCAGGGGGAGGATATGAGAAAGACAGCTACGTCGCCTCCTTCATAGGATTCTTTCCTGCCGAGGATCCCCGGATGGTGGGATTGATCACCTTGGATCGCCCCAGAAAGGAACATCTGGGAGGATTGACCGCGGCGCCCGTATTCAAAAATGTCGCCCAACGGATAGTCTGTCTGGCATCCGAATCTTTCCCAATGGTCAAGCCTGAGAGCGTATTGTCCACAGCCTCAGAAGAGAGGCAGTCCGATTCCATCGAAGAAAAGCTAAATCGAAGTGGCTTGCGCTCCTTCGATCTCTTCTCGGAACCCGACCTAACCGATAAGGTTCTGGTTCCGGATGTGCGGGGATTGACCGCCAGAGAGGCTGTGAAGACCCTTGCTCTTCGAGATCTGCACTTTAAACTCAAAGGAAGCGGTGTTGTGGTCAAGCAGATTCCAGAGCCGAACGCCCAGGTGGGCAGAAACAGGATATGCGTCATAGAATGTCAGCCAAGATGAGTTCCTCTATTGATATATGAAAGGTCGCCTTAAGAGGAAAAGACACTCGGATAAACCGTGGAGTGCAGAGATGATCAAGAGCAAAGCTAAAGCTTTACACTCCGCTCTCCCATGTCAGTGCTTCTCTTTAGACCGTGAATTGAACCGGGAGATATGTCGTTGAGGTAACTGCTTCACCAATCATGAGCAGAAAAAACACCCAAAATCTGAGAAAACTCATAGAGGTGCTGCCTTCCAAGAAGGTCTCCGGGGATTTGGAGTTAGCCATAAAAAAGATCGAGTATGATTCTCGCCAGGTCAGGCTGGGGGATATGTTTGTGGCAATCCAGGGGTACTCGGATGACGGCCATCGGTACGTCCACTCGGCCATCAAAAGCGGTGCAGTGGCTCTAGTGGTCCAAAAGGACGGAGATTTCGGGGCTAGGGCCAAGATCGTAGTCCCTGATAGCAGAGAAGCTCTCGCCCTTCTTTCCAATAGGTTTTATGGTTTCCCCTCCAAGAAGATAAAACTGGTGGGCATAACTGGCACTAACGGCAAAACCACCATCTCCTACCTGGTCAGGTCGATCCTACAACAGGATCAAAACAAGGTCGGCTTGATTGGAACCATTGCCCACTGGGTGGACGATCAGGTGACCGAAGCGACTAACACAACTCCGGAATCGCTTGATCTACAAAGAATGTTCTCCCGGATGCTTGATGAAAAAGTGTCCGTAGCGGTGATGGAGGTCTCGTCTCATGCCTTGGCCTTGCACCGGGTCGACGGCACCCAGTTTGATGTTGCGGTGTTTACGAATCTCAACCATGAGCATCTGGATTTCCACAAGACCATGGACGCATACCGACAGGCCAAGGGACTTTTGTTCCAGAAGCTCAAGGACAAGGAAAGTTTTGCGGTGATAAACATGGATGATCCCAGCTGGAGGTATTTTTCCCGGCAAACCGAAAGTCAGTGCCTGACCTATTCCCTGAATGATCCTAATGCAGATTTCTTCATAACCAACTTCATCTGCACTCCTGAAAGATCGTTAATCGACATGGCAACTCCGGCCGGAGAGATGAAATTGGATTTCAAACTGATAGGTGAATCGAACATGTACAATGCCCTGGCAGGTGCGGCCACAGGATTTGCTTTGAAGATAGATCCAGATACCATAAGAGCAGGTTTGGAGGGCTTCGCAGGTGTTCCCGGCCGAATGGAAAGGATCCAGGCAGGACAGGATTTCAATATCTGGATAGATTATGCTCATACCCCCCATGCCTTCGAAAGGCTTTTGAAGACCGCCAGGAAGTTAACCAAAGAGAGATTGCTCTTCCTCTTCGGATGCGGCGGGGATCGGGATCAGGGCAAAAGACCTCTTATGGGACAGATGGCGTCTCGGTATGCGGATCTCATCTTTCTGACGGAAGACAATCCCCGCTCCGAAGACCCCAGAGCGATCGTGCAGCAGATCATACATGGGATAGAACAGAAGGACAAAGTTCGGATAGTAATCGACAGAAAAGAGGGAATCAAAAAAGCGTTGGAGGTTGCCCGGACTGGTGACACCTTGGTGCTGGCCGGCAAAGGGCACGAGGATTATCAGATAATCGGAGACAAGAAGATTCACTTCTCTGACAAGGAGACGGTTCTGGAATTGTTA
>JABAOH010032725.1_pt12 | contig 13886 bp, 11 predicted proteins | sample 7062181 | NCBI WGS metagenome assembly JABAOH01 (sample SAMN14538630, study PRJNA623070) | marine sediment metagenome | biome: marine biome [ENVO:00000428]; feature: marine pelagic biome [ENVO:01000023]; material: deep marine sediment [ENVO:00002113]; isolation source: pool of 5 deep marine... | reverse complement strand
GATCAACGATACATACATCATGCTCCATCGAAGACCGCCCGATATTTGGCTGGCCTCCTCTCCCGACCTTGATGTTTGGTCGGATCACACCAAAATCATGGAGCCCGTGCCAGACTCAGCGTGGGAGAACGTCAAGATCGGCGCTGCCGGCCCCCCAATTAAAACTTCAGCAGGCTGGGTTCTGATTTACCACGGTGTAGGTACAGGAATGCGCTACAGCTTGGGCGCCGCGCTGTTAGCCTTGGACGATCCGACAGAAGTCATCGCCCGGCAAGCAACACCCATTCTGGAGCCGGAATTGGATTGGGAAATCGAAGGTCATGTTCCCAACGTCGTTTTTAGCTGTGGACACGCAATCCTTGACGACGTCCTCCTCGTTTACTACGGTGCGGCGGACACAGTCATCGGTGTTGCCGCGATCGCCATAGACGAATTGAGATTTGCATAGTCGTGTATCACGATCTTCGCTGGACCCACGAAAAACTTCGCCAACGCTTGAAACTTGTTGCCTCCCTCATCTACCGTCAAATCGATCCACTGCCACCCTTTCAATATCGCAAGTTGGATCGTCCACGTGTCGACGCTCTGAAAGCCGCCGAGGAAACCAATACCAGTTGGCTCACCATTCCGTGGGGCACTTATTGGGGTGAACGGAACGCCAACTTCCTGCTCCAAACCAGTTTTCAAATTCAAAAGGACTGGCGGAAAGAAGGTCCCATCGCCCTTTACCTCCCCATCGGCGCAGCCGGCGATTTCAGCCACCCGGAAGCTTTGGTCTACCTCGATGGTCGACCATACGCCACTTGTGACCGTCACCACCAGGAAATCCAACTTTCGGCAGCATTCAAGGATGCATCTCCCCACGAACTATTGTTAAATGGATGGACGGGCCTGATGGGGGACGACCCGCAAATCAAGTTGTTGATGCGCGAATGTGCCCTCGTAAAGATCGATCCAGGTACTCGCGATTTTTACACCCTGGCACATAACGCTCTCGGCGTAGCCGAACAGATGAACGAGAACGAACCCGTACGTGCGCATCTCTACAACGCCCTAGACGAAGCCTTCAAGCTCCTCGACACCCGTGAGCCCTTCGGCGACCGCTTTTACGCAAGTGTCCCTCTGGCTCACCAAAAACTCCAGGAAGGAATCACACAATCCGGACCTCCACTGGACGTGGAAATCACTGCTATCGGTCACGCACACATCGACGTGGCCTGGTTATGGACGCTCGACCAAACGAGACTCAAAGCCGGACGCACGTTTCACAATGTCATTCGCCTCATGGAGCAGTATCCGACGTTCCGCTTTGCCCAGAGCCAACCTCAACTGTACGAATATGTGCGCAATGACTACCCTGATCTATTCAAGGCCATTCAAAAGCGCGTGAAAGAGGGTCAATGGGAGCCTATCGGTGGGATGTGGGTGGAAGCGGATTGCAACCTCTCCGGAGGAGAAGCGTTGGTGCGGCAGCTTATACTCGGCCGAGCTTTCTACCAACACCATTTCGGTGAACACGCTGAATCGCCCGTTCTGTGGCTGCCTGATATTTTCGGCTTTCCCTGGAGCCTGCCACAGCTCATCAAGCAGGCCGGACTGAAATACTTCTTCACGATCAAGCTCGGGTGGAGTGAGTACAACCGGCTTCCCTACGATTCATTCTGGTGGCAAGGGCTGGACGGGACGCGCGTCCTGACACACTTTAGCACCACACATAAACCCGATCACGTCAACGTAAGCACGTACAACGCAGAGGCCACGCCTGCAGAAATCTTGCACACGTGGAGGAATTTTCTGCAAAAAGATTTGGGACCCATTGGCAATCCGCCACCGCTGCTCATGTCCTTTGGGCATGGGAACGGTGGCGGCGGTCCGACTACCGAGATGCTCGAAAACGTTCGCGTGATGGCGTCGTTCCCAGCCACGCCACGAGTAAAATTTGACAAGGTTTTGAACTTCTACCGTAAGCTGGAAGCGGATGTCGGCGACCGTCTACCCACCTGGAACAGCGAACTGTACCTAGAGTACCACCGCGGCACCTACACTACCCAAGCAATGAATAAACGATTGAACCGCCGGAGCGAGTTTCTCCTGCATGATGTTGAATACCTTAGCTCAGCAGCCTCCATCTTGGAACCCTCAAACGATTATCCGCACGAGCAACTGCAACAGGCCTGGAAATTGCTTTGTCTCAATCAATTCCATGACATCCTACCAGGAACGAGTATCCACGAGGTGTATGACGAAGCCCTAAAACAATACGCCGACGTTCAAGAGATAGGAGATCGGCTGCGAAGTGCAAGCCTGTCTATAATCTGCGAACATTTCGACGCAGACCTACTAATCGTCAATCCGAGTTCCTTCACTCGCCACGATATGGCATTCTGGTCTAGTGACGCCGAAGTGCTCCCCACCATTCTTCGTCCTGATAACTCAGCGGTCGGGATTCAGAATGTGGAGGGAGGTTGGTTGCTCGATGCGGGAGAGTCACCGCCCTACGGAATCGTTCCCCTGAAGCATTCCACGCACCCTCATTCTAGTGAAACGTCGAACCCGAATGTCCGTCCACTGCACGTCGACCCAAACACACTTGAAAACGATTTTATTCGCGTCGAGTTGAACGCTGACGGAGACATTACACGCCTTTACGACAAACTCAACCAGCGGGAGACGATCCCCCCAGGCGGAATCGCCAATCAATTCCAAGCCTTCGAAGACCGTCCCAGAACCCCGGATGCCTGGGAAATCGATATTTATTATGACGATCGCGTGTGGCTTGCCGAAGTTGCGGAATCTGTCGAGGTCGTTGAGAAAGGTCCCCTAAGAGCGACAATCGAGGTGCGGCGCCGAATCATGGAGAGCGAGATCGTACAACGCATCTCCCTAACGCACAATAGTCCGCGTGTAGACTTTAGCACCTCCATTGACTGGCAGGAAAGGCACATCTTGCTAAAAGTCGCTTTTCCAGTTGACGTACTCTCACCCCAAGCCACATACGAGATTCAATGGGGAAACATTGAACGCCCCACCCATCGAAATACCAGTTGGGATTGGGCGCGCTTTGAAACTTGTGCGCAGAAGTGGGTCGATCTCAGTGATGGTGGATACGGGGTTAGCTTGCTGAATGATTGTAAGTATGGTCATGATATTCATGACAACGTCATTCGACTCACATTACTACGCAGCCCAACGTACCCCGACCCTCAAACAGACCTTGGCGAGCACCAGTTCTTGTACAGCCTTCTACCCCACGCCGAGAGATGGGGGGAACGCACCGCGGCCGAGGCTTACGCCATAAATGACCCTCTCATTGTATGGAAGACCGACCGAATACGCGGGGCGCAAAGCACAGCTGATCACACAGGGATCCGATCGCAAGAACCATGGACCCCCTTCCATTTTTCTCCCACCAACATCATTGTCGAAACGATAAAGCAAGCCGAGGATAGGGAAGATTTGATCCTGCGCTTCTATGAATACCAGCGTCGACAATGCAAACTTGAGCTAACCACCAAGTTCCCTCTAGCAGCTGCATGGCGCACAAACCTTCTTGAAGAGAACGAAGAACGTCTGGATGTGGAAGACAACCGTGTGCAACTCGTCGTGAAACCCTACCAAATCGTCACCCTGCGTTTAACCCCACAATTGCCAAAGAAAACGAGAAGTGACTCGTGAAGAAAATCAGACGATTCACACAAGCACGCAGTACGGAGTACCGTTTTTCTCGCACAGGATTCCACCGGGGAAGATAGCGGCCGTGAAGGACCTCGAACGAACTTTTCTTGATAGATTAGAGATCCTATATGGTAGCGAACGAGCTCGAACGATCCTTCCGCGCCTGCTTGAAGTGGTCCACCGCTTTCAAGCGGACGATGCTATTACGCATCCAAGAGTCTCCGAACAACAACTCAGTGAACGCGACACCATCTTAATCACCTACGGAGACATGGTGAAGCAGGAGGGAATACCTCCCCTCCAGACACTCGCAAGGTTCGCGGAGAAGCACTTAAAAGGCCTCATTAGCACCTTACACATCCTTCCTTTTTTCCCTTATTCTTCAGACGATGGGTTCTCCGTGATTGACTATCGAAAAGTGAATCCGGAATTTGGTACATGGGAGGACATTGCACGCATCAACCAACACTTCAATTTGATGTTTGACGCCGTGATCAATCACATATCCTCCGAGAGTGATTGGTTTAAAGGGTTCCTCTCAGGCGATCCCAGGTTTGCCGATTACTTCATCTCTGTCGATCCCCAGACCGATCTTTCCTCTGTCGTCCGGCCGCGCGATTTACCCCTGCTAACGCCCGTGCAAACCTCTGAGGGACGACGATATGTATGGACCACCTTCAGCGCTGACCAGATCGACCTCAACTTCGCCAACCCAGACGTGATGCTCGAAATCCTCGACCTGCTGCTCTTCTATGTGCGTCAAGGTGCAAAACTCATTCGTCTGGACGCCATCGCCTTCCTCTGGAAGGAGATCGGTACTTCTTGTATTCATCTCCCCAAAACTCACCACGCCGTCAAGTTAATGCGTGAGCTGTTTGATGCCGTTGCGCCCTGGGTCCTCATCATCACCGAGACCAATGTTCCGCACGAAGAAAACCTCTCCTACTTCGGTGACGGAACCGACCAGGCTCACCTCGTGTATCAATTCGCCCTTCCTCCTCTCGTCCTGCACACGCTTCAAAGCGGCGATGCTTCACACCTGTCCGCCTGGGCATCAGATCTTCGTCTTCCTTCAGATCAGGTCACTTTTTTCAACTTTCTTGCCTCGCACGATGGCGTCGGTCTTCGTCCTGCGCAAGGGATTCTCTCCGAGGAAGAGATCACCATGTTGGTCCAGCGAACTGAGGCCGGAGGCGGAGGTATTTCCTATCGACGTGTAGGCGAGGGTGACCGCTCACCCTACGAGCTCAACATCAACTACTTTGACGCACTCGCCGAGCCAAAAACCGGCAACAAGGCCGTCACGCGATCGATCGCACGTTTTCTCGCCTCCCAGGCAATCATGCTTTCCTTAGTCGGTGTTCCAGGGATATACTTTCACAGCCTCTTTGGCTCACGCAATTACCCCGAAGGGGTGGAACGCAGCGGTCATCTGCGCGCCATCAACCGGGAAAAGTTGACTTTACAAGCATTGGAAGCCGACTTGGCCCAACCTGATTCGCTCCGTGCACGAGTCTTCGAGGGATACTCGCGGATGCTCTCTACGCGTGCAAGTCAACCTGCCTTCCATCCACATGGCGAGCAACAAATCCTTGATCTCGGTCCCTACGTCTTTACCGTGCTGAGGCTTTCACCCAACCAGGGTCGACGCGTGTTGTGTGTCCATGAGGTTTCCGGTCGCCGACAACGCCTGGATGTTCACTTACCCATCGGGTCACAGTATAAGCCCATAGATTTACTCACTGGTGAAACCGTGTCCCTGGACGCATGCCAGCTTACACCATACCAAGTTCGTTGGATAAATCTAGACAAAGGTATCAAAAATGAGAATCGCACTACTTCACTATAGTGGTCCACCCACCGTAGGTGGCGTAGAGCAAACACTTTATCACCACGCCAGGATTCTCGCCGATCTGGGATACAAGCCGCAGTTGATCGTGGGTACGGGCCAATCCTTTAACGCACGAATACCGGTCACACTCATCCCAACTCTTTACTCGAAACACCCTGACGTTTTGACCGTCAAATCCGAATTGGATAGCGGTCACATCAGTGATCGTTTCAACAACCTGCGCGATGAACTGAGCGCTCATCTGAACCCTATTCTGGATGAGATCGAGATCCTTATCGTACATAACGCCCTGACCCTACACAAAAACCTGGCACTGAGCGCCGCCCTCTGGCGTCTCCGCCAAGAACGCGATCAACCATTTCTCATCGGTTGGCATCATGATTTCGCCTGGGCACGAGAACAATACCGCGACGAACTTCACGATGGCCCTCCGTGGGATCTGCTGAAGCAAGCTTGGCCAGGGGTTGCAAACGTCGTTGTCTCCGCATCCCAACAGAAAAAAATCGCGCGTCTATACGGAACTACGTTAGAATCCATTCACGTCATCCCACCAGGGATCGATCCAGCCATCTCCGGGAATTGGACCGAAACAACGCGCTGGCTCGCCAAGGAATTGAAGCTTCTCCAATCTGACGGCATCTTGTTGCTGCCCGCCCGCATCACACCCCGCAAGAATATTGAATTAGCCATACAAGTTCTAGCAGAGATACGAACGCAAACCGGTGAGGACATCCGCCTTCTAATCACGGGACCTCCCGGTCCGCACAACCCAGCGAACATCGCATATCTCCAGAATTTGCTCTCTCTACAGGCAGAGCTCGGTCTTAAAGAATCCGTTCACTTTCTTTACCAACTCGATCCCACCAAGCCATTACAGGTGGATGACCAAACGATGGCGAACCTCTATGCCCTTTCCGATGCGCTTTTCTTCCCCAGCAGAGAAGAAGGATTCGGGATCCCACTCCTTGAGGCGGGATTTGCACGATTGCCTATCTTCTGCACGGACATCCCTCCCTTTCACGAGAGCGCTGGCGCTCAAGCTCATTACTTCTCACTCGAAGATAGCCCACTCCAGGTCGCGGCATTGATTGGAAATAACCTATTCCAAAAACCGCACTTCCTCTTGCAGCGCAAGGTGCGACGCTGGTATACATGGGAGGGGATCATCACCAGAAAGATCCTACCTCTGCTAGAAAGCACGGATGATGAGTCAGATCCAAGTTAATCGTAAGATGAGCAAACCCAACCGGCGACGGAAGCGTAGAATCCTCTTGCCAGCCTTCTACTGCGATCCCAACACCCCCTTAATCCCATTCGCGAAGGCGTTAAGCGAGGAACACATTATCCAAGTTCTTGGGCTTGTTTCTGTCGAAGCGAAGCAGTCTCTGAGCAAGGCCACGGACCAGACACAGGAATTGCGTACACGCCTACGGCGAGTCGTTCGCGATGTGGGGGGACGTTTATGGCCCAAGATTATCGCCTCACACCATCCACTTCACGAGATTACCGCTTTCGTCACAGAGCAGAATGTGACTTTAATGGTTTTACCTTGGCTGCGCGAACCTGCCGCGTGTCGGAGTTTGATTAAACCTTTAATCGAACTTGCGCCATGTCCGATTGCCATCGCGCACGGCAATGTGCCTGTATCGAATGGGTCGATTTTGATCGTACTAAGAGGTAGCCCGGATAGCATACTTGCATTACGGCTAGGGCTTACACTCACTCGCTCAGGGGACTTCACGCTCACCACATTACGCCTGTCCCCCGTCACGGAAAAAGAGACACAACGTTACGCTCAATCAGGAATAGAACAAGTGCTTGAGCATCTGCCTCAGGTACAAGATGCCCTCCTGCTGGCGGACGACCCCCTTCAAGCTGTTCTGGAACAGGCGGAAAAACATGATTTGGTGATTCTTGGTGCTTGCGAACCTATGGATGACAACGGACAGAACTTTGACGAGTTCGTCCAACACGTGATTGACAGGGCACCTTGCCCTGTGTTGATCGCATGTGCCCAATCGCATCCTTCATTTCAACCCACAGTCGAACTAGCCGGGATGGAGGCGATCTCCGTCCTTGTCGACAAGTGGTTTGCCGAGAACACATTTCGCGCCTCCGAATTTGAGAACTTCCAATATCTCCTGAGACGCAAGCAGGAACAAGGTGTCACAATCAGCTTGGCTTTGCCGGCGCTTAACGAAGAGGAAACCGTCGGGAATGTCATCAGCACGGTCAAACGAACCTTGATGAAGGAGATTCCTTTACTGGATGAAATTGTCCTGATTGATTCAAACTCGACAGATCGAACAAGAGAGATCGCAAACAGCCTAGGCGTCCCTGTTTACATCCATCAAGAAATTCTTCCACAGTATGGCGCACGACAAGGTAAAGGAGAGGCGCTGTGGAAAAGCCTCTACGTCACAAGCGGCGATATCATCTTGTGGATCGATACGGACATCGTCAACATCCACCCGCGCTTCGTTTACGGCCTTATCGGTCCCTTGCTCCACCGACCTAACTTGATGTTCATCAAAGGCTTCTACCTGCGCCCAATGCGCGTAGGAAGAACCATCCAAGCAGGCGGAGGGGGTCGGGTGACTGAACTCACTGCTCGTCCACTTCTTAACCTCTTTTACCCTCCGTTATCCGGCTTCATCCAGCCGCTCTCGGGAGAATATGGCGGACGACGAGAAGCTTTGGAGCAGTTACCTTTTTCATCGGGCTATGGCGTTGAAATCGGTCTGCTTATCGACGTTCTCGATCGTTTCGGTCTGTCGGCGCTCGGTCAGGTGGATCTGATCAAACGTATCCACCACAATCAGCCGTTGGCAGCATTGAGTAAAATGTCTTTTTCGATTATTCAAACTGTAATTCGCAAACTTGACCGTCGTTATCGATTACAATTACTCGACGACGTCAACCTGGCGATGAAACTCATTCGTCGCCAACAACGACGTTTCTTCCTTGAAGTCGAAGAAATTGCTGAGCGAGAACGCCAACCGATGCTCAACCTTCCTGAATATCAGGCACGTTTCAAAGAAGCGAGCTAAAAACATTCAAGCATGACTACCCTGATTCTCATTCGACACGGCGTAACTGATTGGAATCTTGAAGGCCGTTACTCGGGCCAGTCCGATGTTCCCCTCAATACACAAGGTCGGGAGCAAGCACTAGCGGTTTCCACGCGCCTAGAAGGAGAAACCATCGACGCAATCTATAGCAGTGACCTGATGCGAGCTCGGCAAACCGCCGAAACCCTGATAAGAAATCGAAGCGTCCCCCTCTATCTAGATCCACGCCTCCGAGAGATCCACCAGGGCGATTGGGAGGGCATGCTATTTGCAGAAATCCAGGCTCGTTATGCTGAGGCTTGGAAGACACGCAAAAACGACCCACTATCCGTAGCCCCACCCGGTGGCGAAACCGTGGGTAAACTACGGCAACGCGTTCTCGCAGCTATTCGTGATATCCTTCAAGCTCATCCCCAGGGCACCGTTGCCGTCGTCTCACACGGCTTGTCCTTGGCAATCATTCGCGCACACATCGCCAGCGTACCCATTGAAAAAGTGTGGGACTATATCCCCTCAAATGCACATCCCGAATGGTTCATGGTGGAAAAATTATGATTAAGAATAACAACCACATCGGATTCATATCCACTCGCTTCTCAGGCACCGATGGGGTCTCCTTGGAGACCGAGAAGTGGGCTCAAACACTCGAGAATCTCGGACACGAATGCTTTTACTTCGCAGGGGAATCCGACAGGCCGGAATCACATACCCAACTGGTCCCGGAAGCCCATTTCCAACACGAGGAGATCGTGGCGCTCACGGCCGATCTTTTCGACGATTACGTACGCTCCTCCAAGTCCACAGAGGCGATTCAAACACTACGCTTCCACTTGAAGAAAGAGCTTTATAAATTCGTGCAGTCTTTCGATATCGACTTGCTGATCGTCGAAAATGCACTTTCCATACCGATGAACATCCCGCTGGGCCTGGCTTTGAGTGAATTCATCGCCGAGACAAGCATCCCCACCATCGCCCATCACCACGATTTCTCCTGGGAACGATCCCGATTCGTTGTCAGTGCGGCCCAAGACTACTTGAGCGCCGCATTTCCTCCGAGCCTGCATTCAATCCGTCATGTCGTCATCAACTCTTTTGCAGCCCGCCAACTGGCCCTGCGTACCGGGGCCAGCTCCACGCTCATCCCCAACGTGATGGACTTCGACAATCCCCCCGCCCCACCAGATGATTACGCGGAGGATCTGCGTCAGGCGCTGGGCATATTTCCTGAACAGAGTTTCTTGCTCCAACCAACGCGCATCGTGCCCCGCAAGAGGATCGAGCTCGCCATCGAACTCACCCGCCGGTTGGACCCCGATTGTGTCTTAGTGATCACCCATGCCTCCGGGGACGAAGGGAGCGCGTATGAGAACTATCTAAAAGATTACGCGGAAATCCTGCGCGTACGAGTGACCTTCGGATCCAAGATCATCAATCATTCCCGTCACACATTGACCAACGGCCGCAAAGTGTATTCCCTCGCGGATGCCTATCATCACGCCAACCTCGTAACCTACCCCTCCACCATTGAGGGCTTCGGTAACGCCTTCTTGGAGACCATCTACTACTGTCGCCCGATTGTGATCAGCAGCTACGAGATCTTCAAAACCGATATTCGCCCCAAAGGATTCAAGGTGATCGGCTTCGACGAGTTCATCGAGGATTCGACCGTAAAAGAAGCGCGCGCAGTGCTGGACGATCCCTCTCTAGGGGAAGAGATGGCAGCGCATAACTATGAAATCGGGCGCCGTCACTACTCTTTCCGCACGTTGGAAAACCATCTAGCCGTACTGATTCACCAATGTTTGGGGACGTGAGACCAAGGGGTTTGAAGCCATGACCTCCTCACCTCATCCATCGCGACTTCGTCAAATCTTGCTATCCGATGATGAACCGCGCTTGCGGGCAGGTTGGCGGCTCATGCTCCACTCCTTACTGGTTTTATTATTGGCATTCTCACTCTCGTGGATTTTGCTCTTAATTCCACCCGACGCTCTCAGCTTGGCCACGCTCGATGTGTTGGTCTTCACCTGTGCAACTTGGATCGCCCGGCGGTTCTTAGACAAGCGTACATTCCTCTCCTTGGGTTTCACCTTCGATCGACACACCCTATCCGACCTGGCCGTGGGCTTCTTCCTACCCGTCCTCATGTTCAGCCTGATATACGGCATTGAAACAGCGATGGGTTGGCTGCACTTCGACTCGTTCGCCTGGGCGACCGCAGATCTCGAACTTGTCGTTCTACAGACGATCGGTCTTTTCATCTTGTTCATCGCCGTCGGATACTCCGAGGAGTTGCTCAGCAGGGGATATCATCTACAAAACCTCATAGAAGGGATCAATCTGTCGTGGGCCTTGTTTCTCTCTTCGTTCATCTTTGGTGTCCTCCATATCACCAATCCAAACGCCACATGGGTGTCCGTCGTCGGCATAACCGTATCCGGCTATTTCCTTGCGTACGGTTGGATCCGAACGAAGAAATTATGGCTCTCCATCGGGTTGCATATCGGGTGGAACTTTTTCGAAGGACCAGTCTTCGGTTTTCCGGTGAGCGGCATGCAATCTTTCAGTCTTCTCCAACATACGGTCGATGGCCCCATCCTGATTACAGGTGGGGAGTTTGGGCCCGAAGCGGGTCTGGTGCTTCTCCCTGCAATGCTGCTCGGTGCCTTCCTGATACGAATGTACACGAGCAACAGAGTGAAGCCGACCACCGCCACCGAGCGTTGAAACGTCCAGAAAGCATTTTATTGACAATTGAAGAAGGGCAACCAGCCTTTTGCTAGTCGCCCTTCTTATCGAGAGGTGGAAAAGGAGATTTTATTATTCGTCCACGTCATAAACCCGGGTATCCGGATAGAAATCCTTCCACCCAAACCAGAAGGAGCTCGTGCTTTTCACACGCTCAAGGGATCGCCCTTCAAGTTCGCCAGACGTGGCAACCCCCGTCATGCCGTCCCAAAGCGTTTGCGTCTCTTCATCGATTAGGGTCAAACCCTCATGGATTGCAAAGGTAAGAATTTTGTCATCAACCTCCCGATGAAAGACCACGCCACTCCCGCTTTCGGCGTTAAAGACAACGAGAATCGGTCTGCCAGCGATCCCATCGTTAGCGATCGTTTCTCTACTCATGACACGGAATGGATAGGCGACTGCGTCGTCAGCGAGGGAAACTCCGATGACATACTGCTTGGTGCTGAGGCGATCATCCTGGACCGTCTCCCCGATCACCCCGGGCGCACTGGAGCGGTAATAGCTTGAATACGGATCCCGGTTTCCCCCGCTCCATTTGACCAACGCCAGTGTGTCGGGATGGCGAGTTTTCCAGTCCGACCAAGTGGTCTGCCAAGCCGGGAGGTACTCTAGCGTCTTGCCGGCCAGCTCACCTTCCACGGCCTCACCCAAAAGTTGACTCCAAAGTGTATCCGTCTGTCGATCGTACATGACCAAGACGTTCATAATCAACTTTCCGCTAACGCCAAACTCAAGCACCTGACCATCAACTCTGCGGGAATACACGATTCCCGTGAAACAAAGCGGTCACCATGTCACAGCAATCGGTTCGCCGTCAACAACATCATTGACGATCTCGCTGCTTGATAAAACCGCAATGGAATAGGCTCTCACATCGCCATTAAAATCCACGCCCAATACCAATTCTTCCGGGTCGTAATCTTGGTCTGCCGCCTCAACGTCGTAAAACTGGGGATCGTCGATCGACCGAATGGCGTCGGCCGGAAGTAGCGTGACGATCTCGTACGTCGTCACCTCGCCAGTATCCTCAGAGGTGCGGCTCACCGTGTTGATCCCAGACCCACATGCGGAGAGCAATAGAAGAAAAAACGGGCTCACGAATAGAAGCCTTCGTCCTTGATTATTCATAGCATGAATCTCACACACCAGCCCTGAAACTGCCGTAAGCTTGCTTACCTGGTCAAGCCGAATTCATGTTTGAGGTTGGAAGTTCCTCTCATATGCCTACAGTTTGGCTCCGTCTCTAGACCTTTCTTGCTACAGTGAACACGCACAGCTTCTCATGGGGATTGATCTTTTGGGGAATCATGCTTGACAAAACAGAACATGTGTTCTATACTTCCGTGGAATAGACCGTATGTTCTAGTAGGAGGTCTCCCATGTCAACCTATGCTCACCGCACAAAGAAAGACACGCCGCATGGCGGCGTAAGGGCGTTGTTCCAAAGCTTCCGAGGCCAATTGCGCATCGACACAAGGAAATCATTCGGGCTGGTTATCGTAGGCGCACTCCTGGCCTTCGAAATCTTTAATTACAGCACGACTGAATTTGCTATGCATGACTTGCTTGGGGATTTGCGTTTCGCAGGGCTTCGCTGGTCGACGATTCTTGCGTTGGCTTTTTGTGGCATGGATTTCGCAGGGATCGCCAGGTTGTTCACCCCAAATGAGGGTGATCAGGATACGACAGCGGTTTGGTACCTTCTCGGAGCATGGTTTCTCGCGGCGACAATGAACGCCATGTTGACGTGGTGGGCTATATCACTGGCTCTTATAGGACACCAAGGATTAGGCAACGAGATCATCGGGCGCGAGACACTGCTCAACAGCGTTCCGATTTTCGTCGCCATTTTTGTGTGGCTGATTCGGGTACTCATAATTGGGACGTTTACCATCAAGGGAGAACAACTATTTCTGCGCAAAAATGTGTTTGCACCACTCCTGGTGCGTCAGCCGCGTTCCGTCTCTCCTGACGCAAGTTTCTCGAAACCTGATGGGGAATCCATCTCGCGGAGGCGCTCCCGACCTTTTCCCAAGCCACGCTCCGCTTCCGTCCTTCCCCCTGATGGCGCTTACGCTAACCACCCCTTGGCCGCGCGCCCTCCGAGGCGAAGATAGACAATGCACGGGCAGTGCGAGGACCCCTCAATCTCCTCCTACGGCGGTCGTCTAGCCCCAACGGTAAACTGGCCTACCGTCCAGACGACCGCCCCTCCCTTTCCTGTCTCGTTGATACCGGTCGCCCTAGGCACCGTGCTCGTATTGGTTTCTGCTTGGTCATGGACCGTGCTGCGCGCCGGCTTGGGTGAGCGATTACAACGAGAGGTAAATAGCCCACCAGGGAAGCAATCGACAATCACGAATCCCAATGTCAACCTCGTAGATGAAGCTCATGACGGAGCTATCCTGAAGCTATCTAAGGCTTTCACCCCCGAGGTGCTGTACTGGTCTGCGGATATCCTCACCTGGGCAGCCGAATATGAGCTCAATCCCAACCTCGTCGCCACGGTGATTCAAATCGAATCATGCGGGCATCCG
>JABAOH010138305.1_pt1 | contig 13887 bp, 10 predicted proteins | sample 7062181 | NCBI WGS metagenome assembly JABAOH01 (sample SAMN14538630, study PRJNA623070) | marine sediment metagenome | biome: marine biome [ENVO:00000428]; feature: marine pelagic biome [ENVO:01000023]; material: deep marine sediment [ENVO:00002113]; isolation source: pool of 5 deep marine... | reverse complement strand
AACTTGCCCACCGCGTCCCGCCCGTCCATGTCCTGGAACATGTCGGGGAACTGAATGCGGCTCCGCGCGTGATCGACGGCCCGCTCCGCCACGTGCGAGCCGGCGCCGAGGGCGATCGCCGCCACGTCGCGGGCGCGCCGCGCAAAGAGCGCCCGGTCCGCCGACTCGTCCCAGCCCGCTTCCCAGGCCGGTCGTGCGCCGTCCAGCTCCAGCTCGTGGATCGCGGCGCCGATCAGACCGATCGCCGGCGTGCTCGCCGCTCTCACACCGGCCGCGCCCCGCTCGAAGCTACCGAGACGGCCGCCCCCGGCCGCCACACAGACGTCGGCGAGCGCTAAGGGCACGAACGGGCTGCGGCCGCTCCAGCCGCCGTCGCCGGGCTTAACCGCCGCCTCCAGCGCCGTCGCGGCAAAACGCTCCGCTCTCTTCAGCGGTTCGAGCAGCGAGCTGGGCGCCCCGGCGCGGGCCAGCGCTTCCACCGCCGCCAGGTGGCCGGCGAGGATCGTCGCCAGCGAGGGGTCGAGCCGCGCCAACTCGATCAGGATGTCTTCGCGCTCGAGCTGGGCCCAGGCGTCGAAGCCGCCGCCGGTCGCGTCGAGGCCGGCCGCGGCNNGGCGGCAACCCGGGCCGGTGCGTCGACCTCCAGGGCCCTGAGCTCGGCGACGGGATCGCCCGGGTCCGACTCGATGAAGCAGGCGTCGGCGATACGATCCAGACAGGCCCGCAATCCGTCGAGGTGATGGTTGCGGATCTGCCGGGCGTCGGCCTCCGCCGCAAAGAAGCGGCGGGCGCCGGCGTGCTGGCGCAGGCGCTGCGTGAGCGACTCGAGGTCGCGCTTGATCAGGAGCAGCTCGGAGTGGGCGGCGTTCAGCTCGCGGTCCACCAACCAGCTCGCCAGCGGCTCGGCCGTGGCCGCGGCCGCCGCCTCCTCGGCCAGGTGGGCGAAATACTCGATCGCCGTCTCGTACCAGCTCACCTGGCCTGGCTCCAGCACGCGCGGGCCGTACCAGACGTTATCGTGCAGCTCGAGGCCCTTCGCGCTGGCGCGCTCGATGGCGCGGCGCGCATCGCGCCAGGCCCATCTCAGATCATCGGGCGCCGGCTTCACACCATCGCCCGACCAGTCATCCGCCAGGGTGGCGGTCCAGAAGCTGGGCTCGATCTCGGGCGTGGCGCCCAACTCACGCTCCGCCACGATACGGCGGAGGGCGCCATCGGCGTTGGTGTAGACCTCGTAGATCAAGCGGTGCTTGCCAAAGCGCGACCAGTCGACGTGCTGGGGCTCGATGCGCCAGCAGCTTTCGCACTTGACGCAGTTCTCGAAGTTGACCGTGACCGAGGCGTGAAGCGTGCGATCGACGTTGATCTGATAGACCGCCGCGGGGCAGATGCCCCAGAGCGCTGACTGGCTCGGATCCTCCAGCTTGCCGGGCGCGGCGGGTGGGAAGAAGACCTTGATGTGTGAGCCGTGGTCGCTGGCGTAAGTGATCTCACCCAGCTTGGCATCGTGCGACATGGCCGCCTTCGAGCGAACCGTGGCGAGATCGGTGTGGGCGCGCCAGCTGGCGAGCCAGCGGCCGTAGAACGTCGCCGCCAGCTCCTGCAGCGTCGGCTTGCGGATGGCGAAGCGAGCCAGATCGGTCAGGCGCTGCGCCCCCCGCGTCAGCGCGAAGCCCGCAATCCCGACGATGGTGCCCAGGACCTCCCACAACGAGACGCGGCGCAGCACGAGGCCGACGCAGCGGTCGAGCTTCCGGGCGAGGGGCTGGTCGTTGTTGGCATAGAGCGCGGCGGCGGCCCTCGAGAGTGCCGGCGTCATGCGGGCGCCGAGCCAGCGCTTGAACCAGGGCAGCGGACCCGTCTGCTCGTCTTTCACCCAGAAGCTGAAGCGCAGCTCGCCGCGGCCGCGCCCCCAGGCGAAGGGGAGGAGCGCCAGCAGCGTGTTGGGCACGGAGAGTAAGAGCGCCGGCAACGCATGCTTCAGGGCGAACCGGCCGACGCCCAACGCGCTCGACCCTCCGCTCAGATCGCGCAGCGTCTTCACCCACCTGCCCTTCAACGTCTCGCCGACCAGGCGCACGGTCTCCCACCACTTTCGCGCCAAGCCGAGCCCCGGGCGTGTCATGACGTAGAGGGACCCGTTCAGCAGATCGATCTGGCGAGTAAAGAGGGCGTCGCTGTGCTCGATGAAGGCGGGCCAGGCTCGTAGGTGCTCGACGTCTTTGTAATAGTGTGTGGCTTTGAGCGGCTCGACGTACAACTCCTCCAGACGTTCGCGCGTCGGCTCGTCGCCGTCCTGACGCAGTTGCAGCGCGGCCTCGGCGAACAGCTTTCCCATCGCGCAGGCGGGCCCGGTGAAGTTGGGGTAAGGAAAGTCCACGCCGATGCCGGTGGCGGCGCCGCCGATGGCCACGCCGTCATCAACCAGCTGGGGCAACTCCGTCAGGCCGCCGCCGCGAATGATCTTGGCGCCGTAAGACGTCGACTCGCCCCCGGCGATGAGCCTCTGGATCGGCGGAAGCGCTTTGTACCACTCCATCAGCGTGTTGTAGTCGCCCTTCAGAGCGGTGAGGTTCTCCAGCGGCAGCACGAGCCCGATCGACACGCTGGAGCGGTTCGTGTAGATGAACCCCGCCATGTTGAGTCGAAGCGGCTGGTTGTCGATGACGCCATTGCGCAGTAGCACCTCGTAACAGGCCGCTTCGCCGCGCGCGACGCCAAAACGCTCTTCCAGGGTCGCCGGATCGAGCTCGATCACTTCTTTCACGCCCTGCAGAAATGCCGGCTGCCGGCTCGGCTTCGAGCGCACCACGTCGCGCTCGAAGCCCTCTTTGCTCACCAGGTGCGACGCGTCGCCCTCCGCCAGGAAAACCAGCTCGCCGTAGATAGGACCGCGATCGGTATGCACGCCGATGACCCGCTGGCCGCGGCGAATCAATCCGTCCACCGTTGTCTCGGTCAGGTAGCAGACGCCGAGAGCCCGGGCGTGCTCGGCGAGGTAGCGGTCGTAGACCGGCCGCAGGACCGTGTAGCAGTGGCGGAAGGTCTCGGGGTCGCGATACTCGGCGCCGGCGAGCGTGGGTCCGTTGCAGGAGAAGAAGCCGCGCTTCACCACGCGCCGCTCGTAGGGCGCGCGCTCCAGCTCCGCGTCGCCCAGCACGTTGGGCTCGGCCAGGTTCTCGGCGAAGTAGACGGCGCCGGACCAGTTCTCGGCGCCCGGGTAGACGGCGGCCTCGACGACGAGCACGTCGAGAGGTTCGCGCGCCAAGCGAAGGGCGGCGGTGATCCCGGCCGGGCCGCCACCGACGATGATGACATCCCACAGCTTCTTGCTCATCGGCGATCTTCTGATTTCGAGGGCACGACGCCTGGCTCCCCGGCACAGGGAGAAGTGGGGCCGGTCGAGGCTAGGTAGAACCACCTTGGCCGCGCGCCCATGTGAGGGGCGCGCCTGACTCAATCTGCGGGATTCTAAGGGCGGCGGCCAGATCTCAGGCGGGTCTCCAACGTCTCAGGCGGGGAGGCGTCGGCGGGCGCGCTGTCGGGCGTGGAGGTGGAGGGGCTACGAACGGCCGAGTCGCGAAGCAGGCCCAGGTCACGGGCGAGATCGAGAGCCGAGTCAGCGATCAGGTTGTGCTGCTCGATGATGGCGCGGCACGATTCGAAGTGCGCCTTCAAGGTGTCGCCGGCGGCGGCCCGCCCGGGTATCCGGGCGTTGTAAGCATCGAAGGCTCGCATGTAGAGCTGATAGCTGTCCGCGGGCACGCCGCGGGGGTCGAGGCTCTCGAAGAAGTCGATTCGGCTGCGCAAGGAGTCGAGGCGCGCGTCGCTGGCTCGCAGCCGCGATTCCTCCGTGTCGAGGGCCAGGCGACACGAATCGGCGGCGAATCGCAGGCTGGACATCTCGTCCCGGAGCGAGCGCAGGCGGTCCTGGGGCGGCACGGGCTGAACCAGGTCGACGAGCACCATGGCGAGGATGGCGACCGCGGAGATCGTACCCATTATGACAAGGGGACGGGACGGCTTCATCGAACCTGTTCGACGCTTGCGTTACGGTTTCGAGACCCCACAAATAGCCGGCACGGTGCCCTGCCGGTCAACCCCGCGCGGAATATCGGCACCGCTGGGGAGCCGACGGACCCTCGGGTGAGCGAAAGGAGGTGAGGAAGGCTGGCTCCGACCGCTCGTAGCCTCGACGAGCTGAGGCGGCGAATCGTCCGCTGCCGCCTCTGCCCACGTCTGGTCGCCTGGCGTGAGCGCGTGGCGCGGGAACGACGGGCCGCCTATGCCGACTGGACCTACTGGGGACGGCCGCTTCCGGGCTTTGGCGATCGCGACGCCTGGCTGCTCGTCGTCGGGCTCGCCCCCGCCGCTCACGGAGCCAACCGCACCGGCCGCATGTTCACCGGTGATCGCTCCGGCGACTTCCTCTACGCCGCGCTCCACCGCGCCGGGATCGCCAGCCAGGCAGCCTCGGTGAGTCGAGATGACGGCTTGGAGCTTCGTGGCGCCTACATCACCGCGGCGGTGCGCTGCGCCCCACCGGCGAACAAGCCGACGCCAGAAGAGCGCGACAATTGCTGCCAGTACCTGGAGCGTGAGTTCGACTTGTTGCCGGGCGTGCGGGTCGTCCTGACTCTCGGCGGCTACGCCTACACGCACACGCTGAGGCTGCTGGGCCGGCGTGGGCATGACGTCCCCACCCCCAGGCCGCGGTTCGCCCATGGCCGCGTGTTGAATCTCGGTAAGGCGGCGCCCTGGGTCATCGCCTCCTACCACCCCAGCCAGCAGAACACGTTCACCGGTAAGCTCACCCCGGAGATGCTCGACCGCGTCCTCGGCCGCGCACAGGAGCTGGCCGGAGGGCGGCGTCGCCCGGACTAGCTGCGGCCGCCGCGGCCAACCTTTACCCGCCGTCCCGCGTCATTAAGATTGATCTGAGGACAACACAGGCAGCCGTGAAGGTTGGTACCGCCGGGTTTTCGGCGTCGGCTTTGCCTCATTCGAGGTGAGGAACGGCAGAATATGGTAGAAACGGAACAGCGCCCGGGAGACCGGGCTCGTCTTTTCGGTGCACCGCGCTGGTTGGTCATCCTGACCGGCGGCGTCGTCGCCCTCGTTCTCGTGGGTTTTTTGGCGTTGAAGGTGGTCTTTCCGCCTAAAAAGCTGCGGGCGATGGTGGTGCCACGGATCGAGGCCGCGGTTGGCCGAGACGTGGAGTTGAGCGCCGTCCGCCTCAAGGTCTTCCCGCGCATCGCGGTTCGGCTCGACGATCTGACCATCGCCAACCCGCCGGGCTTCAGCGAAGAGCCGGCGGTGCGGCTGGAAGCGCTCGAGCTGCAGGTCGGTTTCTGGCCGCTGCTGCGCCGGCAATTCGATCTGCGCCAGGTCCGCCTGTTGAGCCCCGACATCCGCTACGAGGTGCGGGCGGATGGAACCAGCAACTTCGCCGGCATGGGCGGTGGTGCGGCCGACACGACCGCCACCGCCGCCGCCGAAGGCCAACCGGCGCCCGGCGGCGCCGCCTCCAGCCTGTTCATCTCCGACCTGGTCCTGACGAACGGCAGGCTGCTTTACAGCGATGCGCGCGCCAGCCGCGGTGCCCGGATGGGTCTGGAGGCTCGGGCCACCGCCGATCGCGCTCCCGGTGCGAGCCAGGCACTCACCAGCTCGGGTCAGGTCGACCTTGTGGCGATCCGCGCCCTCTCGCCCAGCCTGGGCCCCGACAGTGTATCGCTCTCCGATGTGAAGTTGGAGTACGAGCTGTTCGCCGACTTGCGCGGGGACAGCGTGCGGCTGGGTCAGCTGCGAGTCCACTTCGGGGAGCTGCCCCTGGAGGGGGCCGGCGTGCTGCGCGGCCCGCCCGGTAGCCGTTCCATCGACTTTGCCATGGAGTCCGGCGAGGTGGATGTGGCGAAGCTGCTGGCGAGCTTGCCGCCGGCACTGCGACGCGAGGATCTGGACGCGTCGGGGAAGGCGCGCCTGTCGCTCAAGGCGCTGGGCCCGATGGGGGGAGGATCCAAGCCTGACATCAGCGGCGTGGTCGAGCTGCGCGACATCGATGCCGCGTACGCCGAGTACGGCCGGGTGTTGGGAGGGGGTGCCGGGCGGTTGACCTTCGACGCGAACTCCGCCTCGATCCCGACGTTTACCGGCAAGCTGCTGGACCGGCCGCTCGAACTACAGGCCACGGTGAGCGACTTCGCGGCACCGACCCTGACCGGGCGTCTCAAGGCCGGTGCCGACCTGGCCCGGCTGGCCCAGCTTCGCGGCACGGCGACGCCGGCGACCGGCGAGGTTTCGGTGGATCTGAGCTTCAACGGCCCGGTCAGGGACCGCCGCGCACTGCGGGTGACGGGCCCGGTCGCGCTGTCCAACGTCGACTATCAGCCGGCGTTCCTCAAAGTCCCCGCGAAGATCAAGACGGCGACGGTGAGGCTGACGGGGACCGGGGTCTCGGCCGAGCGGATTCCGATACAGATGGGGAAGAGCGACCTCACCCTGTCGCTCACCAGCCAGCGCCTGCTGCAGTACGCCCTCAGCCGCGACACGTCGATCGTGCCATTCGTTGAGTTCGCGGCGCGCTCAAAGCGGCTGGACGTACCGGAGGTCTGGAACGACACGGCGAAGTACGGTTACGGCGCCTTGATGTCGGCGCGCCTGGCCGGGAGGAAGCTCGACGGGCGCGACCCGACCGAGATCGCGCGGGAGCGCTTCCAGCTGACCGCGCTGCCGCCGCTTGGCGCTAGCGGGCGTGTCGAGCTGAGCGAGTTTCTCAACGCGCCCACAGAGGGGAAGAACGTCGCTCTGGATGTCACGCTGAATAAGGGAGTGCTCGAGCTTAACAACCTGGCCGGACAGCTGTATGGCGGCCAGCTCGCCGGCGGCATGACCTTCGACTTCAGCGGAGGTCAGGCGCCCTTCCCGGTCCGCTACGACATTCGCCTCGAAGAGGCCCAGGGCGCCGCCTTCATCAGCCGCTGGACGCAGTTGGGCAACAAGCTGGGCGGCACCCTCAACTTCAACATGGCGGGCACCGCCGCGCTGGATGAGGCGCTGCTTCCGTCCATCAACGCCGTCGTCGCCAACGGGCGCTCGACATTGCGCGAAGGCCGCTTCGACGGCTTCGGGCCGGCCCAGGCGCTGATCAGCCGGTTCAAGTTCGAGGAGCGCGTGGTCAATCAGTTCAAAGAGCTGGGCGGCAATTTCTCGATCAAGGACGGCGCCTTCGTCCTCGACAACTGGGCTTACGAGGCGGGGAGCGTGAAGGCCGGCATCGGGGGGTCGGCGGCATTGGGCGGCGCCCTCGACCTCAAGATCGCCATGGAGCTGCCGGCGGCTACGCTGGAAAGGGCCGGTCTGATCGGCGGTACGGGGCCCTTAGCGGGTGTGCTGGGCCAGCTCCGGCAGGACAATCAGCCGATCCAGGTCGCGATGGGCCTGGGCGGCACGATCTCCGAACCGGCCCTCCGGGTGGACAGCGAGGCGCTGCAGAAGACGCTGGAAGCGCGGCTCAAGGGTACCGGCAAGGATCTGCTGAAGCAGCTGATCAAACCGCCGCGCGACTGACCCGCAACGCGGGATTCAAAGACCGCCGGGACGGGGGCCCGACGTTCCGCACTGACGCGCGCCGCCCCGTCTGCCCGGAGGCGGGCTGCGGCGCGACGGCGACTCATTCTCCTGTCTTACCTCCCTGTCGCATCCTCTCTACAACAGCGGGGCGCCCGCCATGTGGCGCCGGTTCATCAGGCCCGGCGCTTACGATCTAACTCTTTCCAGGTCTTGCACTTGTGGTTCGGGCCTCTGGCCGGGCCGCTCTGCACAGCCCTTGCAACACCAGCCTTCGCTAAATGCTGGACACGGCGTCGTGCTCCCGCCAAGCACGGCGAGACACCCTGAAAGCCTGATCCAAACGGCTCCTCCGGGAGTGCAATCGAGGATAATGGAAAGCTCGCGAGTTCGGGCGAATAACGGCCGCGAACAGGTTTCGGTCAGCCAGCGCCCAATCTCCCAAGCGAATGGAAACGGGGAGGCGCGGAGTCTTGCCTTTGACATCTCCGCGCTCGGTGTCGGTTCGAATCGCGCCTGCCGGTTCATCAATATTGCCGTGGCGGGCGCCTTGCTGGCGTTGTCGCTCCCCTTGATGTTGCTTATCGCGCTGTTGATCAGGGTCACGTCCCCGGGCCCCGTCATATTCGTCCAGACCCGAGTCGGCTTGAACCGTCGCAACGGCGGGCGTGCGACGAGCCAATGCCGGCGAAACGAGGACTGCGGCGGCAAGCCATTTCGGATCTTCAAGTTCCGCACGATGTACCTGCACGATTCCGACGAGGATTCCCAGATCTGGGCCAGCCCGGATGACCCTCGGGTGACGCCAGTGGGCCGCGTGCTGCGCAAATACCGGCTGGACGAACTTCCTCAGCTGATCAACGTCTTGCGCGGCGACATGAATCTCGTGGGGCCGCGGCCCGAGCAACCGAAGATCTTCGCACAGCTGCGGTCATACCTCGAAGGTTACACCGAGCGGCAACAGGTGCTGCCGGGCATCACCGGTTATGCCCAGGTGACACAGCAGTACGACAGCTCGCTGGACGACGTGCGTCGCAAGCTCGAGTTGGACCTCGAGTACATCGAGCGCCGGTCGGTCGCCGAGGATTTGAAGATCATGCTGAAGACGGTGCCGGTGGTGATCTTTAAGCGAGGAGCCTGGTAGCCGAAAGAAGGCACCTCGCGGATCGCCGGTGCCGATTGGGCACTGAAAAGGCCAGCCCCGTGTTACTCGCGGGGCTGGCCGTTTTTGTACTCTTCAGGTAGCCGCCGATCAGCCTGCGCCTGTCGAAGCTCGGCGCGGGCGCTCTGGTGGCCTTCACGCCGCGCCCGCTTGACCCCTCCTTGATCTGCCGGTTGTAAGCTGAACCCGGGATAATCAGGGAGGCTTATATGCGTGCGATCGTGACCGGAGGCGCCGGGTTCATCGGCAGCCACCTCATCGAGGCGCTGCAGAGGCGCGGCGCCCAGGTGGTGTGCGTCGAGCGCCCGGGAGCTTCCAAAATCTGGCTGGATGGAGCGCCGGTCGACTGGCGGCCCGTGGGGTTAGAGGACGTCGACAGGCTGACCGCGCTCTTCACGGGTGCCGACGTGGTTTTCCACCTCGCCGGGCTCACGCAGGCTCGCACGGCCGCCGAGTACTACGAGGTCAACACCGAAGGGACCGCGCGGGTGCTCGAGGCGGCGGCGGCCGCTCCGAGGCCGCCGCGGGTTCTCTTTCTCTCATCGCTCGCGGCGATCGGGCCGTGTCGCAACGGCGACCTGCTGTCGCGACACACGGTGCCCTGCCCGCTCTCCCACTACGGCATGTCGAAGCTGCTGGCCGAGGCGGTGTTGCATTCCTACGCCGACCGCGTTCCGGTGACCGTGTTCCGGCTCTCATCGGTGTACGGACCGCGTGAGCGCGGGGTTCTCAAGATGTTTCAGATGGTGCGGCGTGGGATCGCCCTGACGGTGGGCGGTTGGGAGCGGCAGGTCAGCCTGATCTACGTGAAGGACCTGGTGGAAACCTTGATCGCGGCCGCCGGGTCGGAGCGGACGATCGGCAAGACTTACTGCTTGGCCCACCCCGAGCCCGTACGCTGGTCCGACTTCGCCCGCGAGGCGGGCCGGGCGCTGGGTCGGAAGCCGATTCTGTTGAGCCTGCCGTTGTGGGTCGCTAAACCGGTGGCGGTTGTCGTCGAGTTGATCGCCAAGCTCCGCCGCGCCGCCGCGATCCTCAACCGCGAACGCGTGCTCGAGATCTCCCAGGAACGCTGGGTCTGCGATCCGACCGACGCGTTCGCCGACGCCGGGTTCCGCCCGCGCTTCGACATCGGTCGCGGTGTGTCCGAGACGGTGGCCTGGTACCAGGGGATGGGTTGGCTGTGAAGCGTGACGCGGTTCTGCCGGTCGATCGGCTGCTGGCCGGGTACAACTTGGTCCTGGTCGGCGTTTGGCTGGCGGTGTTACCGTCGGCGGCGTACGCCCCGGTAATCGTCGCCGCGCACGGGGCGGGGCTGATGCTGCCCGGCCTGCTGCGACGGGCCCCGGCCACACCAGCGCGCCTGACCGTCATACTCCGGGATCTGTATCCGTATCTGTGGCTGGGCGCCTTCTGGGCCGAGCTGGATCTGTTGCGCGTGCTGCTTCACGACTTCGCCAACGACCGACCGGTGATGGCCCTAGAGGGTGCGCTGTTCGGCGTGCAGTTGAGCGAGACGTGGATCGAAGCCATGCCGTACGTGTGGCTCAGCGAGCTGATGCATGCCCTCTACTCGCTCTACTACGCGCTGATCTTCCTGCCGCCGCTCGTCGTCGCTCTGACGGGGCGAATGGACGCGCTGCGTGACATGACGTTGCGGCTGCTTGCCACCTATCTGGCCTGCTACCTCGTCTATATCGCGTTCCCCGTGGACGGCCCGCACTTCCTGGCGTCCCGTTACGAGGGTGCGCTCACCGGCGGCTTCTTCTACCGGCTCGTCGGCGTGCTACAGGACTTCGGCGACTCGCGGGGCGCGGCGTTCCCCAGCTCGCATGTGGCGGGTGCCGTGACCATCGCCTATCTGGGCTGGCGCTGGTTCCGCCCCTGGGTCGCCGTGCTGCTGACGGCCGAGGCCCTGGGCGTCGTGCTCTCGACCGTTTACACGCAGAACCACTACGCGGTGGACTCGCTGGCGGGCATCGTCTTTGGACTGGCGGTGCAGCTTGTCGCGGTGCCGGCGGTCTTGCGCGTCCTGGGGCCGCGCCGCGAACGGTGGCCCGTCCCGGTGTTGCCCAGCTTTACGCCGGCGCCTGAGTCGGAAGGAGCCAGAGGATGAACAAGATCACCCTGGTCACCGGGGCGTCCGGGTTCATCGGCGCTTATCTGCTGAGGCAGCTCGTCTGCAGCGGCGCGCGCGTCCGCGTCATCGCCCGCGCGCCCGAGCGCTTGGACCCGGAGCTGCTGGATCGTATCGACGTGGTCAAGGGCGACCTCCGCGACGAACAGGTCGTCGAGGCCGCCTTCGACGGTGTCGAGACGGTCCTGCACCTCGCCGCCTGCGCCAAGGCGTGGTCGCGAGACCCGGACGAGTTCCACGACGTCAACGTGCGAGCGGTGGAGCGGCTGCTGGCGGCGGCCCAACAGGCGGAGGTCGCGCGCTTCGTCCACGTGTCCACCGTGTTGGCCAACCCGCCTTTCCGCGAGGCGCCGCGGCTTCGGGGCGCCGGGGAACTCACGCCGTACGAGGCGACCAAGCGGGCGGGTGAGCGGCTGGTCGAGTCGTACGCCGCCTCGGGTGGGCATGCCGTGATCGTGCACCCGACTCGGGTCTACGGTCCTGGCCCCCTCACCGATGCCAACGCCGTCACGCGCGTGGTCGCGCTGTATCTGGCCGGCCGCTTCCGGGTGCGCATCGCCGACGATGACGTGCTGGCCAACTACGTACACGCCGCCGATGTCGCCACGGGCATCCGGCTCGCCGCCCGGCATGGTCGCTCCGGCGTTCATTACAACCTCGGCGGCGCCGAGAACCTCTCGTTCCGCCAGTTCCTGGACCTGGTGGGGGAGCTGGCGGGGCGCCGTCGACGAACGCTGGAGCTGCCGGCGTCGATCGCTAACTTCGCCGCGCACCTCTCACGGCTCTGGGGACGGATTGGCGGAAACGCGTCGCTCACGCCGGGCTGGGTTCGGGTCTTCCTCGAGGATCGTCGTGTCGACATCGATGCCAGCCAGCGCGAACTCGGCTATCAGCCGCGCCCGCTTCGCACGGGCCTGTCCGAGACCATCGACTGGCTGCGAAACGGGAGGTGAGGATCATGCCCGCACCTCGGCGACTGGTCATCGATTCGAGACGAGAGTGGCTCATCGTCGCGGCCACCTTCGTCCTCTTCGTCTTTTACTACCTGGCGCGGGCCGACGGCATAGCCGCCACCTCGCCCGGCGGTGGGTGGCAGACGATGACCGGGCCTTCGTTGCCGCCCGTATGGCACTTCGTTGCCGCCGGCCTGGCGCTAGGCGTGGTGCCGGTGCTCGTGGCGCGCTTCGGCCTGAAGCTGCGGTTACGCGAGCTGGGTCTGGGCCTCGGAAATTGGCGCCAGGGGCTGGTCTGGCTGGCGATCGGCATCCCGCTGGCCATCGTCGCTGGCAAGGTCGGCTCGGCCACCCCGGAGATGAGGTTCGTCTACCCCCTCGACCCGACGATGGGGCCGGAGCCATCACGCTTCATCCCTTACGCGCTTCTGCAGACCCTCTACTTCGGAGGTTGGGAAGTGCTGTTTCGTGGCGTGCTGCTCTTCGGGCTCAAAGACCGGCTTGGCGTCGGCCCGGCCAACGCGCTACAGACGGCGATCTCGGTGACCGCTCATTTCGGGCGACCGCTCACCGAGACGCTCTCGGCCATCCCGGCGGGTCTGGTGTTTGGCCTGGTCTGCCTGCGCTGTCGTTCGGTCTGGTATGTCGCGATCATCCATTGGGTCGTGGGTGTGAGCCTCGACTGGTTCATCTTGACAGGTTGAGCCAGGTGGATTGATGCCGACACCTCAGATTCTTGCGACCTCGAGCCTGGATCGCTGACACGCCGCGGGGTAAACGGCATCATCCCCTCGCCCGGGACTTTCCTCTCTGTCCCATGACGCTCATGTTATGGCCTCGTGACTGCGTCGAGACGCTGGCGTGACGGCTCTGCGCGGGAGAGTTATTGATGGCTCTTCGCAAGACGCATCGGCTGGCTGCATTGCTGCCGCTTTTCGGCCTGGCGGCCCTTCGCTGCGACGGCGATGGCACGGCTCCGCTGGGGACCGTGACCCCGGTTGCCACGATCGAGGTCTTTCCGGCGGCCGTAACCCTCGATTCCGCCGGCGATGTCGACACGCTGACGGCCGTCGCGCGCGACGGTGAAGGGAACGTCCTGTCGAATCTGACGTTGAGTTGGAGCTCGAGTGACACGGCGGTCGTGGCGGTCGAGGAGGGAGTGGTCACCGGCATGGGCGCCGGAACCGCCACGGTTCGAGCGTCGGCTGAGGACGTCACGAGTAATCCGGTGGCCGTGACCGTTACAGCGCCGCCGGCCGCCTTCACCTGCACCCAGGTTATCGGATTCAGTCAAACCAACGATTGGTACAGCCGTGGATTCGAGTCGCTGGTCGCTGATGACGCCTGGCAGGAGCTCTGGCGCATCGGCGCCGCCATCGACCTTTGGGCCGATCCCGACTACGCCGGCTGGTCCGAACCGATCGTCTCGCCGTGCGTCACGAACTCAGATGATCCGGACCGCGTGCTGCTGACGATCAGCGGGGGGTTCAACGACGACGCGAGCTGGTGGGCCGGCCAGATTCTGGTTGTCGTTTCCCATATCAGGGACAAGTATCCGAACGTTCGTGAGATTATGCTGCAACCCGTCGTCGGCGGCCCGAACCATCAAGTCTGTTCACCTAACGGCGAGCGGGCTTCGACGAATCATCCCGTCATCGACGCGGCCATCGCTCTAGAGGCGGGTGGGGATGTGACGCCCGGATTTTCTCCTGAGGTGCGCACCTGTGCCGACTACAGCGACTTCGTGGGCCACCTCTTTACGCAGGCCTCAGAGGCCGTAGCCGTTACGATCGGGCAGTACTACGCTTCGAGGTGAGTGGCGCTCAACGGTTGTCCGGCGCCCCTGCGGCCGCTGCCGCCGCCACAACCGATTCGATGATCTGGCGGTAGCCGGTACAACGACACAACACCCCGGCCAACGTTTCAACGATCTCATCCTCGCTCGGATCGGGGTTGCGTCGGAGCAGCTCGGTTGCACACGCCAGCATCCCGGGCGTGCAGAATCCGCACTGAAGACCGTGGTTCTCCCAGAATGCCTGCTGAAGCGGCGTCAGCTCGCCGTTCTC
>JABAOH010007605.1_pt1 | contig 13887 bp, 10 predicted proteins | sample 7062181 | NCBI WGS metagenome assembly JABAOH01 (sample SAMN14538630, study PRJNA623070) | marine sediment metagenome | biome: marine biome [ENVO:00000428]; feature: marine pelagic biome [ENVO:01000023]; material: deep marine sediment [ENVO:00002113]; isolation source: pool of 5 deep marine... | reverse complement strand
CTGAGGGAGCGGTGGCTGTCAATTCTGGCGTAGCCCAGATCCTGGAAGGGGAGCTTCTTGAGCTCATCTAAGGCATCCTCCACATCCATGTGGCCGCTTTGCACCTGCTCAAGTAACTGCCTTAGGTGTTTGGTATCCATTCTCTCTTCCTCACTGCTCTTTTCCCAGAGCCCGGTTCATCTTTCCTGCTAGGTAGCCCTCCAGATCAAGGGCAACATGTTCAAAGCCGATCTTCCGGAACTCGTCAACAGTTGCCTGCCTCAGCCCATTGGCCATAATTCTTTCCCGCTCCGCGCTCCCCACCTCGATCCTGGCCACAGCTCCATGGTGCCTGACCCTGACCTCCCGGAATCCCTGATCCAAAAGGAATCTTTCCGCTTCTTCAATCATCTTCAATTTCCCTTCTGTAATGAGGCTTCCGTAGGGGATCCGGCTGGCAAGGCAGGGGATAGGTGGTTTATCCCAGGTTTGAAGGCCCATCTCTTTGGATAGGAAACGAATCTCTTCTTTACTCAGTTCTGCATCAATTAAAGAGGCCAGCACTCCTGCCTCATCCGCGGCCCGGAATCCCGGACGGTAATCCTTCAGGTCATCCACATTGGCCCCATGGGCCACGTACTTGATGCCATGTTCCCGTGCAATTTTAGAAAAAGCTTGAACCAGGTGTCTCTTGCAGTGGTAACAACGATCGGGTCCATTAGATACAAACTCCGGGAGGCTCATCTCCTCTGAGCTGATGGTCACGTGGCGGATGCCTCTTTGCCGGGCAAACTCCCTGGCATGTTCCGCTTCCCGCTTCGGGTGGATGACGGAGCGTGCCGTGACCGCCAGTACCTTTTCACCCAGGGTTTCATGGGCCAGGGCCAAAAGAAAAGCACTGTCCACACCTCCTGAAAATGCCACCAGCAGGGAATCCAGCTTCTTGAGGTGAGAAACCAGGTTCTGCTTTTTTGATCGTGCGACTTCCTCATTCATCTTGTTGGGCTTCCTTTCAACTAGTGTGAACCTGTCGAATCTGGCGATGTCCAACACATAGTACTGGCACCACTACTTACTCCCACCCTTTCCTTGAAAAAAAGAGGCCCTCACGGGCCCTTGAAACTCTATGGCCGCGTACTGGTCAGGGATATGGCACAAGGGAAGGCAACAGAGGAGAGAAGCCAGCTGTTGCAGTAGAGGTAGTTTTGCCCGCTATGTCGTCGGAATAGGCGTCAGCTTTAATATAACCTCCGCTGGCTCGGCTGATGAGACCTCCACCTCAACCTTCGCAGCAATGAAGGCACGTTTCTTGATTTTCAGGCGCCTCTTTCCATTGGGAACCTCCAGGGTGCAAGGTGTAATCCCTTCCTCTCCAGTATCAACGGTGACCTTTGCCCCCGCAGGATCGGTCATCACCTTGAGGACGCCCTTGTCTGTCCCACAGATCCCGGTCCCCCATCCGATGACCACCAAGGACAGCAGAAATATCCAACAGAAGAGCGTTATCTCCTTGGATGGTCTAATGACCGTCATTTGATCCTCCCTTCTTTATGAAAGGCCTTTGTCTTTTTGCATCCTGTGGATCTTCACGACTGCGCCATGAAAAAGAAAACCACCAGAAAAAAGGAGGGGGAACAGATACTGTCCCCCTCCATTGCAGTTACAGGTTTACCTGCTTACCACCGCGGATAGTTCGGCACCCCGTACAGCTCATGTCGATAGAACTGATCCCAGTTGCTGACCTTGCCATACATAGTTGGGGTCCATGGCCACCTACGCGCCTTGTAGGGATGGCGCGGGAAGTCCTGGATGATCGCTTCCTCGAGAGGAACGCCCACGACTTTAATCTCGTCGTATTCCATCTTCCCCAGCCCATGCTTGGCACTCAATCGGGTGGTGCCGATATTTCTGGGATTGTGGTTCATGACCGCAGTTCCAATGGCATCAAGCGCCACGGGATCTTTGCTGGCCATGATCATGCCTGATGGGAAGTAAGGCGCAACGGGCACCCAGGTTCCGGCGTACACACCGTCAATGATGTGCATCTGATTCGGACACAGCTTCTGGGTGATGTAATTCACATCGGTCATCACCTCGGCAACATGTTGGTGGGGCAACCCGAACTTGCACATGCCGATCACCCTGGCAGAGGGAACGCCAATGCCGATGTTCTTGAGGGCCAGGGTCACACCCGCATACTCATGGGTCTTGAAGGCACAGATAGGCACAAATAGATCGGCTTCCTTCAGGATTTTGGGGATGGGATACTCCTTTGAGCCCAGTCCCAAACCTGGCATCATCTCCCAATTATCGCACAGATCCATGAGCTCGTACTTGATTCCATTATCGTGATATCTCTTCTGTACCCACTCCAGGCCGTAATTTCGATAGGTTGCCCAGGCATCACCCAAAGCCGGGCATTCCGCGATAATGATCCTGCCTGCGCCCTTTTCAGCGGCCATCTGGGCGACTGCTAATGCGGCACGAGGATCTGCAAAGGCGCCCTGCAAGCTGTTGTCATCCCCGAACCCCATCCATATCATCGGATATGCGCTCAGAACGAAGTTGGGCTTAATCAGAACCGTGTCGCCGCGGCTCACGTTCAGGCCGCCAGCCTTTTCGACTGCGTCCTTCACGTACTTGTACCATATGCGCTCGCTCGCCTCAGACCAGACGAGGCGCGGATAATCCCCGGTCGCTTCGTGGTACTCTTTGGTCTGCTCGTGAGAGACATCATCGTTGAAGTGGAAGTCCTCGGCTAGCAGCTTCAGGTCCGCCTTATTTGTACACTGCACGATGGAGACCACGCTCTTTTCCGCCGTCGCTACTGAAGCGAAAGCGACCACAACCGCTACAGCCATCAATGCCATTAGAAGTTTTTTCATTGATCTTACCTCCTTTCTAAAGTTCCTCCTTTATGAGACCTTCAGGCCTCCGCTTCGAAAAGGACTCTAAGAGTTGACCCTCATCACCACCTCCTTTCTTTCTAAACTCCCAAATATATAAATTCTCTTTCCTTGTCAAGACTTTTTTCCGGGCCCCAATATAGTTTCTGTCCCATTGCTATGCCGCTTTCACCTTATAGGCTAATGCATCCAATATCATCTCCAAATCCCCACGCGGAATCCCTCCGCTAGCCAGCACCACTACATTCTTCATCCTCTTATAGCCAGCCCAGAAGGTCCCATCGGTATACAGCCCAGAGTTAACGTCCCGGGAACCCTCAACGTCAAACGACACCAGATTCAAGGCCTCTATCGCCTCTTCTTCGGACCTGAAGATCAATTTGAAGATCGGTACGCGCACCTGGTCCTTAAAGAGCGCTCCCGTGAAACAGGACTTGAGCCCATATTCATCGATCATCGTAAAATCCTTAAGGAATGGGGGTCGTCCAAAGCCGAAATGCAAGACCATCCACATGGTTATCCCCGGCTGCGTCTCATAGATGTTGCCCCGGTATCCCCCAATGCTGACCAACCTAGCAGGGATCTCAAACCGGAGCGGCCTGACCAATTGATTACGCTTCCAGGCCCTGGTCTTTCCGCCTCGAAATTCGGTCATATGGATGAACTTCACGCCGTCTCTACTCTCATCGCTGAAGTTGATAAGGGACTCCAGAAGGGTCTTGAAAGACTTGGTCTTCTCAAGCCCCTCTGCCAATCGCATACTTCGATAGTCCATCCTTTCCCACGCCTCCGCCATGCACATCATATTCGAGTAGGAAAGGGCAGCCATGACATCAGGTTTGCGTTGAAAACCCTTTTGAAAATCCCCAGCGAACTGCGCCCAAGAAGGACCGAAAACCTCCTCCCGGCCTTCCCGCGCGAACGCCAGATAACCGCCCACGATCACCCCATCAGTCAGCCTGGGAGACAAATCCGAAACTTTGCGTGTATCCCAACCGGAGGACGCCATTATNNCCCTCTAGTATGGGTACCGCATCGGAAGCTACCCCATAGATCAATATACCCTTTGCACTGGAAGCTTTGATCTTCTCCAGGGCCGATGAAAAATCCCTCTCACCTCGAGCATAAGAGACCTCGACAACCGGGTTCGCGTTGTACTGTTGAATCCTCTTCGCTTGAGCACCTGCACCCGATCGTCCGTAAGCACTATCCTCATAGAGCAGGGCCATCTTCCTTTCCCCCAATCCGTCCCACAAAAGGTCCACGAGGATCTTGGCCTGATCATCGTCTGAGATGTTGCCCCTGAAGATCCATTTATTCGGAGGCTTTGTTAAATCGGCATGGGTGGCCATGGTCAACATTGGGATCCCGGCCTGGTTTATGATAGGTACGACCGCGAGAGCACAATCGCTGTCAGCGAGGCCAAACAGGAGATCTACCCGTTCCTCTCCAATCAGTTGAGAGGCGACATCTTTAGCCTGATTAGGTCCTGCGCCATCATCCACCACGGTCACCTCTATTCTCGCCCCCTTATCCTTCCATCCATCGTTGATATGCTGGATCGCCAGGAGGGCTCCGTCACGCAGATCCTGACCGATGTGAGCCTGAGAACCACTCAGGGAAGTAATAATGCCCACTCGAAGCACCCCGCTTTCAGCTCGTAGTCCACAGGCCATCTGCACCAAAAAAACTGGCGTGATCAGACAGAAAGAGATCACTTTGATCTTCGTCTTCACAGCGTTCTCTCCATCGAACTCTCTAGTTCCCTCTTGGCTCTGCCATCGCTCAGGTTTGTTTTCGAGTTTCTAAGGCAGCATCCATGACCGTCTTCAAATCCTCTAGGGACACCTCCCCTTTAGCGAACACAATGGTTGCCCCTCTACGCTTATAGGCCGACCATAGTCCCTCAGCATAGGATATCCCGGCCTCCGTATTCCTCATCTCCTCTGGTCTCTTCTTGATCTTGGTCTTATCGCCTAACGCCTCCTTGCTAGCCTCCAGATCCAGGATAGCTATGGCCCGCTCAGGTGACCTGAAGGCCATCTTCACCACCACAATCTTGTCTTTCCCCCTATAAACAGTGCCTGAATAAGTATACTTCATCCCATAGAACTCATAGTCGGATCTGAATCCACCGTACAGACCCATCTCCCTTGTCTCCTTCATAAAGCGCGGATATCCGAAGCCCATGTGGATGACAAAGAAGGCAGCCGTATTCGGGGGCATGGGCGAAAGCTCACCTCGGTACCCTGCCACCTCCAGGGAAAGCCCCTTTTCTCGCATCTTAGTCGCATCCAGGGACTTATCCTTCGTGGCCAGCTCAACCCGGCCGTTTCGGTAGGTAGAGAAGTTGATATATCTCATCCCGTCATGATTTTCGTCATGGTAGTTAATGAAATGGTTGAAAACGGTCTCGAAGTTCTCAGTTGCCTCCAACCCTTCCACGATCCTCGTGGTGTCGAATTGAACCCTTTTCGTCGCCTCTAGGAGGCAGAGCATGTTGGAATAGGCATAGCCACCAATCAAGTCCGGTTTGCGCCCATACTTCTCCTTGAAGGACTTATAGAAGGGCGTCCATACCGGGAACATGTCCGTATCCAGATTTCCCGTCACCACCTGATAGTGACCAGCCGCGATGGGACTCAAGACAATCCTGGCTGGCCCCAAATAGACTATTGAATCAGGTACTACGTGAGTATAGCCAGCAACGACCACACCATCTAGTCCCCTTGGAACCGTCGGCAAGAGATGAGTCGATGCCCAACCGCACGAGGCAACGACCCGCGCCTCAAGGCCGGAGGTCCTGATCCACTGCATGAGGGTCTGCGCATCCGCCATCGTTCCATACACAATAATGACCTCTGCCCTTGCCTCCTTAAATTTCGCCATCTGAGCGCTGAAATCAATGTCTCCTGAGACATAGCCCTCCGTTGCGACAGGCTCCACACCAACCCTCCTGAGCCTCTGTCTCACCACCTCCATGCCGGCCTTCCCGTAAGGCGTGTCTTCATAGAGGAGCGCAATCCTCCCGCCCCCGAGAATTATCTTGGTATAGTCGGCAATGAGCTTGCCTAGGGCATCATCAGAGATAGTTCCCCTGAAAACATACCTGTGTAGGGGTTGAGTTAACTCTGGCAGAGTGGATAGAGTGATCATTGGAACCTTGGCCTCTGAGACCACTGGAACCAAGGCCAATGCACAGGTACTGTTGACAGGGCCCAATATCGCGGAGACCTTGTCCTTTTCGATCAATCTCTTAGCCTGCTTTATAGCTTCATCAGCGTCCCCCCTGTCATCGGCCACTATCAGCTCAAATGACTGGCCTCTCATCTCTTCTATCTGGCGAGCCTCATCCAAGGCAAGCAGGGCGCCGTCTCTCATATCGATTCCCTGCATCTGCAGGGGGCCACTAAAGGTCCCCATCAGGCCAATTTTGATTGAATTAGGTGAGTCTGCAGCGCTCACATTCCCAACGGGGATCACCCTCTCCATGATCCGGAAGAAATCCTCCTGGGACACGGCACCCTTCATCAGAGCGAGGACGCCGTTATTCCTCCTGAAACCCGACCAATAGGTCCCATCGAAGAAGAGCCCGAAGTCACAATTCCTCAAGTTTGACGCATCTTCGATCGTGAGGGGTCCACGAGTCCTACGCGGACCTTCCCCTGTTTTCAGATTGATGCTAGAGATTGCCTGATCCTCCGAGTCAAACTTGAGCTTGAATACCCAAACCTTATCCTTCCCCCTTTTCAAAATCCCACCTGAGCAGGAATTGATCCCGTAGTCTTCAACCGCGCCCAATTCCTTCAAGAACAGCGGTTCGCCTATCTTGAGCTTCTTGATCTTGGAGATACCACTAGGGACCTCCATTTGCTTAAGCATCCCTTGAAAACCGAAGATGCTCAGTTTTTCACCTTGCTCCCCTTCTGCGATTGTCAAGGACCCAAGGGACAAGAAAGAATAGAAACAAAGAGTAATAACCAAAAAAATGAATCGTTTTGTAGACATGGTAAACTTAAAACCTCCTTCTTTTTTGATTTCTCAGGGCTTATGCGAAAAATACGCTCTAGCGCGTTAAGGTTAACAGTAATGATTACTGATTAAATTATTCCATAGGAGACTTGTCAACTATTTTTTCGTCTTTTCGTACAAAAGACCTAAAGAGCTTTCTACCATACAGCATTTACCCATGTACCCCGTCACAATCATAAAATATCTCTTCTCTGTTAATAAACCTAAATTTTGACTCTGCTTTTCTCTTTCGCATCCCCACCAACTTCTATAGCATGCCATACAGAAAGCCAAGGCCCATTCCCCCCAAGAGCACAACAAGGAAATAGATGACAAATGTTTTCTTGCGAACCAAGGAGAAGACCGTCACCATGGGCGCTATCCGGGTAGCCGGACCCACAATCAGGAATGCCAATGCAGCCCCTTTATACATTCCCATATGGAGGAACTGTGCAACAAGGGGAATTGCGCCACCTCCACACATATATAAAGGTATGCCCATGGCTGCCGCAATAAATATGGAGGTATGCTCAGCTCCCATATAACGGATAAAGGCGTCCCTTGGAACATAGGTCGCCGCGAATGCTGCCAGAACGATGGCGATCAGGAAATAGCGGCCGGGATACATTGTAGCCTTCCACATTAACCTAACCGCTTCGCTTAGCTTGCTTTCGGGCCGTGCGTCTTCTTCTGGGAAGGTTGAGAGATCAAAACTCCCTTTTAAGTTGGGATTCGCAGGGGAGGCCTGCAACGATTCTTCTAGAATAAAACCTCTATTTGTCAAATGTTCGACCGTCACACCGCATAAGATGCCGAGTATGATTGCCGATGCGAGCCTGGCAAATGCCATCGCGGGGTTTATGACTGTCCATGTGAGAATGAATATGACGGGGTCTATGAGCGGGGATGAGACGAGGAAGGTCATCATAGGGGCTCTGGGGAAGCCGGCGCCAAGCATAGCAGTGAAAATCGGAATTACAGCGTAGGAGCCAAGCGGCGATAACACCCCAAGCGCCGACGCAATCAGTATAGCCTTAAAACCGGATTTTCGGGCGAGGGAAGAGAGCTTCCTCCGTGGCATGTAGACTGATATGAGCGACCCTAAAACAATTCCTAAGGCAAGGAGATACCAGAGTCGCAGGAACATATTCACGGATAAGGAAAGCACCGTGTAAATGGAGGAATCCCCGAAACTCTCAAAAAAGGAGATCAGCATCGTTGTCAAAACTCTCCATTTAGCTTAGAATTCTGAACTTTACCTCGAAGGCCAGTATTCTATATCCTCGACTGAAAAAAGGTTCAAGAAAAATCTTGGGCATAGCTAATTCCATATGTGGCCCCATTCTTCCGATCATGGCCCATTGAGGTCAGCGGGAAATGCAGGTCGTCAGGCACAGTTTTGTGGAAGCCTTGGCGGTTAAATTAAATACATAACCATCTACTGGGTTTGGCCTTGACAAGCAGCCAGCGTTTTATATATTGCTCCTCTAGATGTCCTTTGTTACGAGGTTCACTAGTATCACATCTTAAGGAGGTCATCATGAAAAGCCAACGCCTTATTGCCTTGACTATCCTCATCACTTATTCACTCGCTTTCAGCGATCTGGCATTAGCCGCCTATCAGAGGCGTGAAGAGGCACCAAAAGTGGAAAAGGAAAAGGAGGAGCCATTGGCCGAAACCCTCCTCGAGGTGGGCGCAATTCCCGCTCCAGCTCCGTCTCGCAGGCAGATTATCGATGCCGATAAGGGTGCTGTGTGCCTCCAATGCCATCGCATGCCATACCCCACCGCCCCTAAGCAAGCAGAAAAACTTGGGCAAATGGCCCTTTCCTCGATTCCAACAACACACCCTGGCGGCTGGCGTTTGCTGACCTCTCTTCCACATCCATTTAACAAGACTGCCGCTGCATGGAGTCCAGATGGGAAGCGTATTGCCTATTCAATCAATCTTTTTCGGGAAGATTGGGACATTTGGGTAATGGATGCCGATGGCAAGAATCGGCGCCCCTTGATCACCGGCTCCACCGTTGATATGGCGCCGGACTGGAGCCCGGATGGAAGGGCCATTTTGTTTCAGTCTAATCGCTCGGGAAACAACGACATCTGGATGGTGGATATCGGCTCTAAGGAGCTAACCCGGTTCACAACCCACCCTGCGGAAGACACCATGCCTAAATGGTCACCTGATGGAAAGAAAATCGTTTTTCAGTCGAATCGGAGTGGCAATGAAGAGATCTGGATGATGGGTATCACAACAGGCGGACTGTCCCAGTTGACCCATAACATAGCGACGGATGAAAACCCTGTCTTTGGCCACAATGGGGACAAGATCGCCTTTATGTCCGATCGCAATGGAAACAAGGATATCTTTGTCATGGATACTGATGGCTCTGGCCAGAAGGCGCTGACCAGAGATGCTGCAGACGATTTGGATCCTAACTTTAGCCCGGACGGGAAGAGGATCATCTTCTCCCGCAAAAGTTCCGACAAATGGGATTTGTGGGTGATGAATAGCGATGGAGGCAATCCCATTCGCTTAACTACTCATCCGGCAGCCGAGACTTGTCCTCACTGGAGCCCGGATGGAAAGTGGATCATCTTCTCCTCAACGATCAGAGGCCACTGGGATGTGCTCCTGATGCAGGTGGATGCCTCCATGGTGGATCCTGCTTCTAGCCCACTCAAGCGCCTCACCGACAGCGCGGCGCGGGAGGTGGGGGCAGCCTGGAGCCCGGATGGAAGGAGGATTGCCTACAACTCCGATGCGGATGGGCATTGGAGCATCTGGGTGATGGATGCAGATGGAGGTAACAAGAGGCGCCTCACCGGGAATGATGAGGAGGCGGGCTGGCCAGCCTGGAGCCCGGATGGCAGCAAGATCCTCTATTGGGCCTTCAAGGAAGGAAACCAGGATGTGTGGGCAATGGATGCTCATGGGAATAACAAGCGGAGGCTCACCGATCATCCGGCCCTGGATGGGGATGCTCAGTGGAGCCCGGATGGAAGGAGGATTGTATTTGTCTCCGAGCGCACCGGCAACGGCGACATTTACATGATGGATGCCGATGGGTCTAATGTCAAGCGCCTGAGCATCGCGCGTGCCTGGGATTGGACTCCTCAGTGGGGCCCCGATGGAAATAACGTTGCCTGGATATCCAAGGAAACCGGAAAATTCGAGATCTGGACGGTGGACGTGCAGACCCTGGAGAGGAGACACCTCTCCCCTGAGACCTGTGCCAATGTGGTACCGCAGTGGAAACCAGATGGCACCAAGATCCTCTGGGGGAGGTGGCTGGGAGGTAAATACCCCATCCAAGGAAGCTATGACCTGGCGCACATGAACCCGGATGGCAGCGGGAAGAAAGACCTGGCCCCCTCGCCGGAGAATGAGATGTCCTGCCGCTGGAGCCCGGAAGGAAGACGCATCCTCTTCTGGTCCTGGAGGACTGGGAATCCCGAGGTCTTCATCATGAATGCTGATGGAGGTGGCCTGACCCAATTAACCAACAACCTGGCCTGGGATATGTTCCCTGCCTGGAGCCCGGATGGGAAGAAGATCGCCTTTGACTCCGACCGCATGGGCAACTTCGATATTTGGGTTATGGATCTGGCTCAGTGATCAGCATCACTTAAGAGAGCGACTTTATGGAAGGAATTGCCAAGGTGAAGATAAATGAGTCTATTGGTCCTGGAATTAATGGGGTAAGTATTGAGAGGTTGGACTTAAAAGAACTATTTCTTACGGCCCATCCAGATGCAAGTGAAGGGTTACCGCCTTTAATCAATCGAGTAGCACGCAACGTTGGGGAGCAGGATGCCAAAGTTGTCAAAATGGACATCTTCGGCACAAATGATGCGTTCATTGAATGTAAGAACTCCATAGAAAAAGCATTCGGTCAAATAAATTGGCCTATTACTTATATTGAAGGTGATACCTCTTCAGCCCAAGAAATTGCGGGAATGCAGATCCATGCTCTTTCCGGAGTGCCAGTTGAAACGATATACTATAACGATTCTCCCCTCGGCCGTGTGTTTGAAGATCAATTTGCCAAGTATTGCATATTAGGAAACGTACATCCTGATAATCTCTCTTCATCTCGAGAAGACCAGGCACGGCAAACCTTTGAGAATATGGAAAGGGGACTCAAACTCGCCGGAATGGGGATGGAACATATAGTGAGAACGTGGTTCTTTAATAAAGACATCCTTGATTGGTACAAAGAATTCAATTCCGTAAGGACCGCGTTTTACAAAGAAAAGGGCATCTTCGATGGATTACTGCCTGCCAGTACGGGCGTTGGGGGGAACAATCCTGCTCATGCTGCGCTTATAGCTGGCGCAATAGCTATGCAGGCAAAGGAAGATAATCTTAAAGTGGAAGAAGTGCCATCATCCTTACAGTGCCCTGCTTATGATTATGGCAGCTCCTTCAGCAGAGCCATCAGAGTTTTTATGCCTGATTATTGTCGTGTTTTTATCTCAGGTACAGCAAGTATTGGCCTTGACGGTAAAACCGTTCATGCCGACAACTTAGATGCTCAGATTGTACTTACTTTAGAAGTAGTTGAAGGAATTCTTAAATCCCTTGGAATGAGTTATTCAGATGTCACCCGGGCTAATGCTTATTTCAAGCATACAAGAGATGTCCCTGCTCTCAAAAGGTATTGCGAAAGATATGGGCTGCCTGCTGCTCGGGTCGTTGCCGCACACGGCGATATCTGCCGCGATGAACTTCTGTTTGAGATTGAAGCTGATGCGATTTCTCTAACCCAACAAAGGCGCTGGCCTACAGCCTTTTAGTCACGAAAATACCCATAGATTAGATTTGTAGGCGCAAGAACTGACCCCACCTTGAACGCTATTGGCTTAATAAATACGCCTATAACCTCACCACGCTCATTGAATGCGGGTCCTCCACTCATGCCGGGCGCACTATCGGCATCACATTCAATATGCCTTGCGCCTGCCGCACGACGATTGTTGTGAACAGGCCTTTGGAAGACCTCCCCAATCGTGACGGAGAGACCATATCTTCTCAATGGGCACGCATAATAGTCTTCTCTATTGGTCTCATCCCGTTGAACCACGGGAAATCCCATCAGGTAAATGTCTTCCAAACTCTTTCCAGCTCCCCCTTCGTGCTCACCAAATAGAAGGGGCTTACCGATCGCTTCACTGAGCTCGATTCGCACTACGCCGATCTCACGAGAGTAACCGACTATTTTCGCAGATTGCCCCTGAATACGGGTGTCAAAAACAACTTTCTTGTCTTTCTTAACCAACACGATGTTGAGGGGAATTCCCGTTTCTTCAATCATTTTCTCTTTATCCGAATCACTCAAGCCCTCCTTTTCCAGGTGATTCTTTATCACCTCTTTCACGTTTCCATAGGATGTCCACAGACTGCTCGCATCTGGATAGAGATCGGCCTCAAAGGCAGTCCCCACAGCTATCGTTTTATATATGTCGCAGTATTGCCTGCCAGATCTAAGACAGGATTCAATTTGATAATAGCTGCCCAGGTCCACAGTGGGGGTTTCAGTTGGCGGTCTTTTCACATCTGCTACCAAACGTTCCCTTTCTTTAGATAGTGAACCTTCATATCCGACTTTTTTTAAGGTCTCATGAGGACTCGATGCAAGCACGATCATCTGATAAACAGATTCACTCTTTTCTTTAATGACTCCAGGGATATCAATACTATCGACTGCCCAAAACCCTGGCTCAGCTAAAACAATGGGGCGGGTATGGAGCAACAATGCACCCAAAAAACTCAGGCTTAACATTACGCTATATACTTTATGTTCAGCTTTGAAATTCCTCATCTAGAGACTCCTCCAAAATCACCTCGACTTCTTTTCTCTGCTTCATGAAATCCCTCGCACCCTCCTCCGTTACCTTTGTCCCTATCGCCACTATCCTTTTCAAATTGGGTCCGCCGAGGAGATGAGTAAGGCCGGAATCAGTAACTCTGTTTCCCGACATATCAACCTCCTCTAATCCTTTTAACTTGGCTATATGGGCCAACCCCGCATCGTTCAGCTGGCAGTCTTTCAGGCCTAAATATCTTAAATCTTTGAGTTCACTTAAATAGGAGAACCCTTTGCCCGTGAGGTTTGTACCACTCAATCTCAAGGTCTGAAGGTTCTTCATTTGAGACAAGTGGCTCAGACCTTCATCCGTTATCTGCTCACTACCCTCCCCCCAATCAGTTTGGGCAGGATCTTCATAGGCATCCTGATCAGTCATCCATATTTCGCCCGCGGATAGCTCTTCCAAATTCGTCAGCTTTGCAAGGTATGCCAGGCCACTATCGCCGACTCCAGTTCCTCTTAAATCGAGGCCCTTGAGGTTCTTTAGATGAGACAGATGCTCTAGTGCTGCACCGGTTATTGGAGTGTCCGCCAGACACAAGCGTTCCAAATTTCCAAGGTTAGAGAGATAGACAAGCTCTAAATTCTTCACAGAAGTGTTGGAAAGGTCCAGTTCCCTGAGTTCTTTGAGATCGGAGATAGGCTTGAGATAACCATGGTCGTCACCGCCAACTTTGGTATTATCGAGTTTTAGAACTTGCAGATGCTTGAACTTGGCCAGGTACCGCATGCCCTCATTATCTAGCTTTGTACCACTGAGCCCAAGGTAACGGAGTCGATCACATTGTCTCAGATAATCGAGGCCAGGACCCCGAACCTTTGCCCCTCCCAGCTCGACCTTTTCCAAATATGCTAATCCGGAAAGATACTTAAGCCCACTGTCTCTCACTCTACGGCTGTTAACCTGCACTTCCTTCAATCCCGTCAGGTTTTGAATGTGCTTTAATGCCGCACTCCCGATTTTCCCCTCACTCACCTCTATCGCCTGCAAATCATCCGGTTTCAAAGATTCGAGAGGGGCTAGATCCGCATCGGATTTAATGTTCACTTGCGGTACATGAAGCTTGACTTCCATTCCTTCAGGCACCTCGAGCTTACCAGTAGCCCTGACAGGGAGA
>JABAOH010082339.1_pt4 | contig 13890 bp, 8 predicted proteins | sample 7062181 | NCBI WGS metagenome assembly JABAOH01 (sample SAMN14538630, study PRJNA623070) | marine sediment metagenome | biome: marine biome [ENVO:00000428]; feature: marine pelagic biome [ENVO:01000023]; material: deep marine sediment [ENVO:00002113]; isolation source: pool of 5 deep marine... | reverse complement strand
TATCCAAGTATTATTCAATCTGATCAAATAAGAACTATTGATAAAAATAGAATAATTGATAAATTCGGGTATCTAGATGCTTCTCGAATGGAAGAAGTAAACAAGGCACTGAAAATAAGTTTAGATTTGCCTTAACACAATCAATCAATACAAAAGCTCCTTTAGTTACCTCCTGCTATTCACAAACCATACCCGGATTATTTCCGAGTGAGTATTACTTCCAGTATCAATTCAGACTTATCTTGAGCTACGGGATGTTCCATTCTCAAGATCACTTTGTTCGCGTCAACTTTGGTAAAAGTCTGGGTTATTAAGGTGTCGTGCCAATTCATAAACAGAGTTTCGTCATTAACAAAATTACAGGTTGCTTCCATGAAAGTTCCTGAACATTCAAACCACCAATATCTGTATGCATTCCCTTTTTCATCCCAGGCAAAGATTCCATGGGCTCCCCCCTCTTTTCCTGCTTTCTCGCCAGTTGTCAAAGACCCTGTGTAATCAAAGTAAACATACTTATCGTTCAGTGCTCTTTTAAATGTCCCGGTTCCCGTGCCTGTCGCTGCTTCACTGAATGCGCTCTTGGGAACTCTGGATTCCAGGTTCCAGTTTCCTATTAAAAAATCAAATTTATCCATCACATTTGATTTTTTGGCCATCCATTCCTCCGCTTTTAATTATTTATTTTAACCTCAGTTTCTATCTCCCGGCGCTGAAATAAGCTTGAAGAATTCTTTGCCTCAATGGATCTTAGCCCCGTCACCAATTCGATGCCCTCGCTGGTTCCCAGATTCCGAGAATACTGCTTATCCACAGGATTGTTCCAGTGTTCGTGTACTCCCAAGCTTGTCAANNCAAGCTTGTCAATTGAGTTCCATCACCCTCTGGATCATAAACCGTCCCTGAAGGAGGGCTGTTTGCCTGCGCTGCCTCATGCAGATAGTTATCCACGTTACCACGCACTTCCCTACACCTTGGCTCATTTCGCAGAAAGTCCAAAGCAACAGAATCAATGGCCACCGGGTCCTGTGAAGCAAATATGCTAGAGCACCAGTCATTGCCGAAAGGTAAAAACCTTATCACCTTCTTTCCTTGGGCTGGAGCAGGATACAATCCATCAATCAAGTACAACAGCGTCCTTCCACCAAGATGCTCATGTCCCATTATGTCAACCAGGCAGTTATATGAGCCCATAGCCCTTTTTCTAAGACCGTATATGTGGAGTGAACTAGGTATCCAGTCTCTTTTTTTCGTGAAATACAACGAACCAAAATGGTTCTTTGCGCACAATGTGACTCCAAACATAGTGTGCGGTCGGAGTAGTGCCATATTGATTATGTATTTAGCCTGCGTGACGCAGCAGGGCAAGTAAGCCTTTCCACTTATTGTATAAATTGGCTTGGATGTATCTGGAGTTGCTCCAATGCGTCCGCTGGTTGTTCTTCTAGGGTGCACCACAAACTTAACGTCCTGAAAATCCAGGTCAGGATTGCTCCTTACTTTGTCGTAAATCGGGCTTCCAATATAACGTGAGGCATCATAAAGAGTAATTGCAGAACCTGATACGCCAGCTACATTTATAAGCTGGTTCAGGAGAGAGAAAACCAGATGGGGGCTGTGGAGACCGCTGTTTCGTTTCCAGCCAGATCCTTTGTCTTGGTTCANNCATCTGTATCATCTGACTCTCCAGTCATACATTGGATAGCTTTGGACAACATATCATCCACTATGTTCTGGTCGGTATTATTGTCATCCCGCCAGCTGCCTATGGAACCTTCCCAGCTCGTTGCATTTGGATCGTGGACCCATGCGACTCGCCCAGGGTGAATTCCTTGGGCTGTGCCAATCGGTGTATTCGGCAGATCGGTTGGAACAAAAGATGTCTCTGCCGGATAGATACCGGTTATGCTGAGAATCCAGGATAACGCTGCGATAGCTATGACTGCGCTAATACCAATAACGATGTATCGCGATTGACGGAGAAGTCGCCTGGTTTTACGGGAGGTTAAGCCTGAACCGACCAACCCTATAATCCAAAAGATAAAGCAACTTGCAAGAGGTGCTGCCACCAGCTGGCATGGATATGCTGACCGGGAAGGCTTTGATACCACCCGGATTAGAAACCAAATAAGAGACAGCAATCCAATAATTGGAAACATAAATATCAGCCAACGATGTTTATTGTTTTGTTTAAAAGAATTGCATCTCTTCTGATAAACTCGTGATACACGCATCTCTCTATTCCAGGAATACTGGGATCAGCATCTTTTCATACGTTTAGGAACTTCTCATGATGTTATATTGTTTTCCCCCTCCAGCCTTTCTTCGAGATATTCTTAACCTCCCGATGGCATTACTGTCCTCCAGATAACCTTTTATATGAAGATTATCCTGATTATCTTTTATATATAGCCCTGCTAATTCTCTTCAAGCAAACGTTTAAACCGTGAGTGCTGGCGCAACGGGTCCCATATCGGATCCAGACGTAAGACAGGAACAGAGATGATATCTCCAGACGGGATAGACATTAGGNNCTTACCGCTCGCTTCCCTTCTCTAATCGCTTCCTGTTTGCGACCCAGGTAGGCATAAGCAAGTCCAAGAGAAGAGTGAATTCTTGAATCTTCAGGATGATCTCTTAAGGCTTCTTCCAAGGCTATACGTGCCTTCTCGGCATGGGCTTTCATTAACGACTGATTATTCATTGCCTGATATGTCGTGGCATAAGCAAGATGCTTATAGAAATTAAAATATTCACCTTCAGCCACATCATAGGATAAAGAGTCAAGACGACCTAGCACTCCCAGAAAGTTTCTTTCAAGCATGCCGTTAAGAATCCACCAATAGTCATTAAACTTGTGAGGAGGCAAAGTCTCTAATAGAGCTCGAGCTTTTTCGGTATCACCATTCGAGAGATAATAAACTCTTACTTTCCCGAATTGCGACCAAGTATAATCCGCATCAATCGAAAGAGCTCGATCGAACCAATCCATAGCTTCATCATATTTTCGCATACGTTCGTAGATGAGGCCTGTAAAATGGGCTGTGCCAGGACTTCGCGGATTGAGCTTAAATGATTTTTCATAAGCAGCTGCTGCTTGCTCCCAATTACCCACGCGCATCTGGATTGCTCCAAGGTAAGAAGGCGCTAGGTTGGGGCGAGCTTTCTGAATGGATTCAAATATTTCGGTTGTCCTCTCATAGTTCCGGAGTACATAATAATAATAACGTCCTAACGCAGCCTGGGCCTCTGGCAGATCTGGTTCAAGCTCAATCACTTTGTCCACCGCTTCTCTTGCTTTTTCTTTTCTTTCCTCGGTGCGGTCAATTCCAGAATGATATGCAAGGGCATGAACATTAGCAAGGCTGATGTAGGCCAAAGTAAAGTTATTATCCAGCTCAATTGCTGTCTTAATCAGTTCAACAGCTCGATTTAATTCGTTTGTATCTCTATTATCCATTCCTAGATCTAGGTGCTTATCAGCCCGAAGTAAAATATCATAGGCTTCAAGATTGTCAGTAGGCCTGGCGTAGATAGCTCTNNAGATAGCTCTGCGTTCTGGCTCTAGAACTATGATGTCCAGTTGTTTGGCGACTTGATCGGCAATCTCAGACTGGACTGTAAAAATATCTTCTAAGGCACGGTCATAGCTATCAGTCCAGATATGAGTGTTATCGGCGACATTTATAAGCTGGGGAGTGACTCGCACCCTTCCTTTGCCCTCAGCATTCCTATCCCAACGAACAGTCCCCTCAAGGATATAATCAACTCCTAATTCTTCTCCTATCTGCTTGGTTGTCTTGGCGGAACCTTTATACTGCTTTGCACTTGTGCGGGAGATGACTCCTAGCCCGTGTAAAGCAGCCAGACGGCTGTTGAGCTCCTCAGTTAATCCATCTGCAAAATACTCATCTTCTGGAGGCCCCAAATTCCCAAACGGCAGAACAACCAGCATCCTTTGGCCTCGAGTGGGCGCTGGCTTTTTACTCATAAAATTTAAAATAACTATTAGAGCCACCACGATAACGGCAAGCAGAGCAACAATCATTACCCATGGTTTCCTGAATGTTTCTTTTATCTCCCTTGTTGTAGTTGGTCTTCTAGAAGGCATAAACCTCTCAAGGGTAGAAATCCCTTCTTCTATCTTGATCAATTCTGAAAGGAGTTCCTCTGTGTTTTGATACCTCTTCTCTTTATCTTTGTCCATGCATCTCAGTATCAACAGGCTAAGATCTTCGGGAATCTGAGCATTATACTGCCCGGGTTGTGGAGGCGTTTCTGTCTTGTGCTTTAGAGCTATACTTAAAGATGTATCTCCTTCAAACGGCAGCCTCCCGGTCGTCATCTCATACAGGATGACTCCCAGCGAGTAGATATCAGAACGCTGGTCTACTTCCTTCCCGTCCACCTGCTCTGGAGACATGTACTCCGGTGTCCCGATCATTATTCCTGGAGCTGTTACTCCTTTTGCTTTAAGCGAACGGGCTATCCCAAAATCCATAATACGAGCATTGCCCTCTCTGTCAATTATGATGTTGCCTGGTTTTAAATCACGATGGACAACCCCTAGCCTGTGTGCTTCTGCTAGTCCCTCACAAACCTGCTTGGCTATGAAAACCGCTTGCCCTGCGCTTAACTGCCCCATCATACCGATCATACTTCTCAAGCTCTCCCCAGGCACATACTCCATGGTGATATAATGCGTCTCTTCCTCTTGACCAAGATCATACATCTTGCAGACATTCCTCTGGGCAATCCTGCGGGCGATTTTCAGCTCGTTCCTGAAGCGTTCTATGGTTTTTTTATCCGAAGAAATCTCAGGTTTGATGAGTTTTAAGGCTACCTCGTCCTCTATTTTTTTATCGAATACTCTGTAGACTTTCCCCATGCCACCTTTTCCCAACTCTTCGATGATTTCGTACCTGGATGCAAAAGTCGTTCCCCTGGTTAATTCATCTGGAGTTTTTTCAAGAGTCTCGGTGGGAGCTGCAGAGATCTCTTCTTTAAAAGGAAGCGGTGTTGCACACTTACCACAGAAGCGGCTGTCGTCTGGATTTTCAAAATGGCATTCAGGACATTCCACTGCCTATTCTCTCTTTTCAACTCTATATCGATAAAATATTAATTAATGAAAGAACTGTCAAATGAAATAAATTGAGGTGGCTCGCCACGAAAATATAGCTATGACAACTGCGCTTGTATTGGAATTCTAGAAGAGTAATGGTCTGAGCACATTGGTAGTTGGACTGATGATTAGGGAAGATGGCTTTCCTTATTCTGGACTAAATCCTGACTCTCTTTATTCCTTCTGAAGCAAACTATGAAACTTCGGGTTTTCACGCAGCAGGTCCCACTGCGGGTCAACGCGAAGTGAGGGAATAGAGGCTAACTGCCACAGAAATTCAGCAGATGGGATAGATAGAAAGTTTTCCAGCTGATCAATAGCCTCCTCTTGTTCACCAATCACTGCATAAATCCTGGCTAAGTGCAGGATGTAACAAGGCCCAAAGGCCGCGTCCTTGGATACTGGATGAAGCTCTTGGGCGTGATTTCCTTCTTGAACGGCCTCGGCTTTTCGGCCCAGGTAAGCATAAGCAAGGCCAAGAGAAGCGTGAAATCTCGAATCTCCGGGATTCTCTCCTACCGCTTTTTCCAATGCTATGCGCGCTGATTCGGCCCTGGTCTTCATAAGCGACCACTCTTTCATGGCATGATAAACCGCGGCAAAAGCCAGGTCTTTATGGAAATAAAAATGCTGTCCTTCAAAAGAATCATAGGACAAGGAGGCGAGCCTATCCAACACACCCTGATAATCTCGATCAAGCATGCCAAGCGTGAACCACATATAATCCGTGAGCCGGTGTTGGGGCAAAGTCTGGAGTAAATCTCGAGCTTCTTTCGTATTTCCTTTCGAGAGCACATAGATTCCCACCTTCCCTAAGCGAGGTGTAAGGCGGTTGGGATTAATAGAGAGGGCTCTGTCGAACCACTCCTCGGCCTTCTCGTAGTTGCGCAGACCTTGGTAGGACAGCCCTATTTCATAGGCTAACTGAGAGTGACGCGGGTTGAGTTTAAATGCCTTTTCGAGGATTGGCAAGGATTGTTCCCACTTACCTTGCCGCCTCTGAATATAGCCAAGCAATTCTGGAGAGAAATTAGGTTGAGCTTTTTGGACTGATTTAAATATTTCCTCTGCACGGTCATAGTCAAGAAGCCCCCAATAGTAATAAAACGCCAAAGCCACCTGCACCCCGGGGATATCCGGTTGTAGCTCAAGCGCCCTATCCACTGCAGCTCTCGCCTTTGCCAAACGCTCTTTGGTACGGTTATGTCCGAAAAAATGCATCCTGGAATGGATTAAAGATATCTGGACATAGGCTAAGGCAAAGTCAGGATCTAGCTCAGTCGCTTTTTCTAAATTCTGTATAGCAAGATCAAATTCTTGATCATCTGAATACATCCATCCTTTATACTCATGTTCTTTTCCCTTTAAGTAATAATCATAGGCCTCAACGTTATCAGTAGGCTGCTTGTAAAGAGCTCTTCTTTCCGGCTCCAGTACTGTAAGATCCAATTGCTTGGCAACCTCCTCGGCAATCTCGGACTGGACAGAGAATATATCATAGATGACCCGGTCATAGCGCTCTACCCAGAGGTGAGTATCGTCAGAAACACGTATAAGCTGGGGCGTCACCCTAACCCGGCCATTGCCTTCAGTACTTCTATCCCAGCGCACAGCCCCCTCAAGCACATAATCAGCTCCTAGCTCATCACCAATCTGTTGGGTTGTCATATCAGTGTCTTTGTACTGTTTAGCACTTGTCCTGGAGATTACGGCGAGTCCGTGCATGGCGGCCAGACGGCTGGTGATCTCTTCAGTTATTCCATCTGCGAAATATTCATCCTCAGGAGGACCTAAATTCTCAAACGGCAGAACCACAAGCAATGATTCCTTTGCAGGAAAAACTGGCTTTTTTATTCCGCTGTATAAGATGATGGCCATCCCGGCTACTATTGCTACCGCAAAAAGCGCTGCAATCATCATCCAGCGCTTCCTGAGTGTGACTTTTACTGTCTTAATAGTGATAGGTTTCTTATTAGGAATCGCTCTCTCTGTAGTCGAAATCCCCTCTTCTATCATTCTTAATTCAGAAAGGACCTCCCTTGCATCCTGGTATCTCTTATATCTATCCTTTTCCATGCAATTTAGAATCACGCTGCTTAGTTCCACAGGCATCTGAGCGTTGAATTCTCTGGGATCAGCAGGTTTCTCTGTCTTATGCTTCAAGGCCACACTAAGAGCAGTATCTCCTTCAAAAGGAACCCTCCCTGTTATCATCTCATACATGATGATTCCTAAAGAATAGATATCAGAACGCTTGTCTACGTCCTTCGCGTCCACCTGTTCTGGTGACATATAGGCTGGCGTCCCGATCATCACTCCAGGATCTGTTAGCCTTTGTGCTTTAAGCGAGCGTGCTATGCCAAAATCCAAAATACGAGCATTGCCTTCTCTATCAACTATGATGTTACTTGGTTTCAAATCACGATGAATAACTCCCAAGCGGTGCGCTTCAGCCAACCCTTCACACACTTGCTTCGCTATGAAAACAACTTGCGCTGCACTTAACTGCCCCATCATTCCAATCATGCTCTTCAAACTTTCGCCAGGTACATATTCCATTGTTATGTAGTTGGTTCCTTCTTTTTCACCCAGGTCATACATCTTGCAGACATTCCTATGGGCTATCTTGCGGGCAAACTTAAGTTCATTACTGAAACGGTTGATAGAATCCCCGTTGGAAGCAATTTCAGGTTTTATTAGCTTTAGGGCTACTTCTTCCTCTAGCTTCTTATCGAATACTCTATAGACTTTCCCCATGCCTCCCTTTCCTAGCTCTTCGATGACTTCGTACCTGGAGACAAAAGTGGTTCCCCTGGTTAATTCTTCAGTAGCTTTCTCCATGGTTTGGGTGGGAGATGAAGAATTTTTCTTAGCGGAAGGAAGCGGAGTTGCACATTTGTTGCAGTAACTGCTCTCGTCTGGATTTTCAAAATAGCAACTCGGACATTCCATCTTTCTAAGCTCTCTTTTTACGTCCTTCACTAATATATACGTAATAGGACCAAAAAATGATGCATTTTTACTGAAAATCCCTTAAAAAGCCGGAAAGCTTTCACTTAAATCTCCTCCAATCGATTACAAGTACAATTTATTTTATTATATCTAGCAAAATTCATGCCAATTTAATCTTCTTGGGGTTCTCTAAAATTTATGAAACAAAGATGTATCATTAATTAACAGTTAATGTCCGCGCTCGTACAGAAATATACATTCCCCATATCAACTTTGTAACAGAGGGTAGCTAAAATTCTGTTGCTTTATAATCCAAGTCTTAACCCGTGTGTTATTCATTTTCGATGCCATCATCATCCTCTATCTTTTTAAATAATAACGATTTAGGGTGATTCTTTTAAGCGCTTTTTGCGTTTAATATGGGGAATATAGGATTAGGAGAAAGGAAAGGAAAGAAAAGGAAAGGAAAGGAAAGAAATGTAAGCGACAATGTTGTCCTCTATTTATGACATATGACTTATAATAAAGGATAAGAAGTACTGGAGCGTTGGTTAAACCAGATAGACAGAAAAAGTATATTAGTGCAAGTATCTCAAAATCGGTGATTATTTAATAGAACATCGATAGCCTAGCCCACAAAATGTGGAAAAGATACGTAGAAAAGATACAATATGGTGAAGCGGTTGTAAAAAAATTTTATATAACATCGGAAAGATGTAAACAATTTTTCCTTTTTTAGCGGTTACCGTTATGAATGAGAGATGGACATCGCAATCACTTCTCGGAAAAATTGTGTCCAGGGCAAAAAGGGCTGGCTGGAGCGTCCTGAGGAGATTTTCTTGAAGGACGAGAAATTATTCTTTGAAAAATTGATTGAGCCCGTAGAACATCAAATGATGCGGTCCATCTGGCGAATTGTGCGCGACCCGGAGATGGCCAAAGATGCTCTACAAGAATCGCTAACCAAAATCTGGAGGCGCCTTGACCGTATCCGAAACCATCCAAATCCGCGCGCGCTGATTTTGAAAATATGCTTAAACGCGGCCATCGACTCATTGAGAAAAAGAAAACGTCTCCATCAACATGAAAAAGCGGAACTGATTCACCAAATCCCCACTCAGTCCCATACTAAAGATTATGAAGCCCTGGAAAGGAAGAGAATCGAGGCTGAGGTCTTTAGGGCCATCAACCGGCTGCCCAGGAGGCAGGCGGTGGCTGTCCTGATGAGGATTATACAGGATCAGCCTTATGAAGCCATTGCCCAAGCAATGAAATGCAGCGAAACAACGGTGAGAATCCATGTCTCAAGGGGAAGAGCGCGACTGAGCCAGTGGCTTTCACACTTAAAACCTACTTCTCTAGAGGAGGTATCAAAATGAAAAAAGAAAATTCTGAAGAGTTCGAGATTGATGATCTCTTAAAGCAGACGTTGAAGGATGACCTTCCTCAAGATTTAGAAGGAAGGATGAAGAAGCATTTGATGCAATTCCGGGAAAAAATGGCGCAGTCTGAGGAACAACACAGGAAAGAAACCTACGGAGTTTTGTCGCGACTATTCCAGTGGGAAGGACTGGAATGGATGAAGTGGATGTTTAAAAAGCAAGTTCTGGCCCCAGCCTCCATCATCATGGTTGTTCTGGGCGCCATTCTGCAAGTATCCGGTCCGCGCAGTGTCCTGGCCGAATCCATCTCTTTATTTAAAACATCGGTTATAGTTTCTGATCGAGTGAGCCATGCAGGTTCGATGGAATGCTTAATGAAGGTGCCAGCAGAAAAGGATCAACATCATGAATATTCCATCCAATGGCTCTCTCCGGACCTCACCCGGGTGCAGGCTAAAAAGCCGACTCAGGACATAATCAAAACCATGTGGATCTCAGAAGAAGAAATAACCATCGCAGATCATGCGACAAACACACTGCGCAAAGTAGAAGAAGTAGATCAAATTGATGACCCAGAATTTAAGCAAGCATTGGGCTTGCTTTCTCCCCTTGACCTGGTTGAGCAGATGGGAGGGATATGGCGGCTGAAACAGTATAAACAGCATGGAGATTGCGAATGGGGAACATTCGTCATTGAGAACCTAGAAGAAAAGGCGCTTCTGGAAATTACCGTTGATCTATGTACTTTTCTTCCGACCAACTACAAACTATTTCTCGCAGATCCCAACAAAGAAAATGGTGAGGGTAAAATTCTTATGGAAGTAATTTTTAAATGGAATACATCGATTGAGCCTCAGTCGATGCTTCCCAAAATATCTAAGGGGAGTTCAACCGGCTGATGGCAGGCGATTAGCTCACAAAAGGAGGATATCCTATGTCAGAAAAAGTTGATTTAAAAAGAATATGGAAGGTCTTGTCAAGAATTTTAATTATAGTCTTTTTTGTTACGGCAGTGATTCTGTCGGGTAGTTTTTTTACAGGCCTTATTAAAGGACCCAGCCTGGTTTTCGTGCTGTTAGGAGGAGTGGGCATGGCTTTGATGGGCTTTTCCGCCCGCGAGATAAGTTCTGCCTTCAAGCACGCTGCAGGAGGCCCTGATGGAAAAGAGAGTCTCCAAAATTCAGCTTATTTCTGGGAAGCTGCCGCCCGTAATTTCTTAATGATGGGGGTCCTGGGAGCTTTCATCAGCTTTATCACAGCCTTGAGTAAGTCTAGAGGCGGCATTGCAAATATTGCCCTGGGAATGTCGGAATCCTTCTTACCCGCGGTTTACGGAATGATACTTGGAGTTATCTGCTTTGTTCCCGTCCTGAAGCTAACCGGAGAGTTTAGCAAACATCCACTTCAAGAACCAAAGGAAGTACTCGAGAAACCAGATGATAAAGCAGTCAAAGTCCTAAGATTTGATAACATTATCGGCTATGCTCTGTTTATCGCTGTTGTAGGATGGACAATAATATCTTCTATATCATCGATGGAGTATGATAGTCCCCTAAATCCAACGGAAGTATTCATTCATTGGCCGTCTATTCTTGTCGTACTGGGAGGAACAATGGCGCTGGTTATGTTCATTGGCGATGCAGCTGCTGGAAGGTCATTTACGTTGAGTTTTGCCTTAACAGGGCTGATAGGATCTCTTATGGCCTTTGTCCAAACTTTAATCAGCTTTTCCTCCCGAGGTGTGAGGGATGTAGCATCTGCGATGACATTCATTATCTCATCCTGTTTTATTGCCCTTCTGGGGATGATGTTGATAGGAATACCTCTTGAAGACCGCACTATAAAAACCGGGAAAAATAAAAAACAGCTGACCTTAAGCCGCATTGCCTGGTATGTTTTTCCAGTTGTGGCTTTGATCTTATTAATCTTTGCGTTTGTGATGGTGCTCACGCCCATAAAAAAAGTCGCATGAAATAACACGAATTCGGATTCGAAGAGGAGTGTTGCAGCTCCTCCTTTCCATCTTTTTCATTAGGTTTGCAAGCTTCTTTTCCCAAAAGCAACCTTTCTTAATGGATTCTCGTATATATATACAAAGCAGTGGAGAAGCTCTATTAAAAAAATCAAATTGAAAAAGGAGTGGTGCAATGATGAACTCATGCAATAGAGGAATGATTATCTTATTTGCCTGCCTATTTATTGTTACCTTCGCCAAGCCAATCCCAGGAATAGCAGCGAAAACTCCAGGAATGGAAGATGCGTCCCGAAATAAAGGTACAGGAACAGCTGAGGACCCTTATATAATTCCCAAGACAGATTCCGCGATTAAAGTTGATGCGATCCTCGACGAGCCTGTATGGGAAGAAGCTCTTGTCTTGGGGCATTTTTACGAGGTCCGCCCTGGCGAGAATGTGACGCCGCCAGTAAGAACAGAGGTTCTCCTCATTTATGACGACAAAAACCTGTACGCAGCCTTCCGTTGCTATGATCCCGAACCGTCGGCCATACGCGCCCACCTAAGGGACCGAGACACTTTGGGCGGAGACGACTGGGTAGCCCTCATCTTCGATACCTTCAACGACAATCGAAGAAGCTTGGACTTTATTGTCACCTGCTTAGGCGTGCAATTTGACCAGATCGAAACGCCAAGAGGCGAGGATCCCGGCTGGGATGCTATCTGGGACTCCGCTGCGAAGATCACTGACTGGGGCTATGCCATTGAAATATCGATTCCATTTTCCTCTCTGCGCTTCCAGCGCAAGGAGGGCCCTCAGATCTGGGGTTTCGATGCGGTCCGCAGATATCCCCGCAGCCATCCTTTCCATATCGGGCTCTTCCCAAGAGACCGGAGCAACAATTGCTATCTCTGTCAGGCATTAAAGATTAAGGGTTTCGATGGCGTCAGTCCGGGCCGCAATGTTGAAATCAACCCTACTGTCATCGGAGCTCGCATGGACGAAAGACCTGATTTCCCTCAGGGTGATCTGGAAAAGCGAGACCAGCAAGCCGAACTAGGACTTACAGCTAGGTGGGGAATGACACCAAATCTAACGCTTAGTTTAACAGCCAATCCCGATTTTAGTCAGGTCGAGGCAGACGCCCTGCTGCTCGACATTAACGAACCATTTGCTCTCTTTTATCCGGAAAGGCGGCCCTTCTTCACCGAGGGGGCTGATTTCTTCAGCGCCTTGGAACGCATAATATACTCGAGGACCGTGCGAGACCCTTCCTGGGGCTTCAAGCTTACAGGCAAGGAGGGATCTAATACTATCGGCGCTTACGTGCTCCGCGACGATATCACAAATCTCATATTCCCTGGAAGCCAGGGCTCCCAATCGACATCGCTTATGATGGCCAACACATCGTCAGTCTTTCGCTACAAACTCGACTTAGGCAGAGATTATACTGTCGGGCTCCTGGCAACCGACCGCGAAGCTAAGGACTATTTCAATAGAGTATACGGATTCGACCTGGACTTCCGTGTTACCAGAACGGATCAGCTCCAATTGTTGGTGTTGGGCTCAAGCACTAGATATCCAGATGAAACAGCTACCAGTTTCAGCCAGAAGCAGGGCACCTTTAACGACTGGCTAGTTTCGTTTGAGTATGATCATTATACAAGAACCTGGGGATGGTGGGCTGATTATGAAGAAGCCGGTCCAGATTTCCGTGCTGACCTGGGTTTTTATCCTATGGTCGGCTACAGAAACATCGAAGGTGGCTTGCTCCGCACCTGGAACGCAAAACAAGGACAATGGTGGTCGATGTTTAGAGTGGGCACTGATTTAAATTATTACGAAGAGAAGGATGGAACGTTGCTTAACAAACGAGCCTCCCTCTGGTTCTATTATTCAGGGGCAATGCAATCAAATCTTTTCATGGAAGGAGAGATAAGGCGAGAAGCATATAATGGCCGTGAATTCGATATATTTTCTTTTGTTATGAGCGGTGGATTCTGGCTGAATGAAGATTTGCCAATCGGTCTCCTCACTATTCTCGGAGATCGAATTGATTACGACAATACTCGTTTAGGAAAGCGGACCAGGATTAATCCTTGGTTGAGCTACAATCTTGGCAGACATCTTCGCTTCGGCATTGACCACGCGTTCGAGCGAATGACTGTCGAGGGCGCCCGTCTCTATACGGCTAATGTCAGTCAGATGTCAACTGTATACCAGTTCAACGTTCGCACCTTCTTCCGTGCGATCCTCCAGTATGTACACTACGATTACAATCCCGGCAATTATACTTACCCTATAGACGCCGAGGAAAAGCACTTCTTCACTCAGCTATTGTTCTCATACAAGATAAACGCTCGAACTGTTCTTTTTCTGGGATACAGCGATAATTATTTCGGTGGCCCGGACTTCAGCTTGAAACAAGCAAACAGGACGTTTTTTGTGAAGCTGGGCTATGCCTGGGAGTTGTAGCTGA
>JABAOH010006734.1_pt1 | contig 13892 bp, 10 predicted proteins | sample 7062181 | NCBI WGS metagenome assembly JABAOH01 (sample SAMN14538630, study PRJNA623070) | marine sediment metagenome | biome: marine biome [ENVO:00000428]; feature: marine pelagic biome [ENVO:01000023]; material: deep marine sediment [ENVO:00002113]; isolation source: pool of 5 deep marine... | reverse complement strand
AATGCGCAGGTCTAAATCTTCGATCTTGGGAAGTTTTTCGAACCAGGGGCGACCAATAGCCCCAAGTTCTGTCATGGCTTCGTTATATTCTGGAGTCAAGAATGGCAGCACAAAGACGATTCCGATGACTCCACCGTTTTTTGCCAGAGCACGGAGCATTTCATCGCTCATATTACGGTGATGGGGATTGAGTTCTCTGCAGCCCGAATGAGAAGCTATGACCGGATCTTGAGTTATTTCTAAGATATCAAAAAAAGTTAGATCCGAGATATGGGAGATATCGATGACCATTCCGATTCGATTCATCTCCTTAATGACATTTCTGCCAAGGTCGTTCAGGCCACCCCACTTGGGTTTATCTCCACTCGAATCTGCCCAGCCATGGCTGATATTATGAGTGATTGTCATCGAGGAGATACCGAGGCTATGAAATTTCTTTAAAAGCTCCAAGTCGTCCTCGATGGCGTGTCCTCCTTCGATAGCTAGAGGCATTGCGATTTTTCCGGCTTTAACGATACGCTCGACGTCTTTGCCGGTTCGAGCAAGTTCCGCAGAATCTGAATTTTTCTCGAGTGTAGTCTTCATGGCATCTATAAGCTGGAATGCCTGGCGAGCACACTTGTCAGGATAGAGAAAGTTTTGGATGAAAAGGGCGACAACTTGAACATCAACTCCTCCTTCCTTAAGCCGGGGAATGTCCACATGTCCTCCGGGAAGGCGCGTTCCTATGTCGAGCTTTTCATAAAGGACACGGTAAGAAAGGTCATTATGGGTGTCCCAGACAAGCGCTTCTTTGTGCAATTTATCCATCGCATTCTCTCCAGTTGCGAGAAAGGAGGCTAAAACAGCAGTAGCTATTAGAATGAAAAGCGTTAACAGAATGATATGATTGAAATGTTCTTTTATTTTTTTCATTGTTTCCTCTTCCTTGTGTTCGGTCGTTTCATTTTTCTGGAGTTTTTTGATGTTGATTCTATCCAATCTTTAACCTTGCTTCAAGGTCTTTCTTCTTCTCTAAAGGCTTGTAGGAGGGATAAATGAATCAAGCCCCATAAAGTATACTGATGGTGGAATCGGGACTTATCTTTCTCGTATTTGTTTTACGCTTTACGCCTTGCAGTATTTGTCTTATGATTATGAGGGAGATTTCGCAATGAAAATTATAAGCGATTCCTTAAGCTTTTCAACAGGCGGGTTTTCTGACATGAAGGATCTAACCCAGGAGGTTTCCAAGAAGCTATCCGAGAATAAACTCCAGAACGGAATCCTCAACCTGTTTGTTCCTGGTTCAACAGGTGGCCTGACGACAATCGAGCATGAACCTGGCCTTGTTGAAGATTTCTCTGAGTTCATGGAAAGAGTAATCCCCAGTAATGTCACTTATCATCATGATGCAAAGTGGGGAGACGGTAACGGATTTTCTCATGTCCGAGCTGCTCTCGTTGGAGCATCTCTTAATGTCCCGTTTTCAAATGGCAGGCTTAATCTGGGAACATGGCAGCAGATTGTATTCATCGATTTCGATAACCGCTCCCGCTCACGTATGGTTCTCCTCCAGTTTATGGGAGAGTGATAAAAACGAGAAGAGCAGGACAGATCTTTATAACTTACAGTTATATTTTTTAAATAATTTTAAATTTTTATAACTCAGAGTTATAATTTTAATCTGTTTGGTTCGTCTGGAGAGCGAAATGCTCCTTTCTTAGGTGAGTATCGGTGAAAAGATATAGCAGACTTGGGCTAGCTTAAAAATGGCTGACATAAAAGAAAAACTGGAACGACTGAAAAAAGAAAGAGAGGCTCGCTCTCGCTCTAAATCCCAGCTAGTAAAAGATGCCTGGGAAGAAATCGAAAAAACTGAGGATCTATCCGTCAAGGATAAACTAGAACAACTCATAAGCCTCACCCGCCAAGAAAAACATTCAGAGCCCAAAATCCCGCCCTTCGAGCCTCTTACAAGGGAGCCTATTCAGTTTTTCGAAAATCCGTATCCTCTGGACGTTAAATACGGAAAAGTTACGATATCTTCAGGCTTGGAGATAAAAGGGAAGACTCTCACCTGTCTGAGTAAGGAAAGTGCCTTCGAAAACCTTGACCTATCCACAGCGCTCTTTATCGACCTGGAAACAACGGGGCTATCTGGAGGAACAGGGGTTGTCGCTTTTCTCGTCGGCTTGGGTTTCTACAGAGATGACAAATTCTACGTAACCCAGTTCTTCCTTGGAGAGCTTGCAGAAGAAGAAAAGATGATAAAGGAGCTGGGACAGTTTTTTTCTCAGATGAACTTTCAATCAGTAGTCACATTTAACGGAAAGGGATTTGATATGCCCCTCCTCGAAACACGGTTCATCCTCCACAGGCAGCCATTCGTCCTCAGTGAACTCCCCCATCTTGATTTTCTGTATTCAGCCCGCAGTCTCTGGAGGCATAAGCACGAGAGCTGCCGGCTTTACCACCTTGCCCGTGAGGTCGTTGAGGCAGACCGTTCTGAAGACATCCCTTCAGCCGAGATTCCCTGGAGATATTTTCAATATCTAAACACAGGGAATTTTGAACTGATTGAGCCTGTCCTCTACCATAATCAGGAAGATATTCTTTCTCTTTTGGGAGTTATAATTGTTGGCTCTCTAATATTTTCTGAAGATCAAGGAGAGGAACTTACAGATGCCCTGGACCTTTATGGTGCGGGTAGAGTGATGGAAAACATAGGAGAGGCCGAGAAATCTGTTTATTTCTACAAGAGAGCTATTGAAGAGGGATTATCGGATGAGTTATCGCTGACGGCTAAGAAAAAAATTTCTTATTATTTCAAGAGAAATCAAGAGTGGAAACCCGCTGTTACATTATGGAGAGAGATGACCTCTTCAAATACACAATCTAAGGATCAACTTCTCTCCTTTAGAGAGCTTGCCATGTATTTAGAACACAAAAAGAAAAAATATGAGGAGGCAAGAAAAACAGCAGAGGAAGGGTATGTGCTATCTCTTAACTATTCTTCCTATTACGAGAAAGACTTCGCCCACAGAATGGAAAGGTTAAAAAACAAGATTCAAAAACAAAAAGCAAAGAAAAAAAAGTCTGTTGATAGATAAATTTGTTGATGAATGAATTTGTAGGGGTTTGATTTATCAAACCCACCTTATTAATTATGGTGATTTTATTGTAGGGGCTTGATTCATCAAGCCTACCTTATTTGATTAAGGTGATATTATAGTAGGGATTTGATTTATCAAACCGCACTTTTAAGATAGTAAATATGGAACTTAAGGCATTCCAGGATTATCTGAATTCTCAAGGGCTTAAATTCACCAGGCCCAGACGTTTAATATTTAAGGAAATATTTTCTTCTGAAAAGGTTCACCCTAATGCCTATGAAATCCACAGAAGGCTGAAAAGAAAAGGCCAAAAAGTTTCTCTGGCTACTATCTACCGGACATTAAGCCTCCTGGTAAAGTGCGGCCTGGTGAGTGAGATAGATTTTGGGGAGAATCACAGCCATTACGAGCCTGAGGTTGTTAAGGCAGCCCACGGCCATCTAGTTTGCCTTTCTTGCGGAGAGGTCAAAGAGTTTTCCCATAAGAGAATACAAGCAATTCTAAATAAGATAGGAAAGGAAAGTCAGTTCATGACTGATAAATTTTCAATCCAGGTCTTTGGTTACTGCACCAACTGCCAAAAAAAGTAACAACTGATGTAGGGGCTTGATTCATCAAGCCCACATTTTTATAAAAAGGAAAGTCCGCCAGTTTGCATTTTTATCCAGAATAGATTATCGCCTTCTTCTTGTTTTTTCCAGATGAAAATAGACTGGCCACTTTAAAAGATAGATTCAAGATGAAAGGAGGCATAGAGATGATCCCAGTAATTAACCTAGAGGAAAAAATTAAGGAGATTGGCAAGCCATTTTCTCCTGTGGAAGTAGCACGGCTCAACGACCAGGTTGTACGGATGGCTTTAGTCAAAGGAGAATTTCATTGGCATAAACATACAAATGAAGATGAGCTTTTTTATGTGTATAAAGGATGCATCACTATTCAGCTTAAAGATCAACCAGACATAACATTAAATGAAGGAGAAATAGCTGTCATACCCAAAGGCGTGGAACATTGTCCAAAAAGTGTAGTGCCTTCCTATAATTTGCTGTTTGAGCCCTATTCCCTGCAAACAAGAGGAGATTAGATAACTCGATGCTTTTTCTGTGCAGGGAGCTCGGGAGATCTCTTGTTTTGGTCGAATTCAACGACGAAATCACATAGAATATTTGCTTTGACTTCCCCTTAAACTTCATATATTTATAAATACTCAAAGGGAAGAGGTGCTCCGATGAAAGCCATGATTTTGAAAAGATTTGCGCCTATTGACAAGAATCCTCTCGAGCTTGTTGACCATCCTATCCCAGAACCAGACTCAGAGGGGATTCTTCTTCGCGTTAAAGTCTGCGGTGTCTGCCATACGGACCTTCATACCATAGAAGGGGAACTTCCCGAGGTCAAAACTCCTATAATCCCAGGTCATCAGGTTGTAGGATTTGTGGAAAAGCTTGGCAAAAATACTTCTCGCTTTAAAGAAGGGGACAGACTCGGTGTTGCCTGGCTTTATTCTGCCTGCGGCGAGTGTGCGTTCTGCCAGAGGGAAAATGAGAATCTCTGTGAAACCGCTCGCTTTACTGGCTACCATGTAAACGGGGGCTACGCGGAGCACATAGTCGTCCCTGAGAAATTTGCCTATCCTATTCCAAAAGTATTCTCTGATGATGAAGCTGCACCCCTCCTTTGTGCTGGAATTATCGGCTACAGAGCCCTGCGCTTGAGCGAGATAAAGCCCGGCCAACGCCTGGGCCTCTACGGATTCGGGGCTTCTGCTCATGTTGCTATCCAGGTGGCTGTCCACTGGGAGTGTGAGGTCTATGTCTTTACTCGGAGCGAAGAACACCGCACACTGGCCACCAAACTCGGAGCTGTATGGACAGGAACATCAAATGACGAGCCTCCAACAAAAATGGACAGCTCCATCATCTTTGCTCCTGCAGGGGAGTTGGTTCTCGATGCTTTAAGAGTCATGGATAAAGGCGGTACTTTAGCCCTGGCAGGGATTTACATGACTCCGATTCCTGAGATGGATTATGTGAAATACCTGTACCACGAAAGGACTCTTCGCAGCGTGGCCAACGCAACAAGGAAAGACGGGGAAGAGCTTCTCCGGATTGCGGCAGAAATCCCTATCCGCACAACCACCCAGGTCTTTCCATTAGAAGAGGCGAATAAAACTCTTAAACTCCTAAAAGAGGGTAAAATCAGCGGAGCCGCTGTCCTAAAAATTTCCGACTAAACCAAATGTAGGGGTTGGATTCATCAAGCCCACCTTATCAATTGTAGGGATTTAATTTCTGTTGTGCATGAGCTTGAATAGTAGGGGCTTGAATTGTACGGGTTTGATTCATCAAGCCCGCTTTTGTTCTTAATCTAAAGGTTTGATTCATGTTTTGTAGGGGTTTGATTCATCAAGCCCACCTTATGGTTTCTATAATATTAATTCTCTTAAAAAAATCCCTAAAATCTGGCATAATATGAAAAACATTTCTCCTGTGCGCCCGTAGCTCAGCTGGATAGAGCGTCTGACTACGAATCAGAAGGTCGTAGGTTCGAATCCTGCCGGGCGTACCAGCTATTTTCCCTTATTCTTAGGCTTTATCTTGATTTTATCCTTTAACTTATAATCCCGTAGTTTCAGCTATTTTAAACAAAGTTTGGCACATATTGACACTCTTCTCATAAAATATTATGCTATTGCTAAGTAAGCAGAGGGAACAATGGGAATAGAGTGCCCTAAATGCAAACCAGAGGAACCACCTTCGCAGGACGATACGAAATCATAGAAGAACTTGGAAAGGGAGGCAACGGCAGCGTCTACAAGGCTCACGATACCCAAATAAATTATACATTGTATGTTTCACAGTGTTAGAAAACCCCAAGAAGATGAAATTGGCATGTTTTATGCTAATTAAAATAGGATACAAAACCATTTCCATTAAATTGAAGATGAACTAGGAGGTAAAAAATATGAAAAGAAGAATTGCTTTTATTGGTTTATTTTTCTTAGTCATTTTCTGTTTGGTTAGCTGTAAACAGCAGAGTGAATTTCCTATACTTATCGGAGAATACCTAGGTCAAGAGCCGCCAGGGCCGGAAGGCGAGCTGTTTGCACCTGGTATTATGTCTACAGGATTGAGGGAACTGAATGCTGTCTTTTTTCCGGGAGGAAAAGAGGTCGTTTATTCGGTAAATGTGGGTAGTATGAAGTGGGCGCTCATTATGATGAGAGAAGAAAATGGCCGCTGGAGCAAACCAGAAGTAGCCCCCTTTTCTGGTGAATATGGCGGTGTTGACCCGTTTGTCTCTTTTGATGGCAACACGGTCTATTACTGCTCCAACAGACCAAAATCAGGTCAAGGCGAACCTGAAGACAACTACGACATCTGGTACGTTAAAAGAACAGATTCGGGCTGGTCGGAGCCGGTTAACATGGGACCTCCCCTAAACAGCGACACACATGAGTTCTACCCGTCATTGACGAGGGAAGGCACGATGTATTTTCAATCTCGACGTGAAGGCGGCTTTGGTAACAGCGACATCTACAGAGCTAAGCTTGTGGATGGCAAGTATGAGGAGGCTGAACTCTTGCCTGAACCAGTCAACAGCCCGAATTTTGAAGGCGACGCCTTCATCGCTCCTGATGAGAGCTACATTATTGTCTCCACGTTCAGGAAAGAGGATAACATTGGCCAGTCCGATCTGTATATTAGCTTCCGCTCTGAGGATGGCTCCTGGCTTCCGTTAAAGAATATGGGGGAAAGGATCAATTCTGAAGGGGGAGAGAACTGCCAAATTCTTTCGCCCTGTGGGAAATATCTTTTTTATACTAGCAGACAATATGGAAATCTTTTGGGGGTGTCTCCGTTGACTTACGAGGCCATCAAGAAAGCTTGGACTGAACCCCAAAATGGGCTTGGGGACATTTATTGGGTAGATGTGAAAATTATTGATGAATTGAGGCCGGAAGAACTAAAGAAATAGAAATCGTGGATCAAGGGAACGCATCTTAGCACTTAACATTTCTAAGTTAGATTAAAATAAGTATTCCTCTCCCTCAGGAGGGACGCTGATCCAGGACTCACTGTGGTTGAGGATACGAAGAAAAGGCTGGCCTGGATGAAGGATCATTAAAACTTGTGCCAGCACATTTTTTTGTTTTTATTATTCGTATGAGTTTATTATGATAGGACTCGAAAATTCTAAAAAGCGAACAAAGAGAAAGTCGTCTCAAACGGGGTGAATATATTCCTATTGAATGTGTTCGCACGTTTTTTAGGATAAAATCTTTTTAAGGAGGGAATGGATGTTAAAAGTCGGAACTATCTTACTTGCGATCTGTCTTATTTTTTCATGTGTATACGGGCTTCTGCTGGCATTTTCACCCGGTACACTAGCTCGCGGCACAGTGGAAGTACGTGGGGAGAGTTTTGAAGCCGTGAAGGATACGGGAACAGGGCAAGCTTTTATTGTTCAGACAAGACATTTGGGAGTGCTTGCCATATGTATTTCTATTGCATTGTTCTTTGTTCTCTTTTTCGCCTTCAATAAAGGAGCCCAATGGGCCTGGTGGGCGTTTCTCTTTGCTGGAGGTATCGCCTGGATCTATGGCTTGATTGTCCAGATTCTGGAAAAAGACACGTTGAATATGATTCTCCATATTATCGGAATAGTCATTATGGCATTCGGCCTCTTGCTTCCGGTGAAGGAATTCTTTACGAAAAAAGCGTAAGCACAGACTTTTTTAGGCTACAAAGCTGCGGCGCATCAGCCAAATTCTGAAAGACCAGTAGTACACCTTTAGCTTAGCAACAGTGAGTAGGTCGAGGAATTTAACACCAGTCCCTTTCAAAACCTTGCGTGAGCCTCTCGACTCATACCGCTCCCGGCGTCCATGACTCAAGGCCTTATTCCCACGCTCCCGTGAGCGAACAGGCAAGATTTCTCCTGTAGACATTCTTTACCGCCTCTTGGTTGTCCTTATTATGCACCTGAACCTCGTGTGCTCGTGCTGTACCCATTTTGAGAAATCGCACATTCAGATTGTATAGGAAATACTTGACCCTGGTATTGTCGAGGTTGATGATGCGACGAAGAGGCTTGCTGGGCTGAAGGCTTAGTAAGGCAAAGTCGTCGGATTTAAAATGCAAAATATTCTGTATTTGACCAGAGTGAAATTGCTCCGACAATAGACAAGACTACAAAGACAATACAATAGATCACGATCACCCTAATATACTCTTTGAAGCTACTCTTTAATCCAAATTTAACGAGCCCAAATCTTTGAGCAATTAGCAAAATGCCAACATAAAAGAAGAATAGGTAAAGGAACGTGCTCAGAACAAATCCCCAATAGTTACCTTGAATTGTAAAGAATATGCTAAGGGGAACAATAACAATGAATGACACAAAATCTGCTATTGCATGGCCCCATTCCATGACCATATGAACCCGATTGACAAGATCAGGATCATCTGGTGCGTGCTCTTGTACACGTAACTTTAAGGCGAGTCGCCAATTGAAGACGGATATTCCTTGAAATATAAGATTTGATCCTGCTATCAAGCCAATAATAATCACGGAAAGCCAGATGCCTAAGGGTAATTTCCCAATTTGTGTAGTTAAGAATTCCATATTATAGCCCTTTCATCTTTAACTTATTTGTAATGACTTACAAATTGCCTGGCGATTACCGTATTGCATGCAATATTTTAAGAACAATACCGCAGCAATACCTTCTAAATGTAATAAATATCTTTAAAATATGCTTAGAATTCAGCAATACCTTATCAATATCCATTTTATATAGCAAGCCGTATATCTGATAATTTTGATACCCTGGAGGATGCGAGGAAGAGGCTGACCGGGCTAAAGAGCAAATAGCTTCAACCTGAATAGATATTGAATAGATATTATATAGTAATCGGATTTGGAATCCGTCGTTCTTTAGATTTTTATTCCTATATAACTCAATCATTTTCAGCGAGTTATTTCTTTTTCTTTTATTTAGAATAAGATTTTTGTGACTGAATTGTGACTGGTGATAATGATAGTGAAGGCTAGAGAAGAAGCATTGAATTTAAGCTATCATGATTATAAAATAGGTAGACACATTATGGTCACAATTTGAGTTGATACGTAGATATTTTCTTCCGTAAGTAATTGATTCTAAACATGGTGCGCCTGTAGCTCAGGGGATAGAGCGACGGACTCCGGATCCGATGTCTGCGATTTTTCTAAGTCCTTGAAAACAAAGTAATAGTCAGTCTTATCAGCAATTTACTAAATTGTTTCTAGGTATATGGAGGTATACCTAGGTACGGGAAAGTACATCTCAGACGGTCACAATTTGGTCACAATTTGGTCACATATGGCCATCGGGCTCATAATCCGGAGGTCGCTAGCTCGAATCCATAAGACCTCTGCTTTTGTTCAAGTGGCTCTCCATTGATGATAAAAAGGCAAAATTTTTTACCAATAAGATAAAAACATTTCAGCGCTTGAGTGGATGGATTATACCTTCCGAGCCGAGCGCTCGCTTCCATCTCAGATTGCCCAGCAGGAACTCCTGGTGGCGGCTGAGCAATGGAGTGAGTATTTCTGATAGCCGTTGTAGTTGCTTTTTGGCGATTCAAAGGAAGAGTCTATCTGTAAACCTGAGTGCTTGATAGTCTATGTTGTTTTGTTTCTCTCTTTTAGCTTTTGACCTCACCGCTTTGGGTGTGATACTCTCATTTCGGGTTGTCAGTGGGTGGAAATTGTGAAAAATCGGACGATATTTGATGTTCCCCGCAAAACCAAATTCTTATATGTCTAAAGGTCAGATCCCACCAAATTTTTATTGATTAATGAAAGGCTTAAAAGTGATACTTATATATCCAGAATGTTATACAATCGCTCATCAAGTGGAGACCACAATATCTGGAGGAATGGGTGAAAAAGGCAGGGCCATTTGATGACCCTGCCTTAACTCTTTCAACTTGACAGCATAGACCTTAGGTTTTAGCCCTAATTCTTGCGTTGCTTAGGTGCTTCCCTTATTAAGGTTTCCTCCGTCTCCTGGAACAAAGTCTCTCTTATTGATCTCGAACGATGCGTATGGTATCTTCTCCCCTAATTGGAGCCCCGTCGAAGGTCTCCGCTTCAAGCACAGCGACTGACTCGCCCTCTTCAATCATGAATTCTGCCGTATAGACCTGGCAGACTAGGTCCAATAGCTCATCGCCATTGACGTCCTCTTCATGGCAGAGGTATTTGCCGCTCTTGCCTACCAACTTGACCCTGGCCCCGGCAAGGCTGACGGTGTCTGGATCGACAGTGGTGGCATCGAACGTGTCAGAGCTTAGTATTGCTACAGGGATCACACCTGCAGAGCTAAGGTTGATAGTATTCGGGTCGCTCCCAGGCTTAATGTCGATAGCCACTTCAAGAACCGGAGGAAGGCCCAAGATCTGAACGTCGTCAACTCCCAGGTAGGGGGAGCACCACATATCGGATGTGCTACGAAATCTAATGTACATTATTCCGGGAGGAAAGGAGATGGGGCCGTTAAAAACGCATGATTTCGAGCCATTCACCGTTTCGGTCCCAAGCACCATGTATGTGTCGAAATCTTCTTCTGTACTGTACTCGACATTGACATCGACTAGGATATCGTTGCTGGGACCAGCGTTGGCATTTTCAGTAATGTTTGCCCTAATCTCATCGAGCCTCCACTGTCTATTAGATTCAACTTTGATATAGATATAGCCCTGGTATTGGACTGTTGGATCGTAGTTAACTACACCGGCATTGCGAATGCGATACACTGCGTCCCCTTCCACACCGTTCCAAAAGTAGCATGTCACAAGCGGATTGTTCGTACCAAGGGTTGCTGAAAATCCAGAGAGAGTTATGGACGACGGTATATCATATGTTTCGCCAACATTATCCGTAAAATCCCAGTTGGCCAGCAAATCTTGTGCCTGTACAACGGGTGAGAAAGTCAAAAGCAGTGTGAATGATAATATCAGTATGAGAATATTTTTTACCCTGAGTTTTAAAGAAAGAAGATATGATGCTAAAGATATGGTTTTCATATTTTGTCCTCCTTTATGATAAAATTTTGTCTATAGAACCTCTAATCATTATTATTCAGCACGTCATGATATACCTCCTTAGTTTAGTGTTAAAAGCATGATCCGTTATTACTTTACTTTAAGCCTATATTAACTGCCATTGTAGGCGATAAAGGAGTAATTTAGCCTTGGCGATGAGAGATTAATTTCTTCTCCTTTAGCCCTAACTAAAATTTAAGAAGGCACAATATATAAATATAAATATTGGATGTCAAGAATTTTGTATAAATTATTAATTGAAAAATTTACAAATGCTTTGTTAGGTATTGTGTATGAAAGAGGGGATCTATTTCATAGACTTTTCTTATTATCTCGGCCCAGCCTTTGGAAGAGCCATAAATTGGCTTTTTTCAATGATTGGGGGATGCGCCGGAAAAGACTGATTGGGCTGAAGAGTCAGCAGAACAAAGGCATCGGATTTGGAATCCGTCGTCCGCTAGAGTGTTCATGCTTTTTAATTTGCTTATTTTCAACGATTTAAGATTTCAAGTTTTAGATAATATTGGCTTTTTGTGACCAGAATGTGACTGTTTTATTCTCTTAAATAGCGCATCTGACTACGAATCAGAAGGTCGTAGGTTCAAATCCCTCCGGTCGTACCAGCTATTTTCCCTGATTTTTAGGCTTTTCCTTGGTTTTGTCTTTTATATTATTTACCCGTAGTTTCAGCAATTTTAAGCAAAGTTTGGCACATATTTGTCACATGGGGATAAGTCCATATTTGATTTGACTCTTCCCTCATAAATTATTATCCTATTGCTAAGCAAGCTGAGGGAACACTGAGAATGAAGTGTCCTAAATGTCATTTTGAAAATCCTGAGGATAACCGCTACTGTAACAAGTGTGCAACACCTCTGCCTTCATCTGAAGATATCTCTGCTATTCCAACAAAGCCTCTTAAAACTCCCATCAAAGAATTAACAAGGGGGAGCACTTTTGCGGGGAGATACGAGGTCATTGAGGAGCTTGGTGAAGGAGGAATGGGCAAAGTCTATAGGGTTGAAAATAAGAAGATAAAAGAAGAAGTCGCCCTAAAACTTATAAATCCTGAGATAGCTGGTGATAAGAAAACGATTGAGCGATTCAGTAACGAACTGAAGTTTGCTCGCAAGATTGCCCACAGGAACGTCTGCCAGATGTATGACCTGAATAAAGAAGAAGGTGCGCATTACATCACTATGGAATACGTGGATGGGAAAGATTTGAAGAGCATGATCAAGATGACGGGGCAGTTAAGTTCGGAGAAAACGATTTTCATAGCCAAACAGGTTTGTGAAGGGTTGGCAGAAGCTCACAGGTTAGGAGTTGTTCATCGGGATTTAAAACCTAAGAACATCATGGTTGATGAGGAAGGGAATGCGAGGATTATGGATTTCGGGATAGCCCGCTCCCTTAAGACAAAGGGGATAACAGCCCCAGGGGTGATGATCGGGACACCCGAGTACATGTCTCCCGAGCAGGTTGAGGGTAAGGAAATCGACCAGCGATCTGATATCTATTCGCTGGGAGTCGTCCTGTATGAAATGATGACAGGGAGGGTTCCTTTTGAAGGCGATTCTACTTTAAGTATTGCCTTGAAGCACAAGACAGAGATACCTTCTGACCCCAGGCAGTTCAATGCTCAGATATCCGAAGATCTCAGCCGTGTGATTCTGAGATGCATGGAGAAAGATAAGAAGAACAGGTATCAGAGTGCTGAAGAGCTCTTTTTTGAACTGACCAGAATAGAGAAAGAGATTCCCACCAAAGAGAGAGTAATACCCAGGAGAAAACCAATAACCTCAAAAGAGATTACAGTAATGTTTGGGATGAGGAAGCTTTTCATCCCTGCTTTAGTTGCTGTTGCTTTGGCGATAATAGCTGTAATTATTTTCTGGCTTATTCCCCAAAAGAAAACAGTCCTAATCCCATCAGATAGACCCTCTCTTGCTATCATGTATTTTGAGAACAATACAGGAGATGAAAGCTTAGACCATTGGAGAAAGGCTCTTTCTGAGTTATTAATTACAGACCTCTCACAATCGAAGTATATTCAAATATTAAGTGGGGACAGACTCTTCACTATACTCAGAAAGATGAATCTCCTGGAAGCAAAAAATTATTCCTCAGAGGATTTAAAGGCAGTAGCTGATCAAGCAGCGGTAGAGAATATATTGAGGGGAAATTACACAAAAGCAGGAGATAAATTGAGAATCAATACAATGTTGCGGAATGTAATCACTGGAGAGCTGCTTGGTTCAGAAATGGTTGAATGTGAAGGTGAAGAGGAGATATTCACAATGGTGGATAAGTTGACTCGCGGGATCAAAGAGGATTTTAAGCTGTCTGTTGAGGAGATCGCAAGCGATTTTGATAAAGAGGTGGGAAAGATCACAACCTCTTCTCCTGAAGCCTATAAATATTATAGCGAGGGGAGAAGGTTTTATCTCTCAGCTGACTTTACCCAAAGTATCCCATTTATGGAGAAAGCAATCGCCATTGACCCTGAGTTTGCAATGGCCTACAGAACCTTAGGATTGGCTCACCATATTTTAGGAAATATTTCAGAGCAGAGAAAATACCTTCAGAAAGCTTTTGAATTGCGGAATCGGGCATCAAAAAGAGAACAGCTCATAATTCAAGGAACTTTCTACCAGTATTTAGAAGAAAATTATGACAAAGCCATTGAGGTTTACGATGAATTATT
>JABAOH010106158.1_pt2 | contig 13894 bp, 14 predicted proteins | sample 7062181 | NCBI WGS metagenome assembly JABAOH01 (sample SAMN14538630, study PRJNA623070) | marine sediment metagenome | biome: marine biome [ENVO:00000428]; feature: marine pelagic biome [ENVO:01000023]; material: deep marine sediment [ENVO:00002113]; isolation source: pool of 5 deep marine... | reverse complement strand
TTACCAATTATGCAAGCCAGTGTCCATATTTTCGCCGATAGCCTAGACCCTATCGTCGACATTACTACGGAAACAAACGAAAATGGTCGAATTATTTTACCTGGAACACCAGCTTGTATTTCTTGCTACCAAATAACTGTCACTAGAGAAGGTTATAGTAGTGAACGAACATATTCAATTACTGAAGTTGCCAATCCCAACAAACCTCATGTAAGTGTTGTCGAAGGTGAACAAACAGAAGTAAGTTTTGCCATCGATAAAGTAAGCAGGATAAAGGCTGATACATTGTCTGACCGCGAATTAGATTTTGACCCCCTGGGAGATATTACTTTCCGATTAAGGGGCCAAAAGACAATCGGCACTGACGTAAATGACCTTCCTGTGTATAAATTTGACGAGCAATTTACAACTAACAATAGCGGTAAAGTAACTATTCCTGATCTTGAGTGGGACAACTATGAATTATTTATCCCGTCAGGAACTCCTTACGATATAGCAGGGACTAATCCATTAACCCCTATTTCTTTACTACCCGATACTAATCTTGACCTGGCAATTTCGCTAACAAATCAAACCAATCATCGATTACTACTCGTCATTACCGAGCCAGTACAAACACCCGTTGCATCTGCATCCGCAACAGTCTCGGATGGTGGAGGAGTTGAAGAAACTAAACTCAGCGGTATAGAAGGTGACCCAGATTTTGGTCAAGCCTTTTTCTCGAATCTGTCAGAAACAACTTATAGTATAGACGCCACTGCTTCTGGCTATCTTGATTTTAATGGATCAGTAGATGTCTCGGGTTACACAAAAGAAAATATTATTCTTATTCCAGAGTAAGGCGAATCCTGACACCATCTAAGATGGATAATCAAAATACCAATCTGAAAAAAGGCTTCACCCTTATCGAGATGTTAGTCTCTATCGCCCTTCTTGGAATGCTTTTGGTGGCACTGCTGGCCCTTCAGTGGATGATAAGTCAAAATCAAATAGCTGCCTGGAGAAGTTATACAAGTATAGACGAGGCAAACTTAAGTGTAGCAAGTTTGGTTCGTGAAATTAGAAATGCAAGAAATGCTGATAATGGTGCATATGTAGTGGAGTTGGGAAATGATAACCAATTAGTATTTTACTCTGATGTTGATTTCGATGGCGACACTGAAAAAGTGCGATATTATCTAGACGGATCCAATTTTGTCAGGGGGGTAATCGAACCTGTTGGTTACCCAGTTTCATATCCATCTGATCAAGAAAAGACAAGATATCTTTCTGAAAATATAAGGAACGGAGAAACGGCAGTTTTCACCTATTACAACGGAGATTGGCCTCAAGATACTATTAACAATCCGCTTTCAACACCAGCAAGCCCGGCTGAAATTAAACTGGTTAAAATCTACTTAGTTATTAACACAACAAGTAATCAACCGGAAAGCGACTATTTCCTTGAATCGTTTGCCCAAGTTAGAATGATTAAGGACAATTTATAAAGTTAATGATGAAAGATATTCAAAAAAAATCTTTAAGGCAAATCCAAAAGGGAACAATAATGCCCACTCTATTAATCATCAGTGGCGCTTTTATCATCGTAATATACGGATTGCTTTTTTTCTTAACACTCCAATTTAGTTTTTCACAAAGACAGATAGCTTTCGATAAGGCACTGCACATTGCTGAGGCAGGAGCTAATTACTATCGATGGCACTTAGCCCATAACCCTGATGATTTCCAAGACGGTACAGGCGGGCCGGGTCCGTATGAGCACGACTATCTAGATCCACAAGCTACATCAATCGGTAAATTCAGTCTTGAAATTACTCCTCCATCTGAAGGTTCGTCTATTGTGACCATTCGCTCAACTGGTTGGAGTAATCAATACCCTAATATAAAAAGAGTTGTCCGAGCACAATACGGCATACCCTCTCTTTCAAGGTACGCATTTTTATCAAACTCAAGCAACTGGTACGGGACAGGTTCGGTGTTAAATGGAATGGTTCATTCCAATACAGGTATAAGAATGGATGGAGTGAATAACTCGCTGGTAACTGCTGCGCAAGATGAATATATGTGTGGTAGTGAAACAGGTTGTGACCCGCCAGAGAGAAAACCGGGAGTTTGGGGAAATGGAGGCCCCCAGGGACTTTGGAAATTCCCTGTTCCAGCAATCGATTTCGACACAATTTCTTTTGATTTTGCCAGGATGAAACAAGATGCACAAGCAAACGGTGTTTATTTTGGTCCATCAGACGAAAGTGGCTACCACATGATATTTTTATCCGATGGAAGTTTCCGAGTATATAAGGTTACTAGAACAAGTTTCATTCGTGGCTACAGCGTTCCAGGACAAGGTCTGGGCGAAGAAGGAAAGGGTGGATGTAGAAAACTCTACCAGATTATCAATGACGAGGTATTGATTGGCACGTACAATGTAAGCGAGAACCCGATTGTATTTTTCGAAGACAATCTTTGGATTGAAGGGACAATCAAAGGTCGTCTTTCAGTTGCTGCAGCAAGATTTCCAATTGTTTCTAGTAATGCAGATGTTTGGATTCCCAATAACTTAGTTTATTCGGCTTACGATGGAGGCAGTGCCCTTGGCCTTGTCTCTCAAAATAACATTTTCATTACCAGAGATGTTCCCACCGACTTCAAGCTCGATGGGGTACTCACCGCCCAGGCAGGAAAAGTAATCCGTCATGGATATCTTAATTGGTGTGGTGGAAGCTCTGGGGCAGTTAAAGATAAGCTAACCCTAAATGGCTCAATTATTGCTTATTACCGATCTTATTGGAACTTCGGTGCCGGCCCTGAGTCAGGGTTTATCGAAAGAGAACTAAACTATGATACCAACGTCCTTTATAATCCTCCACCCTACTTTCCTACTTCAGGTGAATACGAATTCATCTCTTGGACCGAAGAAAAGAAATAATGCCTATTCTTCCTGCTCGAGGACACAAAGGGTATTTGAAATTATCGTCCTTCCGGTTACCTGCTGTTCATAAAGGGTACAATCAAACAATCCCATTTCGAATTCGCTGTATTCTCCTCCATTCCCAGCTATAGTTGTTGGTGTCGGTGTCAGAGTCACTGTTGGCGTACCTCCGTCCTGAGAATCTTGACCATCCCCATCTCCATCATCGTCTCCAAAAAAGTCGTTAAACAAATCACCCAAAGACCCATTTTCATCGCCGTTAAACTGGTCAAAAANNCTTCCTCCCTCAGGTACAGGGTTATCGAGGTACTGCCTTGCTTTTGCTTCCATAGAAGCAAAAAAACTATCAATTTGGGCACTATCCCAAGTTTCGTAAAAAACTCCAACTGGGGTTCTATATTCAATCAGTCCATTTTTATCAACAATGACAATTTTTTCTCCCTTCTGAATTTTTATCTGATTCTCAGTAATACTCCCCTTACCTCTACGAGAGGCTCTTTGAAGAATGAAGGCTCCTGAAATAATCGTCAGTGCTAAAACAATAAATAATAACGAAATATTCAGGGGTGTAAGACGTGGCTTTATAATACCTTTAAATTCCTTAAAATTCATACTTTTCGTTCTAAAACCCGCCCTGCATACTGCCAACAATACTATAAATTGGTACCACCATTAAAACAACCATCGCTCCGACGGCAACACCTATAATGATCATTAAAATTGGTTCAAGAACTGAAGTTAGTCTTTTCAAACTATAATCAACTTCTCTTTCATAAAACTCGGCCAACTCCCGAAGGACAACCTCTAAACTCCCACTTTTTTCACCCGCCCTTATTGTCTGAACCATAACTTGGGGAAATACTTTCTTGCCTTTAAGTAGAACGCTAGAAAGGGATTCGCCGGCAGCTACACCCTCTCCAAATGCCTTGGCTTGTTTTTTCAGGGCCGGCTGAGTGAGTGTATCTGCTGAAACATCAAGTGCAGGTAAAATAGGGACCCCACTGGCAAGTAATGTTGAAAGTGTTCGTGAAAAGCGCGAAACATCAATTTGGCCCATCAGCTTTTTCACTAAAGGAAGTCTAGCTATAAAACCAAGGATAGCTGTTCTGGTTGAGCGAATTAAAAGAAGCAACAACATCACAAATAGTATTAACACAACAATCCCGATAACCAATAAAGTGTTTTTCCTCACAAATTCCCCAAAACCTAATATTAGCCTAGTTGCAGTTGGTAATTCCAAACTCAGATTTGAAAAAACCTCGGATATTTTTGGCAATACAAATGCAATCATCACCACCGCATTTGCTACCATAGCCAGTACAATAACTGCAGGATATACAAGTGCCCCTTTTACTTTCTGACTAATCTCATGAGTTGCCAAAAGCTGCAAGGCTAGATAATCAAAAGCCTTGTCTAAACTTCCAGATTCCTCCCCTGCTTTAACAATGGTTAAAAACACTGGGTCGAAATCTTTGGGGTACTTAGATAAAATAACCGATAAACTTGACCCTTTGCGAGTCTGGAATGAAACATCAGCTAGTATCTTTCTAAGTTTTTTATTTTCTGCCTCTTTTCTAATAATCTCTATTGCTTCTGAAATTGGAAGACCAGCCCGAAGCATGGTGGCTAAAAATCTGCAAAATGCAGCTTTCTCAGAAACCGAAACCGAACCACCAACAAGAGTTTCTATCGCTGTTTCTACATTTTTAATTGTTAGAACCTGTAAAGACTCCGACTTCAAAATGTTAGCAGCCTCTTGACGACTTTCCGCTTGAATAACGTCTTCAATGATTTTTCCTTTTTTGTCTCGTACTTTGTAGGTATATAAAGGCATACCTGCTTTTTTCTATCTATACTTCTCGGACAACGCGCAGAACTTCCTCTATCGTAGTCAGACCAGAAGCAACTTTATCAAGACCATCCTCTAGAAGTGCAATCATGCCCTCAGCAACTGCAATTTTTTGAATCTGGTCGCTAGATAATCTTTGATTGGTCGCCACTCTTATCTTTTCAGTAACTGATAGTACCTCAAAGACTCCAATTCGCCCAGAATAGCCGTTTCCTCCACACTCATCACAGCCTTTACCTCGATAAAACTTCTGGCTTGAAAGACTCACGCCAAGTTCTTTTTCCAATTTCTTAAGCACTTTTGCCTCGGGTGTGTATCTAGATACGCAAGCGGTGCAAAGTCGCCTGACAAGTCTTTGAGCAATGATGAGATTTAAGGTCGAGGCTAATAAATACGGCTCCACCCCCATATCAATAAAGCGGGGTATCGCTCCTGCTGCATCATTGGTATGCAGTGTTGTAAGTACAAGATGTCCAGTCAGGGCAGCATGGACTGAAATTTCTGCAGTTTCTTGATCACGAATCTCGCCGACCATAATTATGTCTGGATCGTGCCTAAGAAGCGACCTTAAGCCAGTTGCAAAATCAAGACCTGTTTTGGGATTAACCTGAAATTGGTTAATCCTTCCTATCCCATACTCTATTGGATCTTCAACAGTGCAAATCTTAACCTCAATTGTATTTAAAATATTGAGTATCGAATAAAGTGTCGTGGTTTTTCCGGAACCCGTTGGGCCTGTTACCAAAACCATTCCGTGGGGTTTGCGGATATTATCTCTTACGAGCTCTAACCCCTTACTCTTCAATCCCAACTCTTCTAAACTAAGCGGTCTGGCGGTCTCATGGAGTAAGCGCATAACAACATTCTCTCCATTAAAACCAGGAATTATTGAAATTCTAAGTGCAACCACTTCCTCGTCGACAGTGAATTTGTATCGCCCGTCTTGAGGAATTCTATGCTCATCAATTTTTAATTTTGAAAGAATCTTGACTCTCGCCACCAATGCTGGCTCAATCTCTTTTGGAAGTTTTATAATATCTCTCAAAACTCCGTCAATTCGGAAACGGACAACCACCTCCCCAGCTTGGGTTTCAATATGAACATCAGAGGCTCGCTCTGCAATTGAGTATCCCAGGATGGTATCAAGAATTTTTATAATCGGTAGTTTCTCGGCGGCTTTTGCCAGATCATCCTCAGGAGATGCCTTTTTAATATTTTCTGCAATTACTTTTTCGAAATCTCTTTTGATACTTTTTTTGTATTGCCCAAGGGCGATGGCAACATCCTTGCCGGTGGCATAGAAGGGAACAATTTGTAAATTTGTCTTGCGCCTGGCGAATTCCAGTGCCTCAAAATCCTCAGGGTTTTCTAAAGCAACACTAAGTTTCCTATCTTTCTTTTCAAAAGGTATCATCCGATAGGTACGAGCAAGCTTCTCGGGAATTAAAGAAAGTACCTCCTCGGGAATGCTTAATTTAGCAATCTTGGCATAAGGAACCTTTAAATGTTCTGATATTAACTCGCCCAAGGCCTCCTCGCTAATAAGTCCCCTAAAAACCAAAATATCAGTAATATCGCGGCCTAAATCGGAAGCTGACTTCGAAGCAGATACAAACTCCTGCTCGGAGATAAAACCAGAATCAACAACAATCTTTTTAAGCGCATCTGTACTAATCTTCATGGCAGGCTAAGACTATCTCATTATAGCCATAGAGGGATGGATATAGCAAAAAATTGAGTAAGAAGCTGGACTACTTGCTTTGCCTCTTTCTTGAAAACATTATTCCAATTCTTCCAGGTTGGACAAAATAATTCTTAAACCTGCTTCTTGCAATGGCATAATGCAGCACAACAGCAAATACACCTACCAGCAATACCCCTGTGCTGATAATTAACCACAACTTGATAATGTCGCTGATTATTGTGGGTGCAATTGCACCCACGAATATCTGGGTTGCTTCTCTCCAGTAAAATGATCCACTGGCAAAATAATTACTAATTACCTTCAGAAATCCACTTAAAGCTAAAGAAAAAATGCTAATTTTTATTAATAGTATCCCTAGCGATTTTACTCTTTCTAATATTGAACCCAATAGATAATATAGAAAAAGTAGTACGAAAATAGCTACGGTAAGGTAAATCCATATTTTATTAACTATTAACCCAAGACCGCCAATGTTAGCAAGAAGTTCTTTTGTATTTCCAACATCACCACCTAAATTGTCAATCAACTCATTAACCTCTGTTCTTTCAGTAAATAGGTTAGGTGGTATTCTTTGGAGATATATTGATGGCAATTCCCATTTACTAAGCGGCAAATATAAATACAACTTTTCTTCTTGCCCATTTACAAAAGCTAAAATTTGAACAATATTATTTTCACTAAAATCCTGGAGTCTCTCGGTGGTAATTATATTGGTTATCTTGTTTATCTCCTCCTCAAGTCGACTTCGCTCTCTTACGGTTAGTGATTCAAGTCCAACTCCAGTTTCTTCTTCATAATTTTTCCTAAGCTGCTGCCTTAATGAAACTTTTAGCGCTTTTCCAACTTGTCCATAAACACCTTCTTTTCTTAGATTTTCAATCCAAAAATTGGTGCTCAAAATCTGAAAACGAATTGTAGTAACCAGTAAAAATGCAAGAAAAACTTCAAAAGCCAAAACTGCTGCAATAAACCTCAAAAACTTCTTCATCTTCTTTAGTTAAGCACAGTCAAATCTATTCATCAAATTCTGCCTGTTACTATATTCTGACTACCTTTAAGATCTTGTATTGCGCTCCGCGAGGTAAAAGTGTTGATTGATAAAGACAGACAGTTTCTACATCAACTCTCCAGTCAATATCTTTTTCTAATTGTCTAATCGGAAACTTCAAGTAATCTTTCCTCTTAAATCTGGCAAGAGTAAGGTGGGGCTTGAAGGGTCGATTGGTAGATCCTTTTTCTAATTCATTCTCTATTGATTTTTTTAAAATATCCAAATCTTTACTTGTTTGACCCTCGGCCCAAATCAACCTTGGATAGGCTTTTGAAGGTCCAAAAGTTACTTTGTTAAAACTAATTTCAAATGAACTCAATTTCCTTTTTATCTTGGCAAATTTACTAATAACTTCCCCAATATTTTTTTCATTCCAGGGAGGAATTAAAGTGAGGTGTAAATTCTCAGCTGGAATCACCCTTATTTTTAGACCTGCTAAATTATCTTTTATCCATTGCTGAATCTCCTTTTGGAGCTTTCTTTTTATCGGAATACCAACAAAAATACGCTTAGACATCGTATGATGATTATACTGCTAAGGTTCCCGGATCGCAGCAACAAGTCCGATCCCGGAGCGGACTAAGTATTTTCCAAAGCTCTCTTTACGGCAGCTTCAGCCAAGATCTGGGATGGGTTAATGATATCGTGGTCGTCAGTTATTTCTCCTAAGAGAATAGGAATCTCGGTACATCCCAAAATAACACCTTTGACTTTTTGTCCACGAAGATAGGTAACAGCTTTATAAGCAATGTCACCAATTGCTTGCACACTTGCTCCCTCTTGAAGCGGATAAACGCCTTCTTTATCTAATTTATCAGACAATTCTTTGGATAAAACCACAGACTCCACTCCTTTAGTGGTGAGAGGTTTTTGATATAAACCCTTCTTAAGGGTTAAGCCAATTGCTAAAATTCCAACCTTTTTAAAACCCTTTTTTACTACCTGATCTACCGTTTCATTAATCATGTTTAAAAGTGGCTTGCCTGCCGCTTTCTCAATCTCACTTGAAAATAAGTGGGGAGTGTTTGAAGGTAAAATAAGAAAATCTGCGTTTTTGCCAACGAACCTAGCTGCTTCAAGTAATTCAGTTGAAGGCTCCAAAACATCTGGATAACTACCGTCTTCATTAAGTACCATCGGTGCACGGTTTAGCATTCGAAGGTCGAAGGGCGGATATCCTCTATTGCCATATTGCGGAATAGTTGAAGTTGAAACTTTCAGTATCCTGTTTAATATATCAAGAGTGGCCCACTGACCGAATCCTCCAATAACCCCAATCCTTTTCATTGAAGGTACTTTTGATTCATGATCAACCACCGTTCTTCCCATATTGATAGATATTCAATCTAAAACTATTATGANNAAAACTATTATGAAATGCTAGCTAGTATAGATACTGTTAGAACTTATTTTATAACAAATCAGCAAAGCTCACTTACAGAAATGGTGTTATAACTCAGGATATTTGATATCTTCGAACCGTGTTAATTCAGAAGGTAAACCCAATGCGTCATTAACTGCTTTAACTCCCCTGTCAAAATTTTCTGAATAACGATATTTTTTCGGAGTTAAAACCGACAATCTATCTTTAAGTCGACCATTACGAAAATCTTCTGCCATGCGGTTTGAGGAGCCGGGTATTATGGGATTTGCGACCGATTCTTCTACTGTTAGCTTTCCTTCTTCTTCACGCTTGACCATTTCCCTTGTTACACCCTTTACAACATCTAGGTATACTTCTGCTACCTCTATTGATTGTGCTCTTGAATCATTTGTTAACCATTCAGCAAAACCAGATTTGCCAAAATCATCAGATGAATAAGCAGTTTCAATATTGCCCAATATTTGCGTTAATGTTTTTTCATCATCCAGTCTCTCCATCAGCTCACGAAGTATGCCGCCTTCTTTGCTAAATTTACCAACAGTTCTCTCAACAGCAAAGCTTATTATTTTTGCTTGTCCATGTCGTATATCAACCCAACTATCCTTAAGAACCGCGGCATCAGTCTCATCTTTCATCTCAATAAACTTATCTCTTGTTTTTCGAAGGGGATCAAATGACCTAGCTTCTGAATCTTCTGACATATCTGAAGTTTATCATAATAACTGATATATACTGCAGGGCAATGACATGAATGAAAATTAGGCTTAAACTACAAATGAAAATATCTTAATTATCTTTATCGAAACAAAGTCTATTTCTAAGGAACACATGAGGGCCAGATATAGGCTTGGTTGATAGAAAGAACATAGGCTGCTGTTTGGACTGCCTCCTCGGCGTTGAAGCGCAAATCAAGGTTTGCATCCTCACCGATTAGTCGGCGGTATTTTTCCCAAGTCCTGGGACTAAATTGATAAAGCCCGGCATAAGATAGCTTGTGAGCCAAAGGATTAAACCCGGATTCACAGACTGCGATATGTCTTAAAACGTTTGGGTCAACTGCATATTGGGCAGCAAATCTTTCAATGAAAGCATTGATTTGCTCTGAGCTAAATTCTGGCTGAGGAGTGGGCGCAGGAGTCGAGGTAGGAGACGGGGTTGGTGTCGGAGTCTTTGTCGGTGTACTTGTCACCTGCTTCTCCGAAACTGTTGGTGTAGGACCGAAAGTTAAAGTAGGAGTAACAACTTCCTCAACAAAATCACTTAAAACTTCCGGCTCATTTCTTTCAGAGAGTACGACAAAAGCCGTTCCAGGTAAAGAAGTTAAAAGCAAACCTAGTACAAAATATTTCCACAAACCCTTCATTTCGATAGCGCATTATACCAAAATTAATGAAGCTTTAAGTCAACTTTTTTCGTGCTATCTAGGAGGACGAGAGAAGAATTCCTTGACGAGTTTTGTCGGGTTTCTCGTTTGAAACGGATCCTTTTCGCGAAGAGACACTAAACCCCAATTTTTTAACCCTTCTTACCGCCATATTGTAATATTTCGGATTTAATTCAAATCCGATAAAGTTTCTTCCGTTTTTAATACACGCCACCGCAGTGGTTCCAGTTCCCATAAAAGGATCAAGCACCAACCCCTTCGGAGAACAGCTTGCTTTCACCATTCTTTCAACAATTGCTAAAGGTTTTTGGGTAGGATGGTTCTCTCTTTCTGGGTCTTGCCGATGCAGTCTGGTAACAGACCAGACATCTTTTGGGTTATAGCCTTTTTCTAGCCAAGGTTTGCCAACAAATATTGATCTTGTTCTCGCCTTCTTTGTTTCAGGGTCATAGGGTATTCTAATGCTGTCTAAATCAAAGTAGTACCTTTTGCCTTTGACAAAAAAACCGATATTGTCATGCACGGAGGAATATTTACGAGTACTCCCACCCATACTTGGTACCCGCCTATCCCAAATAATCTCGTTAATCATAAAGAACTTTTTCTTGAGCATTGAAAATACCTCTGGGGAGTACTTCCAAGTTAAAAAAATATAAAAAGAGCCATTCTTCTTCAGCTTTTTATAGACCAAATTTGTCCAACTCCTGGTAAAGTTAAGATACTCTTTGGCGTCCACTTTGTCGGAATCATTACCGAAATCTTTATTTAAACCATAAGGAGGGTCTGCGATTACCAGATCCAAAGAGTTATCGGCAATTTTGTTAAAAAGCTTTAAACAGTCTCCAAGGTAAATTTTATTTACTTCAATACTTTTTCGGCTTATCATTCCGGGTTTTGTTAAGTCTTTCATTCTAGCATGGATACCATATATTAAGCCAGAGCGTCACAACACAAAAATCCCAAATAACTGGGATTTTTACACACACAAATCTCAAGCTAAGTAACAGTCTAACTATTAACTAACAATTTACTTCTTAATCTTTTCGTACCAGTCGTCCAGGATCTTGGCAACCAAATCTTTTGCCCCAAGTCCAACTGATAAACCAACCACTAAAACCACTGTATAGGTCAGACCTTGAAAAAAAGTGGTAATTAAATTCCTCGCAATCTGCAACTGATCAAGGGCGGCAAAAACTGCAATAAGCAGTATCACCCATCTTGCTAGTTTCCCAAGTGGTTTAGCAATATCATGATCAACAGATGCTAAGGCACCACGAACTAATCCTTCTGCAAGGCCGGCAACAATATAGCCAGCAGCGAAAATCAAGGCTGCGGCAAGTACATTGGGAATATAACCAAGTACCCGAGTTAAAACTTGTGAAACAACAGACAGTCCCAAAATGTCAACTACAGCTAAAAAGAAAACTAAGATGATAATCCACTCGGCAAATGTTGCTATTAGTTCAGAAAAATTTAACTTTATATCTGCCTTTTTGAGATATCGATTAATACCCGATGATTCTGAAAGTTTTTCAAATCTAACCAGCCTGAGAACCCTTAATACTAATCTCTTAACCCAATAAGCTAATATTAGCCCTATTGCAAAAACCACAATTGCTCCGAGAATGGTGGGAAGTACTCCCAAAAATGATCCCCATACTTGTGCCCAAGAAGCACTCAGTGCAGTTTGCCAAGAAAACAGTGTATTCAAAACCTTCTCACCCCCCTTCAAGCTCCTTAAATTCTATATATCGCGCGAGATTGGTCTCTCGCTAATACTTCTAACTTCATTTTCCTTAATTTTTCACAAAAATTCAACTATTGTCAAAATTGAGAATATAGCCTATATCTGGTATAATACTACTTACTCTGGAGGAAGAGTGATCGGTCGCCAACAGCTACGCAGTTGCGGGCGACAGGAAAGTCCAGGCAGCAAAAGGCAGGAGACCCGGTGTAAGCCGGGACCCGAAAGGGCTGGTGGTCCGCTTCCGAAAGGTAGAGGGCACGTAGGTGGAATTAACCACCCGCGAGAGCAACAGAAACGATCTTTTGGCTACGCTCAAGACTGACGGCTTCTTTACGTTTGTAACGATACGTAAGAGGGCTTGGCCTGAGCTTGCCGAAGGCTGAAACGGGCAATCCCCTCCGCTGCAACCTCCGAATGGAACACAGAACAAGCTCAGCTTGTTTGAGAGGACGCCTTTCCGAGTTCCGAAGTTGAGGGCTTAGATAGATGATCACTTAACCCATTCGAGGCTTCGACTGAGCTCAGCTGAAGTCCCAGCTCAGGGTTACCCTGAGTGAAATCGAAGGGTAAAACAGAACCTGGCTTACTAGTCTCCAGAGTTCAAAGTGGCTCACTATTAGGTGAGCCTTTTTGATTTTTGGCCTCTATTGCCTTCGGAAATACTCCCGAGCAATAACTTGAAGAGTGATAAAAACTGGGATAGAAATCAATACCCCCACCATACCAGCTAATCTAAATCCAATGGCCAATGCTAACAGTGTCACTACAGGACTAACCCCCGCGCTACTTTCCATGATCTTCGGGACGAAGATATAGTTCTCAAATTGTTGAACTAAAAATGTTAAGGCCGCAGTTGCCAATCCTATTACTGGTGAAATCCCGAAACCAATAAAAACAGCGGGAATTGCTGCAATCACCGGCCCGATATAAGGTACTATTTCCAGAAGTCCTGCCAATATCGAAAGTGGTAAGGCAAAGGGGATTGCTAGTAACCTCAATCCTAGATAAATAGAAAAACCTACTACAAACATTAATACAAGCTGTGCTCTTGCCCACCCCCCGAGTCTTTTTTCTAATAGATCAATTAATTTACCGATTTTTTTCCTTCTTTTATTATCAAATAAAGATCCCAGATGCTCATCGAGTTTATCTCGCGCTAACAAAAGGTAGAAGGCAAAAATCAAAACCATTACCACACCAATTACATTTGAAAATATTGAAAGTACCACTTTAGCAACTTGTCCTGGTAAAGTTCCAATTTGTGAAATAAGTTCGCTTACGATCTGCTCGCTAATTACTGCAGGAATCCCTAATCTATCCACTAATACCGGCAGGCTGTTTACAAAGCTTGTAGTCTGCTCAATTAATGGAGGTACTACAACTGCCAAGGTAACCCCAAGCAAACCCAGTCCAACAAGATAAACTACCAAAATAGAAACCGGTCTTGGAATTTTGTATTTAGAAAGCTTGGAGACGGTTGGATTAAGAATCGCCATTATTAAAAGGGCGACAAAAAAACTTAATATTACGTCTCTAATTAAGTAAATAAACCCTAAAAGAAGCAAAAACACTACAGTAAAGATAACGGTTTTGTGAGAAATTTCAATTTTTCTTGGCATATTCCTCCCTTTGGTCGTCAAATTAAAAATTTAAAATTCAAAGTTTAAAATAAAGTCTTTAAAGAATTTATAATTTTGATATGCCATTTTGATTTTTGATATTTGATCTTTTATCTACTTGATTATGCCATCTTTTCACCAATATTTCCACGCGCCTTCTCCATCCAGGTTTTGATATATCAAACCATTTTATTCTTCTATCTTTCCTAAACCACGTCATTTGTCT
>JABAOH010049306.1_pt2 | contig 13897 bp, 24 predicted proteins | sample 7062181 | NCBI WGS metagenome assembly JABAOH01 (sample SAMN14538630, study PRJNA623070) | marine sediment metagenome | biome: marine biome [ENVO:00000428]; feature: marine pelagic biome [ENVO:01000023]; material: deep marine sediment [ENVO:00002113]; isolation source: pool of 5 deep marine... | reverse complement strand
TTCTATCGACTGTGGTGTGGGTTACAACCAGTAATGTTCGTTTAGGAGCTGGTGAGGCAGGATGCCGGGTGACGGAAGAGGCTGGCCCGGAGCGAAGCGCGACGAGCAACTTGAAAAAAGCCCTTTACTTTTCGTAAAAGAGGGGTATTTTAAGGAAGACTTAGAGTAGTCCTGGCTGGGCCGGGAAAACGGAGGCCAGGGGCGCTTTACGCGCTCCTGGCCTTTTTCTTTTGCACGACGGAAGGAGCGCCTTGTCCGAGCTTACTCGACTGGTGGTTCAGCACTTCGGCGCAGAACTCGAGTTCGCCCTGCGGGCCGTGTGGCAGGAGCTGCTGTGTTCCCCCCTCCCTCAGAGGTTCACAGTCGAGCTAGATGGCAGCCCTCGCCAAGGCGCGAAATCCGGCTATCAACCATCCCCTCGAAAGTGCCAGATCGGTTCCGCCAATCCCCGGAAGACAGAACAAGGTGCTTGTGGAGTACAGCGGCTTCGCCGCAAGAGAGGAACGCTGCATGGCGGTTCGTCCTCGAAAGGCAAAGCAAACGTCGCCTGAGGAGGGGCAACAGGTCGCGCTCCCCTTTCCGGAGTCCGCGCGCGCGGATGGGGGAAGCAGCCCGATTGCCAAGGAGGTTGTACCCGCTAGCAGCCTGTCAGGCCCGTCGACGGGTGAGATGGCTAAAGAGACTCATCCCGGAACAATAGCCCCTCCCCTCCCAGCGGAAGTGCCCGAAATTGGGGGGAGTCTCAGCACATGCACCCTGTTGATCCCATGGGAAGCGGATCGAGGTAGAGCCTGACTATCCCACACTCGCCTTGAGATTCCCTATAGGCACGGGGCCGCTTCACCCTGCGAAACAGTTGGCCAAACGTCCGCAGGAAACGATACGAGTCTGCACCCGTCAGCGTCGATATTGACCTCCGACCGGTCGATTCTCCTGAGAATGCGGCGCGGCACACCGTGTGCCGTGGATCCCGCCGGAGGACCGGGAGGTCGGGAGGTTTGAACGGTATCTGTCGAGCAGGTGGTTCCAGGCAAGCAAAGTGCCAATCCCCAAGCACGCTCTTTGCTCGTTTCCAGGGTGCACATCATGTGCAGAACCTTCAAGTCACTAGCGGGTACAGATGAACACTGTGCCATTTCGTAACCCAACATCTTTCTATCTCTTCCGATTCTTAGCAGGTCCTATGGCCATTCTGGGCAATTTAAGAACCATGCCAATCCTGGTGTAAAGCCCACCGAGTCCTCCGAAAAATTCCTCCGAGTGTCGAATCCCCGCCGCAAGGTCCAATCCACCCTCACTAGGCTCACCGTAGTACGCCGCTAAGTATACGATTTTTCTGCGCTAAAACGCATTTACCCCCTTGACCTATGTATGCCACGGTCTATACTATACTCAAATAAACAAAAACTCAGATGAAGGAAGGAGGAGGAAAGTGAGAACCAGGGTCGTCGTGATTATCAAGGAAGGAGACGGGAAGATGAACACGGGGAAGAAGGTGGTCCTTTGGAGTGCTCCCCGGTCGGGCTACGGCGAGGAGGAGACCGCCCGGTCGGTGTACCTGATGAAGAAGCGGGCGCGCCAATCACTCGCGAAGGGGATCCCCTGGGCGTGGTACGACGAGCACGAGATTGCAGGCTCGGTGGCGCGGATGAAGGCGGCGCATCGCCGACGGCATGGACTCCGGTAGGCCTTCAGCACGGGTGTCAGACGAACGGAAAGGCGGTGAACATCATGAACGAGCGGATTTCGCAGCAAGAGATAGAGGGCTTACTGGCCTTGCGCGAGCGCGCGAATGAGGCCCGGACAGCGGCGATCAAGAAGCAGGCGGAGCTGGAGGCCGAAGAAGATCGGTTACTGACGGCCCTCCAGGCCGGGGCACTAATGGAACCCGGATTGTATTTCCTGTTGGTTGCGACGGAGACCGCCGGACGGTCTGTGGCATGGCGAAAGGTTGTCGAGCAGCACTTGGGCAAGGCATTTGCGGAAAAAGTCCTCGCGAACACCCCACCGGGAGCGAAACAGGTACTCAAGGTGGTCCAGGAGGTCAAGACCGGAGCCGCGGTTCCCTGAACCCGGAGGAAGAAAGGAGGAACAAGCGATGAGAATCGCGTACATCGATCCGGTGATCGACCGCCTACTGAAGAAGATGAGGGCACGGCGTTTGAAGCAGCGGCGGGACCTGCTGGGCGCGATCCGGGCTAGAAACCAGCGGGCCGTCATGGCGGCTCAGACAGAGATGGGCTTGCGGCACTGGCACAATCGACAGAGAGGGATCCTGATCGGGACGCGGGCCAGTGGATGCCCGTTGTGTTGAGGATCTACGCGAATCAGAGCCGATAAACCAGGGACCAGGAGGCAGCGATGGCGAAACCCCATTACGACCTGAAGACCAAAAACGGGTATCAGCTCGGTGAGGTTGTCTCGGCACTGCAGAAATCCATCCGTCGTGGCTTGGAAGAAGAGGCGATGTACTGGGCGCTGGAAATGGCCGACAGCGGCTTCGGGCGCTACGTGTGGAAGCGGCTCATGGTGATCGCGGCCGAGGATATCGGGCTGGCGGATCCCCAGACCCTGATCCTAACTACCTGCGGCTGGCTCGCCACCAAGGAGGCTACGAACTCCTTCACCAAGCCGCCGGGGATGAAGACGGAGTTTCTGGGGATGGTGATTCTGTACCTGTGCCGATCAGCCAAGAATAGGGAAGGCGACGACTTTGTTTGGTACCTCCAGGAGCGGCGGATGCGGGGGTGGCGCATCGACATTCCAGACTACGCGCTCGATGGACACACCGAGCGGGGCCGGCGGCTGAAGCGTGGGGATGCGTTCTGGTGGGAAGAGTCCTCCAAGCTACACCCGGAGATCGAGATCGAGGGGAACCCCTACAAGGTAAAACTGAAGGCGCTCTTGATGCGTGAGCTGGAAAACGTGAACGCGGATTGATCTACCGATTCGGTTCGTAAACCGTTCCTGAACAGCGAGCAGGAGGGAGNNGCTCCGATGATTCCTGGTTTGGCCTCGATTTAATTTTGCAAGAGGTCGAGGTGGCCATCGATCGGTTGACCGGTATGGACAAGGCAGCCGGTGTGGAGGCGCCGAGGCAACCGAAAGACACGCGGGTCAATGGCCACTGATCGGAGGTAACTGGTCAGGGTCGGAGCTGAGCTGTGGATTGGCGGCACACCGTGTGCCGGCTTGAAGGACTGTTCACTCCAGTAGCGCTGAAGATCGTGTGTATCGCAAGCGAAGGGTGCGGTTTATGACGAATCTGACATTTGTGACAGGGTAACGCGCGCGCGAGGCGCAATGGGTGAGCACGACGAGACACGGCCGGCGGGATGGAGGGTGATACCGTGAAGAAGGCGGAGAAGAAGCCGCGGAGCAAGGGAAGGCTGAGACGGGTCAACTTTGACTGTGACGAACAGACATTTCGACGTATCAAAATGACGGCCGTCGAGGAACTCGACACCGTGAAAAACATCCTGTTGAAAGCCTTCGAAGAATACTGGGCCAAGCGGCAGAAGGGAAAGGCTGGCCGTCGCCGGTAGGGCTACTCACCATTTTGAGCGATGAGGGAAGGAAATGGCATCTCCGGTCAAGCTATCTAGACTCTACGATGACTTAAACAAGCAGTTCTTCGGTGGGCGGCTGCCCCGCTACCGGGTCACATTCTCTAAAGAGGTGTTTGGCCCGTGGCAGGGAATATGCCTGAATGAACGCCGCCTGATTCGCCTCCGGCGGGGCCTCAACCCTGAGATCATACGACGCACATTGCTTCACNNAAGGCCACGGCCGACGGTTTCAGGAAAAGCTCCTCCGCTTGGCCGCCCAGGGGGAGGTATGGGCTAAAGAGGAGGCAGAGAACTTCCGGGATATCTTGCAGAGAGGGTCGACAATGAGAACTGATGTCGAGGATGCCCTCAATGCCATCGCCCACAGCGAATCGCCCCGGCCCACGTTCGCCAGCGTGGTTCGCATATTGGCCCGGTCCCACGGGCACCGGCCCCGAGAGTTTTTGAGATACTTCCCTTGGGTGAAGGCTGCATGGAAAAAGATATGCCGTGAAGCTGACAGGGCAGAGAGGATGGAGCAAGAGGTCAAACGACAAATAGAGTTGGAACGCAAGCTAAAACGAGGCTAGAGGCTATAGCGGGGGGTAGGTCCATGTGGAGATCGTGGCGTGGAGGCGACGCTGTGCCACAAATCCGGGCAATCTAGAGTGGATCACAACCAGATGTGGATCCTGGAATAGAAGGCGTGAGACCTGCGGCACATCGTGTGCCGGAGTGCCCGAACCAGAACCAATCGGAACGATCTGATGGGACACGGAACTTGTCAGTCGGTGTATACCCTACCCTACCATCATCCCGAGATCGGCGATCCTAACCCCCTCTCTGCGCGAAATCAAGGGCGTTACGAGGAGGGGGTGTGATGAGGAGCGGAAATGAGCGGCTCCGCGTGGCCCTGTACGCGAGAGTCAGCACGACCCAGCAGGNNGAGGGAGTTGCGAGCATTGGCCGCCACGAGGGGCTGGGCGATCGTTGCGGAGTTCGTCGACACCGGGATTTCTGGCGCCTCCACGAGCCGGCCGGAACTCTCCCAGCTCCTGGTCGACGCCCACAAGGGCCGCTTCTCCGGGATTCTCGTCTGGCGGCTCGATCGCCTGGGGCGGAGCCTGCGCCATCTTGTTACGGTCGTGGAGGACCTCCTCGCGAGAGGGATCGAGGTCATCTCTGCCACCGAGCCGCACATGGACTCCACGACCCCAACGGGGCGCCTACTGAGGAATATTTTCGCCTCCGTTGCGGAATACGAGCGGGAGATGATCCGTGAGCGGGTGATAGCCGGTCTGCGGAAGGCGAAGGCGAGCGGAAAACGGATTGGACGGCCTCGGGCGGTTCTCAACCGACTGCGGATCGAAAAGCTTCGAGGAGAAGGCCTGAGCTGGCGGGAGATTGCCCGAAAGATGGACCTCCCGAAGAGCACCGTGTACCGGTATCGTAGGCTCGCCTAAGACCTGAGCGCAGCAGCGACATGCTTTCTCTAGGGCAACCTAGCAGCTCAGTTCACCGGCCCGCGCAAGCGAGCGCAGCGCCCCTTGCACGGGTCCGGTGCAACTGGTTGTTAGGCACCCTCATCTTGTACCTGCTTTATCGCCTCGGGCGATACATACCCGCAGCTACGTTGGTGCTCTTCAGTCCACCACTGGCGACAGAGGGTGGGTTTGAACGGGAATCGAGAATCTTTAGGCTCGCAATGATTTAGTCGGTCCAGCGCATGTTTAAGGGTGAGGTATCCGCTAAAAGAGCCCATATTCTGATCCCGCCATGCTTCCGCCGGACCCGCCTCAAATGCGGGGAGGCGAAAGCCCATGTTTAGCATGGAGTGAGAAAACTGCTGATTGGTGACGAGCCAGATTTCGTGACTATCCGACCTGGGATTGAAGTAGTTCCATCCGAGAAACCAGTACGGGAACACCTCGCCTCTTGCCTCAAGAAAGCGAACGCAATACTCCGCCACCGCTACAGTCACAGTGTCAGGATCAATGGCTTCGAGGTCTTGGTAGATATCGTGGCCGCTCGTCTTAGGATGCGTGAGGTTGCCGCGAATCTCGTTGAAGAGACGAATGAGATCCAGCGTGGATGGAGCTACCGCTGGATCTGCCCCAAGGATCTCTGTGGGCCAGTTCTCAAGCTTCTTGAGAAAACCCGTGTGCCTAAGGGTTTCAAAGATCACCTGCTCGGGCGCATGGGTGGCGAGATGCGTCCTCATCTGCTGATTCAAGAACGCTTCGATCGTGGCGATTCCAAAGTAGAGCGCTGCTGTCAAGTGGTGAAACTTGCCGATCTCGTTCGGAGACTTGCGAGCGGCGGCGACTTCTCGGTACAACGATGAGTAGTTCTGCCAGGCAGGATTTATCGACCAAGGGTTCATTGCCGGCTATTGGCATCGCCCAGGCCGCCCGCCGCGTCAAGAGCCTAGTGGAATCCCCCTGGTTGCCCCGGGCAGCCCTTCAAGCGCCTGGAAGTATTGCAACTAAAAATCCACAGTCAGGATCGTATTACGAGGCGGGCCTGGTTTCAAGGCGTTTCTTCAGCAGACCTGAGGGTCGCCTCAATGTCACTCCCAGAACCGGATCATAGCGCGGAGGTGTAGGGGTGTCCCAAAACCCTGTCGTGAGAGCCATCTTCTAAGGGGGGTCTAATCGGGGACTTGGGAGGGAAAAATTATCGTCCCCAAACTATCTCTTTTTGACACCAAAAGCACCAGCGGCAGGCTTACCACGGCAGCCTCGGGCCTCTCAAAAATTTGGAGGCCCCCCAAAGACTTTGAGGGATAACGTACAGCGAACCCCAAAAACACCACGAGCGCCGAGGTTGCCCCCGACGCCCGTGGAGTGGTTGTTGTGCTGCCCTACTTCCGGCGGTGCCGTCTCCTCGCTACCGCACCCATTCCTACTATGCCAGAACCGAGGAGAAGCAGGGTGCCAGGTTCGGGGATGAGGCTGAGGGTGTCTATGCGTCCGTCAAATTCGAAAACGGGTGACATAATATCACCGATAGCTATGAAGGACGTTCTGTCAAAATCATTTAAGTCGAGCATCCTCGGCAAGCTGTCATCCGAGAAAACTGTGCCTGTGGTGTCATCGAGCCGTATACCCACATCATCAACAGAGCGAAGGTACTCGCCCGCTTCAAAAAGTAGTGAAGTTTCGTCATAAATCAAAAACAAGTCACCTCCGTTGTTGCCCACGATAATTTGGGTCACGGCCCACGGGACAATAGTCACGCTCCCGATAGTGACCAATATTCCTCTCTCTCCGGCTAATGTCCCATAGTTCCCGCAACAAGGATCTGGATTGTAATCAGGGAGGTCTGCATCGTAGGTGAAAATGCCCCTGAACGGCGTTCCGGCGCTTACACCAAGGTATTCATTGTCAGGCGATGATTGGACCCAAACATTGGTAATCGTACCGGTAAAGTTAAACCCAATCAACCCCGCTTGCGCTGCCTTCACCCCGATGAACAACACAGCCAGAACCGCCAGGCATGCGATGCCACCAGCATTCTTGACTAACCGTCGCATTTGCGTCGTCTCCTTCGGGCGACCGTGCCCATTCCGACTATGCCAGAGCCGACGAGGAGCAGGGCGCCGGGTTCAAGGTTAGGAGTAGGGGTGCCGAAATGCCCTTTGAAATTTCCTGGGAGAAAAATGAAAACACCCTCTCAGGCCGTACTCTGCCTGAGAGAGCGTCTGAATGCTTGGTGCGCCGTCGGTTGTGTCTTGCGGTAGGCCGGGGGGCTATATTCACCCCGGTTTCACCGTAGTACCCTCTGGGGAGCCTCCCACTCCGCGTATCCATCGATCTTATGGAGATGTGTGCTGCACTTAGTTCCTGCGGTGCCGTCTGCGGGCGGTTAGCCCTAACCCTGCTAGTCCCGACCCGAGGAGGAGCAGGGTGCAAGTGGTATCCGCAAGGACCGTAGTCTCGTAGGCTAGGTTTTGCCCCTGGATCACTGGCTGTTCCAATGCTCCCTGTGTTCAAATCAATTGAACTTCGTCACCCTGGCCTCATTCGAACAAGTGGAGGTGCCTTCCCCACAGACCTGGTAGGTGTAGGTCCCTTTTCCTCTGTTCATGTGGTCGGTGTACGAACCGTCGTTACCAGTGGTTGCGATCTTGGACCCATTGCGGTAGATGTCCACGTTGGTTGACGTCAGGCCTTCCCAGTTCAAGTCTGCCTTTTGCGATCCCTTCACCTTGTACCCAATTGCAGAAAGCGTGATGCCGGCGCTCGTTGAGCTGCTGGGGCTAATCGTCATACTAACCTCGTTGGAGAAGCCACTCTCGTTTCCAAAGATGTCGTAAGCAGTGACCGCACAGAAGTAGGTCTGCCCCTCGACCAAGTTGGAAACCGTAACGGTGGTCACACGGCCGAGGTCGACGGATCTTAAATACTTCCCAGGCGAGATTCCGCAATAGATCTTATACCCAGCGAGGTCCGGTTCGGAGTTTGGATTCCAGGCGAGTGCCACCGAGCGTGCTGTCGGCGCTCTCGGATGAGAGCAAGAGCCCAGGAGTAACCCTGAAGCAATCAGGCCCCAGAGAGGTCTTCGCCAATGTGGCCACCGTTTCATAGTGATTCCCTTCGAGAAGTGGCTCACTTTCCCGGCGGAAACGATTTGGCGGCTAGGCCGATGAAGAACCCTCGGATGACTATTATAACTGAAAGGAACGTCAGTTCTGCGGCCATCATTGCGGATCATCTCTCAACGGACTACAGAGGAGTCTTCAGGAAGGGCAGGGGCAGTGTCAGGCACAAATATTCACCAATAATAACTTGCACACAGCGTGCCAGCCTAATCCGCAACGCCAGCATCAATCGTGCAAGTCCTTTGCTTTCTTATAAATTTTACTAGCAAGTGCGGCGCCGAACACCAATGCCAAGCCGAGGGCATGTGTCCTAAACTGTAAACCTGATCGGCACCGTCAGGCAGCCAGGTATCCCATGTTGCTGAATCTTGACGGGTTGTCGATCTTGCCTGCCCGTCGGAATGCTTGACACTCCTAGCCCTGTCGATAATACTCAAGCCCCAAGGAGATGGTGGAATGGAACCGGGGTGAAGGGTAACACCAGGACTAATAAACACCAGCCCTCGCGGCGGTATGCTGCGGGGGCTTTTTTGTTGGTGAACCTACTGAAGGGGTGGAACCGCAAGGACCCCCCAAGCTCCCACGAGATGCGACGAAATAACACCATTGAGGAGCTACAGGGAACGCGGAACCGGTTTATCGACCATCCGAAGCAGGTGGGTGATTTGCAGTTGTAGGGTTCTACCCGCACCTGATGCGGGCCAGGAGGAAAGACATGGACACAGCTGAACAGGTGCAGGAGGACAGGCGGCGCCATTTCCGCTGGGCGGTAGAGGAGCCGACCGCGGGGCAGATTACCGCCGTCTACGAGGCCTCCCTCATCAATATCAGCTTGGGCGGGGCCCTGATCGAACACTTGCACCTCGTCCGCCCCGGGACCACCTCGTTCCTGACGCTCCTGATCCACGGGCAGGAGGTGAGCCTGAAGTGTCGGGTGATCCGATCGGTGGTCCATCGTCCGGAGGTCCGCCCCGACGGGGAGCGCGACCTGATCTATCGGACGGGGCTGGAGTTTCTGGACCCCTCGGAAGATTCCCAGCGGCTGATCGGTGAATACATTGACTCGCTGCGAGGGGAAAGGTGAGGGAACACCCTAAACGCAATCTCCAAGCGGGTAGCTGGCCGAACTGGATGCCCGGACACGAATGTTCAACAGCGGGACCCCTACGGGTGACTCCTCGCCTATGCTTAACTTAGAGGACGACACCTTCGTGAATGCGAGGCTCGCCGAGCACGGCTGCGCCCAGATGATGACGGCGCCTCCGAATGTGAAATACCAGGAACTGTTCCTGAAGCTCCAGGGGGAAGCACGTGAGGCCAGATGGGGGCTGTGGAGGTGAGGTCGATCCTAGCGATTGACACCCCCTCCCACGGTCGGCGATACTTAAGCCCGCCCTCGTTTTACGCCTTTGTTGATGGATGAAAAAGTGCCTATTTCTATTGCGGTTGGACCTGAAACTGGGGTTAGACTACGGACTTCAGGAAGGATTTAGCCCTGTCAGTTAATCGTGGGCACAATTTTGGGCACAGCCAAGGGGGGTGGGAGTGAGTCAGATATCAGATGCGCGGGCCATGCCGCTCTCCCGATTTTGAGGACTACCCCAAGGACTTTGAAACACCACGAGCGCTGAGTTACCCCGACGCCCGTGGGAACGTCACGAAACCTCTGCTTTCTGCTAAGGAAGTGGGATATCGAACAGCACATTGGCAGCACCACAGATCAGGCCATTAGCCTCACCTAAGGGGATTCTCTGGGAATTGGTCTCTTTGAGATTAGACCGATTGATCACCTCGCTAATGAAATTCCTTATTTGGATACGCGCTTTCTCGTTGTTGCCGGTATCCAGAGATTCTTGAACTTTGTCCACGGTAGCCGTCAAAGTGTTAATCGTGTTGGTGCTAGTGTCTAGTGCATCTACTTCAGCCTTCAGGTCATCAACGGTTGTTACTGTGGAGAAACAGAAGGGAGGTTCGGGGACAAAGTGGGCAGTCCCGCGATAGTTGAATGAGTCAGCCGTAAATACATCAGGATCAGGGGCGTTGGAAAAGAGCGACCAGGTTACGAAATCGAACTCCAAGTCTCCACGCATATGATCCAGGTACGTCGTCAACGGGACATATTGGAACGCCGGNNTATGTGAGTTAAAAGGGTTGTCAAGCCCGATTGGACATCTTGGTTCTGAACCGTATCATTAAGATACGCACCCCAGTTAATGAAGCTTTCGCCGGAGACACGCCACTCCTGCTCCTCGAATGTCTGTCCGAAGAAATTCGTACCTGCTCCAGGGTCGTCTGGTGATATGAGCGGTGCTGCCTTCGGGAGGGGTATTACGGAAAACGTCGGCATCCCGTACAGAGTCCTCCGCCTTCTACCTTGGGAGCCCCCAACGTCGGAATGTCCTGGTTGAAACTCGAATGTCATCGTCAGGACGAATGTCGCGCTAAATGGCTCGGAGGGGCCAAGAGACAGGTTAACCCGAGGGTCGACTGGAGTAGTTCCAATTGGCACGACGTTAGCGCGTTCCGTAATGTACACCACGTACTTGAGCGTGATGGTTTGGGCGTTCGAAGAGGTTGCGTGGCTAACAATGACCGCGGTAAGAAGCGTAGTAATTACGAATGTACGCATCCACCACGGATCGCACCGTCCTTTGGGGAGACCCAGATAAAGAAGCTGAATGAGAGTGAATTTGTGCATCATTTTATTTTGAGGTCAAAGCTATTATGTGCGTCTTCAAACTGGCTACCGGGTCATGATTGCTAATCGGATTTAAGCGGATGACTGTAAAACAAACCGCCCTCCCAGGCCATACTTCACCCGGAGGGCGTGTGAATGCTTGGTGCGCCGTCGATTGTGCCTTGCGGTGGGCCGGGGGCTTATGGTTACCCCGGGTTCATTTTCGTACTACCCGCTTAGAAAAATTTCGTAGACTATCGAGCATGCTAAAGGAAACTTCAATGACGGCGGGCAGTTATTAATATGATTTTTTGCGGTGACGTTTGGAAGGCTGGCCTTGTGGGGATCTAAGAATTGGAACCGCTTAATTTGAGAAGAAAAAGCCGTCTCGGGCCGTTTTATTTTGGGAAAAAGTTTTTTCTGGTGCGCCTTTGATTTTGCCGGGTCTATGTTCTCCCCACTTCCGTACTCGATTCAGCTAGGAAGAATTTATCCGTCCGGTGACTGCTAACGTCAACAAGCTGGTCTATAAGCTTGCAGATTCCTCACCTGTCGTCTCCAGGTGCGTCGGCTCGAAGGAAGAGTCCACTACCCGCTTTACCTCGGGGGAACAAGCGGCGCAAAAGGTGACTTCCATGGCAGGTTTTCCGGACTTCATCAGGTAGATGAAACGCTCGACACCACCTCGGCAGTCTGAGCAGGGACGTTCGTGCGGTAGCCTCACCCAAAGCATATCGATCCTCGCCGGTTTCGGTCGAACATACCTATCCCTTCAGTGGTCCTGAAAGCAATGACGGCGGTTAGCCATTGCTATGATCGAGAGCACATCCAAACTGACTGTGGGACTGCTTGACTCTCCTAGCCCAGTCGGGGATACTCAGGCCCTAAAAGGAGTTGCAGAGATGGAACCGGGGTAGGCATAGACCTTAGCCCACCTCCGGCACAATCGACGGCGCGCAAGAAACTTCCGACGCCTTCTCGGGCGAAGCACGACCCGCGAAGGCCTTTTCGCTTGTCGAGAGGCTATAATGCGGGCCAGCTAACCGAATACTGTTCGGCAACTAGGGGATCGGCCAGGCTACCAAGACAGATGTACCGAAACGTTTCCCAAATAGATAGTAGGCACGGAAGAAAAAAGCGGAAGCGGAAATACGAAGAGGGAGGATAGAGCCATGATTGGCATCGATTCCTTGGTAAATCTTGCCGACAAACTCGGCGTTATAACTGCTGTTAAAGACAAACTAATCAAACGTCCGGACCCTGCAGCGGATAAACTGGTAACGGCGTTAGAGGAACTTGCAAAAGTATTTGAGGCACTGAACTCCGAGATTTCCAAATATCTGTCTGTTACGTTTTACGATGGGCAGGGATTTAAGGAAAGGGCGGAAGAACGCGCGCACCTGGTAGAACTTGAAGGTGGTCAGATTAATGCGCGTATGGCCCGAGCTCGCGGCCATTGCAAGAAGATTGTCAATATTTACGACAAGTACCTGGTTACTTGGTTTGACGATGTTCTTTCTCCGAAGGAATCGCAGGATATGCGAGAGTTGTTTGAAGCCCTCGCCAAATCTGACGTTGCCATGATTGACTCGATCGATGAGGTTTCATCTTGGTTATCCGAACACGCCGAGGATACCCTTAATATGGTAGACAATGGAGAGTTCGATAAGGCAGATGATAAGATAAAAAAGGCTAGAATAAAGATTCTAAACAAGCGGAAATCCATCGCGAAGGCCATGACTACTTTATTCGATCTACAATCTGAATTCATTGGCATATCGGGGGCGGTAGGGACGTAGGGGTCGAGCTTTGATGGAGTGACAATCCTACGGATCGGGTGGTAGTTCCAGAAGGATCCTAGGGGCGGCGGGGACAACCTCGGCGCTACGTTAGGCTGCAGGGTAATAGGGGAAATCGATGAGCCTATACAGATATGACGTATGGGATGCCTACACGCTTGAGGAGCTTCGTCGGAAATATACGAGAGCAGACGCCAAAGGCCGTGTTTCACTGCTAAAGGAGCTGTACAGCGATAGCAAGGGGGGCCTGATTCCTTTCGAGATAGCCCGCCTGGCGGTAGAAGACGAAAACGTAGAGATCCGAGAGTGGATAGCCCTGCACGGCAGATTCCTCGATTATAGCCAGAGCCGCAACGAGCGCAGGAACGATAGTATAGAATTTCCTGAACGAAATTTAGAAGACCGCCTAAAGAATGATCCGGAGCCTTTTGTTCGAGCATGCCTTCGCGAGAACCCGACCGCTTTTTCGGGGACAGGTGATTTTTATTGGATGCCGTATTTTCAGCAAGCAAACCACCTGGAGCGCCTTGCTCTCATGCGCAATCCGGAGGTGTGGTGTGGAAACGACCTGATCAAAAGAATTTTTGATCATGAGAATCACGAACTCGGTATCAGTCTTGAAGAACGCAAAGAGTTGATCGCTGCTTTCCTTACAAACAAAGAAGCGCTTGGCATGTTAGAAAAATACGAGCNNGAAGTCCTCTGAATCCGAGGTGGCGCAAAGAATCGGTCCGATGAAGCCAGTCATGATGCCTCACGTTGTATATCGCTATGTGTCGACTAGTGACGAGACAAAGGCAAAAATATATCAAGCAGAAGAAGACCGAATTTGCAGAAGATGGATACTTGAGAATTGTACCGCTGCTGACGTTCAGACGCTTGCGCTTGCTTTGAAAGACAAGGACAACGTTTGCCGAGAGATGGCAAGCAAGGCAAAGTGAGAAAAGAGGCGGGAGTCGGACGGGAAACAGGGGCGGTAGGGAGATGGGTAAGGGAGCGCATTACGGTGAACAAAGACGATGTTCCGCCTGATAGGGTGTTGGATTTCAAAATCTTAAGGGACCCGTTGGACGAAGGGCTGGAAGCCCTAAAGAACCTCATTGATCGCGAGTGGCCCAAGGAACTTGTAGACATTCCTGGAGCACAAGTGCTCTTCCTGACCATGGTCAAGGTCGCGGTCAACACGTACCAGAGCATCCTATTCCTTGCGGGAGGTTTTCCGAAAGAAAGTGCGCCGCCGTTGGAGTTTGCCTTATCAATTCCCCCTCTC
>JABAOH010146383.1_pt1 | contig 13908 bp, 12 predicted proteins | sample 7062181 | NCBI WGS metagenome assembly JABAOH01 (sample SAMN14538630, study PRJNA623070) | marine sediment metagenome | biome: marine biome [ENVO:00000428]; feature: marine pelagic biome [ENVO:01000023]; material: deep marine sediment [ENVO:00002113]; isolation source: pool of 5 deep marine... | reverse complement strand
AAGAGTCTTTAATTACAATATGATTCCTTAGGCTGTATTGGTAGAGCGCCAAGACTCGTATTAGGCGATCTGTCAAGCCTTCACGACGGTTTTGCCCGCGAACACAGCGTCCACGCCCAGGATTTCTTCAATGCGGATCAGCTGGTTGTACTTCGCCAGTCGGTCCGACCGCGACAGCGAGCCGGTCTTGATCTGCCCGCAGTTGGTCGCCACCGCGAGGTCGGCGATCGTCGCGTCCTCCGTCTCCCCCGAGCGGTGCGACATCACCGCCCGGAACCCCGCCTGTTGGGCGGTCTCGACGGTCTCCAGGGTCTCGCTCAGGGTGCCGATCTGGTTGACCTTGATGAGGATCGCGTTGGCCGCGCCTTTGCCGATCCCCTCGCGAAGGCGCGCTGTGTCGGTCACGAACAGATCGTCTCCGACCAGCTGGACCGTTGCCCCGAGTTCGCGCGTCAGGGCCTGCCAGCCCTCCCAGTCGTCCTCGGCCATACCATCCTCGATCGACAGGATCGGGTACCTGGCCGCCAGGTCGGCGAGGTATTTGACCATTCCCGCGGCATCGAGGGTCGTGCCCTCGCCCGCCATGTGGTAGCGGCCATCGCGATAGTATTCAGTGGCGGCGCAGTCGAGCGCCAGCATGACGTCCTCGCCCGGCCGGCAGCCCGCAGCCTCGATCGCCTTCATGATGAACCCGAGGGCCTCATCGGCGGACGCGAGATTGGGGGCGAAGCCGCCTTCATCGCCGACATTCGTGTTGTGGCCNNATGGAAAATTTCCGCGCCGACGCGGACCGCCTCCGCCATCCCACCGGCGGCCACCGGCATGATCATGAATTCCTGGATGTCGATCGGGTTGTCGGCATGCGCGCCGCCGTTGATGATGTTCATCATCGGCACCGGCAGGGTCCGCGCATGCGCGCCGCCGACATAGCGGTACAGCGGCAGCCCGGCATCCTCCGCCGCGGCCTTGGCGACGGCGAGGCTCACCCCGAGAATCGCGTTGGCGCCGAGCCGCGCCTTGTTGGGCGTGCCGTCCAGCTCCAGCATCATGCGGTCGATCGCGAGCTGGTCCTCGGCATCGAGACCCGACAGGACGTCGAAGATCTCGCCGTTCACGGCCGCGACCGCCTTCTGAACGCCCTTTCCGCCGTATCGCGTGCCGCCGTCGCGCAGTTCCAGCGCCTCATGGCTGCCGGTGGAGGCGCCCGACGGCACCGCCGCCCGGCCGAAGGCACCGCTTTCCAAGGCCACGTCGACTTCGACCGTTGGATTGCCACGACTGTCGAGAATTTCGCGGGCATGCACGTCAACAATTGCTGTCATGTCTGGATCCTTGCTGGCGGCCGATGGAGGCGGAGTTACCGAGATACCGGGTGCGCCTTGGCCAGTCGGTCGAAATCCATCAGTTGCTCCAGAATGCCGCGAAGCCGGTCGAGGCGAACCATGTTCGGCCCGTCCGACGGCGCGTTGTCGGGATCCTGGTGGACTTCCATGAACACCGCGGCGACGCCGATGGCAACGGCAGCGCGCGCCAGGACCGGCACGAATTCGCGCTGGCCGCCCGACGTCGCCCCCTGCCCGCCCGGCTGCTGCACCGAGTGCGTGGCGTCGAACACCACCGGGTGCCCGGTCTGCGCCATGATCGGCAGTGCTCGCATGTCGGACACCAAAGTGTTGTAGCCGAAACTGGCGCCGCGTTCGCACAGCATGACGTTGGGGTTCCCGGCCTCGGTAACCTTCTTGGCGACGTTCGCCATGTCCCAAGGCGCGAGAAACTGCCCCTTCTTGACGTTGACCGCCCGGCCGGTGGCCGCCGCGGCGACGAGCAGGTCGGTCTGGCGGCACAGGAACGCCGGAATCTGGAGCACGTCGACGGCTTCCGCGACCCGTGCGCAGTGATCCGGCAGGTGCACATCGGTCAGCACCGGCAGGCCGCGAGCCTCCCTGATTTCGGCGAACACGGGAAGTGCCGCGTCCAGGCCGACGCCGCGCGGGCTGGATCCGGAGGTGCGATTGGCCTTGTCGTAGGAGGTCTTGTAGATCAGGCCGATCCCGAGATCGGCCGTGATGTCCTTGAGCGCCTGACTCATCTCCAGTGCATGCGCCCGGCTCTCCATGGCGCAGGGCCCGGCAATCAGCGTCAATGGCAGATCGTTGCCGATCCGCAGCCCGCCGACATCGATATGGTATGGCTTCGTCATGATCAGTCCCGCTCACACCCCGTCAGACCAGACGCGACTGTTCGATTGCGGCCTGGATGAACGATGCAAACAACGGGTGCGGTTCGAAAGGTTTCGATTTCAGCTCGGGATGGAACTGCACGCCGACGAACCAGGGGTGGTCGGTCAGCTCGACGATTTCCGGCAGCTCGCCGTCGGGCGACATGCCCGAAAACACCATTCCCGCGTCTTCCAGCCTGTCACGATAGGCGATGTTGACCTCGTAGCGGTGGCGATGCCGCTCACTGATGTCCTGCTGGTTGCTGTAAATGCCGGCCACCTTGGATCCGGGCTTCAGGCGGCACGGATAGGCGCCAAGCCGCATGGTGCCGCCGAGGTCGTCACTGCCGGTGCGCTGCTCGATCACATTGCCGCGCTTCCATTCGGTAAGCAGCCCGACCACGGGCTCCGCGCAAGGGCCGAACTCGGTCGATCCGGCTCCGGCAATTCCTCCAAGGTTTCGCGCCGCTTCGATCACCGCCATCTGCATGCCGAAGCAGATGCCGAAGAACGGAACGCGCCGCTCCCGCGCGAAGCGGACGGCCTCGACCTTGCCTTCCGCCCCGCGTTCGCCGAACCCGCCCGGCACGAGGATGCCGTTCACGCCCTCCAGCCGCAGCAATGTATCGGAATCGCTCTCGAATATCTCCGACTCGATCCAGTCCAGCTTGACCCGGACATTGTTGGCGATGCCGCCGTGGCCGAGCGCCTCGCTCAGCGACTTGTAGGCGTCGAGCAGGTTCGTGTACTTGCCGACAACGGCGATCGAGACCTCGCCTTCCGGCACCTGCACCCGCTGCACGACGTTGTGCCATGCCGACAGGTCGACGTCTGCTTCGTGGCCCTTGTCCATACCGAACCGCTTCAGAACTTCGGTGTCGAATCCGGCCTCATGGTAATGGATCGGCACCTCGTAGATGGTGCCGACGTCCAGCGCCTCGATCACGCGCTCGGGCCTGACGTTGCAGAACAGAGCGAGCTTGCGTCGTGCATCCTCGGGAATCGGACGGTCCGAGCGGCAGAGGATGATGTCAGCCTGGACGCCGACGCTCAGCAGTTCCTTGACCGAGTGCTGCGTCGGCTTGGTCTTGATCTCGCCGGCTGCCGGGATATAGGGCAGCAGCGTGAGATGTACGAACAGAACCCGATCCCGGCCCAGCTCGTTGCCCAGCTGACGAATCGCCTCGAGGAAGGGCAGCCCCTCGATATCGCCGACGGTGCCGCCGATCTCGCACAGCACGAAATCCTCGTCGGTCAGGTCCGACGTTATGAACGACTTGATGGCGTCGGTAATGTGAGGGATGACCTGGACGGTGGCGCCCAGATAGTCGCCCCGGCGCTCCTTGGCGATCACGTCGGAATAGATCCGACCCGTGGTCACATTGTCGCTCTGCCGCGCAGCGACTCCGGTAAACCGCTCATAGTGCCCGAGGTCGAGGTCGGTCTCGGCCCCGTCGTCGGTCACGTAGACCTCGCCGTGCTGGTACGGGCTCATCGTGCCCGGATCGACGTTGATGTACGGGTCGAGCTTGCGCAGGCGGACCTTGTAGCCGCGCGCCTGCAGAAGCGCGCCGAGAGCCGCCGATGCGAGGCCTTTTCCCAGAGAGGAAACCACGCCGCCGGTGATGAAGATAAACCGCGTCATGGACTTACGTTGTAGCCAAAGAGCGACCTGCACCCAAGCACGAATTGCACCGGGCCGGGACGGCTCCGTTCGATTGTTCCGTCCTTGCCATCCGCGGCATGTTCCTGGTCGGACGCCGCTACTGCGAGAGCGGGACGCCCGGCTGACCGGGCTGCTCCGGCTGTGCCGGCGCGGCAGGCACCGCCGGCGCCTCGTCCATGATGGAGCGAGGTTCCATGCGACTGGAGGCCATGATTGCCAGGGTCAGGCTGGTCACGAAGAACGCGACCGCCAGAATCGCTGTCGTGCGGGTCAGAAGATTGGCGCTGCCGCGCACGCTGACGAGGCCGCCTCCCCCGCCGCCGCCGATCCCAAGGCCGCCGCCTTCACTGCGCTGCAGCAGGACGACGATGATCAGCGAGAGGATCACCAGCAGGTGGATAACGAGAATGATGGCTTCCATAAAACTTTCCGGGGCCAGCGGTTATAAGAAAGCGGGCGGAGCTTCTTGCCCGGTCCGGCCGCGCTCGCGGCTTATTTAGCGAGTCATGTGCCGGATTGCCAGCGCCATCTTTCGCTGCCGTACGCCGACTGGTGCGGAACCCACCGACGTCACGGGCGGCTCGCCGCGATCGCGAGGAAATCCCGTGCATTCAGGCTGGCCCCGCCGATCAGTCCACCGTCGACCCCATCGATCGCGAGCAGCGATTCGGCATTCGACGGCTTCATCGACCCGCCGTACAGAATTCGCATCCCATCCGCGACCGCAGCACCGAATCGCGCAGCGATCTGGTCACGGATGTGCGTATGTACCTCGGCGACGTCGTCCGCGGTCGGCGTGCGACCAGTCCCGATCGCCCAGACCGGCTCGTACGCGATCACCGTGTTTTCGTCGGTGGCGGTGTCGGGCAGCGACAGCTCGATCTGGCTGCCGATCCGCGCCAGCGTTCGGCCGGCGTCCCGCTCGTCCAGGGTCTCGCCGACGCAGACAATGGCGACCATCCCGGCGGCATGCGCCGACATGGTCTTGGCTCGAACCAAGGCATCGTCCTCGGCGTGATCGGCGCGGCGCTCGGAATGGCCAAGGATGACATGACTGCAGCCCGCATCCGCGAGCATGGGCGCCGCGATATCGCCTGTGTGCGCGCCGGCCTCCGCGAAATGGCAGTCTTGGGCACCCAGCGCGACGGCACTGCCGGCAAGTGCCTCTGCGACCGGCGGGATCAGGACCGCCGGCGGGCAAACGAGCAAATCGCATCCCTGAACGGAACCGGCGGCGATGGCGCGAGCGAGAGAAACGGAGTCGGTCCGTAGTCCGTTCATTTTCCAGTTTCCGGCAATCAGCGGGATGCGGCTGGCCATGCCTGTGCTCCTTCCTCGGTTCGCGACATCGCGTCGGTGTACCGGCGCCGCACCTGCCTTAACATGCGGTCAGTCGCTTGGCCATATCGGCGGGCATTTCGCTGGCGGATTGCCTGTTGCGATGCGCACCCGTGCGCCTCTATGATGCCGCGCCGCGCCGGCCGCGCGTATTTTTGAGATGATCACCGCTATCACCGGGTCCGCCCATGCTTCAGCAGCTTCGTACCTCCGCCGCCAGCCTTGTAGCCAAGCTACTCGTCGTCTTGCTGATCATCAGTTTCGCGGCGTGGGGCGTGACCGACTACATCACTCAGGCCCAGCAGGACGATACCGTCGCCACCGTCGGCGACGTCTCGATTTCCGCCGCTGAACTTTCGACGGCGTTCCAGCGGGAGCTTAATCGGTTTCGCGCGCAGGGCATCGAGCTTTCCTCGGAACAGGCACGCAGCCTGGGACTTCTCGATCAGGTTCTCGACCGTTTGATCTCGGCTCGGGTCTATGAGGCGAGCGGCGAATGGCTCGGTTTGGCGGCCAGTGACGATATCGTACGCAGGGTTATCGCGGAAGAACCGTCTTTCTTCGACGAAACCGGGCGCTTCAGTCGCTCGCGCTATGAATTCATTCTCAGCCAGTCGGGTATATCCGAGGGGCAGTTCATCGCCGACGTGCGGCGCGACATCCTGCGACGCCAGATCCTCAACAGCCTGGATTTCTCGGACAAGGCGCCCGACGCCCTGGTCACGACGCTGCATCGCTGGCGCGGCGAGAAGCGCGTGGCCACCTACGTCACCGTACCGGTAGACGCCGATTTGGATGTCGGCGAACCCGACGCGGCGACACTGCAGACGTTGCACCAGGAACAAGCCGAGCGCTTCACCGCGCCGGAGCGGCGGCGCCTGAGCTTCCTGCATCTCAACCGGAAAGTTGCGGAGAAGGAGATCGTCGTCACCGACGAGCAGCTGCGGCAGCGCTACGAAGAGAATCTTGCAGCCTACACCGAGCCCGAGACTCGCACTGTCCAACAAATTCTTGTGGCCGATGAGTCGGCGGCAAAACAAGCGTCCGGTGCGCTGCGTGAAGGCCGGACGTTCGAAAGTGTTGCCAAGCAGGTTGCCGACCTGGATGCGGCGGATCTTGAGCTCGGCACCTACAGTGCAGCGGCATTTCCCATGCCCGAGCTATGGGATTCCATTGCCGAACTGGCCGAGGGGGAAGTCTCGGAACCCCAGGAGTCGCCGTTTGGCTGGCACATCTTCCGGGTCACCGCCATCGTTCCCGAATCCGTCACGCCCTTCGATGAAGCGCGCACCCGCATCGAGGAAGAGTTGAAGGCTGAGCAAACGGGTGACGTGCTCTGGCGCTTGTCGCGGGCGCTGGAGGACGAATTGGCGGGCGGGGCGACCCTCGAGGAGGCCGGGGCGGCGCTTGCCGTACCGATACGGAAAACGGGATTGATCGACATCGGCGGTGCCGGTGTCGACGGCGAGCCGGCCGAAAACTTGCCTGGCGGAGATTTCCTCGACAACGCATTCCTGACCGTCAATGGCGAGTTGAGCTATGTCACCCAGCTTCCCGAGGGTGATTACTACCTCTTGCGGGTCGACGAAGTCGTGCCGTCGGCCCTGCGTCCGCTCGAGGACGTCCGTGATGAGGTTGCCGCCCTGTGGAAGGAGGAGCGCCGCCGCGAGGCGGCCCGGGAGCGTGCCCTCGCGATCGTTGCGCGTGTCGAGAACGGCGAGGCGCTGTCCGACGTTGCCGCCGCGGACGGGCTCGTCGTGAATGAGAGCAAACCGTTCGATCGGCGTGGCAACGGCGCGGATTCACCGCGCATCACGCCGCTGCTGGCCAGCGACATTTTCAAGATCCGGCCCGGGCAGGCCGCCATGGACGAGGCACCGGACGGGTTTACCGTCGCGCAGCTCAAGTCGATCGAGGCGGCCGATCCGTCGAAACCCGGCGAGCTGCCCACCATCCTCGCCAATCAGATGATCGGCGACGTCGTGATTCAGTTCAACAACAGCGTGCGGCAGCGTTTCGGGGTGGAGGTCGACCGGGCCGCCCTCAACCGCTTCTAGCGTCGCAATGAACGTCAAGCCGGCCTTTGCGGAGTTTGAACGCGTCTACGCCGCCGGCAGACCGCAGGTCGTGTCGACGTCGCTGATCGCGGATCTCGAGACACCGGTTTCGGCAATGCTCAAGCTTGCCGACGGGAAACCGAACAGTTTCCTGCTGGAATCGGTGGAGGGCGGATCGATCCGCGGACGGTATTCGTTCATCGGCCTGAAACCCGATTTGATCTGGCGCTGCTTCGGCGACCGGGCGGAGATCAATCGCGATGCCCGGTTCGACGTGGACGCGTTCGGACCATGCGACGGTGGCGCTCTCGAGTCGCTCCGAGCAGTGCTCGAGGAATCGGCGATCGAGTTGCCCGACGACATGCCGCCGATGGCCGCGGGGCTGGTCGGTTACATGAGTTACGACATGGTCCGGTTGATGGAACGGCTGCCGGACGGCAACCCCCGGATCATCGATGTGCCGGATGGGCTGTTGGTGCGCCCGACCGTGATGGCAGTGTTCGACACCATCGAAGACCTCGTCACCGTGATCACACCCGTCCGCCCGCAGCCGGGTGTCGACGCGCAGACGGCCTGGCGCGGCGCGCAGGAGCGGCTTGCCGACATTGTGGCCGACTTCGAGAGATCTCTGCCCTATCGGCGGGAGCCGGGCACGATCACGGCCGAGTCGCCGGAACCCACATCGAACGTGACGCCTGCGGAGTTCTGTACCATGATCGAAGCGGCCAAGGAATACATCCTGGCCGGCGACATCTTTCAGGTCGTCCTGTCGCAACGGTTCGAGGTGCCGTTCGCACTGCCGCCCTTCGCGCTGTACAGGTCCTTGCGCCGCCTCAACCCTTCGCCGTTTCTGTTTTATCTCGATTTCGGGTCGTTCAGCATCGTCGGATCGAGCCCCGAAATCCTGGTGCGTCTGCGCGACGGCAAGGTCACGATCCGGCCGATCGCCGGCACCCGGCCGCGCGGCAAGGACGCCGCCGAAGACAAGGCGCTGGCCGAGGACCTGCTGTCGGATCCCAAGGAGCTGGCCGAGCACCTGATGCTGCTCGATCTGGGGCGCAACGACGTCGGCCGGGTCGCACGCGTCGGCAGCGTTACGGTGACCGAGCAGATGACCGTCGAGTACTACTCCCACGTCATGCACATCGTCTCCAACGTGGAAGGCGACATCGCACCGGAGTTCGATGCCCTCCAGGCCCTCGCCGCGGGATTTCCCGCCGGCACCGTCTCCGGCGCACCGAAGGTGCGCGCGATGGAGATCATCGACGAGTTGGAACCGGACCGGCGCGGCGTCTATGCCGGCTGCATCGGCTATTTCGGCGCCAACGGCGATATGGACACCTGCATCGCGCTGCGCACCGCGGTGGTCAAGGACGGCACGATGTACGTCCAGGCCGGCGGCGGGATCGTCGCCGACAGCAATCCGGAAGGCGAATTCCAGGAGAGCTGCAACAAGGCCCGCGCGCTACTGCGGGCTGCCGAGGAGGCCGTTCGTTTTGCCGCTGCCGGCGGCCGCGGCTAGCTGGCTTCGAGCTTCGGCTCCATACGCGAGCTTGACGATCGCGCTCACCGGTACGAGGTCGAGCCCGCGTGCCCGCGCCGCCGGAATCCACTGCGCCAGAACGTCGACGGTCACGTCGTGGGGATGACCGATGGCAATGGCATGGCCGCGCTGTCGTGCGACGCGTTCCAGCACCGCAAGCTGTGCCAGGATGCTTTCGGCGTCGAGTTCGTTGTCGAGGAAGACCTGCCGGCTGGCATGGGGCAGGTCCATGTTGCGGGCCAGTTCGGCGCCGACGGTCCTGCTGTCGGTCCGCGAGTCGAGGAACATCAGGCCGCGGGCGTTCATTTCGGTCAGCAGCGGCTCCACCAAGTCGGGCCGGGCCATGAATTTGCTGCCCATATGGTTGTTGACCCCGACATAACCGTCGAACTGCGCCAACGCCCAGCGGAACCGACGCATGATCTCATCGTCGTCAAGCGACGTTAACAGGGCGTTCGGGCCGGGGTCGACGGCGTCGCTGCCCGGCTCCATCGGGATATGCAGCAGGAGTTCATGGCCGTTGTCGCGCGCCCGGCGCGTCTGTTGCTCCAGGTTCCGGCTGTATGGGATGAAGGCGATCGTAAGTGGGGCCGGCAGCTCGATGGCCCGCGCGGTCCGCGCCTCGGCGACACCGGCGTCGTCGATGACGATCGAAATCATCGGCCTCCGGCCCGGCGCGTGTTCGGTCTCAACCGCGTTGGCGAGCCATTGCGGACGGACCGAGGGCGCCGGCGGTTGCCCGTCATGCCGGTAGGGCAAGTCCGGCAACGGCGGGCGCGCGGGACCACTCTCAACGCCGTCTCGGTGACGGCCATCCGAAAGGTCGAGCAGAGGCAATGCCGACGCCAGGTTTTCGTCCTGATCGGCCGCCCCTCCGTTGCGTGCCACGAGGACACCGGGTGCCGGCTCGACGACGCCGCGTGTCAAACCACGCCATTGTGACGGCATCTGCGCTTCGAAATCTGCGGATGGGGTCGGTTCCGGCATCGCTATCACGCGACGATCCCGATGCGGGACCGCACGATCCGTCGTGGCCACGGCAACGCTCTGCGGCGCCGGGCCGCGATCGCGCAGCGCGTGTCCGACGAGGACGACGAGGCCCGCCAAGGCAATGACCGCGATGCCAACCGCGGTGCCGAACATGACGGGACTACGGCCCGGGATCTCCGGCAGGCGAATTCGGGCGATCCGCTGCGCCACGCGGCCGCATGCGAGACGAAGCCGGGCTGCCGGCGCCGCCAGTTGGCGGCATTTTAACATAAGCCGAGCCGAGGCCCGCGCGAAGACCCGCACCCAGGCGGACCGCCCGCGAACGGCCAGTTCGCGACAGGTTTCGCGAACCGGGATCGATGTCAAAGAACCAGCGAGGCGGCAGCCGAACATGCCCGCACGGCGCGCAACCCTGCTCGCACCAGCGGTCAGCGGCAGGAGGCGCCACCGCAGCCGGTCGTGCCGGCATACAGCTGGCGCAGCCGGCGCAATCGCACGCCGACGCCGACGGATCATCCGCCGGCGGCCGATCGGTCGTGGGGCACTATTACGCCGCATCATTCCCTCGCATATCCCGCATCGCACAGGGTAACGGGGAAAGCGTTACCGGCCAACCGTTTCAAAATCGTTGAGACGTTGTATTTTTTCGGCGTTGCCAGTCAGGCGTCGACCAGTTCTCCGGCCAGCCCTTCGAGGATCGGACAGTCGGGCCGGTCATCGCCGTGGCAGCGATGCGTCAGGTCCAGGAGCGTGTCGCGCATCCGTTGCAGTTCCCCGATCTTGCGGTCGACCGCCGCAATATGGGCCGTGGCCAGTGCCTTCACGTCGGCACTGGCACGTTTCTGGTTGCGCCACAGATCCAGCAACATCGACACGTCCTTGACGCTGAACCCCAGATTCCGGGCATGGTGGATGAAGCTCAGGGTCTGGACGTCCTTCTCGCTGTAGGTCCGGTAGCCGCTATCCGTGCGGCTGGCCGGTGCGATCAGGCCGATGCTCTCATAATAGCGGATCGTCTTGGCACTCACATTCGACTGCTTCGCAGCTTGTCCAATATTCATCTAAATCCTCCGTTTCCCGCTACTTTTCATTGATATGTTTGATCTATTTAGATGATGCCCGTGCTTTCCAACGGCGCAGCGTCAGGGCATTGGTGACGACACTTACACTGCTGAAGGCCATTGCAGCGCCGGCGATGATGGGGCTGAGAAACCCGAAGGCGGCCAGCGGGATCCCGACGATGTTGTAAATGAACGCCCAGAACAGGTTCTGGTAGATCTTGCGTCCGGTCGCCCGGCTGACGTCGATGGCGTCGGCGGCGAGCCGCGGATCCGGCCGCATGAGGGTAACGCCGGCGGTCTCCATGGCGATGTCGGTGCCACTGCCCATGGCGAGGCCGATGTCGGCGGCAGCCAGCGCAGGGGCGTCATTGACGCCATCGCCGACCATCGCGACCACCCGCCCCTCGCGGCGCAGCCGCTCGACCTCGGCGGCCTTGTCCTCTGGCAGAACTTCCGCCCGGAAATCGTCGAGTCCCAGACGCCGCGCGATCGCCTGCGCGGTGCGGGTATTGTCGCCTGTCAGCATCATCACCGCGACGCCGCGCCTGTGCAGGATCTCCAGGGCCTGCGCCGCCTCGTCGCGCAGCTGGTCGGCCACGGCGATGGCGCCCTGCATTCGGCCGTCCTCGGCCGCGACCCACATCACGGTCTTGCCGTCATCTTCCAGCTTCGCCACCCGGTCTTCCAGCGGTCCGGTGTCGGCGCCGGCCTCGACCATCAGGCTGCGGTTGCCGATCCACAGACCGGTCCCGTCAACCCGCGCGGTAAGGCCGCGTCCGCCGATGCGGCTGAAGCTCTCCACGGCATGGAGATCAAGCTCCCGGGCCGTTGCCTCCGCGAGCACGGCCTTGGCCAGCGGATGCTCGCTGCCCTGCTGCGCCGAGGCCGCGAGGCGCAACAGGGTCGCCTCGTCGACGCCCGCCGCGGCAACGACGTCGGTCACCTCGGGGCGGCCCACGGTCAGTGTCCCCGTCTTGTCGAAGATGATGGTGTCGACGGCACCCGCCCGCTCCAGCGCCTCGACATCCTTGATCAGGATGCCGGCACGCGCGGCCGCGCCGGTTCCCGCCATGATCGCCGTCGGGGTGGCGAGCCCGAGCGCACACGGGCACGCGATGACCAGCACGGAGACGGCGGCGATGATGCTCTGCTCCATGGTGCCGCCGCTCAGCAGCCAGCCGGCCCAGGCGGCGATGGCGATCACGACGACGACCGGCACGAACACGTTGGTTACGCGGTCGACCAGGCGCTGCACCGGGGGTTTCGCCGCCTGCGCGCTTTCGATGAGGGCGATGATGCGCTCCAGCATCGAATCCTTGCCGACGGTGGTGGTTTCGATGCGCAGCAGTCCGTCACCGTTGACGCTGCCGCCGGTCACGCGATCGCCTGGCGCCTTGTGAACCGGAATGCTCTCACCGGTCAGCAGCGACTCGTCGACCGCACTGTCGCCGCTCGCCACGTTGCCGTCGACCGGAATCCGCTCGCCCGGCCGGACGACAACGATCTCGCCGGTCCGCACCGCCGCCGCCGAAATCGTTACGACGACACCGTCGCGTTCGACATGCGCCTGCTCCGGCCGCAATTTCATAAGCTGGCGGATCGCCGCCGACGTGCCGCGCCGGGCCCTGGCTTCGAGCCATTTGCCGAGCTTGATCAGGGTGATGATGACGGCGGCCGCCTCGAAATACAGATGCGCCTCAACGCCCGGCGTCGCAAAAAACAGGTTGTAGGTGCTCAGCCCATAGGCCGCGCTGGTGCCCAGCGCGACCAGCAGGTCCATCGTACCGGTCAGCGACTTGAGCGCCTTCCAGGCCCCGACATAGAAGCTCCAGCCGATGACGAACTGAACGATGCCGCCGATGGCGAGCTGCCACACGCCGGGGAGGGCGAAGTGCCATCCCACGAATTCCCCGAACATCGGCACGACCAGCGGCACGGTCAGCAACGCCGACGTCGCCACCAGCAGCATCTCGCGGCGGTCGGCGGCGCGCTCCGCCTCTTCCGCCGGTGCGCCGCCGTCGGAAATCTCTGCGCCGTACCCGGCCCCTTCCACCGCGGCCACGAGATCCGTCGGCTCGACCCCGAGCGCAGTGATCCGTGCGGTTTCGGTGCCGAGGTTGACACTGGCGTCGAGCACCCCCGGCACGCCCTTCAGCGCACGTTCGACATGACCCACGCAGGCGGCGCAGGTCATGCCGGAAATTGACAGCCTTATTTCGCTCTTGGTGACCCCGTAGCCTGCGTCCTCGACCGCACGGGCGAGCGCGTCGACCCCGACGCCGTCCGCGAAGTCGACATCGGCCTGCTCGGTGCCGAGGTTGACCGACGCCCCGCTGACCCCCGGCACCGCCTTCAGCGCCCGTTCGACGTGGCCGACGCAGGCGCTGCAGGTCATGCCCTCGACCTTGAGCCGGGCATGGCGAGTGATGTGCTCCGGTGCCCTGTGATCGGCTGTTTCGGCCGTGTGTGCCGCGGTCATCTGAAACTCCTCTCAACTCTTACCCGACAATTCGATCGGTCATTGCGGCGACCGTCACGCGGCCTGGGCGGCGTAGCCCGCAGCCTCGACCACGCCGATCAGCGTCGACGGATCGGCTGCGCCGTCGAACTGGACCTCTGCGGTCCCCGTCTTGAGATCGACCTTCGCGGCGCGCACGCCGGATGTGGCATCGAGCGCCTTCTGCACGCGCGCCACGCAATGGCCGCAGGTCATGCCCGCGATCTTCAGCGTCACCGTTTTCATTGTTGATCCAGTCATGGCCGTATCCCTTCAGTACGAGCAATGGAACCTGTCGGCGACACACATAAGGGTTCCAGAAACTGGAAGGTCAATGACAAACTTTCCAAATACTGGAAAGTATCGGAAGTAAGCGACGACGCGTCCCTTCCGTCCTGCGCCGAACACTGCTATAAACCGCCGTCCGGTGCCGCCGCCGTTGGCGCCAAGGGATTGATATGTTTCTGCTAATCGACAATTACGACAGCTTCACATACAACCTCGTGCACTTCCTGGGCGAGCTCGGGGCCGAGGTCAC
>JABAOH010119321.1_pt1 | contig 13915 bp, 10 predicted proteins | sample 7062181 | NCBI WGS metagenome assembly JABAOH01 (sample SAMN14538630, study PRJNA623070) | marine sediment metagenome | biome: marine biome [ENVO:00000428]; feature: marine pelagic biome [ENVO:01000023]; material: deep marine sediment [ENVO:00002113]; isolation source: pool of 5 deep marine... | reverse complement strand
ATTTCGCGGTTTAATGTTTGCTGCATATGGCGGCGCAGGTCGATGAGGTTTTTGATCCGGGCGCATAATATGTTTGTATTGAAAGGTTTGGTGATATAATCGTCGGCCCCGGTTTCCAGGCCCTGTATAATACTTTCTTCCGACGCCTTTGCGGTTAATAGTATGATTGGTACATGGCTGGTATTAATGTCGTTTTTTAATACACGGCACAATTCATAGCCATCGACTCCCGGCATCATGATATCGCTGATAATAAGATCAGGGATGATCTCTTGTGCTTTTTGAATGCCTTCCCCTCCGTCCTTTGCCTCTACAACCGTGTAATCCGGCTCAAGAGAACCCCTAATGTAATCCCGGACATCGGCGCTGTCTTCTACCACAAGAATGATGTCTTTTGCCTGTTCAAAGGGGTCGATTTCTTTTTCTGCCTCTGCAGCGTCGTTCTCATCACTGTGGTCTTCCACGAGATTAAGGTCTCCCAGGACGACTGCCTTAACATCAACCGGGTCTCCCGTAACGTCGGCCGGAAATCTGGGCTTGTCAATTGGGGCACCCTTGTCGTCAGCCGGGACACCCTTATCATCAGCCGGGACACCCGGCCCCAGGGGCAGCCGGATAATAAATTCGGTTCCTTTTCCTTCAAGACTGTGCACATTGATTTTCCCATGATGGAGTTCTACCACTTCTTTTGCTATGGCCAGCCCGATGCCGGAACCTTTATGATTATTTTCGTAGGTACTTTCCGATTGGTAAAAGCGATCAAAAATATGCGACAATTGATCCCTGGGGATTCCAGGTCCGGTATCGGAAACGGATATGTTCAGCGAACCGGAGGAGAAATTTTCATCTTCTGTACAATTTTTTGTTACATTAAGGGTGACTTTCCCACCAGGAGGGGTAAATTTTACGGCGTTTGAAAAAAGATTAAAGACAGCTTCTTCCAGTTTTTTAGAATCAAAATAAAGCGTAATGTTTTCCTCTTCAGGGTGAAATGTTAGATCAAGTTCATTCTTATTGACCACAGGCTCAAAGGTAGACACAATGCCTTTTAGAAAGGGAATAATGTTTTGTTGGCAGGCCTGCAATTTTATTTTGCCGCTGTCAAATTTTGAGAGTTCCAGCAATTGATTGATTAGACTGAGTAACCGCTGGGAATTTCGCAGCATTAAATTCAGGTTTTTCTGTTGTTCCTTGTCACGGCTTTTGGAAAGCATTTGTTCCAGGGGTCCCATGATCAATGTAATGGGCGTGCGGAATTCATGGGAGATGTTGGCAAAGAAACGGGATTTCACTTTATCCATTTCTTTCAGTTTTTCGGATTGTTCTTCCAAGTGTAGATTCTTTTCTTTGAGTTCTTTAGTCCTATCTTTAACGGTTTGTTCAAGGGTTTGTTTTTCTTGTTCCAGTATCTTATAACGCTGCCATCTAAAAATAATGAACGTTAGTAGTAAAAATACAATTGAATAAAACAGATAGGCCAGCCGTGTTCTATACCAGGGGATGAAAATTGTAAATTGAAAAATGTCTTCACGACCTAAATGTCTGTAAACATTTTTGGCCTGAACCCTGAACGTATAATGTCCGTAATCGAGATTGAAATAGTCTTTTTTGGTTTCCGAAGTCCACCCGGACCATTCATCATCATATCCTTCCAGGAAATATCAATACCGTGTCTCTGATTCACTCTTAAAAAATGGGGCACCGAATTCAAAACGGATGTTTTTAACTTTAATGTCAATAAAAGGAAAAAAACGCCTGGATTTTAAATTATTGTCTATATTTATTTTATTACCACCAAAAATCAGGTTCTCATTGGCCATAACCCTCCGAATAAGGGTTGAAAAATCAAGTTTGTAATTAATTTTTATCTTTTTATCGTAACGGATGAGGCCGTCTTCACCTCCGAACCAGATGGAATCTCCGTCGGGATCAGGATAAATGACGTTCACCTGTGCGGGGGGAATCCTGAGGAAGGGTTTTCTTATCAGGGTAAAGGTTCCGTTCGGCTTAGGAAAGGCTTGAAAATTCCTGTATTTTGAATGGAACCAGATATTTTGCTCCCTGTCTTCCACGATGCGGAAGACACTTCTTCCATTTGGGTGACCTGCGAATTCTTTTCCCAGCGTATTGTCAGGAAAAAAAGAGCCACTTTCCTCATCAAATCGATATATCCCTTTTGGTGTGGCAAATATGACATGTTCGACTGCCCTGAAGACATACACCCATCCTTCAGGTAATCCCTTTGATGAATCATACCCGGTCACCTTATAATTGGTAATTTCCTTATCCTTGGAGAAATCTACTTTTAGAACTCCTTTTGTCACGGTTCCCAGCCACAAACTTCCTTTTTTGTTTTCAATAATAGTTCTTATTGGCTGTTCTGTATTTTCAAATTTAAGTTCCTCTACCCATTGGCCGTTTTTTAAGTATAGTGAAACCAATCCATCGTCGGATCCGACCCAGATACGGTTTTTATCTTTATTGGAACGATGTAAGACATAGGAATAATTCTTAATAATCTTGCGTATGTGATTGTTTTTAATTTGAAACACACCATTGCCAGTAGCAGCCAGCAGAGACTCGCCAATGGAGAGGAGGGACCGACAGTAACCGGACATTCCAGGTACCAATTGAAATTGTTTAAAAGGAAATGAAAGGGCATATAAGCCCCTGGAGGTTCCTGCATATAAGCGCCCGGGAGAACCGTGCCAGGTAACCGCCAGGACCACACCGGGTAGTTTTGATCGTTTATCAAGAATGGAAAAGGGAGACTTATATTCGATTCTAGATATCCCACTGTCAAGGCTCAGCCAGAGGTTACCCTGTTTATCCTGGAAAACATGTTTTACAATATTACCTTGCCACCCGGCGTCTTCATCGAAACGGTATTTTAAACATCCCCTGGAATCGATGATAACGAGACCCCCACCAAGTGTTGCCAGGGCAAAATCACCGGATTCTAACCGGATACCGTGATATAGCTTTTTCTCTTTCACGAAAGCATCCACGTCTGTTTCAAAAGGCGTCGCTTTCATACCGTCATACAGGTAGAAGCCATTTTCATTTGTTCCAATCAGGAGTCGTTGGGAATCGTATTCCACCATCATGAAAATCTTTTTTTTTGCAAATGCTTCCCCTCCGGGTACCACTCCAAACAAATCGTCCTTCATTTGCAGGAGTCCGGTTCCCTCGCGGCGAATATATAATTTTTCTCTACAAGTAAAGAGTGCGTTGACATCTTTTGTCAATGCTTTTATTTGTTTACGTTTACCATCCCAGTGAAACAGGTATTCCCGGGTCTGGAAATATACCCCCTCCCTGGTTGAATATGTTTCCCAAACATTGGTGAAACTTTTTTGATCATCCTTCAGGCTGTCACACAGGGATACATAATTAAGCATCCCTTTCGAGTCTGGTGCTAAGTACCCCATTTCCCTGTATCCCCCGATATAAATAGTTCCATCATCAGCGATTGCCATCGAGAATACGGTAATATTGGGTATGGGAATCAATCGCCATGAAACCCCGTCATATTCCAGCAGCCCTCCCTGGTTAGCCGCGTAAATGACCCCCCGTTTGTCCTGTACAATGCAATAGTTTTTAGGGCTTTTGTTGTAATCTTTGGGGGTGAAGTTCTTGATATATTTGAAACCGATCTCTTGAGAGAATACGTTTGCGGGCGACCAAAAAAGCAGTCCCAAAATTAGGAGCGTAAAGAAAAAAAAGATTCTTTTAAGATTGAAATGAATTTTAAAACACATATCTTGTCTCATCGTTCCCCTACGCTATTTACTTTCACCTTTAATACTTATTTTACATAAACAAAGAAAAATTTCAACAACAAATATAAAAAAACAGCAATTCTCATTTTAGCCGCGAAGGCGCACTAAGGGGTTATTTCTTTTTTTTTTAGCCACGAAGGTACACGAAGGTACACGAAGAAAAGAAGAAAAGTTACGAAAAACCGAATTGCGCTGCCATGAAAATAGGTGAGTAAGTTGAGTGAGGTGAGTAAGGTGAGTAGGGAACTCTCCGTGACTATTTTCATTCGCCTCCGGGCGAGGCCGCGACATCATGATTGACTGTCCCCAATAGTTACATGATCCGGTGTATGTCCGATGAGGGTCCCCAATGGCCTGGTCATTTTCAACTCCCATTTGGGCGGCCCAGGTGGGATTTTTAATAATATGCGGTCGCTGGAATGGGCGAGAGTTACTTTTCCTTCTGAAGCAAATTCGAAATCAGTCCATGAAGGGACGTTTATCAAGCAATCCGTTTTTAAATCACCGGGGCCGCGAACCACGGAGATGTGCAGATAATCTCCTTTTTTGGCGGTCCCCAGGGGAAGGGTAATGGAGCAGTTATGACTGATCAGATGAGCACCCCTGGTGGAATGGTGATAAACATTAATATCTCTTTTATCCTTCCCAAGCTTATTTTCCACTGTAATATCAAATACTTCCGGCATTTCTTTCACCTCCTATTATTCTTGAGAGTTTGCAAAAGAGGAGAAGGTGAGAGGATTACCTCTTACCTTCTCCCTACCTCTCCCCCTCTCTTAACTTCTTAATTCCAACTTTTTACATTCTCTCCACTTTCATGCGCCTTACGTATTATTTTACTCTTTACTTTCTGCCTGCGCCCTTTTCCGCCTTTTCCGTCTCATGGAGTATAATCAAAGGTGAAAGCATACCAACTGTACCAGCCATATGTCCAGATGGGACGGTCGTCATTAGGCGCATCAAACATGTAACCTCGAATTGTGCGGTCCCTAACATGGATTGTAACTGCGTAGGCGCAATCATCAATTGATTCGACCGGTAGGTTGTTGATGTTAACTTCATGCAGATCAACAATGCTCGGTCCAATAGTCCCTGTAGGATCCACAAAGTCCCCTTCCGGGCTGTCATCATGATATTTCCAGCCATAGTGTTTGATCCCAAGCGGATCGCCGCCGAAGAGCGTCAGCCTGTATCGCCAGAAGTGGTCATCCTTAAAGCGTCCTTGAACCATTATCGGCATGTTATCCGGACCAAATTCTCCACAGATGTTGCCATTCTTTGGGGCTAGAGCCAGATTTGTAGGTGGAGTATTGTCGAGCTGGATATAGTGTTTGAACGGTTCCACTTGCACCCCACCTCCGCGCTGGATTTGGAGCCAGACGACGTAGAGGGCATTTTTATCGGGGGCAGACACAGAGTTCCACATCGTAAGCGGTAAATCTGGGTTACAACTTCGAAGCGTTCTATATTGGGCGGCGTTGAACCAGCCGTCTGAATCGGAAAACCAGTGATAGTCTCCATTGCAGCCGCCAAACCCGTCACTGCACTTCACGTGCCAGTCCTGCGCAGCGGTAACCTCAATACCATCAATTTCTGTTATACTGCAAGGATGATCGGACGCCTTACAGTAAACAACACGGAACCGTTGGATGTCAATGTCATCTGGAATGTAACCGTGGATCTGAATCCACTGGCCAAAGGGTTGATCTTTCGGTTGCTCTCTCCCAGGAGCTCCAGGGTAAGCCAGACCAGTAATACTGATATCACTAACATGCACCTGGTTGAAATGGGTAATTTGTGGGTATAGATCGATCTTACCATTACCAAAGGAAAGGGCATCCAATCCCAGGAATTTTGTTTTGGGCTTAAAGGGCAAGATCAGGCCGCTGTTGAGCATGACGATACCGTTACCGGACTTCAGTACATCTCCATCAGTGAAGCCCATCCGACCTTCAAAAAGTATCTCTGATGAGTAGTAGATATATTTCCTGATTTCAGGTTTTTCACGCCCCCGAAAAGTGACGGCATCCATGCCGAAATCGACGCCGCGACTGGGAATTCCAGCCGGAACCAGCACTGGCAGCGCATCACGATTCCTTAACACGATGGTACCCGCTGCAGCAGAGAGCAGATCTCCATCCAAAAACATAGGTATTTTCTTGGCAGATAATGGCCCAGTACCCTCTGTGGAGAACCAGATGTCAACGCCATATTTTTTTAAATACTCACCTATCGCTTTGGGCTTTTCAATCCAATACTCCCGGCCCCGTTTCCTCACCGCGTCAAAGAACTTGATAATCCTATCCTCAGTGCCGATGATCTGAACGGCGTCCAGGCCAAGGTCCAAACCACGAGGTATGTTGAAATTCGCCAGAAGCGCAGCGTTGGGAACGATTGCCCCGTTGGTTGCCAACAGGTCACCAGCAGTGAACCCACCATAAGGATGATCAAGTTCTGTCGAGAAGGCCACAAAATGCCCTCTGATGTTGATGACATCAGCGGCATCCAAACCGAGATCGGAACGTGCCTTAAATTTTTTCAAGAGCTCGTAATTCCTCATATAAACGTAGCCTGCTGAATTAAGCAGGTCACCGTCAGAAATGATAGGGTTGCCGTCAGCAGGTTTAAGCCCCCGGATCACGAATTCCTCTTCCGTAGAAAAGAAAATACCTTTTTCCCGTACATGCTGGGCAGTTGCCGTACACATCAATAGGAATATGATGGATACTAGCAACACCATTGAACGAATCTTCATTCTTTCCATTTTTCTTCCTCCTTTTTAACACTTGATCATTCGACGTTTTTTTCATCAAATGATCTGCCTATATTATGGTATAAAAAATTTTGGAAGTGGGTAAATAGCATTCAATACCGGGTATAAAATCCATTCAAGGTAAATGGTGATGCGGGGCAAATCATTCAAATCCGGGTAATTTCCATTCAAACGGTTAGTTGACAAAATCAGTGGAATAGTGCATATTAGTAAAAACAAGAAGGAGTAGTCGATATGGGCAAAGTCAAATTTTATCTTTTAGGGGCAAAAATTTTTCAAAGGGATTAACAATGAAATATCGATATGCTGAAATGGTCTGGAGTGAAATAAAAGAAGCCGCTCAACAGGAGCGGGTGGCTGTTTTACCGGTGGGGACTCATGAAGATCACGGTCTTCACCTTCCAGTGGATGCGGATGTTCTCATTTGCACAGAAATATGCGAACGCGCAGTGGCGCAAATTCCAGCCGAGGCCGTATTGGTGCCTCCTGTCATCCACGGTTACAGCCCCCATCATATGGATTTTCCCGGTCCCATAACCATTAGTTGGGACACATTTATTAAATACGTCAAAGATGTCTGCTGCAGCCTTGCCCATCACGACTTTAAACGAATTCTTATGGTCAACGGTCACGGGAGTAACACGGCTCCACTGGAGCTGGCTGCACGACAATCAATCATCGAATATGAAGGAAAAATTCTTTGTGCATTGGTAAACCATTGGGAAATCCGTAAAGCAAAAGAAATGGGCAATAAACTCAGGGAATCTGATCATGGTGGAGTGTCCCATGCAGGAGAATATGAGACCTCTATATATCTTGCTTTAAAACCGGACCTGTTGGACATGAACAAAGCGGTTGATGAACGGTCACCGCTGCCGCCGAGTTTTCAAGCTGATCTCTTGCTGGGTGCGAATCCCGAAGGTTCTGCTGCCCATTTGATGCCTTATTGGAGTTCTATGACAGAGAGTGGGGTAAGGGGAGATGCGACTAAGGCATCTGTGGAAAAAGGAAAAAATTTCCTGGAAGCAGCCATTGAAGGTCTCATTGAATTGATACGCGAATTCAAGGTGACCAAAATTCTACCCCGTAAGAAACACTAAGTAAAAATTTTGCCTGCGGCGGCCAGGGCCCCTCGGCTAAGACATGAAGGTCACCTTTCCCTCTTAGGAGGCTTTCTAAAAACTCAAATCAAGATTTATCTCACCCGCAGTTTGAGTTTATAGAATTGGTTCATTATTTCGTTAATAATTTGAATGAGGAAACCAGAAAGGATGCCCAGGACCAATGCACGCACCACAGGGTTCATATTACCCAGCGGCCCATTTTCAAACGTCCATGCATTCAGGTAATAATTATTCAGCAGTTCGCCTCCGAAGAGCAAGATAAAACCAGGGATGTATTGGACAAGGATGATGCACCGCCGTGTAATCATGGCAAGCCATCCGAAAATAAATCCCCATAATATCACCAGGACAACAAACACCAGCCACCAGGGGGTAAATAAATAGACGTTGCCAACCCAGGCCAGCACTTCGATGATTACTCCTATGGTTAATGAAAGGAGAAAGTATTTTAACCAGAGGATACCCCTGGTTTCATCGGGCATGGTCTTCAGTCTTTTTTTTTCTTCTTCTTTCATAGAGTCGTTTGTGGCTTTTGCTCCTTCCAGGAGAACAACCTTTCATCTTACCTTCTACTTGAATAGTATATCTTTGCATAAAGAGAAAAAAAAATCAATGCTTATCAGAAAAAAACAGCAATTCTAATTTTAGCCGCGAAAGTACATGAAAAAATTAAAATGAGAATTGCTGTAATTAAGGGCTATTTCCTTGCAATTTTTTTTTGTTTGTGTTAATATAATGATTCAAAAAGTAAGAGAAGTCATAAGAGATATCTTATGAGAGAAATAAATAGGAGATAGGAAGTGCAATTCCCGGGGATGGAAGCTAACCCGAATCGTAGAGGAAGGTTTGCAGGCGTTGTACGTGAACGTGAATTTAATTCATTATATAAAATCTTTTAAACGGAGGTGTTCAAATGGCCGAAGAAAAGGCAAAATCGAACTCCATTGAATTGGCGAAACCAGATGCATTCACCATTTTCCAGATCATTGTAAATACGCTGAAAAAGCTAAAGGACAAGACCGCCGTCATCTTATGGAGTTCCTTTATCTTATTAACATTGTGGGGTTTTAAGGGTGATACAAAATGGTTATTCAATCTTCTTGGTGAAGATTGGTTGAAGGCACTGTTCCCGGGGATCCCCTGGCGCAATCAACTCTTCACGTTTCTCTCCGGTTTTATCCTGCTGGTGATTATCCCCTGCTGCATCATTAAATTTGTTTTTAAGGAGAAGCTCTCCGACTACGGACTGGGTTGGCCCAAAGGGAAGGAAAACAAAAAACTCAGTTGGTTGGCCTTTTTTGTGATCATGGGTATTGGTCTCCCGGTGTTCTTCCTGGGTACCCTTGATCCCGCTATGCAAGCGGAATATCCGTTATTTGCAAAAGGAACGGTCACCACCTGGGGCGGCCTTATCATCTATGAACTGGTATATTTCTTGTTCTTTATCGTTATTGAATTCATTTTTAGAGGTTATCTGCTTTTTGGCCTTTTTGGAATTGAAGATGTTCAGGCCCTCAAAGGTGTAAAAGGCGTAAAAGGACCATTGGTATTTGGTCTTTATGCTATTTTGATTCAAATGCTGGCTTATACCATGTGGCACATCGTCAAGCCGGTGCCTGAATATTTTGGGGCTCTGATCTGGGGTGTGGCGGTGGCCGCAGTAGCTTTGAGAATCCGGTCCATTTGGCCGATTATTATTGGCCATTGGTTACTAAATGTCTGGGTGGATGTAGTTATGATTCTCAGGTCAGGTTTAACCTGATTCCAGGTTAATAGTAATTGAATCTTAGAAAAAGAAAAAGGAGGTAAACGATGGAAAAGATCGTTGCCGCGGTGCGGGGCACCGATAAATTTTCAAGTTTTCAAGAACTACTTAAAGTATCCCAATTCGATGATGTGCTGTTGGCGGCATTTAAGAACTCCGGGAAAGAAAAAGGGGACTTTAAGATTATTATCAAACCCAACATGATGGTGTTTGTAAATCCTAAAGATCACACAGCCATTGTGACTGATAAGGACCTGGTGGAGTCCCTGGTGGATCATCTGATCAATTTGGGATTCAACAATATCATGGTATGTGAAGCCCAAAATGACGTAGGCAGGATGCTGAAAAACCATAATGTAGAATTTGTTGCCGGGCAGATCGGATTTGAACCCAAGGGCAGGTATAAGATCGTTGACTTGACCCTCGAATCTGTACCTTACAAGTATATCTATAAAGACAAAAAAGGTAATACCAGGAAATGGAAACATTCGGTGGGGAGAAGCTGGATGGAAGCGGATTTCCGTATTACTTTTCCTAAATGCAAGACCCATGAGCACGATTGGATGACCTTAGGTGTAAAGAATGTATACGGTTGTTTACCTAAACCCAATAAGGTGGCGGTATACCATATCAGGTATGAAGTTTTTGATGTGACTGCCCGTTCCCTCCTCAGTTTTCCGGTTCACTTTTCCTTCATCGATGCCTGGGTGGGGTCTGATGGTTTCCAGGGCTATAAAATTGCCAATCCCCAGAAGTTGAATATGTTGTTTGGCGGCGGTGATATTGTTGCGGTTGATATGGAGATATTTAAACGAGCCGGTTTGGACCCCCACAAATCTATATTCTTGAAAAAAACGGTGGAGCAACTGTATGATGGGGCTTATCCAACTTATACAGTGAAGGGTGATAAAGACACGAAATTCAGTCAGTTGTGCGATTGGAAAAATATTGAAGACAAAATTGTCCAGGGCATTGATGTCATGGAGGAGGTATACATTGCCTGGGGATTCATCAACCTGAAGGCGATTTCAACTCTTGTGGACTATAAAATGTTTCCCCCAAAAAATTTCTTTTACCGTTTATTAGTATGGCTCTCCAAAAAGCTCTACGGCTTTTTTAAACTTTTCAAGTGGTATCGGAAGCTGTACAAGCGGTAGTAAAAAAGGGATTGGGAACAGCACCGAGGACAGGCAAACATCTGTTTTACTGGTTACTGCCTACTGTTTATTGTACTTCTTTTCAATGATAAAGGTGACCGGTCCATCATTGATGGACTCAATCTGCATCATGGCTCCAAATACTCCTTTTTCCACCTTTATTTCATGAGATAGAAGTTCATTGAAGGTCTCATACAATTCCTCTGCACGGCCAGGCTCCTCTGCATTGGTGAAATCCGGCCGCCTTCCCTTTTTTATATGCGAAGCCAGGGTAAACTGCGAAATGGAAAGAATTTCACCGCCAATATCTTTGACACTGAGATTCATGCGATACTCATCATCCGGGAAAATTCGCAAATTGAGAATCTTCTCCGCCATAAAGGCAATCTCCTTATCCGTGTCTCCTTTTTCAATACCAACAAAGGCAAGAATCCCGCGATTGATCTTGCCCACGACCTTCCCGTCTACTTCGACGCTGGCTCTGCTGACTCGTTGAATGACTGTTCTCATTTTGTATTAGTTGATTTTTTTGCCGAATACTTGAGGCAGTTCTTTTTTGGGGTATTTCTCCAACAAATACGTGGGGATGCGTCTCAATAACATCCAGGAATGCTCATCGACAATTAAACCCTGCTGACCTTTCTCTTCCTGCGAAGAAGCGGTGGGGGTACCAGCATTCGGCGTTGATGTGGGTACAGGTGCCCGTTTGAGGTCAGCGTTTTCGGCGTCGATATAATATATTTTCAAAAAAACAATATAATAAGGGAATTTATCGCCGGCACTAACCAGTATCTTATCTTCAACCAGGTAATAGGAACTCCAAGGAAGGTGATTGATAAAATTCATTGCATTTTTTAACTCACCGGTAAAGATCAACGCGACAGTTTGATATTGGCTTCCCTTTACCAGGGCTGAAAGATCGTTATCCATTCCCTGGTGAGGACTGCCCAACGTTTGCATTCGCTGCTCAGCCGCCATTTGCCGCTCTTTCCACATTCGACTCAATCGCGGGGCGGCAATACTTATTAGATCGTCCAGGAGGCGGTCCGAGAATGCAGGGTGAACACAAGGTTCACCCCTACGAGAACCCCGTAAGCCTTTGTAGGGGCGAATCTTGTATTCGCCCTTATCCCACTTCAATTTCCCGGGATCGGATTCTATTACCAGGTTATAAATTCCGTCCCGCTCAGCCAGTTCTCGAATATAAGCGGAGATTTCGCTAAATAGCCGGATAAAATCCCCCCGGCTGGCAACTTCCGGGATTTTAGCGGTCAACTCCCGCTCCAATCGTAAAAAATAACTTCTCTCCCTTTGATCGGGAAAGGAAAAGCTAGAGGACGCTTTTTTAAAGTCCGCTATTTTTAAATTCATATCATTTACCTGGCGCTTGTACCGGTTAATGGCTTCCAGCGAAGGTATGAAATAAAAAAAGAAATAGACCACAACCACCATGATTAAAACCACGGCTGCGACTATTTTACTTAAAAAATATTTCCTTCTCATTGGGGTTCTACCTCCCCATGGATGGTGAAGTAGAGTTCCACCTGTTTCTCAGCGGTCCCGGCCTTACTTGTGGGGGTTTCAATGTGAAGAACCTCAGCGAACCGGCTGAGGGTCTGGCGAAATTTTAAAAGTATGGTTCGGGCTTTGATTTTGTTATCCGTTTTTACATAACCGGTGAGCAAAAAGGTAACGGTCTGGTTCCCCGGTTGGATTTCGATTTCACTGAATTGGATTTCTTCGGCAGCGATTAAAGTGATTTTCCGGATGAGGTTTGCCGCCGCGTAGGAGTACTGCAGCGGGAAATCGATATAGAAGCGACGCTTATAAAAATCAACCCGTTTTTTTTTGGTGTCCTCGGTTTGGGCGGCATTTTTGCTTAACGGGACATAAGTCTTCTCTACTTTAGCAATTTCTTGTTTATACTTATTCTTAATACGTTCAAAATGGAAGGCACCGGCAGTTAAGACTGCGGTAATGAGTACGGCAAATATACCGGTGACAATGAACCGCCTGGGGCGTCTGGCCTTCTTCTTAATCTCCTCTTCGCTTTGCCGTTGTCCAGGAAGTTTCGGTTCCTTTTTCATAGTCAAAACTATATCACAGTAAAATTTGAAAATCAATTCCACAATTTTACTTCCCAGCGCCCAGGCCCCCTGGCAGGGGGAGCCTATATGCGGACAGTCATTGTACTACGCTTCATTATTTATACCCCATTCGCACCATTCTATTTCTTTCTCACCTTCTTCTCTCCTACTCTTCGTGTCCCTTTGTGTAACTTTGTGGCTAACAACTTGATGCTTCCCGGATTTTTTTTCTGCGTTTGATGGCTTCCTCTTCGTCTTTTCCATTGGCAATTCTTTCAATTTGCTCCCTATCCAACAACCTGGTTTTAATCATCTCGCAATAATCCGGGTTTAATTCAGTACCCAGCCAGCGGCGCTTGAATGCTTCGGCAACAGCAAAGGTTGTACCGGAACCGCCAAAGGGGTCCACAATTAAACTGTTTTCATTGGAAGATGCCAGGATTACTTTTTTTACCAGCTCAATGGGTTTTTGGGTGGGATGACTGGTCTTTTCCCATGAGTGGTTGGATAGAGTAGGCAACTCAAACACATCTTTGGGTTTTGCGCCTGCCGGGTTTGGTGTCCATATATATTCTTTTTTACTGTTTGCATGGGAATACTGTGAAGATTTTGCCTGGGGCCGGGTAGGATAACGAAGCGTGTGGGCATTGTAAGGAACCCTGATTTTGTCGATGTTTAAAATAAATGTCCTGGATTTCCTGAAATGAAGCAGGCTCTCGTGGGAACGGCCCCAATCGTTTCCCAGGTTGGCTTTATTCCGGTAATACCAGACCAGCCATTTACAGCCCCTGAAAAGATGGGAAGCTGACCATTTGATATCGGCCAATATTTCGGAAAATCCGCAAATATACAACGAGCCTGTGGGATGAAGGACCCTTTCCGCTTCCTCTATCCATTTCAAACTCCACTCGATATACTTTTTTTGGGATTCGAAGGAATCCCATTCCGCTTTTTTGATATTGTACGGAGGATCAGCAAATATTAGATGAACCGATTGGGAAGGAAGGATTTTAAAAAATTCCAGCACATCCAGGTTGTATAATTTCCCCAATTCAGTTTGATAATAGGGTTCTTTTTCCGCATTGCTTTCTGTTTTTCCAGGGAACATACTTTTCATATTGTTTACAACATTATAAAACCTTATATACAATTTTTCAAGGCCTCGGCCTCCGGCGGCCAGGGGCTCTCCTAAGAAACACCACGTTATGGGCGCAGTTTGAAGGGTCG
>JABAOH010004707.1_pt11 | contig 13918 bp, 14 predicted proteins | sample 7062181 | NCBI WGS metagenome assembly JABAOH01 (sample SAMN14538630, study PRJNA623070) | marine sediment metagenome | biome: marine biome [ENVO:00000428]; feature: marine pelagic biome [ENVO:01000023]; material: deep marine sediment [ENVO:00002113]; isolation source: pool of 5 deep marine... | reverse complement strand
TATTCTTCGGCTTCGCTGGAGACGGTAAATTCCTTGGCTTCCGTGATTTTTCACCACCTAGATGAAATTACGAGACCTCGTAGTCTACTTATAACACCGTTATATAAAACTTTTGCTCCCCCCTTTTATACTCCCGTAATCCAATAAATATTGGACGAATCCGAGTTGCCCAACAAATCTAAAGAACGCAAGAAAACTTCTCTCGGTATTGTTGGGATGACCTGCGCCAGCTGTGCCCAAACGATAGAAAAAGCCTTAAAAGATCATGTGGGAGTGGAACAAGCTAATGTCAACTTTGCCTCAGAAAAGGCCTATTTGACATACGATCCCAAGGCAACCGATAAAAAAAAGTTAATAGAAACCGTGAGATCCACCGGCTACGACGCGCATTTAGCGACAAAAAAGGCAATCATAAGAATCGGCGGGATGACCTGCGCATCCTGCTCCCAAACCATAGAGAATGCCTTGAAAAAAACCGAAGGAATCGTGGAAGCAAACGTGAACCTTGCATCTGAAAAGGCTGTTGTTGTGTATGATGTGCAGGAGATCGATTACGAAGGCATAAAAAAGGTTATAGAAGGCACTGGCTACAAAGTGCTTGGCAGAGAGGAAGGCGCGGCTAAATACGAGAAGGAAATAGAGGAAGAGCAACGGAGATTTCATGAAGCAAAAATGAAAATGAGTGTTGCATGGGCTTTCACCATACCCATCATGGCTTGGATGATTCCAGAGATGATCTTGGGACAAGCTTGGCCAAATCGAACCATATTTGACATTGGGATGATCCTCCTGGCAGCTCCTGTGCTGTTTTGGGCAGGGAAAGAAACCCTTCTATCCGCGGTGAGAGCCGTATCCCATGGCAGCGCTAACATGGACGTTCTAATAGCCCTAGGCACATCTACAGCTTTTATCACGGGTCCAGCGGTGTTCTTGAGCCCGATCATGAACTACGCGGGCGTTGCTGGAATGATCATGTCCTTTCACCTCACAGGGAGGTACATAGAGGCGAAAGCGAAGGGAAGGGCTTCACAGGCGATCAGAAAACTGCTGGAGTTGGAGGCTAAGACCGCCCGAATATTGGTGGNNGTCAGACCTGGAGAAAAAATTCCCACCGATGGGGTAGTGATTGGAGGTCAAAGCGCCGTGGACGAGTCCATGGCAACTGGAGAATCGATGCCGGTAATGAAAAAAGTGAGAGACGAAGTCATAGGCGCCACCGTAAACCAGCGAGGGATGTTGAAGGTAAGGGCTACCAAAGTGGGGCAGGACACCTTCTTATCTCAAGTCATAAAACTGGTGGAGGAATGTCAAGGCTCCAAGGTTCCTATTCAAGAGTTCGCTGACAGAGTAACGAGCTACTTTGTCCCAACCGTTCTAGGTCTAGCAGTTGTGGGTTTGATTTTGTGGTTGGTCGTTCCTGACGCGATCAAGGTGGTGAGCCTTTGGGCTCAACCGTTTTTGCCGTGGATCAATCCAAACCTGGGGGTTGTCACTCTTGCAATCTTCGCACTGGTTGCGACCCTTGTCATCGCATGTCCCTGCGCTCTTGGACTAGCCACTCCTACCGCTCTAATGGTTGGAAGCGGCATGGGAGCTGAAAACGGGGTGCTAATACGCCGCGGAGAAGCCATACAAACCCTGAAAAATTTAGACACGATCGTCTTTGACAAAACGGGAACCATTACTAAAGGAAAGCCAGAGGTTACTGATATCGTGCCAGCAGAGGGACAAACAAAAGAAAGGGTTCTTCGCTTAGCTGCAAGCGTAGAAGTCGGATCAGAACATCCATTGGGCGAAGCCGTTCTAAGAAAAGCTAAGGAAGAAAACTTGGAACTGTTCAAGGCAGAGGAATTCGAAGCCGTGACAGGGAGAGGTGTGAAAGCCAAAATAGGCTTTTCCCCTCAAGAATTCACCCTCGTTGGGAACAGAAAGCTGATGGAAGAAGAGAACGTCGACTACAAATCCTTAGAAGATGATGTAGAACGTCTCGAAGGGGAAGCCAAAACAGCGATGCTTGTGGCTGTCAACGGAAAGATAGCAGGGGCTGTGGCCGTTGCTGACACTCTGAAGCCGGATTCGGTGCAAGCCATAAGGGAGCTTGAAAGGTTGGGACTGAGAACCACCATGCTAACTGGAGACAATAGACGCACCGCAGGGGCCATAGCCCGAAAAGTAGGCATATCAAGAGTCTTGGCAGAAGTTCTACCGGACCAGAAGGTGAAGGAAATCCAAAAGTTGCAGGAAAACGGTGAAACGGTTGCCATGGTCGGCGACGGCATCAACGATGCTCCGGCTTTGACAGCAGCTAACGTGGGAATCGCCATAGGAACGGGAACAGACATAGCCATCGAATCCGCTGACGTGACGTTGGTAAGAGGGGATGTGTCGAGCGTGGTCACTGCCATAAAACTCTCACGAAAGACCTTCAGTAAGATCAAACAAAACCTATTCTGGGCCTTCTTCTACAACATCATAGCCCTTCCTGCAGCCATGTTGGGTTTGGCTCATCCGGTGATAGCGGAGATAGCCATGGCCACGAGTTCGGTGACGGTGGTAACCAACGCAAACCTGTTAAGAAGGGCACGTATTCATCCAGAATATCAAAAGAAAGAGAAATAGCGGCTTAATGTTCAAGTTAGAGGGGAGGTGAAAATGTATGGCTAGGGATCCTGTTTGCGAAATGGAAGTGGATGAAAAAACGGCAAAATACAAAACAGTGCACAAGGGAAAAACCTACTACTTCTGCGCCGCTGGATGCAAACAAGCATTCGAAAAGAACCCTAACAAATACCTGAAGATGTAAACACACAGCACATTTCAACAATAAAACAAATTATTAAGCTGCTTCTGTAACTACTTCTGGCAAAGGTGATGAAGGTGGCGACACCCAAAATAAAAGAAGTTGACGAATCTGCCATTAGCCGAGCAATAATCCAAAAGGCAGCGGAAGACTGGATCAACCTAACAGAAACTGATGTAATAGTGGCTGGTGCTGGTCCAGCTGGCTTGACAGCTGCCATGTACCTGGCGAAGGCCGGATTGAAAACCGTGGTTTTTGAGAGGAAGCTGTCCTTCGGAGGCGGCATAGGCGGCGGAGGAATGCAGTTCCACAAAGTTGTGGTCCAGTCTCCTGCAGACAAAATTCTGAGAGAGATAGGTTGCAGCCTAGAAACATTAGAGGACGATGTGTACGTCGTCGACACGGCGGCCATGATCGCGAAGCTAGCCACAGGAGCCATAGACGCCGGCGCGAGAGTCATTTTCGGTGTCTATGTAAACGATCTGATTTACAGAGATTCGCCCCCTCAGATAAGTGGTGTAGTCGTCCAATGGACATCAGTCAAGATGTCAGGCCTACACGTTGATCCTCTAGCCGTCAAGGCCAAAGCCGTCGTAGACTGCACAGGCCACGATGCCGAAGTTCTTGGAGTAGCATCCAGAAAAATCCCGGAGCTCCAAATAACTGTGCCGGGTGAAGGGGCCATGTGGGCCTCCCGCGCTGAGCAACTGACAGTTGAAAACACTGAGGAAGTCTGTCCAGGACTTTTCGCTGCGGGAATGGCTGTAGCAGCGTTGCATCAAACACCGCGGATGGGTCCGATTTTCGGCGGGATGCTCCTAAGCGGAGCCAAGGTGGCTCAACTGGTTGCCAAGAAAGTGCTTGGCGAGAAGGTGCCTAAAGTCATACCGTGGCTACTCTAGAATCTTCAGCAACCTACAACATTTTTCATGAAGCGACACGGAAATAACACAAGTTTTATAATTTGCAACTGCGTTGTAGTTTTGGTGGTCTGCCCTTGAGGGATCACGTTTGCTCTACGCGCTAGATTTTCATCAGCAACGCGATTAGTTTTTGAATTCTTGCAGTTAGATTGGTGGATAGCCCAAAGGAAGATGTTCGAAGGGATTTACCCATCGGTGGAAAGAAAAAACTTTATAACACTGTTATATGGTATTGTTGGTTTGCCGGGGTGGCCGAGTGGTTCAGGCGGTGGGCTGCAGACCCGCTCTACGTGGGTTCGATTCCCACCCCCGGCTCCAGTGTATTAGAGAGAAGTAACCTTTATCTTGTTATAATCGAAGTTGGTGGAGTTATGACGGAAAAAGCTGTGGAAGAAACCTTCGCGGCCTTGTTCGTTTTAACCGACTTGAGGCAAATTTTCAGAGACACAAAGCCTACTTACCAGTTCAACAGCGAACAAAAGAGACAGATTAGAGAGATCATTGAAAAAGTGAGACAGAGTTTGGATGTGATCGAAAAGGAGCTGATGAAATGAAACAAATGATTGAAGACATTGAAGTTAGAGCAAGAGAAGAGCTGTTCATAAACATTAACCCCATCCAGGCCGCTGGTAGGCTAACCCCGGAAGCCATGAAAGCCATAATCTCTTATGGAGACGGCTACTCAACCTGTGACTGGTGCGAAAAACCGTTTAGACTTGACAAGATTCGCAGACCCCCGATAAGTGAATTCCATGTTGAGCTGGCAAAGTTCGTAGGGATGGACCAGGCTAGAGTTGTTCCGGGGGCGAGAAGAGGCTTCCAAGCTGTTGTCTCCTCGCTTGTGGAGAAAGGAGGCTCCGTTATCGTTTCCTCGTTAGGTCACTACACAGAGTTTTTGGCCGTGGAAGACGCGAGAGGCATTGTGAAAGAGGTGTCACTAAACGAGGAAAACGTCATTACTGGAGAAAACACAGCTCAGAAAATAGAAATGGTGAAGCGAGAGACAGGAAAACTTCCCAAGCTGATTATGATGGATCACTTCGACTACCTGCTTGGTAATGAGCACGACATCCATGGAATAGCGAAAGTTGCGAAAGACTATGATATTCCCTTCTTAGCCAACTGCGCCTACTCAATGGGCATAATGCCAATCAATGGGAGAGAGATTGGCGCTGATTTTCTAGTCGGTTCAGGACACAAAAGTTTTGCATCGCCAGCGCCTTCGGGAATCGTGGCTACGACCGATGAGTGGGCTGACAAAGTTTTCAGAACGACCCAGATGGTTGGTGACGTGACAGGACGGAAATTTGGAATAAAAGAGGTTGAAATGATGGGCTGCACATTGATGGGATCAAATCTAATCGCCTTGATGGCCAGTTTCCCTAGGGTGCGGGAGAGGGTTAAGCACTGGGACGATGAGGTCAAGAAGATCAACTATTTCATCAACAAATTCCGTGAGATCGAAGGAAACAAGGTTCTCAGCGAAACGCCTAGGAAACATACTCTAACCAAAGTGGACACCACGGGAAGCTTTGACAAGATCGCGCGAACACACAAAAGAAGGGGTTTCTTCTTCAGCGATGAGCTGAAAAAGAGAAGAATTGTCGGCGAGTTCGCGGGAGCCACGAGGCAGTGGAAGCTAAACACCTATGGACTCACATGGAGTCAAATAAAATATCTGGCCCAAGCTTTTCATGATATTGCAAGGAAATACGGAATAAACCTAGTTTAACCGAGTGATTGTTAGAGATGAGAATAGATACCAAAAAGTTGCTTAAAGACTCCCAAAAAGACTACGAAAGAACATGGGCCGAATCGGCGAAACTCCTGAAGGTGAAAGGTAAGTATTTTATGTTAGCTAACAAGAGGAAACAGCATCCGCTTTTTGATCTAATAGTCGAAGCTCGAAACATTTTCTTGGAAATGGGGTTTGCAGAGGTTATAACTCCGTTGATAACCGAGGAATGTCACGTTTATCTGCAGTATGGTCCTGAAGCGCCCGTTATATTAGACAGGATTTTTTATCTTGCAGGGCTTCCAAGGGCGGATATAGGAATTTCGAAAGAGAACATTTCCGAAATCAAGAAAATAATACCGCATTTCAATGAAGTCAAGGAACTTCGGCATATTTTCAGAAAATACAAAAGGGGTGAAATAGAATCCGATGATCTAACGGAGACTCTTGTAAAAGAGCTCAAAATAAGGGAAGAACAAGCAACACAAATAATGTCGTTGTTCCCAGAATTCAGTGAATTGAGACCAGTTCCAACCAAACTCACCCTTAGATCTCACACAACTTCTTCATGGTTTCCCATTTTGAAAGAAACACAATATAAAGAAACACTACCACTGCAACTCTTTTCCGTCAGCCCAAAATTCAGAAGAGAACAAAAACTTGACGTTAAGCATCTCTATGAATCGTGGACAGCTTCCATGGTCATTATGGCCGAACAAATCAGTTTAGAGGACGGCAAAGAGATTGTGGAAGAGTTTTTTAGGAAACTCGGCTTTGGTGAAGTTGAGTTCAGAATCAAAAGGGCAACCTCGAAATACTATGCACCGAAAACAGAGTTTGAGACCTTCATTAGACATCCGAAAAATGGTGAATCAATCGAGGTGGGTGACGGCGGTTTATATAATCCTCTTAGTTTGGCGAGATACAAGATTCCTTACCCTGTTTTCAATTTTGGGGCTGGCCTAGAAAGAATTGCTATGATCAAGACTGGTATAGAGGACATCAGGAAACTAGTCTACCCTCATTTATACGTCAAGGCGGAATATACGGATGAACAGTTAGCCGAGATGGTTGAGGTTGATCAGACCCCCTTGACTGGAGATGGAGAAAAACTTGTCAAGGCGATAGTTCAAACAGCGATGAAAAACGCGAATGAACTGAGTCCATGCGTATTTCTCGCTTACAAAGGAAAATTCCTTGATCGTAACATTGAGGTTCACGTTTACGAGTCGGATACAAACAAGAAGTTGATCGGCCCAGCGGCCTTGAACACCGTGTATGTTTATGACGGAAATGTTCTCGGAGTGCCAAAAGAGGGACTGAAGAAGACCAAGATCGTAAAGAGGGCTAGAGAAAAAGGAATTCCCACAGGAATTCGTTATCTAGATGCGGTAGCGGCTCTGGCTGCAGCCTCTATTGAAAAGAAATTAAATGCGGGAGAAGTTGGTGAAGTTGATGTCAGAGTGAAGATCGCTAAGCTTCCAAGTGACGTCAACGTAAGAGTTCAGGCAGCTGGAATGGCCTGCGTTACTAGCAAGAATAAGAGAATTATTGTTAAAGGCCCTGTTTTTGTTGGAATAAAAGCAAAGATTGTGTAGCAATTCTCTTTATGTTCGTGGGCAACAGATTCCGGAGCGTATTTCCTGATTGTTGTTGGAGACAACTTTTATAACGGTGTTATACTGGTATTACCTAACCAGAGGTTCATATGGTTGCTAGATGTGAAGAAAATCAGGAGAGACTTCCCGATATTAGATTCCGGTATTGTCTACCTAGACAACGCTGCAAGCAGCCTAACTCCTGAACCAGTGGTTCAGAAGATGTTGGAGTTTTATCATAGTTATCGAGCCAACGTCGAACGGGCCATCCACAGGTTTTCGCAGAGGGCTAGCGAAGAATACGAGAAAGCCCGTGCCAAGGTTGCTGACTTCATAAACGCTGAATCAGAAACCGAAATCATATTGACAAGCAACGCCACGGAGGCCATAAACCTTGTAGCAAACGGCCTTACCTGGAAGAAAGGTGACAAAATCGTAACATCCCTTATCGAACACCACTCCAACTTCATCGTTTGGTTACGCTTGAAAAAACGATATGGAGTAAACGTGGAAATCGTCAGACCGAACAGAGAAGGCTTGTTCGACATCGCTGACTTCGAAGAGGCGATAGACGACAAGACGAGGTTAGTGGCTTTAACTCAAGTCTCAAATGTTCTAGGCGTCAAAACACCTGTTGAAGAAGTCGCCAAAATTGCACATGATCACGATGCTCATCTGCTGGTGGATGGAGCCCAATCGGTGCCCCATTTGAAGGTGGATGTCAAAAGAGTTGGTTGCGAGTACCTAGCCTTTTCGGGTCATAAGATGCTTGGCCCTACCGGAGTAGGTGTGCTGTATGCGCGAAAGGAACTGCTGGATAATCTGGAACCCTCAAGCATTGGCGGAGGAACGATCGCAGATGTAGACGTGGATCGTTACAAGTTAGCCGAGAGCCCTACCAAGTTTGAGGCTGGCACACCTGCCGTCGCTGAGGCCATTGGACTAGGCGCTGCGGTTGATTATCTAAGGGAAGTCAAGCTGGAGAACATCGAAGTTCATGAAAGAAAGCTGGTGAAGAAGATGTACCAAGGACTGGCCGATATTCCCAGCGTTGAAGTCTACGGTCCCAAAAGAGTAGAACACAGAACAGGTATCGTCTCCTTCAACGTGGGGGACCTTAATCCCCATGACGTAGCCTTGGCTTTAGACGTCTCCGCCGACATCTTGGTTAGGTCGGGTCATCACTGTTGTCTTCCTCTGAACAAGGAACTTCTAAAACGACCCGAAGGAACCGTCAGGGCCTCTGTATACCTCTACAACACTGAAGCTGAAGTTGAAAAACTAGTCTCTGCAGTCGATGAAATTGCAGGGTCCCTTGCGTGAGCAAAGCCTTTCGGTAAAAGAATATGGCAACACTCGGAGAAGACCGTAGATACCTTTAAATCGCCACGTTAAAACCTATAAAAGACAAAGACCAACAATTGGAGAGATGGTTCATATGAGCGAAATGACGACCAAAATCATGGAAGAAAGCCTCGGAAAAATAGTTCTTGTGCGATTGCGAGGTGGAAGGAAGTTGCGGGGGAAACTTAAGGGTTTTGATCAGCACCTTAACTTGGTGCTAGAAGAAACAGAAGATACAACAGATGTAGAAAACGTGAGAAAACTCGGTGCCATCATCGTCCGTGGAGATAACGTCGTAATAATCTCCCCGCCCCCAAGGTGAAAACCCTTTGGGAAAAACGAGCAAGGGTACCTCGTCTTTTGGAAGGCGTGCGGGAAAAACTCTTCACATTCGATGTAGACGTTGCGGAAGAAGAGCGTACAACGTGAGGGAAAAGCGGTGTTCGGCTTGTGGTTACGGAGAGTCAACCAAGATCAGGAGATATTCGTGGCAAACCAAGAATCTAAACAGGGTGAGACTTCGTTAATTTATGTTTTTCACTTCTTCTTCATCTTCTTGAAATCTTCATATGCTTGTTTTGCTTCTTCTATGGAAGCCTTGTCTTCAAGTGTTGTTACGTCGCCTATCGGAGTGTCTGAGACTAACGCTTTCAAGACCCTTCTCATAATTTTGCCGCTCCGTGTCTTTGGAAGCTTTGAGACAAAATATATTTGCTCAGGTGTTGCAACTGGGCCGACCGTTTTTCTCAAGTGATCTTTCAAATCTTTTTTGAGTTCCTTGCTTGGTTTGTAGCCTTGTTTCAAGATTGTGAAGATTACGATTGCTTCGCCTTTAATTTCGTGTGGTTTGCTGATTACTGCCGCCTCTGCTACTGCTGGATGCGAGACAACTGCACTTTCCAGTTCCATTGTGCCTAACCTGTGGCCTGCAATTTTCAAAACTTCGTCTGCTCTGCCCAAGAGCCAGAAATATCCTTCATCATCTTTCATGCAATAGTCTCCAGCATAGTAAACATTTTGGAATCTAGACCAATAGGTTTGTTCATAACGCTCGGGGTCCTTGTACAACGTCATGAGCATGCCTGGCCAAGGTTTCCTAATTATTAGGTAGCCTCTTACACCGGGAGGTACGGCCATACCCTTGTCGTCTACCACGTCGGCGTCTATGCCTGGTAATGGAAATGTTGCTGATCCAGGTTTTAGTGGAACCAGTCCTATGCCTGGCGCCGGCGAAATCATAACGCCTCCAGTTTCTGTTTGCCACCAAGTGTCTACTATTGGACAGCGTTCTCCCCCTAGGTGTTTGAAATACCACATCCACGCTTCTGGATTTATTGGTTCGCCCACGCTCCCCAGAATTGTTAGGCTACCTAAATCGTGCTTTTTGACCCAATCTTCACCGAGTCGCATGAACATTCGTATGGCTGTTGGGGATGTGTAAAAGATCGTTACCTTGTAGTCCTCGATTATTTTCCACCATCTGTCGGGCTTTGGATAGTCAGGTGCCCCTTCATATACAACTATGGATGCTCCGTGCATTAGTGGTGCGTAAACAATTGAACTGTGTCCGGTTACCCATCCTACGTCGGCAGTGCACCAGTATACGCTGTCTTCTTGTATGTCAAAAACCCATTCATAGATGGAATTTATATAAACTAGGTAGCCTCCTGTGCTGTGGACTATGCCTTTTGGTTTTCCTGTGGTGCCTGATGTGTATAGAATGTAGAGTGGGTGAGTGCTTTCTATCGGTAGCGGAGGAACATTTGTCTCTGTGTGCTTTGTGATTTCATGATACCATAGGTCCCTTCTTTCCTTCATTTTGATCTCTTGGCCTGTTCTTTTTACAATTATCACTTTCTCTACCGATGGCGTGTTTTCTACAGCTTCATCAACTATTTCTTTTAGCCGTATGGTTTTCCCTCTTCTGAACCCGCCGTCTGCCGTTATGACCACCTTTGCTTCCGTGTCGTTTATCCGATCTGCTAGAGCCATCGAGCTGAACCCTGAAAACACCACAGTATGTATCGCGCCTATTCTCGCCGTGGCCAACATAGCAATTGGTAATTCAGGTATCATTGGCAAATAAATGGCCACGCGGTCTCCGTCCCTGACACCTAATTTCCGAAGTGCGAACGCTAGCCGGTTCACCTCTCTGTGAAGTTGCGAGTAACTCAGTGTTCTTTCTTCACCGTTTTCTCCTTCCCAGTATATGGCTACCTTATTTCTTCTCCATGTTTTCAAGTGTCTGTCAACGCATAAATAGGAAGCATTTAGCATCCCACCGGGGAACCATTTTGCAAATGGCAGATCCCAGTCTAGCACTCTATCCCATGTTCTGAACCATTCAAGTTTTCTTGCTTCTTGTCCCCAAAACTCTTCCATTTCATCTAGTGATCTTTTGTATATGTCCTTGTACCTTTTTATAGGCCAATATTTTAGTTCGACTGGAAGTGATTCTGTTTGCATATTCTTAACCTCACAAACTCTTTCAGATGCCGTTATGGGACCTAGAAATTCCTAGTTATAAATTGTTTTCTTTTTTGTTAACTAGAATGGCATGTATGTGTCCAAATCCGTGAAGAGGTATACGCAAGCGATCCATGTGGCAAAAAGTATTTAAAACTCAGCGAATCGATAAAGGCAACGTTTAGGAGGACACCTTGGCGATGGCGAGAAAAGCACGAATCAAATTGACCAGCACTGACTACAAAAAGCTTGAAGAAGTATGCGGAGAATTGAAGGCCATCGCCGAGAAGACAGGCGTGAAAATCAATGGGCCCCATCCCCTGCCCACCAAAAGACTTCGAGTTCCAGTGCGCAAAACTCCGTGCGGCGAAGGAACCGCCACCTGGGACAGGTGGGAACTGCGCATCCACAAACGCCTCATCATCGTCGACGCCGAAGAGCGTGTTATGCGAAGAATCATGAGGGTTCGAGTGCCCGAAGAAGTTTTTGTCAGTATAGAATTAATGTAGTAACAAGAGATCTTGCTCTGGCAGGTTTTCATGGTTTCAAAAAGAACTAAGGGATCCATAAGTAAGTGTAAATCATTAACGCAACGGACGCGATGAATGCTAGAGTCCAGATCTTTCGGTTCCACCAAAATATCTTTAATCCATCCATCATGCCGAAGGGAATGAGGTTAAAGAAGGCTATAAGAGCGTTGATCCACGCGCCGAAAACTGCAATAGTCCAGAAAAATTTGTTTTGAAAGGTTATTGCGGCTGTGATGAATATGGTTGAAAGGATGATGTTGGTCACCGGTCCGGAGAGGGCTATTTTCCCTACGTTTTCCTTTGTCGCTGGTCCTGCAATCATCATGGCTCCTGGAGAAATGATTTTGAAAAGCGGAAGAAGCATTGAAACAATGGTGATTAGTGCTCCCTGCATGGTTAGTCGAAATTCCGCCCACAATCCGAAGTGTTGTGCCGAAAACTTGTGGGCGAGCTCGTGAAGAAGAAAACTGAGAGTGAATGCTATTGTGAGGCTCACAACACTGGTTAGTTCTTCAGATTGGATGAAGGATAAGCCGACGCCCAAGACGAGCAACGTTCCAAGGGCTAAGTGTTTGAGTTCTGTTGTGCTGAACCAGAAGACTTTTGCTGTGGGTCGGGGGGCGTAAGTGATGGTATATTTGTATGAAGGTCTCGTGGGCTCTCTTTCTGCAATGATCGGCGGGGCCTCTTCCCTTGGGGCTCTTGCTCTCCAAGATTCTGGACACGCATGATTTTCTGGGAGGCGATGCTCGGCGCAGAAGTATCCGTTGCAGTAGGAACATTTGAAGGGTAAGACAACGTCTTTGCCGCAGTGTTGACATTTCGCCGTTGTTTTCGACTTCCTGAAGGCGTCTAACCACTTGGTTGGATTTGTAGTTTAAATGTTTAGCCTTAGTAGTCTTTTGGGTGCCAAAAATAAGAAATTGTTTGGGACCCATTGCCAAACAGTGGAATAAAGCAGCTTTCATGTGAATGTCTCGAGTAAAAACTTATAGATGGGGCGATTAGAAAGATTCGTTTGTAGATTGCCGGGATGGCAGAGTGGATAATGCGCAGGCCTTGAGAGCCTGTGGCCCCTTTGGGCCGCATGGGTTCGAATCCCATTCCCGGCGCCACCATGCTTAGGGGACGTACTTGGCGCGTCAATCAACCTCCCGTTCATCACTTTTTTGCTTTTCCTTTGTTCAAGGCTTGTATGCACATGCGCGCATTTTTCTTGAGTTTGAAAGAAAAGCTTTAGGGTTAGCCCGTTACTTATTTTTCTTGAAATGTCAACTGAACGTTCTGAGACGAGTGAGTCAGCCGCTAAGAAGGGGATTCTCGCAGGGGCCATACTCACCGTCGTAGAGGTTGCTGGAGGACTAGCTTCTGGTAGCTTGGGGCTTCTGTCAAGTGCTTTCAACACTTTGTCGGATTTTGTGGCGGCGGTTATCACGTTTTTCGCGGTTAGGGAAAGCAGTAAGCCTCCAGACGAGGTACATACGTATGGGCATGAGAAGATAGAGTCTGCTGCGGCAATTGGTGAAATTATTCTTCTCTTCATCGTGTGCTCGTGGATAGTGTACAATGCTTTTTCGAGATTGATGTCTGGTGGGCAAGATATTGGTTTGTTCTGGATAGCTGTGGGTACCAACTTTGTTTCGATCGTCGTGGACATGTTTGCCTATCTGAACCTGAAAGTGTCTTCTAAAGAAAACAAAAGCGAAGCTATTGAAGCAGGCGCGCTTCACTTCCTGAACGACCTGCTCATCGCGGTGGTTGTGATCGTCGGCTTGGTGTTCTATTTTTTCGGGGTTTGGTATGCAGATTCGATTGCCGCCCTGTGCATCGTCGGTTACATAGTCTATTCAGGCTTGAAAATGGCTAGAGATTCTTAGGGTAGATGGGGTCCAAGATTGCCATCACCTCAGGGTCAGACGGGCTGGTTCAAAATTCTTTGTGGATGCCCACGTGATGATCGACGGACAAATTCCGCTCAATCAAGCGCATTCCATAGCGTCAAGTATAGAAGAACAGATAGTAAAAGTCTTCCCCGATTCGGACATCTTGATACACACTGAGCCTCACACTGGAGAGGACCCGATAGCGGTGATCAGAAACGTTGCCTCACAAATATCTGAAATCAAGGGTATACATGGAATAGCCGTCAAGACCATCGGGAGGAAACTTTCAGTCTCTTGCCACATTGAACTCGAGCCTGAAATCTCGGTGAAATCTGCTCACGAAATCGCGAACAGTTTGGAGGAACGTCTCAACAAAGAACTCAAGAACGTTTTCACAATTGTAAGCCACCTCGAACCAACCACCGAAATGCCGGAATCTGAATATAGGCCAAAACCATCCAGCAGGCTACAGAAGCGGATAACCCAGATTTCCCGGAGTTTGCCTGAGGTCCGTTCAATTCACGAAGTTCAGATCTTGACCCGCAGCGGTAGATACAGTGTGACCTTGCACTGCACAGTCGATAGCTCGTTGACTCTAGTTCAAGCTCACGATGTCGCCACAAAAATGGAGGAAAAAAT
>JABAOH010165925.1_pt1 | contig 13921 bp, 17 predicted proteins | sample 7062181 | NCBI WGS metagenome assembly JABAOH01 (sample SAMN14538630, study PRJNA623070) | marine sediment metagenome | biome: marine biome [ENVO:00000428]; feature: marine pelagic biome [ENVO:01000023]; material: deep marine sediment [ENVO:00002113]; isolation source: pool of 5 deep marine... | reverse complement strand
GCTTGCGAGGCGAACGCCTTCGGAAACGCGGCCAGTGCCGGATCCCAACCCTTGTCGCGGTTGTCCGCCATCCACGTGGCCTTGCACACATACGTGCGCGCGACGTCCAGCAGCATATGCATCTCGGCGATCTGCGCTCTGACGCCGTCGTGCTCGATGAGCGGCTTGCCGCCCTGCACGCGCGTCTTCGCCCATTCGACCGTACGTTCATAGATAGCCGTCGCCGTTCCAATCACGGTCGCGGCCGCATAGGCATTCGAGGCAGGAAAGAAATCAATGAGCACCTGAAAACCCTTGCCGACCTCACCGACGACGTTCTCGTCCGGCACGAAGCAGTCTTGAAAGTGCAGCTCGGCGTTATTGGCAAGCCGCTCACCCATCTTGTCGTGCACGCGGCCAATCGTGAAGCCGTCGAAACTATGATCGAGCAAGAAGCACGTAGAACCGTCGGCGAGCGATTTACCCTTCTCGGTCTGTGCGAACAACAGATAAACGTTCGCACGGTTGCCGTTGGAGATGAAATGCTTCATGCCGTTGATGCGCCAGCCGCCATCGACCTTCTCGGCTTTCGTCTGGAACGGCGCTTCGTGTTGCACGAAATAATTCGACGCCGTCTCCGGCTCCGTGATGCCGATCGCGAGCAAGCCGCGCGGCGTGTCGCGGAATAGCCGAATGTATTTCTCCTGCTGCGCCTCGGTCAGGGCAAACTGCAGGATCTGCGCGATCTTGAGCGTCTGCGCCATGACGACAGAGATACCGATATCGGCTTTGGCGAGCTCCTCGACAACGAGCGCCGTGGTCAGCGAGTCTGCCCCGATACCGCCCCAATCCTCGGACAGCGTCATCGTGCGGATACCGTAATCGTCGGATTGCTCGATGATCTCCCACGAGAAGCAGGCTTCGGGATCGTCCTTGGCGTCGAGCTCGGCTGCTACGGGCACGACGACCTCGGCGTTGAAGCGCCGCACGGTATCCAGGACGGACTCCTGCAACTCATCGATAACGAAGGGCTCGGACATGTGCTAGTTGGAAGCGATATGACTGGCTGGTGCGATGGCGCACACACGATACTGTATTTCAGTAACCGAACGCACCACCATCCTTGCGCGGATCGGAGCCGCCGAAGTAAACGCGCGGGTTCTCGGTGCGCCAGATCGCTTGATAGCCGCCTTCCGCACGAAGCTCGCCAGTGATTTCGTGTCCCATCTCGGCCAATGCGACCTTGACGTCGTCGGCAAAGCCTCGCTCGAAGCCGACCGTGCCGCCGCCCTCGACGAGCCCTGTCGCCGGCTGTGAGCTACCGAAATGCTCGACGCGCGGCTGATCGCCCGCTTGCTGCGGCGACATGCCGAAATCGAGCATGTTCATGAGGACTTGTGAGTGGCCCTGCGGCTGGAACGAGCCACCCATGACGCCGAAGGACAGCAGCGGCGCACCGTTTTGAGTGACGAATGCGGGAATGATCGTGTGAAACGGGCGCTTGTGCGGCTCGAGCCGATTCGGATGCTCGGGATCGAGCGAATAGCTCACGCCGCGGTTGTGCATCGCAAAGCCCGTACCGTCAGGGACGAGCGCCGATCCCCACTGGGAGTAGATACTCTGAATCAGCGAGATCATGTTGCCGTCGGCATCCGCAGCCGTCATGTAGATCGTGTCCGAGTCGAGCTCGGGATCGCCCGGACGCACGCTGCGGCTCGCGCGCCTCGGGTCGATGAGCGCGACGCGCTCGGCGGCATACTCCTTAGAAATCAGCCACTCGACGGGTACTTCGGCAAACTCTGGATCGGCGTAGTAACGGGCGCGATCCTCGTACGCGAGCTTCTTGGCCTCGATGAGCAGATGCAGGTGCTCGGCTGAGTTCGGCTCGAGATCACCGAGCTCGAAATGCTCGAGCAAATTCAACATCTGCAACACTGTGATGCCTTGGCTGTTCGGCGGTAGCTCCCAGACGTCGAAGCCGCGGTAACTCGTGCTGACGGGCGTAACCCAGTTTGCCGAATGATCGGCCAGATCCCGCAAGCTCATCTCGCCGCCGAGCTCGTTCGACTTAGCGACGATACGCTCGGCGGCCTCACCTTCGTAGAATGCCTCGGCGCCACCGTCGGCAATCTGCTCGTATGTCTGTGCGAGCAACGGGTTGCGGAACACCTCGCCGAACTGCGGCACTCGCCCGTTGGGCCTATAGACGCTTGCGAGGTTGCCGCCGGATTCATCGAGCCACGCGGGCCACGCGAAGGCCTGCGCGATTACTGGCGACAGTGGAAACCCAGCCTGCGCGTAATCGATCGCGGGTTCCAAACACGCGGCGAGACTCAAGCTGCCGAAGCGCTCGTTGAGTAAAGCCCAGCCGCTCACGCAACCCGGCACGGACCAGGCCAGCGGGCTCACGCGCGGGATGCGATTGAGCTCGCGCCGGCTGGCGTTCTCCAGATTCCACGAATACGGCGCCCGGCCGCTCGCGTTGAGACCGAATAAGCGTTGATCGCTCTGCGACCATATGATTGCGAACAAGTCGCCGCCGACCCCGTTCATGTGCGGCTCAGTCAAACCGAGCGTTGCGTTGACGGCGATCGCCGCGTCGATGCAGTTGCCGCCGGCCTTCAGGATATCGATTCCGACCATGGCCGCGAGCGGCTGGCTCGCGCAGACGATGCCGTTCTGGCAGGCAACCGTAGAACGATTGTTGTTGCGGAAGGTCAGCTGCTCGGTATCCAGGAACGGACCTGTCGCCTGGGCGAGCTCGGGCGCTGCAAGTGCGGCAGCAGGCGCGACGCCGGCGGCCTTCAAAAAGTTGCGTCTGTCCACGTCCACCCCCTCGCAGCTTGTTATGCCGAAATTCTACTCGATGGCTCGAGATATCTCGCTCGCCGAGCTAGCACGGCGAAAAACAAAGAGCTATCAGTCACCGAGAACACCTTGGCCATCGATCGCTGTCATTTCCCCGCGCTCGCACCTACACTCGGCAGACACATGAAGCACGCGCTCTTACTACTCGTGCCGGCGCTGCTCTCTTGCGGTGCGGCCCATGCGGCCGGCCCGTTGCGCTGCGACGGCAAGCTCATCCGGCCTGGCGTGTCGGCCGCCTACGTGCTCGAGAAATGTGGCCCGCCTGATTTCAGTGTCACCGAGCAGGCGCCCAGACGAGCGCGGACGGTGACGGGATTCTCGCGCCTCGCAGGGATCAGTGTCTCTGATCAGTGGATCTACAATCGGGGCACCGGCAAGTTTCCGGCCGTCTTGATCATCCGCGACGGGAGGCTCATCAGGATCGACTATCTGCCCGAACGGTCCTAGAACGGCGCGCGCCAGTCCAGACCTTCGAAGCGGGCGTAGTCGCGATCAGTGGTGATCCATTCGCAGCCCGATTCCATGGCGAGCGCCGCAAACCAAGCGTCCTGCAACAGATTTCCTGTCGCTTTCGAACCGTGGCACAGAGATTCGAAAATTGACCAGTGCCGCTCGCCGGCAGAGATCAGCGTCGCATTCGGGTGCTCTAGCAATGCTCGGCAAAACTCGAACGCTGTCTCAGACGAGCTAGGCTGCGCAAAGATCCGTGGATGGGTGCAGATGCGCAAGAAACTTCCCAGCACCTGCGGAGCAATCCCGTAAGCCGCCGGGCCGTCGACAGCCGCTTCGAGCCAGTCCTTGTACTGCGCGTGCCGATCGACATCGGACCGAAATGCATAAATAAGAACGTTGACGTCGGGCAGGATCAAGCGTTCCGATCCATGCGGTCCAAGAGTCCCGCTGAATCGTCGAGATNNTGGCTGTGCACTCCGGCAGCGTAAACGGTGCGCGCTCCGGAGAGCGCAACGGACGCCTGAGCGCGAGTCGCAGCCCCTGCTCGATGAGCGCTGTGAGCGTTGTGCCGCGGCGCCTCGCCTCACGCCGTGCCTGCTCAAGCAACGCGTCGTCCAGCCTTACCGTCGTTCTCATATGTCTAAGCATATTAACTGATATGTCTATATGTCAATCTACGGCTTCTCCTCGACGCTGGCCGGTCACGGTAACCGCGGAGTAAGCGCGCCAGAAGCACCTGAATCTGGCCACTGCAAGGATTTATTCCGATGGGTTGCCGCCCTCTTCCTTTATACTGGCTCGCCCGAGAAGACCTAAAAGGCCTGGCGCCAACGAGGCGACCGCCATGACGACGAAACCAGAACACCACATCACGCGCCGTCGCGCGTTCAAACTCGTCGGCGCGAGCGCAGCCACGTTGGCTGCGCAGCGCTTCGCGCCGTTCGCGGCCGCGCAGGAAGCGGGCCGCATCGACGTCCACCATCACTGGCATCCACCCGTGATCCGTGATGCGTTTCAGGGCGTGAACATCGGCTCATCGTGGCCCGGCGGCGAATGGAACGTCGACACGGCACTGAGGCTCATGGATCGCTTCAGTATTCGTACCGGCCTGCTCTCCGTGCGTAATCCGCGCGCGCGCGTCACGGTCGACCAATGTCGCGCGATCAACGACTCGGCCGCCGAAATCGTTGCCGATCACCCGACGCGTTTCGGTGCTCTGACCTACCTGCCTCAGTACGACGTCGATGCCGCTACGCAAGAAGCGGTCCGTGCGCTCGACGTACTCGGACTCGACGGAATCTCTTTGAACCCGAGTATCGACAGACGTTACCTCGGCGCACCCGAGTACGAGCCGCTGATGGCGGAACTCGGACGGCGACGTGCCGTTGTGCTGCTGCATCCGACCGCTCCGCCCTACTTCGGTGACTTCGGCCTCGCGATTCGGCCCTCGGTCATTGAGTATGTGTTTGAGACGACGCGCGCAATTGCGAACTTGATTATCTCGGGCACGATCGAGCGCCATCCCGAGATACGCTGGATCACTGCGCATGCCGGCGGTGCGGCACCCTACATCGCCGCGCGCCTGGCCGAGCAAGGCGAGCGCTTCGATCCGGCCGTGCGCGAGCGTGCGCCGGACGGCGTGATCGCCTACATGAAGACGCTCTACTACGGCACGGCGCAAGCGACGTCGCTATACACGTTGCGCGCGCTGACCGAGCTCGTCGATCCGTCGCGGATCGTCTTCGGCACGGATTTGCCGATCTCACCGCCGTCGCTGATCGAGGAGTCCGATGCCATCCTCAACGAGTTCGACGGTTTTACTGCGCAAGATCTCGAGACCATCCAGTCGGGCAACGCGCGAATGTTGTTTCCACGCTTAAGCTGACCTCGAGGAGGCGGACCATGAGCTTTTCGATGATAAGAACCACAACTTTCCAACTTGCGACAGTGGTCGCCGTGCTTCTCGGCTTCGGTACACCGGTTGCGGTCGCACAGAACGCGCCAGCCTCGGCAGGCACGCCCGACCCAGAACTCATCCTGGATCTCATCGCCGCCAATCGCACGCTGGCATCTCATGGCATCGTCGATGCCTACGGCCACGTCAGCGTTCGCCACAACCTCGATCCGAACCGCTTCCTGATGGCGGCCGCGCGCGCGCCGGCACTCGTCACCGAGGCCGACATCATCGAGTACACGCTCGACGGCGTCCCGGTCGATCTCAGGGGCCGCTCGCAGTATTCGGAACGTTTCATCCATGCCGAGATCTACAAAGCCCGCCCGGACGTCATCTCCGTCGTGCACAACCATTCGCCGTCGGTTATTCCGTTCGGGATCAGCGACGTGCCGATCAAGCCCGTCTATCACATGTCCGCTTTCATCGGCGAGGGATTACCCATCTACGATATTCGCGACGAATCCGGCATGACCAACATGCTCGTCAACAATCCCGTCAAAGGCGGCGCGCTAGCGGCCGAGCTCGGCGATGCGACGGCCGTGCTCATGCGCGGCCATGGCGTCGCGGTCACGGGCTCATCGATTCCTTTCGCCGTTGCTCGCAGCATCTATCTCGAGGTGAACGCCGCGATTCAGCTGCAAGCGATCGGCCTGGGCGGCTCGGTTNNCGCCGAGGCTCGCGAGGTGCTCGAGGCCGGCGAGAACCGCGGTTACGATCGCCCATGGGAGCTCTGGAGGCGCGACGCGCTCGAGCAATGAAACTCCGCGACCCCGCCGCGCGACGTGGCGCGCGGCGGGGTCTAGCGGGCCGGCGCTGTGGAAAATCTAGCCCGCCCGTTAGCGACTCGGCAAAAACGGGCCCTACGGCCTCGAATTTCCGGCCTTTTTCTGGTATTTCAGCGCATTAACGGACAGGTGTGAGCGGACTGTAAGCGCGCATTCAGCAGAATCAGCCTAGAATTCGCGTGAGTCCGAGCCCCATAACGGCGACCGCATGGCCCAGAGACCCATAGCTAAATTTGCCTCGACACTAACCGGGATCGCGCTCGCGATGCTGCTGGCAGCCTGTGCGAGCACGCCTGAGCCGGCGCCTAACCCGATACCGCCCTACGCCAGCTCATTTGTGCCGACTGGCTATCCCCATCTGTCCGACTATCCGGAGATCGTCGAAGTCATCGATGAGTCGGAAGAAGCCTGGGCGGCTGCGGGCGATCTGCCGGGCGAACCGACAGCGGCAAGCTCGTCCGTTCAAACACGCCGCGCTGCAACGGCGGCCCATGCAACCATCCTGCTCGGCAAAGCCGCGTATATCGAACCACTCGTGCGGCCGTTCTCGACGCTCAAGGCGCTCTACTCGCTTGTCATCAAGTCGACGGCGAGCTTCGCGCGTCGAATGACGATCGGCAGCGTGCAATTTGCGCGCCTCGAGAATGACGTAATTCCGGAGGTCACGTATGGACCGGGCATGGACCTCAAAGCGTGGGAAGCCGATCTCGATGAGCTTGCCGGCACAGCAACCCGTGGAACCGTTCGCTTCCTTATCGACGGGCCGGAATTCTTCCCGCGCTTCACTGAGACGATCGAGGCAGCCAAAGAATCGGTCGACATTCGCACTTACATCTTCGACAACGACGACTACGNNACAACGACGACTACGCCGTATCGGTCGCCGATCTGCTCAGAGAACGCTCGGAGGAAGTCGACGTACGGGTCCTGCTCGACGGCATCGGCGCATTGCTCGGCACGCAAGTCGATCCAGAAGNNATCCAGAAGGCATGCCGGCGGACTTTCGACCGCCGATCTCGATGCCGTCATATCTGGAGCGAGGCTCGGACGTCAGGGTGCGCACCAGCGGTAACCCCTGGCTAACAGGCGATCACACCAAAGCGACGATCATCGACGGCAAGGTCGCGTTCCTCGGCGGCATGAACATCGGCCGTGAATACCGATACACGTGGCACGATATGATGGTCGAGGTAAGCGGTCCGATCGTCGACATCCTGCAACGCGACCTCGATATCGCTTGGTCGAAGGCCAGTTGGTTCGGCGATGCCGCCATGCTCGTCAGCTGGATGAAATCGACTCGAGAACGCGCCGACGATGTCGGCGATCCCGTGCGCGTACTCGTAACTCGAGATCACGATTCGCAAATCTATCGCGCGAAGCTCGCTGCGATTCGACGCGCGCAAAGCTTCATCTACATCGAAAACTCGTATTTCTCCGACGACACGATCCTGCTCGAGCTTGCAAAGGCACGGCGACGCGGTGTCGACGTGCGCGTGATATTACCGGCCGACGGCAACCATGCGCCGCTGAACTACAGCAACCAAGTCGCGATCAACGTCATGCTGCGCAACGGCATTCGCGTGTTTCTCTATCCGGGCATGTCGCACGTCAAAGCTGCAATAGTCGATGGCTGGGCCATTGTGGGCTCGGCGAATTTCGACAAGCTGAGCCTTCAGATCAACGAAGAGCTCAACATCGCGACATCGAGCCCTGAGGTCGTCGCCGATCTCATGGAGCGCGTGTTCCTAGCGGATTTCGCAATTTCCGAGGAGGTCGACAGGCCCGTCGATTTGAACTGGACGCATCACTTCGCCGAGTTCGTCTCCGACGAAATTCTCTAGCCTCGCCTGCGCGTCGCTGCGTTGACCGTGCGCTATGCTTACCGAGCCATGAAGTACGTACTCCTCTGCCTCATTGGCGCCATTTCGATCGCACTGATTCATGCGAACGTAACCGCGGAAAACTGGCGGACCGCCAGCCGCGCACCGGTTGGACTCGCGCCCGATCCTGCAACGACGCCTGAGGCCGTCATTCAAGTGTATGCGGCGCGCGCCGTCCGGTGGCGAGGCTATTTCGGCGTGCACACCTGGATTGCGGTCAAACCAGCTCGCGCAGAGCAGTTCACCGTGCACGAGGTCAACGGCTGGCGACTGCGACGGACGGGAAGCGCCGTTGTGCAGAGTAACCGACCGCCGGACGGGCGTTGGTTTGGCAAGGCTCCCGAGCTGCTCACCGACATCCGCGGCCCCGAGGCCGAGATCCTCATTGAGCGAGTTCAGCGCGCCGTGGAGAGCTATCCGTATGCGGACAGATACCGCGTCTGGCCGGGACCGAACTCGAACACGTTCACGGCCTATGTATCGCGGCAAGTCGGCGAGCTGCCGCTCGACCTGCCGCCTACGGCGATCGGCAAGGACTTCCTGGACTCACCATTCACGGCAGCTGCACCGAGCGGCACGGGGATTCAGCTCAATCTGCTTGGCACACTCGGCATTCTCGCTGCGCGGCAGGAGGGCCTCGAGCTCAACGTGCTCGGCCTGGTCTTCGGTCTCGATGCACTGACGCCGGCGCTCAAGCTACCGATGATAGGGCGCGTCGAAATCTATCCGCTCGGTCTGCTTTCGCTACCTGCGCTGGCAGGCATCGTCTGGGTCAGGCGTCGAAACCAACGAGCAGCCTGAATCATCCGGAGGCAGCTAAGGCAGATCGGGCCCGCAGAGAAGCGGGATTTCGATACCGAGCGCACAGCTTAGCCTTCTTTGCATAATCCGGTAACGATAGTGTGACCTGCGTCAACTCGCAGCGCGCCGCGCCGCGTGTATTAGGACATCTCCACGATTCCGGAGATGTGTACGATGGAACCGAATAAAGCTACAAGCAGCTGGTTAACCGACGGCTCAGACGATGAAGAATTGTTACTCGACGAGCAGCTCAGCGAGCTCGAGGTCGAGGATCTGCTCGGCTGCGATGTCGATTTCGACGAGCACGACGACTGGCGGGCGATCGATCTATAGGCTACGAATCTTACGGCCGCACGAGCGTGATCTCGAAGAGCTGCGGCCAGTTCTTACCCGTCACGAATAGACGATCTGCATCAGCGTCGTACGCAATACCGTTCAGAACGTCATCCCGACTGCGCTGCATGCGCGGCACGAGACGACTCAAATCGACCCAGGCAAGCACCTCACCCGTATCGGACGAAAGGCGGACCAATCGGTCCTCGTACCAAATGTTTGCCCAGATTTCCCCGTCGATGTACTCGAGCTCGTTGAGCAGACTTACCGGGCGACCCCGATCTCTGACCTCTAGCGTGCGCTGCAACTCGAAGCTCTCCGGGTCGTAGTAGCGCAAGGTCGCCGTGCCGTCGCTCACGATCAGCGACTCGCCATCATCCGTGAGCCCCCACCCCTCGCCGGCGTAGCGTTTCGTTTCGAGTAGCTCGAAGCTTTCCAAGTCGTAGACGAGCGCCGTCTGGCTCTTCCATGTAAGTTGATAGATACGATCACCAAGAATCGTCATACCCTCGCCGAAATGCCTGAAGTTCAGCGGCGTCATTTGTTCGACACGACCGCTCTGAAGATCCACTCGGCGAATCGAGGAGTGGCCATACTGCCCAGTACTCTCGTAGAGCCGCCCCTCATGGACGAGCAGGCCCTGCGTAAAGGCGGCGGGGTCGTGGGGAAACGTGTTTACAACGTCGGCGGTCCACAACGTTGGACCGGCTGGCGGACGATTCTGTGCCCAGACGCCGATCGCCGCAGCGCCGGCCAGCACAATAGCGGCGATGAGCCAGCGAGGTTTTAGCAATCGTGAAGCTATGTGAGCATCCTCCGCGAGCGGCGTTCCATTGGGGTCCATCAAAGGGGTCAGAGTAAACTCGGGCTTTCCCGAGTCTACTCTGACCCCAAATCAGACCCCGAGTTTACTCTGACCCCAAATCACAGTTTACTCTGACCCCAACTCAACGGCTCACGGCACTGTGATACCGGTCACGGCCCAACGCCAATCCACCGCCTAAGCTCGACAGCCTATCCGGCCTCCGAGGGCACCTTCATGTCGAAATCAGTGTTTCTTGCCGTCTGCCTCACGGTTACCGCAGCCGCTTGCACAACCGGCCCAGCCACTCGGCCCGCGCCGCAACGGACGCTTGCCGTGCCGGCAGCTGCGCCCGTGACGACAGCCGGCGTCTCGGTCACGTTGACGAATGGCCAGATTATGTCCATCCGCACGTATTACTCGAACCTGCCATCCACGAATGCGCGTGGGCGTGGCCGCAACGGTGGTCTGCCGCCAGGCATCGCGCGCAATCTCGCTCGCGGCAAGCCGCTACCGCCGGGTATCGCGAAAGGTTATCTGCCAACCGCTGTAGTGGCGGATCTGCCACGGCTGCCGTCGGGTCTCGATTACGTGATCGTGGCTGGCAAATTGCTGCTTGTCGATGCAGCCACGCAAGTCGTTCGCGAAGTCTTGCTGGACCTCGCGTTCGACAGCTAGGCGCCGACGCCGGCACCAACATATCGTTCCAGACCCACCCCAAGGAGCCTAGAAGTTCGGTAGAATTGGGTAGATTTCGGTGTACGAGACGACCCGCGGATGAGCAGACTCTTCCGAACTTTGCTGATTCCAGCAGCGCTTGTCGCGGCGACTGCCGTTCAGGCGCAGCCCGGACCGCTCGAGCGCTTGCCCGTCGATGTGCTCGATGCGACAGCACCCTCCGAGCGCGTCAGCGGTGTCCCGGGCCGCATCACGGTTGAAGACAGAGCGTGCCGCCATCTGCCTCGCGCGCAGGTGCGCCGGCGCATCGTCGATCTCGCCATTCAGGAATGGGGCTATTTCGGTTTCACGACCGTCGATGAGACGGTACCGGGATACGAGAACCGCCGGCGGCGGCAGCGCCAGCCCGGCGAGCCGCGCAGGCGCCGAGTCTCGCCCGAGGAAGCCTTGCGTGTCGTCCACTCGATTGCCGGCTACTGGTCGGTGACGCCGGACGGCAGCTGGATACTCGACCGTCAGAACCGGATCTGGCGCGCTTCCAGCGGCGCGCTCCAGCGTTGGCGCGACCCCTGGTCCGCCGCGTTCATCTCATGGGTCATGTGCGAAGGCGGGCTCTCCGAATCCGCGGAATTTCAACGCGCAATTGCGCACTACGTTTATATCGATCAAGCGATCGAGGCCCGCGACGGTAAAGCCAGCGAAGCGGCTTTCGTCGCTCACGAAGTGGGTGAAGCCGCCGTAGAGCCGGGCGATCTTCTGTGCCGCGGACGGCGCGGTTCCTACAGCACGGTTGCCGAGCGCCGCGAGGATCTCGGTGAGGGCACGCGCAGCCACTGCGACGTCGTCGTCAAGCTCGATGCCGAGAACGATCGAATCCTCGTGATCGGCGGCAACGTTCGCGGTTCAGTACGGCTGAAGTTCTTGCCAGCTAGGCTCGATCCCGACGCGCCAGCCGATGTGTATGCTTCCATCGGCCGCGGCTCGCGAGCAGTGTTCGCGCACCTGAAACTCCAAGCGCCCGCCATCGGCAACGATGCCTTCGAATCGAGCCCAACGATCAAGGCACTGAGCGCCGATCCCAATTCCTTACAGTCGCTGCAGCAGCGGCTCGTCGACAACACACCAGCGACCACCACCGCACGTCCCGGCGCTCAGCCAGCCGGCGGCGGCTAGCCCATCGACCGGATCGCAAACACCAGACGCAAAAAGACCGCCGGCCCACATCGCGCCTTCGCGCGACCGGTACCGGCGGTCCGTGAGAGCTACTACGCTGTACTAATCAGCGGCAAAGCAATAGAGCAAGCCGTCGCCACCCGTGCCGACGAGCGCGTCCTGACTGCAACCGCGCGAACCGTGCGTTGAATTCCACGACGCGTTCGGCCCGCCGAGACGATCGTGATGACCGACTCTTCCGGTGTGGTCGTCACTGCTGCTCGTCCAGTTATTGCACGTCGTCGTCGCCGCATCACCCATGACACGGCCTGCCGAGTCCGAGCCCGTCAGAATGTCGTGACGGTTGACCGGCGCGCCGCGGCCGGCGACTTCCTCGCCGTTCTCATTCAGCNNCATTCAGCGCGGTGTAGCCACGGATGTTGTTGCGGTCTTCGTGCAGATCATCGACGTTGGCTGCGATGAGCTCCCCATTGGCGTTGTGCCACGGCCCATTACCGATACGGTCGCGCGCATTGACAGCCTGCATGCTGCCACTGGCAGCCTGGCTGAGATACGCACGCCACGTTGCGTCACCGCGTCCGGCAGACTCCGCGAGCGATTGGCAAAGCGCATCGGCACCGGCAAGCCCGCCTAGGTCGCCACCGTTACCTGGACCGTCGCTCGTTACAAAAAACGTCATCTCCTGCGCGGTGGCAGGCAGGGCAAACACCCCGAGTACAGCAAGAATAGAAAGGCCCTTGATCAACTTCATTGGTTTTTCTCCTCGACGATGGCTTTGCGCCATCTTCATTTTGCATCGTTCCCCGATTGAGTCTAACGGTNNCACTCGCGTTCCTCGCCGCCTTCGGGAGTCAAGAAACCCAGCAGACAGCCATTGGATTGATCGCGCAGCTGATGACAGCGCACAGCAATCGTGTCGCCCGCCTGGACCATATCCTGCGTAATGCCTTGGCGCGTCAGACCCGATGCGCTTGCTGCCTCGAGCGCCCAGATTGCGGGTTCCCCACTGTCGTCTGTCACCTCGAGATAAATCCAGATATGCGGGTTGATCCAATGCACCTCCGTGACCGTACCTTCGAGATTCAGATACTCGGTCATGGTGTAGTTGCCGTGCGAATGATGCCCCCAAGCCGGTAGCGTCATAGCAGCCGCTGCGACAGTGGCAAGACCTAGGCGTTTCATGTGCTCGTTACCTTCCTCAAGTAATCTCTTTGCGCACAGCGTTTCTGACTGCTGCACGCCCGAGACAGCGCTATTGTTGGCTCTGCTCTTGCTGCTGTCGACGCAATTCACGCAGTCGGCTGCGCTCCTCGTGATCCGGTGCGTTGAGCACCTTCGGCGCGTCATCGAAGTTGTCATAGCGAATTCTCTCGCCGTTCTCATCGACGAAACCCATAGATTGCTGGAACATGCCCGGTGGCGGCGTGCGTGGATCCACGGTCGCTTCGAAAATATAGAGCTTGCTATTGTGCAGATAGATAGCCGCGTACAAGCGCCGTCCATCCGGGTAGGTCATCTGGATCTGCTCACCTTCGACACGGTCGACATAGTGATAGGCGTCGAAAGTAATCTCACCTTCACGTTGCCTTATCTGGCTTGCGGCGTAGATGACCGACGCGCGAATGTCGATCTCCCAATAGAGATCGACATAGTCGGCCTCGCTGCGGCCTTCGCGCGCGAGGTAGATTTCGAGCGCATTCGTGTAGTCAGCAACCGTAACTTTGTACTCCCCGCGCGATCCTGCATCACAGCTGTAAATACGGGCTGGCAGAATACTTCCGTACTCCGACTCCCAGTCGACCGTCTCGATCGAAAATTCACACGGGACATGCACGCGGAAACGATCTTCCGGGCTCGTGTAGGTGGCCCAGTCTTGAGCGGCGGCAGAGCCTCCAACGATTAGCGTGACGGCCGCGCCGATGATCCGCAAATGACCCATGATCGATTCTCCTCAAGCTCNNAGCTCCCGACTCGAATAACGCTATTCTGGTAACGCTCTCAGCAACCGGGTGTCATCGTCACCCGCGGCGCGCTACGAGGCGTGAAGCCTACTATAGAACGACCGTTTCTCAAGAAATTTTACAGCCCGGCCCTGGCATTTTCACCCGTCGGACTTAGTCCAAACCCGCCTGGCCCGGCGCCTAGCTGCAATGCCAAATCGCTCACGATATAGTCCGTCCGAGGCGCCTCCAAAAGCGCCAATCGCTTGTTGTCC
>JABAOH010001158.1_pt2 | contig 13924 bp, 17 predicted proteins | sample 7062181 | NCBI WGS metagenome assembly JABAOH01 (sample SAMN14538630, study PRJNA623070) | marine sediment metagenome | biome: marine biome [ENVO:00000428]; feature: marine pelagic biome [ENVO:01000023]; material: deep marine sediment [ENVO:00002113]; isolation source: pool of 5 deep marine... | reverse complement strand
ATGGCAGCTATGAGCTTCCAAAGTTTATTTTTATCCATACTCTCACCTATCCTCCCACCAAGATCTTAATCCCCAACAGGAACACTATCCCTATTATGAAGAACACGAACGATAACATGGATTTCTTGAGGTTCTCCTCCTTGTGGAGCTCTGGGATGAGATCAGAGGAGGCGATGTAGATGAAGCCTCCGGCCGCGAAAGGGAGGAGGAAGGCGATCGATTCCGGGGTGTACAAAAGGAAGAACCCCACGAACCCTCCGATTATGCATGTGACCTGGGCAAGGAAGTTAAATCCGAGGGCTCGGATCTTTTCGAAACCTCCATAAACCAGAATCCCGAAATCCCCAAGTTCCTGGGGTATCTCGTGAAGTATTATTAACAGGGTGGTGACCCACCCGAAAGCGATGCTCACCATGAAGCTTGCCGCAATCACGACCCCATCAATGAAGTTGTGTATGCCATCCCCGATAAGCACGAGCTGTGTGTAGGGATGGACGTCACACCTCCCTTCGTGACAATGCCTCCAGTGTAGAAACCTCTCCATGAGGAAGAACGCGATAAACCCTATCATGAGGTATATGAAGGCTGTCATTGCTTCCAGCACCTCGATGGATTCAGCCATCAGGTGGAAGAAAGCCCCGCTCAGCAGGGCCCCGGCAGAGAAGGCGACAAGTATGATCAGGATTTTGGAAAGTGACTTATCCCTCATCCAAAGAGTCAAAACCCCTATCAAACCTATAAAACTGTTTATCACGGTCGCGAGCAGTATGAGAACGAACGTTTCAAGAGCCATAGTTCAATAATTGTTTTGGTTGAATTTATTTGTTTGGGTAAAATTCCAAGAGGAAAGAGGATGAAGGAAAAAATCAAGCCTTCACAACGATCGTCCTTGCCAGAATGTCCCCTAATCTCTGCTTCTTCTCTGTTACCAGTATTATGATCAGTCCCAGGATGTAGAAGAAAATCCCGTCTATGATCCTGAGTATCGTTCTTACCAGAGCGTCCACGAACGTCGCTTTACTCCCGTCTTCCTTGGTAACCTTTATGCTCATCGCTCTCTTGCCCGGGGTCTGCCCTGAGGTGGATTCGAAGTAGGAGAAATACAGAATCCATATTATTGCGTTAACTACTGTAAACGTGCCCCAGATAGCTGCATTGGCGAAGAGGTTCATCATCGCTGTAACATCCGTCATCATTCCCGTAAACGCACTCAGAAGTCCCAACGGAATAGCTATGATAACTGCAATTATCCATAGAATGATGGTATCTATTATGATCGCCACTATCCTGCTCCCCACGCCTGCATAATCAGCCATAACTCAACCCCCAATTTTAGATCAATACCTGTTTTTGATTTCTGGATTTAAATAAATATATAACGCGCCGATCGCATGAATTTAAAAGCCTTTTAATGAATAGATTAACATGGAAAATGAATGCTGTGTTAATGATTCAGAATGCAGTTGTGACAATATACCAGAACATAAAATGTGCAGATTAACCAAACCTGCAAGAAAATTTGATGTGGAAAAGGTTAAAAAACTGACTTCGAACCCGAAATTTATCTGCACGTGTTGCGGAAGAACTGCAAACAACAAAGAAAATCTTTGCATCCCGGTTAAGCTTAGATAATGCGCCGACCGGGACGTTCAGACCTTTTTCCGTTGACGCTTTTCTGAAAAGGGTCATTTGAACCCGGGTTACAGGCTTGGGAAGCTTACACCAGGATTTCCCTGTCCGTGTCCTACCAGGCTAGACTATCGGCGCATATAATTTCTATAATATTTATAATTAAAATAAAAAATCTCTCGGGCAGATCGGATTCTCATCCCACCTTTTCCATTAATTTTTCGCCGTGCTGGATCGTCTTCTTCAGGAGCCATTCCTCAAGGCTTTCCTTATGGAATTTTATGGGCTCCTTCAGGCTCTTCCAGTGCCATTTCAGCTCGACGTTCTTCGAGCGGATGTTAAAACCAACCTTCCCCTCATCCTCGTAGTCTTCCACTTCCACGAAGTTTTTGTTATCGAGAACCTCGCGGTTCTCCTTCCAGATCCAGAGGTGTCCTCTCTTCAGGCCTCCCTTAACGAACCTGTCAGTCCATTTTTTCTGGTTTGTGTCGTAATCTCCCACCAGGTGGTGGCGTTTTACTTTCTCACCTTCCTTTACCTTCCCCTTCACACACCTCTTGAGAACCCATTCATCAAAATTCTCCTCGTGAAACCCTATGGGATTTTTAAGGGTTTTTCTGAACTTTTTGATCTTGATTTTATTTGAGCGGATCCTGAAACCCAGTTTCGCCCGCGGGCTTTCGAAGCCGTTCACCTTCACAAAATTCTTGTCGTTCAGGACCTCCCGGTTCTCCCTCCAGATCCAGAAGTGTCCTCTTTTCAGACCCCTCTTCACGAACCTCTCGGCCCAGCCTTTTTTGTGGGTAATGCGAGAACCTTTGGGTTTTTTCCCATTGAGAGCATCGATCGCCTCTTTCAGACTTTTTCGAGCGGATTCAAAAGGATCTTTCCCTTCCATGCAATCACCTTAGTAAACAAGCAAATGACTATTTATTGGAATCCTGATATTTATAGTTTTTGCCGGTGATAAAAAATTTCAAACCAAAATTTCAGAAAGCCTTTGCGTGTTTATTGAACACTTTCATGTAGGATTCCGCGGTTCTTGACCATGTCATGCCCCTCATATACTCGTACGCATTTTTCTTCATCTCTTTCCTTAAAGAGGGATTCGAGAGTATTTTTATGATAGCTTTGCTGAATAACCCCGGATCCTTGAAATCATCCAATAAGATCCCTCTGTCCGGAGTAATAGCTTCCCTTGCATGAAAAAAAGGGGTGGAAACAACGGCGCAGCCGCAGCCCATCGCATATGCAAGAGTCCCGCTTGTAACCTGCTGAGGGTTAAGGGACGAGCAGACGTAGATGTCCGTTGCTTTCAAATACGTGAACAATTCATCCAGACTTACGTATTCGTTTATGAATTTCACGTGCTCTTCCAGGCCCAGGTCCCTGACCTTCTCTTCAAGAGAGTTCCTGTACATCTCTCCCTCTCTTTTTACGGTTTTCGGATGCGTTACGCCTATTATCAGGTATAATGCATTGGGAAATTTTTTAACAATATCAGGCATCGCCTCTATCACGTATTCGTATCCCCTTCCGGAAGAACGCGCTCCCCTCCCCGGTCTCAAAAAACCAAAGGATGCCAAAAGAACCCTGTTTCCATATCCCAGTTTTCCCTTCTCGGACGGGTTGTTCCCGGGAGGCACGTTGTGAACACCGTGGGGAATAACGGTAATTTTCGAACCGGGTATTCCATAATGTTCCTTTAGGATCTCAACTGCTTTATTGGACATCACTATTACATTCGCTGATTTTTCAGCTATTGCCCGGACGATCCTTTTTCTCTTTTCCGAGGGATAGGACAGGACGGCATGGAAGGTCGTTACTGCAGGTTTTTCCAGCGTTTCAAGAAAGGAGAGCAGGTTTTCCCCGTGTTCAGAGCCATAGAGTTTGAATTCGTGCTGAATGCTGACCTGCCTGACGTTTGTCATACCATTTATCTCTTCCGCAGTTTTCACGTAATCCTGAACCTCGTTCTCGTTGATCTGGAACATCACGTCATCGGGATACTGGTAATTTCCGTTATCGTTTATCGCAATGAATTTGGATTTGAGTTCCGAGTCTTTTAATCCGTCTATTGCTGTTGACAGATCCTGGGTGAAAGTTGATATCCCGCACTTCCTTGGAGGGTAACTGCTCAGAAACAATGTCAGAGGACGATTTTTTTCGTTATTAAACGATTTCATTAATAAAATAGAAAAGGGTGGTTAATAAACTTATGTTTAAACTGTTAGTAAAAGAATTTTATATAATCTCGAAATCATAACAAATTATGCTGTTCAAGAGATACGAGAACAATCCTGTTATAAGTCCTAACCCAGACAAGGATTACGAAAGCAAATTCACCTACAACCCTGCCGCGATTGCTCATGCGAACAAATTCTATCTGATATACCGCGCGGAGGGAGATTCCGGGGTTTCGACCCTATGCCTTGCAACCAGCAAAGACGGATATAAATTCGAAAAACACGAAAACAACCCGGTGATCAGACCGAGCCTTCCCGAGGAAAAACAGGGCTGTGAGGACCCGAGGATTACTAAAATAGGCGATAAGTTCTACATGACTTACACATCGTACGATGGGATGTATCCTGAAAGGAGCGAGAACATAAACACCTCGCTAGCGACCTCAAAAGACCTGATCCACTGGAAAAAACACGGCATAATCCTCAAGGGAATAAAGTCCGCCGCATTGTTCTCTGAAAAGATAAAGGGAAGATATTTCATGTTCATAGGAGGGAAAAAGATTCGGATTGCAACTTCAAAGAATCTCTTTGACTGGAAACTGGAAAAGAAAATCCTCCTGAATGTAAGAAAAGGGATGTTCGATGATAGGTATGTTGAAACAGGTCCTCCACCTTTCGTTTTCCGGAACAAACTCGTTCTATTTTTCAACACGTCAGATTGGAAGAAAAATTTCCAACCTTCCATCGCCCTTCTGGATAAAGACGACCCCCACAAAATAATCTACAGGGCAGACAAACCAATAATGAGTCCGAACAAAGAATTCGAGCTGCATGGAAAGGTGAACAACGTTATATTCGGGACAGGCCTGGTCGAATTCAATAGAGTTTACTTTTATTATTACGGCGGTGCGGACAAGTACGTCTGCGTGGCGACCATCAAAAAACCGGAACTGGAGAAATATTTTTCCTCACTATGATTCATTCCATATATTCGTTAAAAAGCTTTAGGTAAGAATCAGCCACGTTACTCCACGTCATATGCCTCGTGAATTCATATGCGTTCCTTTCCATTTCCTCCCTTAAGGAGGGATTTGACAAGACCTTGATAATCCCTTCGCTTATTAATTTTGGTTTCTTGAAGCCGCCCAATAATACACCCCTTTCTGAATTAACTATTTCCTTTGCATGAAGGAACGGTGTCGCAACAACGGCTCTCCCGCAGCCCATCGCGTATGCAAGGGTACCGCTCGTGATTTGACCTGAGCTTTTTGTTGCACAAATATACAAATCACTGGCTTTAAGGTATCTTATAAGCTCTTCCAGGTCAACGTATCTGTGAATGAATTTCACATTACCCTGAATGTCCAATTTACTAACTCTCCTTTTTAGAAGATTGAGGTAGCTTTCTCCCTCCCATTTTCTTACAGCAGGATGGGTCTCTCCGATGAAAATGTAAAGAACATTCGGGAATTTTTTAATGACTTCCGGGAGCGCCTCGATAATGTATTCATACCCCTTAGATTTCCGAAAAAATCCAAATGTAGTAAGTATTATCCTATCCTTATATCCAAATTTCACTTTTTCTTTTTCGTTCTTCTCGAATGACACTTCATGTATTCCATGAGGAATGACAACGATTTTAGAACCATCCAGCCCATAATCCTCCCTTAGAATATCAATCGCAAGCTTATTCAAAACAACAATTTTTTTGGCCCCTTTGGCAATTCTCCGTACAACCCTTTTTCTTCTCTTACTCTCGTGTATGCTGTGCGGTACAACCGTATGGAACGTCACGATAAGAGGTTTATTCAATGCTTCGATGAATTTAAGTAGATATTTTCCATAATATCCTCCAAAAATGCCAAATTCGTGCTGGATGTTCACAAGTTTTATGGAATTATCTTTGTTAATTTTATTTGCAACCTCAGTATACTCCTGAATATTCCCATCATTTATCTGGAAAACGACCTCCTCTGGATAATCAGGTATAATTATCCCTTTTTTGTTCATTGCAATTATTTCATGATCCATTGAAGAATCCGTACTTTTGGATATCGCTGTCGCAAGATCTTGGGTAAAAGTCGCTATCCCACATTTCCTCGGAGGGTATGTACTCATAAAGAGTATCTTTTTTCTTTCGTTTTTTGCCATTTCTTTAATATGTTTATTGGATTTAAAAAATCATTTTTCTCCGCTTTTCAAGAGTTTTTCCAGAAGTTCATCCATGTTCACAGAAGCAACGGCAATCCGCTTGTCTGCCGCCCCGTAGTAAATGTAAAGCCTGTCATCAAAAACAACTACACTTGTCGGAAAAACCACATTATTAACGTTTCCTTTGATTTCCCATTTCTTTTCGGGAGAGAAGATCGGATTTTTAAGATGACCTATCACCCTGCACGGGTTTTTCTTGTCTAGCAAGGCTGCTCCTGCATGGTAAATTCTCCCCTCGTTGGAATCCTCAACCGCATGGTAAATAAGAAGCCACCCGTTTTTAGTCTCAATTGGCGGGCAGCCCCCGCCGATATTCCTTGATTCATACCAGTACTTGGATTCGAGAACCACGTACTCACCCAGGTGTTTCAAGTAATTCTCCCAGAATTTGTTTGTCAGTTCCCTGAAATCATTGAAGTAAATTACCTGAATGTCCGGGAGAATCCTGTGTACGAGAGCGAATTTCCCTTTGAATTTTTTCGGGAACAGAAACGAATCCTTCTCCCATAACAGTACGTCCTTCGCATGCTCTGTCTTGTAGAACGATTCGAAAAAGAAATATCTGTCTTTTAGTTTAGATTCGGTGAAAAAATTCTCCGCCTCATCATACGTCATTCTGGGGGTTATAACCCCCTTTTTCTTGAATTTTTTCAGATCCTTGCTCGTGGCGTACGCCACGAGTGCGTTCTTCCCGTCGTGCGCGGTATAGAACATGTAATATACGCCTTCTAGAAATACGATTCTGGGATCTTCAATCCCCTTCTTCTCGTAGTCAAATTCAGGAACCATGATAGGCTTCTTGCTCCTCTCCACCACCTTTAGCGGTCCGTCCAGCCTGCAGTAGCCTATGCTCGAGTAATTTCCCTTCCTCACGGCCCTGTAGAACATGTGAACGTCATTTCCGATCTTAACGCACGCAGGGTTCAGAACCGCACGCTTTTCAAACTCAAGATCTGTCGGTTCAAGAACAATGCCCTCCTTCCTGACTTCCAACATAATATAATTTTGTGTTCGCTCCCTTTTATTCCTGTCGTGAAATCTAGAATAAAATGAGAAAGCGCTGGGAGCAGGACATCCAAAACCTTGTACGCGTTAGCTACTGGTTTTCCATTGAAGCTTTTGAGTAAAAGGTTCATTCGAACCTGCACGGGCAAAAAGCCCACCGGATCTCCTGACATCGCTCGTCCGAGGACTCGCTGATGTAAGATACTGGTTTTGGTTGATCTTCATCTCCGCCGTATCCGAGTCAAGCCATGAAGTCACCGCTAGCGAAGGACGTACACAAGGCACGTCAACCGATAGCTCCTAAGATCCAGTGCTCAAGTCCGGCGCGTTAACCTGGTTCCGCCATCCCAGCGTATCTATAATTTCTATTGGCGTGTATTTATAAATAGCATCCAGAATTGAATTTACAATCTCAGATCGTGCTCGAATTTTTTCTTCTCCGCCTCTCCGAGAGGCCATGCCTCATCGATCAGCATGTTCGGGACGTTCCCGCTAAGAATTGGATACGCAAGCCTGCACTTTTTGCAGATCAGGAACATCTTGTTTTCCCTCACATCCCCCTTGCACTTGGGACATGCCAGGATCTTCAGAAGATCTTTATCCACGACCATATTTAAATTTGGAAAGGGGTTTTAAATGCGTTTTTTATGAAAAATTTCAGAGAATTCAGGCCTTTGCCTTCTTTTTCTCCCTCTTCATTTCGTCCTTCAGTTTCGGAAGCCTCATTACGAACCCGCATTTAGAACAGGTGACAGAAAAAGGCCTCTTCCATTCAGGTTCGGTGTGCTCCTTGAACCCGCACTCAGGGCATTCGTAATCCGTCTCCGCTATGTCCGAATCTGTCTTTACCAGAACCCTCATCCTTCCTTTCTCCTCCTCTCTCGAGTTCTTGAGGATCCGGTTGCTTATGAAGCGGTATTTCCTTTCCATAGTAAACTTATTGATGGGCTGCCTTTAAAAAATTTTTGCCCAAATTAAGCGTATGGGAGACACAAAAATTTTGAAGCTTTACACGAGCGTATCAGGGCCGTTTGATTTCCCTGAGGATCCAAGACTGGAAGAAGCCAGCGGTTTGAAGGGCGTATACGTCTACTATAATCCTGAAGAGAATGTTTACGGGATTGTTAAACTGGATATCAAATTAAATCCCCTTACACAGAGGTGGATCAGAAGAAGATTTTAAATGAACACTCCCGCGATGAAAGCGACCAGGGCGATGAACATCCCGACTTTCAGTCTCTTACTTATCCTCCTGTAGCCCCTCCTTTTCTTCCTTTCCCTGCCCAGGGAGTAAATAGATGACAGGAAAACGATGTCGGCCAAGCCCACGATCAGGGCGTAACCTACACCCATCAGCCCGTAATAATATGGGAGGTAGGAGAAAACGATTGCCAACATTAAACACGCAACCGCTATCACGATCATCGTCCTCTCCCCGTACTTCAGCCTGACTCCTCCCTTGGTCAGGCCGAACCTCTCTCCTATGGATTCCGTCACCTTCATGGTTATCCTTTTTAGGAAGCTCTTCCGATCCCCCTCCATGTCCTCAAGGTCCTTCACGATCTCCCTCGCTATCGTAGCGAGCATCGCAAGCATCATCAGGATCAGGGGTATCACTAACAATGGGATGTTCCCTATGGAAGCGCCTCCGAACAGGAAGGTTGATCCGACCAGGTAGCCAATTGAAACGTTCCCCAGGAGGAGCTTGTGCTGGAGAACGAAGGAATACCCTATAAGCACGAGGGAGTTGATCACGGCTATGAAGAACGCGATCCAGTTTATGAATCCCGCTGCTGTGATCCCCAGGAGGAAAAGTATGATCGAAAACGCAAGGGATGACCTCCTCGAAACCTTCCCCGCAGGGATCGGCCTTTTGGGTCGATTAACCTTGTCCGCTTCCACATCAACGTAATCATTGAATACGTTTCCTGCCCCGGTTATCACGAGGACTGCGAAAAACGCGTAGAGTAATGGAAGGTAGAACCCGCCCACGTTAGAACCCACAACGAGCAGCCCCCCGATAAATGCCGCGAACCCGCCCATAAGGCAGTTCAGGGGCCTCATCATATCGATCAGCTCGAACATAATATTACTTGAGGTGGATTTATATAAAAACTTTAAAGAACTAAACCTTGTGCTCCTTGTGGATCGGCCTGAGCTGTTTTCTCTTGCACTTTCTGCATTTCACTTTCTCTGCCCTGACCTTTAGAAGATCGGCCTTCAGCTTCGCCCCGCACTTCATGCAGATGAAGACTCTGTGGAAGACCCTCTGATCGGTCTCTGGAAACTTTTGCTTGACCATATAACCACTATTATTCTAGGCAATATATTTATATCTTTTAACCGTGCATGTTGCCTTAAAAAACTTATTCTCCAATATAAGAGATGCGGGGAAGAATAGATGAATGGCACATCGGCGAAGAGCTGCTAAAGACTTACAATGATCCGGAACTGCTTGAAATCCTTTACCATTTCCTTGAGTCAGAGGGAACGAAGAATTTCATGAACCTCAGGTCAGAGGCAATGCGTATTCCTGAGGGAAGAAGGCTGGATTACCTGAAAAGCTATTTCAACAGATTAATGCCAAGGAACGATTCGCAGGAATTTTCCCTGGAACTGCTTTCGATATTCATACCAGATTTTCGCGAGGTGAGAAGAACAAACTACCCCAACACCAACAATGTGCATTACATAAACGAATACAACTACAAGGAATACTACGCTCAGCAACAATTGAAGGAATGTTTTTCGGATTCCAGGCCTCCCCGTTTCATGGATGATGATTTCTTTTTCATGGAAGCTGATTCCTAGGAGAATTTTTCCTTTTCCCTGATTTTATCGTCCCCGATACCCTGGTGGTCTGTATTATCACTCTCGAATCCCCTATCTGGTGGACCAGGCCCAGGGAGACCTTGACGTCGTCCACATACCTGTGCGAACAGCGGATAACCCCCTGCTTGCCTTTCTGGTCCCAGAGGTTCTTAATAATCCTCGGTTTCGCGAGGGCGAGATCCTTGTCCCCGAGCCAGTTCAGGAGAGAGTTCATCACCCCGTCCCTGACCATCCTGTAGTCAAGATCCCCGCTGGAGTGGACTTTAAAGAACACGTAGCGCTTCTTCTCCTTAAGGGTGGGCCTCCCCTTGAGTTTCATAAAAATAGTATGTATTCAATATATAATAACTCTAAATGTCAGAATCCAGTGAATTAAGCAGGGTTTGTAAATACTTCCTCAGCTCTTTTCTGAATCTTCTTCTTTTTTTGTTCCTTGATTTCCCTCTAATAACGTTTACACCTTCTTCAATAGTACCACGCAGTTTTTTATCATGAATAGAAAAAGGATTTCTAAGATACCTTAAACTTTCTTCCAACATTTCTCTATTTGAAAAATCATTACCACCAACCTCCAAAGCAAAGCCTTCACAAACATCTGTAACCTCTAGATAGCGGAGAGAATTTTTAGCCCCCTTCTTTAATCCCTCTATCCTTCCAATTTCGATTTGCCTTTTTTCGATAAAATCTTTCAACAAGGTGAATGGAGGTTCTTTGTAATCATGTCTTTCTAGTCTAACGAGTTCTCTGGCTGCTTCCTCGGTAGAATATCCAAGATCGTCAAAGATCTCTTTAGCTTCTTTAAACTTCCCTGCCTTGAGGTAGCACAGTCCTAGGTAAAGTTCTTGCTGTTTAGATAGGTCAAGGCTTTCCAGTTCGCCTTCTTTTTGTGCCCTTATAATGTAAAAGTAATTGTTCACAGTCTTGCCAGCCATGTCCTTCAATTTCAAATTGAAATAGTAATTTCTTGGTTCAATCTCAAGTTCATATCCCATTCCTTTAAGAATAGATAGTACCTGTTGGACCTTTTCCTCCCTCGCTTTGGAAAGAACCGTGATAATCTTTCCATCACTTTCCAGAAACTGGTGAGAACCCATTAGTGTTGTGAAGATTTCCGGAAGGTTCAATGAATCAAGAACCAAGGAAGCTGTTACAGTGTCAAATTCTCCTTCTACATTGCCCATCTCATAAGGAACCATTAATGTGTGAAACATCTCGCCATATTTTTCCCTGTTGTATTGCTGTATCTCATCCACGCAATCCAGTCCCGAATAATGAAAATCCTTTCCAAGCTGCATAATGGCCTGCAGAGTTGGTGCGCCCACACCACTACCTATATCCAGGATATTTTTTCCATTTTCCCGCTCTAAAATAATCCTCATTAAGTTTGTTGTCAACGGGAAAAGCCCTTCCTCATAAACCTTTATGTATTCCCCCTTGCTTGAAAATCTTTTCGCAAGTTCATTCTCATACTCAAAAGCATCCGAAGGGACTATATTGGCCGCATTGAGAATTTTTATAATTTTTCTACTTACACTGTTCATTTCACCTCTTTCATGTTCCTTTATCCCATTCCTTTCAGTTTTTCTGGATCCTTCATAAGGCTCAACCATCACAAGATTCCCTTCAGTCTCCAAAGGGAATATCCTCAAGCTTTTTTGTAAGGATGGGTATCTGCGTTTTTTGGTGACCTCCCCCCCTTTCTTCTCAGCTTGTAATGATTTATAAGTTTCGAACAATTCTTTGCTTGTCGTGTAACATTCACTATTAAGCTTGTAGATTCTATGAAGTGTTAGTGCATTCTCCACTATGTTGTTGGCTTTTTTATCATTAAACCCAAGATCCAAAATATTATCTAAAGTAAATACTTCAGGAAGTTTAGATGTTATTCTATGAGTAACAAATTGTCCCCAATTCCTTATCTCAGGATTATACCTAAGTTTTACTATTGCATCTAATGCCCCACTATATTTCTCTTTAAATTCCACATAAGTAGGAACCCTTCCCAGTTCTTCACACAAATTATCAAACACCTTCTCTATGATTTCAGGCATCCATTTATTAATTTCTATATATGGTTTAGCTCCTTTACAAGTCAAGAACTTTCCCCAGTTTCTTATCTCAGAATCATATCTACCCTTTTTTATCCTATTTGCCGCTCCACCACATTTCTTTGAAAATTCCTCAAATGTAGGGACTCTTCCCAATTCTTTCACCACATCATCAAACGCCTCATCCACAGCCTCAGGCGTCCATTTATCAGCTTGTCGATAAGGCTCAAATCCCTTGCTTTTCAAGAACTTGCTCCATTTATTTATCTCAGGATCGTATCTACCTTGAAATATGGCATTCAATGCACCGCTGAAACTCTTTGCAAATTCCTTAATAGTAGGGGCTCTTCCTAATTCCTTACACACTCCATCAAATGCTTTATCCACAGCCTCAGGCGTCCATTTGCCCTTTCTATAAGGTGATTCGAGACCTTTGCTAGCTAAGAATTCACCCAAATTTTTAATTTCAGAATTATATCTACCATCTGTTATCGCCTTTAACGCCCCACTACATTTTCTGTTAAACTCATTGAAAGTAGGAACCCTCCCCAGTTCCTTGTATATTTCATCAAACGCCTCATCCACAGTCTTCGGGTTATTCCAATAACCAGAAGGTTTTTTCATTACTAACACCACCTACTTCAACCTATACCTCTTAACACAGGTAGGTATGTTCGAGGGAATCTCCTCAAAAATCAAGTCGTCTATGTGGAGCTCTTCCCCTTCGATGGAAAGACCGTCGAACTCATAACCTATTTCCAGTTCTCCGGTGAGTTTTATTGGTCCGAGCCTTTTGCCGTCTTTTTCAATCTCACGGATCAGGACACAGGCAGGAATACCTTCCCATTCCGTAGAGATGTTAAGAGTGGGCTTTCCGTAAAGATTGTAGATATAAATCTTCCCTGGTGGATGTAAGATGCTTTTATTGTCCCTTTTGCCCATTTCTTTGTAGGCATCTGTTGCAGTAATTTCTCCGTAAACTATTTTACCACCGATTTCCCTCACTAGGTATTTCCTTACCAATTCCCTTGCAACCAGTTCGCTGTCCCTTGCGAAAAAAATCTCTTTAAGTTTCATATTAATTACTATTAAATAATAACTTTATAACTTTTAAATTAGTTTAGTATGAAAAAACAGATTAATAATTTGCCTTCGAGTTTCATAATTAATTAATGTAATATATCAATATTAATAAAGCGAAATCCTCTGGAACAAACCGATTTTAAAAAATAATATTGAGCCATCGCGATAGTTTTAAATACCTTTCGTTTTTCACCACATAGGTATAAAAACCTTTCCGGAAACACATAATCAACGAAATTTTACCCGTTGCTGTGATATTTCATGAGAGAGGAGGACAGAGCCATAATAGACGTCGATTCGATCGAGCTGAATTTAACGACGTCCATGGTCTGCTCCAACTTCAACCGGCTATGCATTCTCTACCTTCTGAAGAACTCCCTGAACAACGAGCTCCAGGCCGAAAAGATCGCCACGAGCCTGGGAATCTCACACCGAACCGCTCTCTACCACCTGGACATCCTCCAGGACTACGATCTGGTCGAGGTCAGGGAATTCAAGAAGAAGGGCTCGAAACTCCTCCGCTCGGTCTGGGGCCTGAACTCCGTCAACAGGGACAACCTCAAGAAGATCTTCCTGAGGATAGGCAGGAAGTTCGACACCAAAAGCCTCGAGAAGGAAATAACAGTGAGCGCGAAGAAACAGAACTCGAGGATCAAGAACAACAACTGATTCCGATCCCTTTCTCAATCACGATCAAAACCCAATGTTTAAACAAACTTTCACGGGAAAGTAGTCTTTGGAACAGACTGCTTTTATAAAGGTTGATGCCACTTGCCGAAAGGTATATAAAGCTTAACTCGAACAAAAAAGAAGATGGCAGAAATTTTGCCATCTTTAAAACTATCTATATGATTTAAGGTGGAGGTGCTCTAATATGAGTAAAGGTTTCGTATTGGCGAAAAATTCGCTTTTTAGTTCTATTTTGGTCGC